>Ga0307288_10000605_pt1 | contig 12102 bp, 12 predicted proteins | sample ER_DNA_142_FD_194469 | JGI IMG/M metagenome (GOLD analysis project Ga0307288, IMG submission 194469) | Bulk soil microbial communities from the East River watershed near Crested Butte, Colorado, United States - ER_DNA_142 | ecosystem: Environmental > Terrestrial > Soil > Floodplain | place... | reverse complement strand
TCGTAACCCAAGGACCGACGAACAGAAATTGAAACAACGCAACCGTACTATCTATTTACGATAATTTGATTGCTGACAACATCACGCTTCTCTTTCTTATTCTTATTTATATAACTGTCACTTTTCCGGCCCGGTAAAGTGTTTCCCAAGCTGGCGCATAACCTCATTTCTGGAAGATCGATCTTACTCACCAGAGAGAAAAGAAATCTTTATTCCTATCTTCGACTGAACACCCACACAATCTCGATTTGGCACTTGATCACAAACAGCAGTGAGTACCCATAGTGAGTATCCATCGTTTGTGGTTGAGTCACCTCCTGCATCTCCTGTTCACGATTTCTATTAGTTTGGCCCAATTCTCTTGATCTTTAGTTTTGGTACTGTTGAGGAAGTTTGGGTTTTCTTTTCCTCCGAGCAATAGGATTTTAAGAAGTATCACTGCGGAAAGAATGCGGAAAGAATAAAGTATTCTAAGCACGGGCGTACGGAAGAGGATCTTAGGGAAGCGCCTCTCTACGCGAATAAGGGGTTTTGTTTATCCAATCCATCTTCCCATGGGAGCCAAGATAAAAAGCAAGGGATGCAAAGGAAAAGCGGTATCAAGAATAGTTGTATAAAGGAGGTGAATCGTCCTCATTTCCTTATCTCTCTCAGTTGAGTGAAGTCATTCTCTCGATCTGCGCTCCGAGCACTAAAGCCATTGAGCTCCTGTCCCTAGCTAGAATCAAGATCTCGATCAAGGAAATCGAAGAAAAGTGCGTGCTTTTGTGGTTTCCTCCCTTTTGCTTTCTCTTTTACTGATTCATTTGTGGAAAATTGTTAATTAGGCTAAAGCCGGCGCACTAGTGCTATATGAAAACCCTGCACCTCGCCATAATACTGGTTTTATCTTCCGCTGAGGACAAATGGAAACTGGTTTCTGGTCTGTTTCGGGCGGGCTTTCGTCCAGGCACCGCTCCATGATACCATTCCCTTCTCAAGGTAGGCAAAGTGATAAATAGGCAATATTATCCAAGGAAACTCGCCCTGTGCCAGATTGGAATTCAAGTTGGTATCTACTGTCCCTTTCTCGACTCTCGGGTGAGTAAGATAGATCAAGCCTTCGGACTGGCTCTTGTAATAAAGAACAGGTTGGTTGGATTAGCCCACTTTTCCGTGGGTTATATATTCACTTATGCAGCTTTCTTGATTGCCTCAACATCAGGCAAGTTTGGTTAATTTAGTTAGTTTTTTTTGTTTTTTTGTAGAAGATAGCCATAGCCTCGCTATCGATCGCTTAGCCTGACTCGCTTTCGTCGGAGGAGATGGTTTGTTTCACCGCAAAACAAGTGAAGTAGGAAAGCAAAGAAATGAGTCAAGTTACATACGGTCACCAGTAATGGACTTTTTTTCGGCATCAGGTGGCAATGCATGGTCGAAGCCCGATGGTCAGCAAGGTGATGCTTCGACTCGCTCGAGAATGAATGCGTGGAAGAAGCAAGCAACGTAGCTACCGATCCATCCATCAACACCAAGGGTGTAGTCTGTCGCCCAGATTCATAGAAAGTATAAGGCCGCCAGCTTGTGTTCTTCTTTGAAAAGCCAGAGTTGAGGTGATTGATCGCTTGCCTCCTCCAGTGAATGTGAAGGAAGTCCGTAGCTTCTTGGGTCATGCGGGTTTCTATCGCCGCTTCATAAAGGATTTTTCAAAGATTGCAAGACCACTCACTCGTCTTTTGAGCCATGATGTTCCTTTCATCTTTGATGAGATGTGTATGGAAGCATTCTGTAAACTCAAGTCTGCTCTTACTTCTGCGCCCATTGTGCAACCACCTGATTGGGACCAACCGTTTGAGCTTATGTGTGACGCGAGTGATTACGCGGTAGGAGCTGTTTTGGGGCAGCGGCATGATAAGGCACTCCATGTCATTTATTATGCTAGCAGGACTCTTGATGATGCACAGATTAATTATACTACAACTGAAAAGGAGTTGCTTGCGGTGGTATTTGCTTTTGACAAGTTCAGATCCTACCTTGTTGGCTCACGTTGCATCGTGTACACTGATCATGCAGCCATCAGGTACCTTTTGAGTAAGAAGGATGCTAAACCTCGACTCATTCGTTGGGTTCTCCTTTTGCAAGAGTTTGATGTGGAGATTAGAGAAAAAAAAGGGGCTGAAAACTCAGTTGCAGATCATCTTTCCCGAGGATGGTGATCTTCAAGCTTCTTCATGGGAAAAGCTTTTTGATGAAGCCCTTGAGCAAGGAGGCAGTAGATGCATTTTCTTCATCAGAACTGCTGCTTTCTTCTGAAATTTCTTCTTCTATATCATGAGCAGAGGATTGTGGAAGATCACTAGCAGAAGCAGGAACTTGAGCACTAGAGGCCAGGCCCTTTTTCTTCTCTTAGCAGGCAGCTCTACACTTTGAGCCATTGAGGAGGCTCTCTTTCTCTTGTCCTTCCTTGGTTGATAAGGAGGATGCTCTTGGTCTAGCAGATGGAGAAAGCTGAGATTGGTTCAAGATAAGCTTCATGAGGTGTGGAGCATAGAGATAATTCTTCTTCAAACCTCTCTTGGCGAGTTGGTACTTGAAAGAAAAGAGAAAGGGCTTATCCATGGTTTTTATCCATTGCATTTTCCCATTAGATGGTTTTTATCCATTGCATTTTCCCATTGGTTTGATCGTGAAAAGTGATACCTGTCCTGTTCTGATCCCAGATTCTAAAGGCAACTTCAATTTGATACATATCATTCAGTCTACTTCAAGAAGGTATTTGGAAGTGAGAAGTGGGTGAACTGGGAGCATGTAGGAAAGCAAGATGAACTCAAAGCAGTGATTCCTCTTTTTGACAGTTGTGACCTTCTCTGAATTCAAGCAAGATTTTTATGCTTCAGCAATCAAGGAGTTCTATGCCACAGTGCACATCCCTAAGAATTGCTCCAACATGCAATGGATTACAAGAGGACAAATGTTCAGAGTGTCTTCTCGCAGAGATGTTTCACTTGCCACATGAGCCATCTCTCTCCCTTTTGCATCCTCTACATGACATGACCAAGGAGGAGAAGAATCAATACTTCAAAGAAGCAAGGAGGAGAAGAATCAATACTTCAAAGAAGGGTGTAGCTGAGAAAGACATGCATAAAGATGGTGTAGCTGAGAAAGACATGCATCTTCTAGCCCAAAGAAAGTGAACAAGCTTGTAAGAGCTAGCCCAAAGACAGTGAACAAGCTTGTAAGAGCATCTGTGCGGAGGAAATCAGGATGCAATCTACAATCTCTCTTGGCATGTCTTGGATTTCCATCGAAGAATCAATGCATTCAATCCGCATCTTCCTTACAAGAAGAACTTGCTTAAGACAGGAATCCTAGTTCGTATTCCGAGCTCACCTTTGGGGCATCAGTTTCGCATACCAAACAATAACAACTGGTTCATTCATTCATTCCGAGCGTTTCGCATACCAAACAAGAAGAACAGGTTCATTCATTGATTCCGAGCAGGTTGGCCCTATCGGGTTAGGTAATTGATATCGGAATTCCAAGCAGCCGAGATAATTGAATTCAGGAAGATACCAACTCGAAGGAACCATGGAAAAGAAATAGGGATTCTTCCTGTTCTGATGCAAGTATAGCAGTGGAAGAACTGAGCACTCAACTGTATTGTATCTGGCTACTAAAGCAGGTGTGCATTTTCACTCTGGCTACTAAAGCAGGTGTGCATTTTCACTACCTTGACTTTCCAATATTGATAGGTCGCGATAGAAATCGGAGAGCCAACCCACGAGCTAAAGGTGGATAATCATACGAGCTAAAGGTGGAGGTGGAGGTGGATAATCATACGAGCTTACCAAGAGTCCGAGAAAGCGGGTGAATAACTTAACCAAGCATCGCATGGACCAATAGCGCCCTTAGCGTGGGGGCAATAGCAACTAAACTAGTAAGGGCAGCAGCAACTAGTGAGGAAGACCGTACTTTGTCTTGGTTTGGCGGGATTCTTTCCTTTGTATGTAGGATAACAATCCTTTCCTCAATCAATAGATTCTGCCCTCTGCCCAAAGCAGACCGGAAACAAGTATCGATCTGCCTGTACAATCGGACCAATTGACTTGGCATACGCCTCTTCTCCACAGGCATGCTTTCTTAGTCTCTAGTGGGCTTTGCCCGCCTCTCGTGGGGAACGTATTGTTCTAGTCAAACCATGCCCTAAATCGTTATTCCTTTCCTCTGCTAGTTGAGAATGGGATTTTTGATTGCGATTTCCTTTATTTGATGACTGGAATGTGCCGTAGGATTGCACATCTCGGCCTAAGGTCCGCTACTCCCCTTTCCCAAAGTCTAGGTGGTTCCATTTATTTCTTAATCGGAGTTCTGGGTATGGGCTTTTATGGTTCCGGATGATATTTTGAAAGATTAATGAATCAATCATACCCTGCAACACAATCATACCCTTGGAAATACTCTTCTATTTTTGTTTCCTTATTGCTTATGCTGTCAAATTGCCGATCCCTACATACGTGGTTACCAGATACCCATGGGGAAGCGCATTACAGTACATGTATGCTTTTAGCGGGAATCCTCTGAAAGATGGGAGCATACGGATTGATTCGGATCAACATGGAATTGTTACCTCATGCTCATTATAGATTTTCCCTGGGGAGCAATGCAAATCATCTATGCAGCTTCAACTTCTCTTGGATTTGAAAAAAGAATAGCCTCTTCCTCACATGGGTTTCATAATTATAGGAATTGGTTCCATAACCAACATTGGACTCAATGGAGCTATGTTAGAAATATTCTCACATGGTGCTAGACTGATTTTCTTGGCTTGTGATAGAATGCGTCTTGTTTATCGAGAAAAACAACTGGCACATCACTCTCACATCACATACGAGATGAAAAGTAGAGTTTAGACTCATTGAGAAAAGGAAACCAGTAACCACGAGACGAGGAGAGTCGAAAGCAAAAAGCAACCTCCCTCCTGTTTTGATTCCATTTCATCGTTGATCCGGAAAGAAGAATGACATTGAATCGATTTCAAGCACTTCCCTCAAGCCGAAACCGGAACAGTCAACTAGTCGGGATGGAGCTAGTTTCCTATCATAAGAATTCCATCTCTGCTTCTATTGAAATGAGTTTCTTTCTTTCGGGCATATCTTTTCATCTATCCCTCTGTACTCATCTCTTACTAGACCACATGTGCAGTGAATCGAGGGCACTCGCTGCAGCAGCAGTACCACAGCGTGTAATCTCAGGTGCTTGAGAAATTCTTGGTTTGGATGCTTATGGGTATTCTTGTTTCTTCTTCGTGCTATTGTGTGTGAATCGTTTCTTCTTCGTGCTATTGTGTGTGAATCTTGGTTGGCTGCCCCAGTAATCTACGAGGTGTATGCTGGTTTGTTTATCCCTTCTTATGCACAGGAGGTGCTTGATGAAATGCCTGAGAGCATGATGCCACTTGAGTTCACACAAAACAAACATGATATGAAGTGGACGAAAAGGACATGTAAAAGTGTTTTGCTGGGGGATAGAGAAATCTTGAGTATGACCATGGTGCAAGAAACAGAAAAGTGATGAAGGGTGTGGCTCGTGAGCAAGGGCTTACAGCTACCTGTTCTCATGAGTCATGCTGAATATGAACCATGGAAATGAGTGAAGGATGCTGCCAGTGAAGCGGAGCACATGTCACTAAGTGAGGTTGTCATCGACAAGTGACTTGTGGTTGATAGACTCAGGTGCATCTCGTCATATGGTCCAAGTTGCTGCACTCCTATCAGTGGAGGAGAAAATGTGAAGTTAGCCGATGGTTCTTCGAAACCTATATCAGGTACTGGAACAGTGCGCCCTACTATGAATTTTTCATCAGTCTTGCATGTGCCCTGTGAATCCACTCTCTGTTAGTGCAGCAGCTAAATTGCAGCTTCCCGAAGTTGTGTTTGTTTCGACAATGAAAAACTTGAATCAAACTTGGTGTGGGGATAATGAGAGATGGTTTCTACTATCTAAAGCAAGATCATGTTGATGCCCTCTGTCTTATGTCGAAGCCCAGTGGATGAAATTCAACTTCAAGCTTGGGCTTCTCAACACTTGAGTTGATGTATCCTGCGGCAGCTGACAAGAACAGGCTAGTATGTGAGACATGTGAACTGGCAAAGCGCACAAGGTCATCGTATATTTATTCAGGTATGAGAAGCAATGTGCCATTTCATACCATCCATTCGGATGTTTGGGGGCCATGTGAAACTACATCCTTGAATGGCTACCGATGGTTTCTCACATTTATTGACTGCTCTAGTCGATATACTTGGCTCTATGTCATGAAGAAGAAAAGTCATGTTTACTCTTGCTTCGCCATAAAACAGTGATGAACCAGTATAATGCACAAGTTCAGGTGTTTAGATCGCAAGGAAGTAGTAGAAGTTCTGTTCAATATTACAATCCTCAAGGGGAAGAAAAACAAGCCTATCATCCGAATTCCATTTCATCTCGAAAGAAGAATATGACTCCTGATTCTTCTTCTTCAAAGCATACTTCTGCACCCACAGATGGGAATGCGCTGTAGAGATCCTCCCTGGCACTTGTCCTTCTTCATGTTCTTGGCATATTGCCCTTATTTGGAAACAAAGGCCCAGCCATTCGGGAAGCAGAAGTGATTTCTGTGTATCCAGCTTTTGCCTCAACTTGGACTGGAGCTTTCGGATCTGGTAACTGTTTGCTTTAGCTGTTCGGAAATAGTTCTAGTTTGCTTCTCAGGTTTTGCCTTTCAAGAAATGCTCAATTAGAGGATTTGCCGGAACTCGTTACCAGCTTGTTCTTTTCTTTTCCTTCGTGGTTAGTTTCAGTTCAAGATGAGCTAGTATAGGTTAGTATAGGTAACTGCTTTCCCTTCTTCTATTCCCGAAGATAGTGGGATGTTCCGCCTCTGACCCTGCCCTTCGGCTTTCAGTTAAAGATTTCTTTTCTCTCTGTTCAGCCTCTGAGCTTTCTTCTCGCATGGGAAATAGGACCTACTTATCTTACAAAGGGATAGGGCATTGCAACTAATGAATAATTCATTTCCTGTCTTCTGAATGGTTGACTATTTGATACATTGGTTATTTGGTACATTGAGCCTTTCGGCATTCTATAGGTACATGCAGGTCTTTCTCACTCTATAGTTTTGGTACTGCCCTTCGGAAACACTGGATCTTTCTCTTGCGGAATAGAGATTGGAATGATGCTCGATTGGAATATTATTGCACAGAAGGCATGGAATGATTGATAAGCGATACATTGTACTCTCCAGGGGCCTAAAGTGAGTTAGAGGCGAGATTCTCTAAAGAAACTAGGCTTGTGATTCTTCTTCCGATAGGCTTATTTCCTTGCATGTGGAAAAAAGGGCATTTCTCCCGATTATCCCGGCTCTACTGCTCTGTGAAGAGATTTCGGTATCCAGCTTTTCCCGGAGATAGTGCTCTCAACTACTCGGCTTCGGATCTGTTTCCTTTTCTTGTCCCATTGCTCTCTATTCTGCTTCTGCTTTGGCCCAATTGACCTACTTAGCAAACGAAGGGATGGGAAATAGGACTACTTATCTTACCAAGTAAGGGCTGAATAACCTACTTAGCAAACAAACCCATCATCTCCTTGCTTCTTTACTTTCCCCTGCTTTTCAGATTCTTCTTCTGATTTCCATTGATTTGATGACTGGAATATGGCCCTTATTTTCTGATAGCCTTGCTTTTCTCTGATTGTTCTTCTGATTGATCAAACTATCGATTTCATTCTTCTTGGCATATTTCCTCTATTGGGTAGTACTAGCCCAAGCCAGATAAAGTACAGTGTTGCAGCTTCGGATTAGGATGATAGCCTTGTGCCGGATTGCTTCGCCCTTGATCTGGTGACCTGGCCAAAGCATAGCGATAGGTATTCCGGTTGGTATCAGCCGTTCCAGGCAACTGGGCTTCGGGCATGGTCTGAATAAAGGAATCACCTACTATCGAAGAAGACGGCGAAGAACAGAACTCCCCTTTATTAACGCAAGCGGGGTAGGGTATGTAACAAAACAACCAGTGCACCCATTGCGCTGAAGCGAGGTATAGAGTACAGTGGTCCGTAAAGCATAGGAATTCTATTGGCTACCATCTCCTAGCTTTTTTCTTCTTATTCTTGGGAAACTGGACCCACATTCCCTTTTAGGATTGGAGGAGACAAGCAAGACTTCCCCTAAATCAAGTAATATGGCACCCTTCCTGTTTCGGATCAGCGAAGTTCAGACTTCCTTATTCTCGAGATGGCCCTATTTCTTTCGCTTAGTCAAGCTAATATGGGTATAGAACGGTGCTCAGCGGAGGAAACTAGAAGCTATTGTCCTTACGCCAAGGGAGCTATTTTCTTTTGTTTGAAGTAAGAGAACCTATTGATATAGGGAAGTAAGAAATACACGAGATTTCTTAATGATTAAGTAGCTCCCGATTGTTCTTCTTCAATTCGTACTACTTAGATTGCCAAGACTGGGATCAGTAGGGGAACATCACAGCACTTGCTTACGCAGAACTTGATTATCTTACGTAAGGAAACTGTTGATATCGGTTAGTAATAAAGAAAGGTTGTTATCGAACCTAGTATGAGTTGGGAGAGCTATGATTCTATCATCTGTGCGTATCTGAGGATTCACTGATACAGTTTAGCGGTCCCCTATTGATATCGGAAAGGGATACTACTGACCTGGCGAAAGATGGGAGGGATGTGTGTTGATGCCCCAAAGCCAGATATAGTCCAAATCGAGATCAAGTAGAAAAAGTACAATGGTTATAGTTAAGTTAAGTCAGGATACTCTTTCTTCAAGAAGTGCAAGGTTGGAATGTGTTGATGCTTCAAATCAATATAAAGTTGGGTGGGCTGTTAAGCGGGGAAGCTCTATTCGTCGTAAGGCGGAGAAGGCTAGTGAGCATCCATATATCTATCGTTTGGTGTTGATGTGCAAAATCCAGGTATAGAACCGGTGGCTAGTGCAGGAAGCTAGCAATCATCTTATCTCGGAAATATGCCATCCTTCCTTAACTAACCTATCCTTCGTCCGTAGGAGAGGTGGGTTATTCCTCCTTGACTGACCTCGGAAGACTATTTGATTGTGATCCTACCTTCGAAGAGCAGAGAATGGGTTTCCGACTGAACTGAAGAGATCCTCGTCCTCACTACTCCCTTCATCACTTCTCTACACCCCGGAAAGCGAGGAAAATCCAGTCTAGGACCCTTTGTGATTGACTTCATGAAGTGTTTAGTCATATCTTGCACATAATCTCTGTGATAACCAATCAACTCTTGCCACTGTAAATTTCTCAGGTGATCTGTTTGCTGAGAATTGATCTGTTGCTGTTGCAGAACTGGTGATGCTTGAACAGATGGATGATGAGAAACATTTCCTGTACCAGTAACTTCTACTCCACCAGCCACAGGGCAGCAGTATTGGGCCTAGGAAGAACCTGAAGTGTAGCAAGAGCTTGACCAATCCTAGTCAATTCAGCTTCAAGAGCCTGACGACGCAAGTCCTCAACGGATACAACTTGATTTGGCACACTCTCCACATTGACAGGAACAGACTGAACATTAGGATCCGCAAGGTAGGTAGTTTCTTGTTAGCTATCCTGACTAAGATATTCCTATTTTCTTTATCACTTCCTTCCCTTGTACAAGTCCTTGCTATCCCTCTCGGTCTACCCATCCAGAGGGCAGACCTCGTTCACAAGGATTCAGAGCTGGACAGAAAGAAAGCCTAAACCGAAAGAGCTGTCTCTTCACCCCAAAGCATAAGTCAAGTGCATTTCATCTCTTGTTTTCATCCTGTCATCAAAGCCAGACCAGAAAATAAAGGGTGTTTTCATCCTGTCATCAAAGCCTGGTAATTTCTCCGATTCTTTATCCGACTTGAATTCAGGAAGATACCGACTATCATTCATATCATCAAAGCAAGTGAATTAGTTTTCTTCCCCTTAACCCGAATAAGTTATCAAAACAAACACTGGACCAAAACATTTCATCTCCATGTCACCAAAGATAAGTCATGCAACTAATCAAAGCTAAATCAACCCACACTAAGTAGGTGATGCAGAGAATAAACAACTCTGTCTATTTATATTGCTCACAACATACAGCGCCCCTCAATAAAAGATACAGAGATGGTTATTCTAGATTAATAGAAAGCATTCAACAACTTGATGTCAGCAGTTTTATGAATCATGAACTTCTCTTCACAGAACCGGTTTGATCCGGAAACCAGATAGGCATGTTTAATATGAGAAGAGAGCCTAGAAGTCACTTTTGCTATCTCTTGCGTAAATGTATCGTTCACCTACTCCTCCCATGCCTTAAAATCCATATTCCAGGAAAAGCAAGGAACTTTGTCCAAAGTACGGGGTTTTCCACATGCTGAGGTAAACTTGTTCAGAAATTGGAGCCGCAAAACCTGTAATTTATAAGGGAATCAGCAATTTGCAAGGTTTTGGCCATGTGGAGTATCAACTTATCGGAATCCGGAGCTGGTTTATTCAATTCAAGTTTAATTCCAATCTCTATTCCAATCAGAAAATAAAGGCTATCAGAAAATCCAATCTAAAAGTCAAGTGATACAGGTCGGGATGTCATAAATCCAGTCAAATGGGCCAAAAACCCTTACAGTATTAGTAAGCAAAAACACGGGGGTTGATAAAAAAGTGAAGAGATGGAAGGCAGTTCAGTTCAGTCAGATCTCTTGTTTTCTTGTCAGGTTATTTTATTGATAGGGAATGGAATCTGAATGAATGATTTCTCGGAGTGCTCTCCCGGGTTGGTTGTAGGAAACAAGCAAGATCCGGTTCCTATCCTCTTAAGGGAAACTGGCACATCACATCACTGCCTACTACAAAGCCTTATTTGGGCGAGTAGAGTTAAGCAATGTTCATTTACACCCTCAGATTTGGGGCAGCCATGGCTGCTTGTCAGAGGAGGATGCTGCTTCACTCATTCAGCCATTTACTATTGAAGAGATAGACAAGGTGGTGAAAAGCATGAAACCAAATACTGCTCCAGGTCCAGATGGCTTCTCTGTTAGCTTTTTAGAGCTTTTTGGCCCCAGTTGAGAGATATACTAAAAGAAATGCTTCAGGAGCTGTATCATGGCAGGTTGAACTTGTCCAGACTAAACTATGGTGTCATTTCTCTACTGCCAAAGATTCAGGATGCTAATAGTATCCTACAGTATAGACCCATATGTGTTCTAAATGTTATGTTTAAAGCTATTACCAAAGCTCTGACACTTAGATTTACTCCTCTGGCTCGACAAGTAATCAGCTCTCTTCAGACTGGATTTATTCCTGGGAGGTTGGATGGATGTGTAATTCTTCATGAAGTTTTGCATGAGTTGAAAACCTCTCACTCTGAAGGAATTTTGCTGAAGTTGGACTTTGAAAAAGCTTATGATAGAGTTCAGTGGCCTTTCTTGGCAGAGGTAATGCATAGGAAAAACTTCCCTGACAGGTGGATAGATTGGATTAGACAAGCAGTGGAAGGAGGCAAAGTGTGTGTGAATATGAATGGAGATTGGCGAGAATATTTCTCTACTTTCAGAGGTTTGAGGCAAGGAGATCCTCTTTCTCCTTTGCTTTTTAACCTAGTAGGTGATGCACTATCTGCAATTCTGGATAGAGCTAAGGAAGCAGGTGTGATTAGAGGTTTGGTACCACATCTGATACCAGGGGGGATTAGTCATTTGCAATATGCTTCTGATACTTTGCTTTTTGTGCATAATGACATGGAGTCTATTACTGGATTCTAATTCCTTCTCTACTGTTTCGAGGAAATGTCTGGCATGAAAGTCAATTACTTGAAGAGTGATATTTTCACAGTAGGGTTGAGTGTAGAGGAGGAGCAGAGGGTAGCTGATATAACTGTGAGATAGGCAAATTTCCAATAAAATATCTGGGATTACCAATCAGCAAAGACAAGATCTCTTCTAATGATTTAGAGGTAATTGTCCAAAAGGTAGAAAAGAAGTTGGACTCTTGGCAATGCAAACATTTATCTTATGGAGGAAGAGATATATTGATCAATGCATGTTTATCAAATGTCCCTATGTACCTTATGGGTTTCTACACTTTGCCTGTCAAAATA
>Ga0307288_10000603_pt1 | contig 12104 bp, 10 predicted proteins | sample ER_DNA_142_FD_194469 | JGI IMG/M metagenome (GOLD analysis project Ga0307288, IMG submission 194469) | Bulk soil microbial communities from the East River watershed near Crested Butte, Colorado, United States - ER_DNA_142 | ecosystem: Environmental > Terrestrial > Soil > Floodplain | place... | reverse complement strand
TTTCGACATGCCCGCAAGGCATATAACGTTGTCGATATGACGCTTCCGGCCCGCATCATCGCAACGCTCGTCGTCGGCGCGGGTCTCGTACCGGCCCCCGCGGCCTCCGCCACCACCGTGCCGGCCCTCGCGGCCTCCGCCACCACCGTGCCGGCCACCGCCGCACCGGCCACGGCCGTCGCGATCTTCACCCGGCTGTCACAGTGGCCGGCCGGCTACGTCGGAACCATCACGGTGCGCAACGACAGCACGGCACCCATCGACGGCTGGCGAGTCGAGTTCGACCTCGCCGCCGGCACCCGTATCACGAGTTCCTACAGCGGCGTTTTCACCAGATCCGGTGACCATTACACCGTTACCAACGAGACCTGGAACGCGCGGCTGGCGCCCGGAACGTCAGTGACCTTCGGCTGGGTGGCGGCCGGACAGGGCACGCCGACGAAGTGCACGCTGAACGGCGCCGACTGCGCCGGCACCCCGGCGGACCACACCGCACCGAGCCGTCCCGGGCCGCTGGTGTTCGACATCAGCGCGGGTCTCGCGATCACCTGGGCGCCGTCGGCCGACGACCGCGGCCCGATCGCTTACGAGGTGTACGAGAGCGGCCAGTTGCGCGCCACGGTGACCGACGCCCGCTACGTGTACTCCACCGGCGGGACCTTGCCACCCCGGATCTACGTCTTCGCGGTCCGCGCGGTCGACGCCGCGGACAACTCGTCGCCGTCCACCTTCCGGACGCTCGGACAGATCTGGCGCGGGGATGAGGTGCCCGACGCGCCGAGTGACCTGCGGGTGGACCCGGCAGCGGCGGGCCTGCTGCGGGTGTCGTGGGTGGCTCCGGCCGTACTGTCGCCGTTTGCCGCGCCCCCGGTCGCCGGCTACGCGGTCTTCCTCGACGGGGAACCCGTCGGGCAGGTCGGCGGCACCACGATCACCATCCCGGCGCCCTCGGCCGGCACCCACACCGTGGGCGTCCGGACGATCAACGCCGTCGACAACCTCTCGGGCCCGGCGGAGCTCACCCTCACGTCCCGGTGACCAGGTCCGCCGGGGCGCGCATCCGCCACGCGTCGGTCACCAGTTCCGCGAGGCGTTGCACGCCGACCTCCGCCAGGCGCAGCATCACCAGCGGCAGGCCGTCGTAGCCCGGGGTCGTGAAGAACAGGTCCGGCTCGCCGAGCAGCAGCGCCTGCTTCTCCGCCTCGTCGCCCACGAAGAGCACCGCGATGTCGGTGCGGATCACTCGCGGCTTGCCCGGCCTGCGCTCGGGATAGGACCAGACGAACCCCTTGCCGGCCACGCGGAAGTCGAACCCGTCGCTGGAGATCTCGACCGTCTGCGGCAGGGCCAGCGCCAGCCGGCGGACGTCCTCAGCATCAGCCATGCGCCGAGGCTACTTGCGTGCTACCAGGCCGCCGGCACCAGGCCGCGGCACCGGGCCGCGGCACGGGGCCGCCGGCACGGGGCCGCCGGCACGGGGCCGCCGGCACGGGGCCGCCGGCACGGGGCCGCCGGCACGGGGCGGCGCGCTTTACGGCCGATGTGCACGGCCGGCGGTGTCGCGGAAGTCAGCGCCGGCCGGCGGTGTCAAGGGAGTCGGCGCCGGCCGGCGAAGCCGAGGTCGGCGCGGTGATACCAGGCCAGCTCCCCCTCGCCCTCCAGCCAGCACAGCAGCACCGGGACGCCGTCGAGGTCGGCGGGGAAGTCGAGCAGCAGCGGCGCGATGCCCTTCAGCTCCACCCCGGACTGCTGCACCTCGGTCATCAGCTCGTTGAGCCTGGCCTCCGCGGCTTTCCACTCGGGCAGGCCACCCAGTGTGGTCGGCGAACCACCCTCGGTAAGTGCGGCGGACAACTCGACCACGTCGGCCCGGACGACCACAAGCTCGTCGAGCACCGGCCGGAGCCCGTCCAGCTCCAGGCGTGCCTGTTCCCGCGTGAACAAACCCATCGCGTCAGTCTGCCAGTCCGCCTGACCTATCGACGCGACGGCGCGCACGTGTCAAAGTGTGCGCCCATGGAGATCGTGAGAGATTCACACGTTTCCCGACCGGGCCGCCGATGACCGGGACGGAGCCCACCGGCGGAACCCGCGCCCGCTGGATCGGCGCCGGGTACGCGGCACAGGGCCTCGGCTACGCCGCGGTCGTGACCGCGCTGCCGATGTTCAAGGAGCGGCAGGGCCTCGACGACGCCCTGGTCTCGGTGATCCTGCTGCTCGTGGTGGTGGCGGCGGCCGGCGGGTCCATGGTCGCCGACAAGGTCGCCGCCCGGTGGGGCAGCCGCTTCGCCCTGACGGGCGGGCTGACTGCGGTCGGCCTCGCGCTCCTGCTGACCACGTTCGCCACCCCGACTGCGGTGTTCGTCGCGGTCCTGCTGGTGTACGGCGTGGGCCTGGGCACCGTCGACGCCTCGCTGAGCATGCAGGGCGTCCTCGTCCAGGCGAGGCTGGGCCGCAGCGTGATGAACCGGCTCTTCGCCGCCTACACCGCCGCCGCCATGGCCGCCGCCCTGCTGATGTCCGCATTCGTCGCGGGCGGGGCCGGCGCGAGCGTGGCAGTCGGCACGGCGGGCGTCTTCGCCCTGGTCATCGCCGTGACCGGCTGGCACGGGTACGAACCCGCCCGCACCGTGCAACCCGACCACTCCGGCCACCACGACCTCCGTGCGACCACGCGTCGAGTGGTCCTGGTCTGCGGCACGCTGATCTTCACCGCGTTCCTCGCCGACTCGGCCGTGAGCACCTGGAGCACGGTCTACCTGCACGACAGCCTCCTGGCCGCCGACTCCGTCGCCCCGCTGGGCTACGCGGCGTACCAGTCGGCGGTGCTGATCTCCCGGCTGGCCGGCGACCACGTCGTGCCGCGGACCGGCCGGGTGGCGGCCGCGACCGCTTCGCTGCTGGTCTGCGCGGCGGGCTGTGGGCTGGTCGTCGCGGTCCCGTCGGTCGCGGCGGCCATCGCCGGCTTCGCCCTGACCGGCCTGGGGGTGGGCGTGCTGGTGCCGCTGGCGTTCAGCGCCGCCGGGCACGCGGTGCCCGGCAACAGCGACGAGGTGATCGCCCGGGTCAACCTGTTCAACTACGGCGGCGCGCTGCTCGGCGCGGTACTGCTCGGGCTCCTGTCGGAGCCGGTCGGGCTGCGGGTGGCGTTCCTCGTCCCCGTGGCGGGGCTGCTGTTGACCCTGCCGGTGGTACGGCAGCTACGACGGCTGGCCGTACCGGCGCCGGCACCGTCTCCTTCCTGACCGGTGAGCTCACCGGGCTCCATTGCCTGGCCGGGCGCGCTCGCGGCCACGGTCTCCCCGGTCTCGCCGGCAGGACCAGGCCCCTGGTCGCGTACGCGACCCGGCAAAGGAGCTGATGCCTTCGCTCGGTGGCTCAGCACTAGCGTGAGCACGTGACCATGGCGCGGCAACGGCAGGACTACATCGACGCACTCGACTGGGTTTCGCGCCTGACGGCCAGGGTGCCTGGCGGTCACTGGGCTTCCCCACGCCGTGCGAAGGCTTCGACGTCCGGAGCCTGCTCGGCCACCTCATCGGCACGGCGCACCGGGACTCGCCACCGCCCGATGCGTCTCGTCGCGAGGCATACCCCACGTGGTCACCGACGGGCCCGATACGGAACTCGCCCGCACGTATGGCAACTGGCAGTCCTGATCGAGGAGGCAGGGTTGCCGCTGGCCGCTGCCGACGAGGTCATCGCTGGTGGGGACCGTGTACGGCCCTGGCGGCCGCACGAGGCTTCACCGTCGAGACGATCACGCACGGCTGGGACCTCGCCGTCGCCACCGGTGAGCCGATGAGGCTCCGAACGGCGTGACGCCCGTGCGGCCAGGTGCGAGGACCTGCCGGGTTACCACCGTTCCACGAGATGTTCCCTGCCTGCCGGCGGGTCATACGGTTCGGGCCAGTAGTCCACGATCCGGCTGATGAGACCCTGCTCGGAGAACTCGAGCCACACACAGGCGTCCTGCTGCTCCGCGCCGACCCGTACCTCGAGCCACAGCGCGGCGACCCGGCCGTCGGCGACCACGCGACGCAGCCGCAGGTGCCAGTCACCGGGATACTCGACGTTGAACTGCAGGAACGCCGACCGGCCACGAATGCGCTCCCGGGTCTGCGGCATCTCGTAGACCATGCCCTCGGCGAGCAGGGCTGCGAGGCCGGACCAGTCGCGGTTCTCCAAGCGGTCGACGTATCCGGACGCGGCTTGGCGGGTCACCGTTGTCTCGTCCACGCTCCGGACCCTACCGGCTGGTTCCGATCAACATCCCCACCGCCCTCGTCGTATCCGGATGCGCCAGGAGCAGACCCGCGGCGGCTCCCGCAACGCTCCCGGCGGCCGGTCCCACCGCCGCCTCGGCACTCGACCACTCCCCAGCAACTCCCAGCAACGCCGCCACCGCCTCGGTGGCGGCGGGGTGCGCGGCCAGCAACGCCCCGGCAGACCCGGCCGCGGGCCGGGCGACGGCTTCGGGGAACGCCGCTGGTGCCTGCCACGGCGGGGTCCAGGAGTCGATCCCGGCGAGGGTGCCCGGGAACGTCCGGCCCGCCTCGCGGGTGAGGACCGGGACAAGCTCCGCGGCATGCGTCCTCAGCGTCGTGATGAGCGCCGGCAGCCAGGGCAGCAGCACCGGATCCGGCAACTGTCCGAACGCCTTGGACAACGTCTCGACCACGAACGGCGCCAGTCGTGGCACCGGCTCGAGGGCCTGCACCAAGCCGCTCACGTACTGCGGGAAGGCCGGCACGACGAGCGGGTTGCCGAGCAGTCCGTCGATCCGCGCCCGCAGGTCGGCGAGGGGGAACATGCCCAGCTGGTGGCGGGCCGCCCAGAGCAGCGCGAGCTTCACCGGCGCCTCCGGGTGGGACTGGCGCACCGCCAGCTCCAGCTGCGTACGGTCACAGCCGAGCGACAGCGCCAGGCTCTCCAGGGTGAACAGGAAGCCGAGCATGGCGCCGACCTGGCGTACCGCCGTGTCCTCCTCGACGAACGCGGTCGGCAGCAGCGTGCAGTAGTGCGCGTATCCCCCGGCAGGACCGGTGTGGTCGCCAGGTAATGGGCGAGCAGACGGCGGATGCGACGCAGCACCGCGGACGCCTCGTCGACGGTGCGTTCGGCGGCGAGCAGCTCGACGGCGCGAGCGCCCAGCTCGTCGGTGAGCCGGGGACTGCGCAGCAACAGCAACGAGTCCTCGACGGCCTTGAGCGCGGTGGCGGCGGTCGCCCTCGGATCCCAGGCGGCGCGGCGCAGGCGCTGCTCGAGGACCTGCTCGACGGTGACGCCCTCGTAGCCGAGCTCGATGACGGCGCGCTGGTGCCGGCCGAGGTCGACGTCCCAGCTCTCCTGGATGTGGGTCTCGCCCAGGCGGCGGGAGCCCATGATCGGCCGGACGGCCTCGTCGGGCAGGAGGGAGCGCAGCATCCACAGCAGCTGCGAGCAGTCGGCGAGCTCGGGCCGGGCGGCGAGGTCGAGCAGCGCGCGCTGGATGGTGCGCTGTTCCAGGTTGAGGCCGAGCGGGGCGAGCCGGTCGTGGACGTCGCGGGCGAGCGGCGGCATGGCGTCGTAGCCGACCTGACCGATCCGGTCGCCGCCGAGCAGGATCTCGCAGAGCCGGCGGACGTCGCGGCGGCCGGGGACGGCCTCCTTCTCGATGCAGGTGACGGCGGCGTCCTGGAAGTCGTACGGGGTGGGTCGCGCCCGTCCCCTCAGCCCGGCGAGCAGGATCGAGGTCTCGAGGACGGCGATCGCGTCGGCGGTGCTGGCCAGGTAGCCGTTGCGCCGGGCGAGCCGGACGATGTCGACGCACCAGCCGCGCAGTTCCTCCTCGTCCAGCCCGTCGAGGGCCGCCGGCGCGCAGAGGTACGCGGTGAGCTGATCGGTGACCGGCCCGGCGACGGGTGCGGGCAGGGCTCTCCTGGCCCGCCTCCGGCCGCCCTTCTGACCGTCCAGCCGAAACGGGGTGAGCCCGCTGCGGCCGAGTGCCTTCTGCCAGGTGGCAGCCGCGATGGAGACGAAGCCGGGCGCCAGGGCGAACTGCCCCTCGATGGCGGAGTGGCTCGACGCGATGAGGCCGTAGAGCCACTTCGTGCCGGTGCGCGGCGCGATCGCGAAGTCGGGCGTGGACGGGTCGGATCCGGCCTCCGGCACGCGGCTGGCGGCGTGGAAGGCGCCGCAGACGTACAGGCACTCGGCGCGGTCGGCGCCGGTGGCGGCGAGGTGCCGGCGGATGCGCGTCCACATGTGGCGCTCGCGGTTCTCGTCGTCGGCGTACTGGCGGGTGTCGTGCGGGGCGAGGCGGCGGAACAGGCTGCCGATGAGCACCATCACCTGCCGGTACGTGTCGTGGTCGGCGCCGGCCAGTGGCTGCTCGACGTACTGGTCCCACCACTCGGACCAGTGCCGGACCCGGCCGTGGTGCAGGAGATGGTGCTCGAGCTCGGCGAAACGCGGGCGCAGGTCGCCGAGCTCCACGCCGACTGCGTCCCCGTGCAGGTCGTCGTCGGTCTCGCCGGCGTTCTCCGGGTCCGGCCGGTGCGGCTCGGACGCGGGCTGCCATTGGAAGACGTGGTCGGTGGAGCGGTCGACGAGCACCAGCTCCACGCCGGGGGTCTCCAGCGCGTACGCGATCGCCTGATACTCCGCCGAGGCCTCGGTGATCGGGGCGATGAGGCTGAGCGGCGCCGACTCCGCCGCAAAGCCGTCCAGCTCGGCGGCGAAGGCCTGCAGCGCCACCGGGAGCCGGCAGTTGCGCAACTCCGTCAGCAGCGGTCCGAGATCCTCGCAGAGCTCGAGATAGATGACCTGGGGCTGCTTCACGCGGAGCCGCCGCACCATGGCCAGCGCGGAGGACGGCGAGTGGTGGCAGACCGGGAAGATCTCCAAGGGCTCACGCAGGGCGTGGTCGACGTCGTCCACGATCCCGGCGAGGATCTCCGGCAGTGCGGCGGGACCTCCGGAGAGGGCCTCGGCCGCCCCGAGCAGGTGCGCCCGCAGCGCGTCGAACGGACCGCTCACGACAGGGTGGCGATCGCCTCGCGACCGCCCTCCAGGAAGCCGTTCCAGTCACCGCCGTGTTCCTTGCTGCGCGGCTCGACGACCCCGTGCCAGTACTTGTTCAGGATGGCCAGGTCCTCGGGGCTGCGCCGGGCGAGCGACCCGACCAGGGAGCCGGCGAGTGTCTCGGCGCTGAGCGCGCGGACGCCGAAGAAGGTGCTGTGCAGAATGGCGTCCTCGAGCACGCCGATCTGCTCGGCGGTGGACAGCGCCGACTCGAGCCGCTCGTCGTCGCTGGTGGCGGAGGCGGACGCGGCACGCAGGTCGGCGAAGCTCTGCAGCAGCACGTCGAGCAGCGTCGGTGCGACCTCGAGCTCGATGTTGTGCCGGCGCAGCAGCTCGGCGGTGCGGAACCGGACGATCTCCGCCTCGCTCCGCTTGTTCGTCATCACGGGGATACGGACGAAGTTGAAGCGCCGCTTGAGCGCGGACGAGAGGTCGTTGACGCCCCGGTCGCGGCTGTTCGCCGTGGCGATGATCGAGAAGCCGGGCCTGGCGAAGACGATGTTGTCCTCGTCGAGCTCCGGGATGGACACGTACTTCTCGGACAGGATCGAGATGAGCGCGTCCTGCACGTCGCTGGTGGAGCGGGTGAGCTCCTCGAACCGGCCGATGACGCCGCCCTCCATCGCCGTCATGATCGGCGACGGGATCATGGAGGCCCGGGACTGGCCCTTGGCGATGACCATCGAGACGTTCCAGGAGTACTTGATGTGGTCCTCGGTGGTGCCGGCGGTGCCCTGCACGACCAACGTCGAGTTGCGGCTGATCGCGGCGGCGAGCAGCTCGGCCAGCCAGCTCTTACCGGTGCCGGGGTCGCCGATGAGCAGCAGACCGCGGTCGGAGGCCAGCGTGACGACCGCCCGCTCGACGAAGCTGCGGTCGCCGAACCACTTCTGCGGTATCTCCCGGTCGAGGCCGTCGGCGCGCTGGGAGCCCAGGATGAACAGGCGCACCATCTTCGGGCTGAGCCGCCAGCAGAACGGCTTGGGCCCGTCGTCGACCGACTCCAGCCAGTCCAGCTCGTCGGCGTACTTGACCTCGGCGGGGGCGCGCAGCATCTCCGTCATCGGGTCTCCTCAGGGTTGTCAGGTAACGATCTTCCGCCGGTCGGCCGGCGCGGGAGGGCTCATGCGACGAAGCTCTTGAGCTCGGCGACGAGCTTGCGGATGTGACCGGAGATCACCGGGGTGCCGAGATCCTTGAGCCGCCGGCGGAACCAGGGATTGACGCTCGGGGCCCCGGAGCTGGTGACCGAGCCGACCGGGATGAACCGCACGCCGGAGCGGTGCACGGCCTCGATCGCGTCGAGCAGCGGCTGCGACCGGTCGAACTCGTAGAAGTCGGAGATCCAGACCAGCACCGTGTTCCGCGGATCGGTGATCTTCTGCTGGGCCATGGCCATCGCCACCGGGCCGTCGTTGCCGCCACCGAGGTCCGTCCGCAGCAGCACCTCGAACGGATCGTGCACCCACGGGGTCAGGTCCAGCGCGCGCGTGTCGTACGCGATCAGGTGCACCTCCACCTTGGGCATTCCGGCGAAGATCGAGGCGAGGATCGTGCAGTTCACCATCGAGTCGACCATCGAACCGGACTGGTCCACCACGACGATCAGCCGGGCCGGGGTGACCCGCTTGGCGGTCTGCTTGTAGTACAGCCGGTCCACGTAGAGACGCCCGTCCGCGGGACTCCAGTTCGGCAGGTTCTTCCAGATGGTGCGTTCCAGGTCGAGGTTGCGGAACACCCGCTGGGCGGTACAGACCGGTCGATCGCGCCGCTGCCGGCCTGCTCGACCTGGGTGCGGAGTACCTCGGCCACCTCGTCGACGAAGCGGCGGATCAACGCTTTGGCGTTCGCCAGGGCGACACCGTCCAGATTGTGCTTGTCCCGCAGCAGCTGCTCGATCAACGACATGCTCGCAGTGAGCTGCCGGGCGAGCCGGGGATGCGCGAGCACCTCCCGCAGGCGCATCCGTTTGACCAGGTCACCCTCGATCGATGCGAGGACCGGCCCGAGGCTGCCGGGCCCCCCAGCCACGGCGCCGGCGCCGGCGCCGGCGCCGGCTCCTCCGCGGCCCCGCAGCCGGCCGGGCTCGCAGCCGAGGGCCCGCTGGATCCAGCCCGCGTCCGCCTGCCACCGGGCCAGTTGCCCGGCGCTCACGCTGCCGGCGCCGGTGGCGAAGACGTTGAGCAGCAGCTTGGACACCAGGGCGGCGCGGCGCACCTCGCCGTCGCGATCGTCGTCGCCGATGGTCAGGAGGCCGTCGAGCTGGGGTGCGAGCTGCGGAAACCGCTGCACCACGGTGTCCACCGAGATCGCCGGGTCGAGCAGGCTCGCGGGGAGCCCGAGGTCCTCGACGACTGCCACACTCGCGGATTCCAGCGCGGCCTGCTCCTCGGGGTCGAAGAGCCGGGCCAGCAGCCGCCAGTAGAGCACCTGTCGTCTGTGCTCCGCCGCGCTCATTTCCGCAGCAGCCTTCCCGCGCGCTCGCGCAGGACGTCGACGGCCGTGCCCACGGCCGCCTCCGCCTTCGCGGCCTTCGCCTCGGTGGGGCCGAGCGCCCAGTCGCCGGTGTGCACGGTGACCGGCTTGCGCTTCACCAGGGCCTGTACTGCGAGCGGCTGCACGGCCCACCGGCCACCGTCCCAGCGCAGCAGGCCCAGGCAGGCGGTGGAGGCGGCGATCAGCGCCGGCGTGAGTGGCCCGGCGACGGGCAGCCGGTCGCGGTCGACCGCGACGGTCGCGCCGCCGAGGTCGAACGAGTCCTGCCCGGCCGCACAGCCCTCCAGCAGCACCGGCTCGGCGATCGCCGCGGGGTGCCGGTCGAGCGGCGGCGCCGACGCGGCGGTCGCCGCACCGAGCCGGATCCGAGCGATCGCGAACGGGTCGGCCGGCTCGCCCGCCCCGGCGCGTGCCTCCTCCCAGAGCAGATCTCCGCCTGGGGTGAGCGCCATGCCGCCCACCTGCACGACGCGCTGCTCCGCGAGGGCCTTGAGCAGGACCGGGAAGGCGGCAAGCATCCGCCAGGCGGACGGGCCGTTGATGGTGTCGACCTTCGCGGCCGCCACGCTCGCGCGGACCAGGCGCACACCGCCGGTCGTCTCGAGCAGTCCGTGCGCCTGAGCCCGGAACACCGTCGGGTGCTCGTGCAGGTCCACACCGAGGATCAGCAGCCGGCCGTCGACGGGCACGGCGTCGTGCCCGGCGAAGCCGTCCTGGGACAGCAGCAGGGCGCGGGCCCAGAGGTCGGCCCACCGGCGCACCGGGACGCGCTGCAGGGTGGCGACCGGCGCGGCGGCCCGCAGCTCGGCCGCGAACCCGTCGAGCAGCACCGCGAGTCGGCGGGCCGACGGATCGGCGAGCAGGGCCTGCACGGTCTGCGCGCCGCCGCCGGCCACCTCGTGGTCCGCGCCGCGCCAGCCCGCGATCGCCAGCTCCCGCAGCCAGGAGCGGGCGCCGGCCGACAGGCGCCCGGCATCGGCGGGAACGGCGGTGGCGGACCACGGCTCCCGGGTCCGCCCGAGCGCGGCGTCCACCCCGGCGAGCAGGGCGTCGTGGGCGGCACCCAACAGGGCGGACCGGGCGCCGGCCAGGGCGGCGAGATGCTCGTCGGTGACCGTACCCGCGATGAGCTTTCCGACGGAGTCGGCGACCCGGTCGGCGAGCGGGGAGCCGGAGAAGGCCGCAGCCAGGGATTCGAGGGCGCCGGCCCGCTCGTCGTCGAGGCGCGCCAGGCCGTGGAGGAGGGCATCGTCCACGGCGTCGACCAGGGCGACGGCCTCCTGCACGCCGTCCGGGCGGGCGTGCAACAGGTCGGCGATCATCGTGGCGTCGCTGCGGTGGCCGGGAACCACTGCAGCTCGGGCAGCGGCTCGACGGTCGGCGGAAGCTCCAGGTAGGCCAGGTGGCGGAGGAAGCTGCTGAACACCTCCGGCGCCCGGTTCGGGGCGGCCTTCGCGTGCAGGGCGGCGCGGATGTCCTGCCCCCCGTCCGGCAGCGTCACCTTCAGGTACCGGGTCACCCGGTCCAGCCCGTACTGCGCGACGGCCGCGTCGATCAGCGCGCCGATGTGGTTGCACGGGCGCGTCCCGCCGAGCCCGCCGCACGGCCGGTTGTTGTTGGTGTTGCAGCTCAGCCCGTGGTCGCCCGCGGTGATCGACGAGACGTAGACGCGCGAGGCGCTCGACACCACACCCTGCAGCCGCCCCTCGGCGAGCTCCACGAACGGCACTTTGGCCAGCCTCCGCGGCTGCACCGGGGTGATCACGGGTGCCGCGCTGCGCCTCTCGTAGGCGATGCCGTTCTCTGTCACAACCCAGTCCTCCCTCACGATCGGGCGGCGTAGTTGTATCGGACGGGTACGACAAAACCGCGAGGCCGACGGGTGCCCATTTCGTGTGACGAAACGGCGGTTCCCGGCCACGGGCGCGGCCGTCCCCCTACCTTCGGGCCAGGAAATGTCCCCTCGTTGTCGTGGTCACGCCGACGGTGCTCAGCGCCGGCGGAGCCGACGCGTCCTCTGCCGCATCCGCGATCGACCCACCGGCCGGCGGGCTGCCGGCGGTCGCGGTACCGACCCTCGCCTGGACCGACTGTGGCGACGGCTGTCAGGGCACGCCGGCCCAGGCGCCGCTCGACTACCACCGCCCGGACAGCAGCAGCTGACGCTGCACCTGCGGCGGCGACCGGCCGCCGACCCGGCCGCCCGGATCGGCACGCTGTTCAGCTACGCCGGCCGACCGGGCAGTTCCGGCCGGAGCTCGGTGGAGGGGTTGGTTCGCGACCTCGTCCTCCGAGTAGATCATCAACCGGTTCGACACCGTCGGCTTCGATCCCCGCGGTGTGCAGCGCAGCCAGCCGGTGAACGACCTGCATTGCCGGCGCCCGCGCGAACCGCCATGGGGACCCCGTCTGGGCGAACGTCGAGGTGCTCGATCCTTACGGCCGACCTCGGCGCAGCCACCAATGCGGACAATGAGGCACATCGCTATCTTGATCGTCGGCGGCGACCAGAACCGTCGATGTATCGGATCCAGGAGGCAAGG
>Ga0307288_10000602_pt1 | contig 12112 bp, 10 predicted proteins | sample ER_DNA_142_FD_194469 | JGI IMG/M metagenome (GOLD analysis project Ga0307288, IMG submission 194469) | Bulk soil microbial communities from the East River watershed near Crested Butte, Colorado, United States - ER_DNA_142 | ecosystem: Environmental > Terrestrial > Soil > Floodplain | place... | reverse complement strand
TGACTCACCACGATTGACGAAGGCCTGCAGCGCAGCCGAGGTGAAGACGACCTCATCGTTGACGAGTACGTCATAAGCGTTCAGTTGATCGACGACCAGCACATGCACCGTGACGACGTTGCGCAAACTCAGCCAGGCGAGATCCTCGTCACGATGAATCACCACGAGCACCTTGTCGGATGTGGTGACGCCAGCCAGTGCGGCCAGCGCGGCCTTGGTAGCAGGCGCATCGCCTGACACCAGCTCCGCTATCACGTGGACCCGGCCATCGCGAGCCCGATCGGATAACGCACCGCGCAATGCTGCGGTGATCATCTTCTTGGGGGTGCGCTGCGCATAGTTGCGCGGCTGCGGGCCGTGCACGATCCCGCCGCCTACGAATTGCGGCGATCGCCTCGAGCCTTGACGCGCGCGGCCGGTGCCTTTTTGACGGTACGGCTTGGCCCCGCCGCCGCGTACCTCGCCGCGAGTCTTGCTGGCATGAGTCCCCTGCCGCGCTGCTGCAAGCTGCGCGGTCACGACTTGATGGATCAGGGGAATGTTTGCAGGCACGTCGAACAGCTCGGCAGGCAACTCGGCGGTGCCGGATTTGGCGCCTTTGGCATCGAGCACATCGACCGTACGGGTGTCGCTCATGCCGCATCTCCCTTCTTGGCAGCGGTCCGCAGGACGACCAAGCCACCCTTGTTGCCCGGGATGGCGCCCTTGATCAAGATCAGGCCACGGTCCGCGTCGACGCCGTGCACGACGAGGTTCTGGACGGTGACGCGCTCGGCGCCCATCCGCCCAGCCATCCGAAGCCCTTTGAAAACCCGCCCCGGTGTGGCGCAGCCGCCGATGGAACCGGGTGAGCGGTGCTTGCGATGGACGCCGTGGGAGGCGCGCAGACCCGAGAAACCGTGCCGCTTCATGACGCCAGCAGTTCCCTTGCCCTTGCTCACACCGGTGACGTCAATAACGTCTCCTGCTGCGAAGACGTCAGCGCTGAGCTCCTGGCCGAGGGTGTATTCGCTGGCGTCGCTGGTCCGGATCTCGACCAGGTGCTTGCGTGGCGTGACCCCAGCCTTCTCGAAGTGACCGGCACTGGGCTTGGTCAGCTGCTTGGGCTTGACAGCACCGAAGCCGAGCTGGACGGCCGAGTAACCGTCGACATTGGGCGTGCGAACCTGGGTGATCACGCATGGCCCTGCCTGGACCACGGTGACCGGGACAACGCGGTTGCCGTCGTCCCAGAGCTGTGTCATGCCGAGCTTGGTGCCCAGCAGGCCCTTGACTGTGCGTTCTGTCTTGGTGGCGCTCATCGTTGATCGTCCTCAGAGCTTGATTTCAATGTCGACACCGGCCGGCAGGTCGAGCCGCATCAAAGAGTCGACGGTCTTGGGAGTCGGGTCGATGATGTCGATGAGACGCTTGTGCGTCCGCATCTCGAAGTGCTCCCTGCTGTCCTTGTACTTGTGCGGGGAGCGGATGACGCAGTAGACGTTCTTCTCCGTAGGCAGTGGCACCGGTCCGGCGACCTTCGCGCCAGTACGTGTCACCGTGTCGACGATCTTGCGCGCCGACGAGTCGATGACCTCGTGGTCGTAGGCCTTCAGCCTGATGCGGATCTTTTGTCCCGCCACCGTTCGTCCTTCTTCTCGTCCTAGGTTTACGGGTGTGATCAACACCCGCTCGCTCCGACCCCCGTGGTCGGGCGTGTCGGCCAACTTTCGGCGCACCACACCCACCATTTGCGTGCTGAGGAGGTGGCCCAGCCCTGGACCGGGCGTCCAGGCAACCGGGCAATCAAGGATCTCGCGGTTCGGCGACCTCACCATCAGGCTTGGTGTTCATGCCTGACAAGCATGGCTCACCCCGGCGACCCCGTCGGAGCAACCTGACGATTCTGTCAGACACCTTCGGTCAGATCAAATTTTCGCGCCCCATTTAGATGGGTGGGTATTGCTGGGGTGGTTTTGGCTGACCTGGCGGCTGAGGGCCAGGCTGCGGCGGGTACTGCTGAGGCCCGTACTCCTGCGGTGGGTATTGCTGAAGCGGATACGGCTGACCGGGCGGCTGCTGCGGCGGATACGGCTGACCAGGCGGCTGCTGCGGCGGGTAGGGCTGCATCGGATAACCACCAGGTTGTTGTCCCGGAATGGAGGTCGGATACACCGGAGCTGCCGCGACGGCGGCCGGCTTCTTCCCCAGCACGAAACCAAGGATGCCCGCCAACAGCAGCACGCCCCCAGCGATAAGGCAGATGATCCCTGAAATTCGCAGAGTGGCCGCGACACCACTGAGATTTGCGAGGCCCGGCACGTTAACGACGAGAATCTGGCTCGGATCGCTGGTGCTGTAGTAGGTCGAGACCTTGTCACCCACCTTTGGCGGCGCAGCGCCGGATGCGGCGCCCTGGCCAGTCTGCGTCTTACCCTGCTTGTCGGTGTAGGTCACTGTGACGATCACCGGGCTGGTCTGCTCGACCGACTTCACGGTTCCCTCGACAGGCCCGGTGTATCCAGACTTGGCAAGCTCCTGCTCGAACGCGCCCTCGCCTTTGCTGGCGAGTACCGATCCGGCGAGTAGCCCACCGCCGGTCAAGAGCAGCAAGATCCCGAACACGATTCCAAGGATCTTCAGGGCCTTCATATTTCCCCCCTTTTAGTGCTCTGCTCGCGCAATCGCGCGTGGAGTCCGCCTACTTCGTCGTCGCTCGCAGAGGAAGGACGCCTCCGCCCACTCCTCCTCAGCACGGCGGCGCGCGATTTCCCGACGCTCGCAGAGCGATCGGCGTAGCCACCGTGTCGCAAAGACTCTACGGCCGGCAGCGGTCACAAAGCACGCCGGAGCTGCACGATTACGTCGCAGCTGAACGACCAGCACAGCAATCCGAGCGCGAGCAGCAGAAATATGGTTGGCACCCAGTGCTGGCCGTGTGTCAGCCCAAAGATCAGGGCGGCGATCAGCGCGACAGCCTGGACCACCGCAACGACTTTCGCTGAATAGCGTGAGGGCAGCTGGGTCCGTAGTGCCGGCAGGACGAGTGACAGGGCGACGTAGCCGTATCGCATCGCGCCGATCGCCAGCACCCACCAGCCGGCGATACCGAGCGCCGCAACCGCAATACTCAGGATCGCCAGCATTGCCGCATCGGTTTCCATATCGAACCGTGCACCGAAAGCGGTGGCCTCTCCCCTGGCTCGCGCGACCTTGCCGTCCAACCCGTCGAGTGTCAGGCACAGTGCGCTCACGATGATCATGGTCAGCACGCCGGTTGGGGCAAGGCCTTCGGCCAATGCCTGCAAGGCAAGTCCGGCCAGGAAACAGACACCCAGCCCTCGAGTCAGGGTGACAAGATCGGCGATGCCTAAGCTTCTGCTGCGGGAATACTTTGCCACCAGCGCCGCGAGCAGCAGAAAACAGAATGTCGCGGTGGATGCCGACAGCCAGCTCAGCCACCAACCGACCAGCGCAGCCCCGAGCAACACCAGTCCGGACGCAGCAACCAGCCAATACTCCGTACTGCTTCGCCTGCTTGTCCATAGCTGCGGCGACACAAGAGTCTTCATCACCGACTCAGACGACCAACAAGCCCCATGGGTTCAGCCTCTCAGCCGAAGCGGATCGGTTGCGGTACTCCCCGTCGGCGATGCGCAATCCTCCTGTAGCCAGGACTGTCGGCCGTTAGGCTCGCAGGAGTGAGAATCGGGGTGCGATGAGGATCCGCGTCGGCGTCGCCGCCGGGCACCCGTCGACGGCGCAGGCCGGGGCTGACATCCTCTCCCAGGGTGGCAGCGCGGTCGACGCGGCCGTGTCGATGATGCTCGTCAGCTGCGCAGCGGAAACCATCTTCACTGGGTTGGGTGGCGGTGGCTTTGCGACCGTCTTCGATGCAGCAACCAGCCAGGTGCGCTGCCTGGACTTCTTCGTCAGCGTGCCGGGCCTTGGCGGCAAGCGTCCAAGTCACGCCAAGTCCATCGAAGTGATCTTCATCGGGCAGCACGTGCCGTACGAGATCGGACCGGCGACCGTGGCCGTACCCGGCATTCCCGCCGGGGCGCACTACTTGTGGCAGCGGTGGGGCCGGCTGTCCTGGGGAGCCGTTACGGCAGCAGGGCGAGAAGCCTCGTACGGCACACCGTTCCCAGCCATGCACGCACAGGTGCTGCCTCGCGTTGCCGCGGCGATGTGCGTTGGAGAGGGAGTCGAGGTCTATCAGCGTCCAGATGGTTCCCTGCTGCACGCCGGCGACCCGCTGCGCCATCCTGATCATCACCGGGCGTATGAGCTGATGCTGCGTGATCCGCAAGCTTTCTATCACGGCGCGTACGCCGATGCGTTGGTCGTTTCGGTTGCCGACGGCGGCGCTCTCAGCCAAGAGGACCTCGATGCATATCACGTCATTGAATCGCCCCCGCGCACCATTCGAGTGAACGACTTCACGGTGCACGCCCGCGGCAATGATCTTGATGATCTACTCGGCACTATGGGCCGGGTGGCGCCGATGGTGCAGGAGGATCCCACAACTGATGCCACCTCGGCGGCGGCGCTGGTCGACGCCCTACGGGCACCGAGCAAGCGGGCCGAGACGACCAATGTCGTCGCAGTCGACGAGCGCGGCAACGGCTGCGTGATCACGACGAGTCTTGGTCTCGGTTCTGGGGTGTGGGTGCCGGGCTACGGGGTACACCTCAATTCAATGCTGGGAGAAGGGGAGCTGGTGAGAGGGCTGGTGCCCCCTGGAACTCGAATGGGCTCGATGATGTCGCCGCTGATCGCACTCGACGATCATGGACAGCTGGCCGCCATCGCCGGCGCCGCGGGCGGGAGCCGGATCCGGCCGGCCCTAGTGCAGTGCGTGCTCAGAATGTTGCGTGGCGCAGCGCCTCAGGATGCCATCGACGCGCCAAGGCTCAATGCACTGCCAGATCTGGTGAGGCTGGAGCCTGGCTTCTTCTCACATGTCATTCGCTCCCTTGAGGCGGCCGGTTACCAAACTGCGATTGCCGACCATCGCGACCCATACTTCGGCGGCGTCTCCGCTCTCAGCCCTCTCGGTGGCGGCGCCGACCCCCGGCGTAGCGGCTTCGTGATCATGTTGTGAGTTGGGAGAAACACGTGACCATCCCCTCCTCGACGTATCGGCTGCAGATCAATCGCCGATTCACCCTTGACGATGCGGCTCGACTGATCGGTTATCTCAGTGAGCTCGGTGTGGGCGCGGTCTACCTGTCACCGATACTGCAGTCGACGATGGGTTCCGATCATGGCTACGACACCACGGACCCTGCAAGTGTCGACCATGATCGCGGCGGCGAGCCCGGGTTGACCCAGCTGTTGACCAGCGCCCGACTCGGCGGCCTTGGCGTGATCATCGACATCGTGCCGAACCACCTGGGCATCGAGCATCCGATCGAGAATCCAGCCTGGTGGGACGTGCTGCGGCTGGGCCAGGATTCGCCGTACGCCTCGTGGTTCGATGTCGACTGGAGTCGGGGTCGCATCGTGGTGCCCGTCCTCGGCGATGATCCACAGCTGAGCGTCGTGGACGGTGAGCTGCGCTACTTCGAACGCCGCTTCCCGCTTGCGCCGGGAAGCTGGTCCGAGGGCGAGGATGTCACCGCGGTGCATGATCGCCAGCATTACGAGCTGATCCACCACTCGCGCGGCAACCAAGACCTGAATTATCGCCGATTCTTCGCGATCACCACGCTTGCAGGGGTACGCGCCGAGGATCCTGAGGTCCTTGCGGCCACGCATGCCCTGATCCGAAGCTGGTGTGACGACGGCGTCACCGGGTTGCGTATCGATCACCCCGACGGCTTGCGTGACCCGCTCGACTATCTGGATCGACTTCGATCCTTCGCCGCACAGCAATGGATTACGGTGGAGAAGATCTTGGAGCCCGGTGAGGAGTTGCCAGCCAGTTGGCCGGTAGCTGGTACCACCGGCTATGACGCCATGCGTGAGGTCAATGGAGTCTTCATCGACCATGATCATGAGCGGGATTTCACGCTCCTCTATCAGCGTCTCACCGGAGATCAACGCATGATCACTGATCACATCGAGGCCGGCAAGCGGATGGCAGTCGAGGTTTTACTGCCGGCCGAGGTGCGACGGATGGCAGCTCTTGCACCCGACGTACCGGATGCCGCGGCCGCCCTCGCTGAGGTGGCGATTGCCTTCGATGTCTATCGCTCCTACCTGCCGGAAGGAGTTGCTGATCTTGATCGCGCCATCGCAACCGCCAAGCAGCGCAGGCCCGAACTCGCCGCTGTCATTGATCAGCTCAGCCCCCGTCTTCATGATCAATTTGACGACCTCGCCTTACGCATGCAGCAGCTGAGCGGTGCCGCAATGGCCAAGGGAGTCGAGGACACCGCCTACTACCGGTACTCGCGGTTTATCGCGCTCAATGAAGTCGGCGGCGATCCAGGAGAGTTCGGCATTCCGCTGAACGATTTCCATGCCCTGCAGGTCGCTCGTCAAGACCAACTGCCCGCCTCCATGACCAGCCTGTCGACCCACGACACCAAGCGCGGTGAGGATGTTCGCGCCCGGTTGGCCGTCCTGTCGGAGATTCCCGAGCCGTGGGGCGATTTCGTCGAGCTGTTCTTGAGCATGACCGCAATCCCGAATCGGCTTTTCGGCTACTTCGTTGCACAGACGCTGGTGGGCGTAGGCCCGATCGAGCCCGCCCGCCTGCACGCGTACGCCAAAAAGGCCATGCGTGAGGCGAGCGATGGCACCACCTGGACAGCTCCGGATGCAGCCTTCGAAAAGGCGGTGCATGATGCGGTCGACGCAGCGTACGAGGAACCGCAAATCCGCACAGCGTGGGATCAGATGGACGGACTCGTCACGGCTCCGGGCCGGTCGAACTCGCTTGGCCAGAAGCTCGTGCAACTGACCATGCCGGGCGTTCCGGACGTTTACCAGGGCACGGAACTGTGGGACGACTCTCTGGTGGATCCCGACAATCGGCGACCGGTTGATTTTGCTCGACGCATCCAGCTACTCGAAGACCTCGGCGACGGCCCGCCCAGTATCGACGAGACCGGTGCGGCGAAGTTGTGGATCACTCGGCAGGCCCTTCGGCTGCGCCATGCCCGACCGGACTCGTTCAACGGCTACCGGCCGGTGGTCGCAAGCGGTGCCGCGCATGATCATCTCATCGGCTTCGACCGCGGCGGGGCGATGACGCTGGCCACTCGACTGCCCGTCCGCCTCGCAGCTTCAGGTGGTTGGCGATATACCAGCGTAGAGCTTCCCGGCAGCTACGCTGATGTGCTCACAGGCCGCCGATGGAGCGAGACCGTGGCTGTGGACGACCTGCTAGCCGCGTACCCCGTTGCTCTACTCGCGAGTGAGTAGCGGGGGTCTACTCGAGAACGAACGTCACCAGCAGGTTGACGCGGTAAGCGACGACGGCGCCGTTCTCGATCTCGATCGACTGCTCCTTGACCCAAGCGGAAGTGACACCGCGAAGTGTCGAGGTGGCCCGATCAAGACCAACCTTGAGGGCGTCTTCGAAACTGCTGTCGGACCTGGCGCTGATCTCGGTGACGCGAGCGACGGTGCCTGCCACGATGACCTCCTAGAGTCACAAGCTGGATGGAACGATCAAGAGTCGCATCCCATCTAACTCCCACCACCGCGCGGCAAAGGAAAGACCCCGGACTTCTCGCGAAGTCCAGGGTCATCCTTGATCAGATTCTTGCCCGTAAGGCTGACTTACTTGATGATCTTCGTGACCCGACCGGCGCCAACCGTTCGTCCACCTTCGCGGATGGCGAACTTCAGCTCTTCCTCCATAGCGATCGGCTGGATGAGCTGCACGGACATGTCGGTGTTGTCGCCCGGCATGACCATGTCGGTGCCTTCCGGAAGGTTCACTACACCGGTCACGTCAGTCGTACGGAAGTAGAACTGCGGACGGTAGTTGTTGAAGAACGGCGTGTGCCGGCCACCCTCCTCCTTGGACAGGACGTAGACGCGAGCCTCGAAGTCGGTGTGCGGCGTCGTGGTGCCAGGCTTGATCACGACCATGCCGCGCTCGACGTCCTCACGCTTGGTGCCACGCAGCAGCAAGCCGACATTCTCGCCTGCCTGACCCTCGTCAAGCAGCTTGCGGAACATCTCTACACCGGTGACCGTGGTGGTCTGCTTGATGTCGCGGATACCAATGATGTCCACGGTCTCCATGACCTTGATCACGCCGCGCTCGATGCGCCCAGTGACCACGGTGCCGCGGCCAGTGATCGTGAAGACATCTTCGACCGGCATCAAGAATGGCTTGTCCACCTCGCGGATCGGCTGCGGGATGTAGTCATCGACCGCATCCATCAGCTCCATCACGGCGTCGCTCCACGTGTCGTCGCCATTCAGCGCCGGCAGCGCGGCAACCCTGATGACCGGGAGGTCATCACCGGGGAACTCGTACTCGCTCAGCAACTCACGAACCTCGAGCTCGACCAGCTCCAAGATCTCTTCGTCATCGACCATGTCGCACTTGTTGAGCGCAACAACGATCGCAGGTACGCCGACCTGGCGGGCCAGCAGCACGTGTTCGCGGGTCTGTGGCATGGGGCCGTCAGTGGCGGCAACGACGAGGATGGCGCCGTCCATCTGAGCTGCACCGGTGATCATGTTCTTGATGTAGTCGGCGTGACCGGGGCAGTCCACATGCGCGTAGTGCCGCTTCTCGGTCTGGTACTCCACGTGCGCGATCGAGATCGTGATACCGCGCTGGCGCTCTTCAGGCGCCTTGTCGATCTGCTCGAAGGCCGACACTTGATTGAGTGTCGGGAACTTGTCGTGCAGCACCTTGGTGATCGCCGCGGTCAGCGTGGTCTTTCCGTGATCGATGTGTCCGATGGTGCCGATGTTGACGTGCGGCTTTGTCCGCTCGAACTTCGCCTTTGCCACTGAGGCTCCTCCTGGATGTACGCCGCGCCGGTCGCGTGGCGTTTCGTTCTTGGGTTATTGGTCAGGTGGCCGGTTTGACCCGGCCTAAGTTTTGTGGACGATTCCCGTCAGGTCAAACGGAATCGTCCACTGCTCGCCACACGGGCGGATGAGCGCTTGAATCATTCACCCCGCGCCTTCTGGATGATCTCCTCGGCGATGGTCTTCGGCGTCTCCGCGTAGGAATGGAACTCCATCGAGTACGACGCCTGCCCGGACGTCTTGGACCGCAGGTCCCCGACGTAGCCGAACATCTCCGACAGCGGAACCAGCGCCTCGACGACCTTGTTGCCATGCCGGTCGTTCATTGCCTGAACATGACCGCGCCTGGCATTGAGATCACCGATCACGGTGCCGAGGTAGGTCTCCGGCGTCGTGACCTCGACCGCCATTACCGGCTCCAACAGCGCCGGATCTGCCCGCCGTGCCGCCTCCTTGAACACCATCGAGCCGGCAACACGGAACGCGAGCTCTGAGGAGTCGACATCGTGATAGCCACCGTCGACCAGGGTGACCTTGACGTCCTCAACCGGATAACCCGCAAGTACACCGAATTGCATGGCGTCTTGAACGCCCTCGTCGACCGCCGGGATGTATTCCCTGGGGATGCGCCCGCCCGTGATCTGATTGACGAACTCATACCCTGAGCCAGCAGGCAGCGGTTCCACGTTGATGATCACCTTGCCGTACTGGCCGGAACCACCCGTCTGCTTCTTGTGGGTGTACTCCACCTTCTGCACCGGTCGGCGCAGGGTCTCGCGATAGGCCACCTGCGGCTTGCCGATGTTCGCTCCGACACGAAACTCTCGCTTCATCCGATCGATCAAGATCTCCAGATGCAGCTCGCCCATGCCGGCGATGATCGTTTGACCGGTCTCATCATCGGTATGCACGCGGAACGTCGGGTCCTCTTCGGCCAACCGCTGGATCGCCATGCCCAGCTTTTCTTGGTCGGACTTGGTCTTCGGTTCGATAGCCTGCTCAATCACGGGTGCCGGGAAGTCCATGGACTCCAGCTGCACCGGATGTGCCATGTCGCACAGCGTCTCGCCGGTCGTCGTGTCCTTGAGTCCCATCACGGCAACGATCTGTCCGGCACCCACCGAGGCGATCTCCTGCCGCTTGTTGGCGTGCATCTGATAGATCTTCCCAATGCGTTCCCGGCGACCCTTAGTCGCATTCAGCACCGTCGAGCCCGCCTCGAGCTTGCCCGAGTAGAGGCGGATGTAGGTCAGCCGTCCGAGGTGCGGGTCGGCCGCGATCTTGTACGCCAAGGCCGCGAACGGATCCGAGTCGGTGGGATGCCGCTCGATCTTGACCGACTCGTCGCCGGGCTTGAAACCGATGATGGCCGGCACATCGAGCGGAGACGGCAGGTAGGCGATCACGGCGTCCAGCAAAGGCTGCACACCCTTGTTTTTGAAGGCGCTGCCACAAAGTACGGCAGTGATCTTGGATGCCAGCACCGCGCGGCGAATCGAATCCTGGAGCAGCTCCGGGGTGATCGAGTCCTCGTCGGTCAGGTAGGCCTCCATCATGTGATCGTCATGATCGGCCACCAGCTCGATCAGCGCATGACGTGCCGCCTGCGCCTGATCGACGAGGTCGGCGGGAATCTCTTCGACCGTGTAGTCCTCGCCGATCTTGGTCTCACCGCGCCAGGTGAGCGCGCGCATCTTGATCAAGTCCACAACACCGATGAAGTTCGCCTCCGAGCCGATCGGCAGTTGCACTACGGCCGGTATGGCGTTCAGTCGCTCCTTGATCGTATCGACGCAGTGCTCGAAGCTGGCGCCCGTACGGTCCAGCTTGTTGACGAAGCAAATACGTGGCACCCGGTACCGATCCGCCTGCCGCCACACGGTCTGGCTTTGTGGCTCAACGCCGGCGACGCCATCGAAGACCGCCACGGCACCGTCGAGCACCCGCAGCGAACGCTCCACCTCAATGGTGAAGTCCACGTGTCCAGGAGTGTCGATGATGTTGATCTGGTGATCTTTCCAATGGCACGTCGTAGCGGCGGAGGTGATCGTGATCCCCCGCTCCTGCTCCTGCTCCATCCAGTCCATGGTCGCGGCGCCCTCGTGCACTTCACCGATCTTGTAGTTGATACCGGTGTAGAAGAGGATGCGCTCGGTCGTCGTGGTCTTGCCCGCGTCAATGTGGGCCATGATCCCGATGTTGCGGACCTTGGACAGGTCAGTCTTAATATCGACAGCCATATGTGAATCTCTCTGAGTTGTCAGCGTTTCAGCGGCCTATAGCCAGCTGAGAGGCTGACAAGTCGGCGTAATTACCAGCGGTAATGGGCGAAGGCCTTGTTAGCCTCAGCCATCTTGTGAGTGTCCTCGCGGCGCTTCACTGCAGCGCCCAAGCCGTTGGAGGCGTCGAGGATCTCGTTCATCAGCCGCTCGGCCATGGTCTTCTCGCGACGCTGCCGCGAGAAGCCCACCAGCCAGCGCATGGCCAACGTGGTGGCGCGGGCGGGTTTGACTTCGACCGGCACCTGGTACGTCGCGCCGCCAACCCGGCGGCTCTTGACCTCCAGTGAGGGCCGCACGTTGTCGAGCGCACGCTTGAGGGTCTGCACCGGATCCACCCCAGTCTTGGTGCGCGTCCCCTCCATCGCGGTGTACACGATGTTCTGCGCAACCGTCTTCTTGCCGTTCCACAAGATCTTGCTGACAAGTTGGCTCACCAGCGGCGACCCGTACACCGGATCGGCAATCACCGGGCGCTTCGGCGCGGGACCCTTCCGAGGCATTACTTCTCCTTCTTCGCGCCGTAGCGGCTGCGAGCCTGCTTGCGGTTCTTCACTCCCTGGGTATCCAGCGAGCCGCGGATGATCTTGTAGCGAACCCCCGGTAGATCCTTGACGCGGCCTCCGCGTACCAGCACCATCGAGTGCTCCTGCAGGTTATGGCCGACACCCGGGATATATGCGGTGACCTCGATCCCAGAGGACAGCCGGACACGAGCGACCTTCCGGAGCGCCGAATTGGGCTTCTTCGGCGTGGTCGTGTACACCCGAGTGCACACGCCGCGACGCTGAGGCGAACCCTTGAGCGCAGGCGTCTTGGTCTTGCTCACCTTGTCCTCTCGGCCCTTGCGGACCAGCTGCTGAATTGTGGGCACCGCGTTGTATCTCTTTTCTTTATGTCGA
>Ga0307288_10000597_pt1 | contig 12191 bp, 14 predicted proteins | sample ER_DNA_142_FD_194469 | JGI IMG/M metagenome (GOLD analysis project Ga0307288, IMG submission 194469) | Bulk soil microbial communities from the East River watershed near Crested Butte, Colorado, United States - ER_DNA_142 | ecosystem: Environmental > Terrestrial > Soil > Floodplain | place... | reverse complement strand
ACCCGTGACGCGCCAGCAGTCGCAGCGGGTCGTCGCCGTGGGCCAACCGCTCGCGCACACGCTCGGCACCGGACGCGTCGACGCCAACCACACGCAACGCTGGTCCGGTCACGCGCGGACCGTCGCGCCCACCGCGCGGAGGTACTCCGCCTCGGCGAGCTCCGCGACATGAGGCCAGTCCTGCGCGGGCGGTTCGTCGACGTTGTGACGCCGCATCCCGGTCCGCAACGCGTCGTCCGAGGCCAGCCGCGCGAGCGCCGCAGCCATCGAGTCGTCGTCGTCGGCGAGGAACCCGTTGACGCCGTCGGAGACGAACTCGGCAACGCCCGAACCGGATCGAGCCACCACCGGCAGCCCGCTCGTCCGCGCCTCGAGCGCCGCGATGCCGAACGACTCCAGCCGGGCCGGCGAGATGTACACGTCCGCCGACGCATACCGCTCCCGAACGGACGACCGAGGCACCCGGCCCGGCAGGCTCACCCACGAGGCCATGCCGTGGTCCGCGAGGTACCGCTCGACACTGCCGCGATCGGGGCCCTCTCCGAGGACCTCCAGCGCGATCGGACGCTCGGCGGGGACGAGCGAGCGGACCCGGTGCATGACCCGCATCAGCGGCACTGGCCGCTTGCGGTTGGCCAGCCGCATCGCCGTGACGAACCGGACCACGCCGTCGTCCGGTCGTGGGCCACGCGCTCGCCACACCGGCACGTCGATCCCGTTCGGCAGCACCGAAACCGGTCCGGCCTCAGCCAACACCCGGCGCAGCGGCCGCGCCGCGGCGTCGGACACCGCGCTCATCGCCATCCCGCCCGCGGCCCAGCGCCGGACCACCCCGACCGCGGACACGAGACTGGCGAACCGGTCGAGCATGCAGTGCCACGTCATCGCCGTCGGCAGTCCCAGCCGCCTGGTGAGGAACGCGGCGTCCACCGCAAACGGGCTCACCACCCCCATGTGTACGTGGGCTACGTCGAAGGAGGCGAGTCGGTCGCGCATCCGCAACGGCGCCAACGGGTTCACCGGCAGGTCCCACGGCAGCCGCAGGGCCATCCGGTGGACGGTGATGCCGTCGACCTCCTCGGTCGCGCCGTACCGTTCGCCGTGCGTCCCCGGCGTCGCGGTGAACACTTCGACGTGATGACCACGGGCGGTGAGCGTCGCCGCGAGGTCGTGGACCTGCACCTCGATGCCGCCGAGCCGCGGCAGGTAGCAGTCCGACAGCAGGGCGACTTTCACGGCTCCGAGGATGTCATGGGTCACAATGGCGACCACATGGGACGGACACTGGTGGCCTTTCACGCCCACCCCGACGACGAGGCGCTGCTGACCTCGGGCACCATGGCGCGGGCCGCGGCCGAGGGCAACCGCGTCGTCCTCGTCGTCGCCACCGACGGTGGGCTGGGGCTGGCGTCGTCCGAGTTCATCGGTGCGAGTGACACCAAGCTCGGTTCGGTCCGGATGGCTGAGCTGCGGGTCAGCGCCCGCGCGCTCGTGACGGCCCGGGTCGAGACTTTGGGGTATGCGGACAGCGGTCTCGGACCCGAGACGCCGCCGGACCCGCCTGGCCGGGTGCGGTTCGTCCGGGCCGACCCCGAGGAGGCCGCCGAGCGGCTCGCGGCGATCCTCCGCGAGGAGCAGGCCGACGTCCTCCTCACCTACGACGCCAACGGCGGCTACGGCCACCGTGACCACGTGAAGGTCCACCACGTCGGGGCCCGCGCCGCCGAGCTGGCCGGCACGCCTCGCGTCCTCCAGGCGACCGTTCCGAGGGACCTGCTTCTGAGGGGGATCCGGTTGGCCTCCAGGGTCTACCGGTTTCCTCCTGAGTTCGAGCCGAGCTCGTTCGAGCGCGCGTACAGCGCGAGCGCGGCGGTGACCCACCGGATCGACGTACGCCGGTATGCGTCGCAGAAGCGGGCCTCGATGCGCGCCCACGCGTCCCAGAGCTCGGCCGACGGCGGAGCCGACCGGACGCTGGCCGCCTTCCTCCGCATACCTCGTCCGCTGTTCGCCCTCGTCTTCGGGCGCGAGTGGTTCGTCGACGCCGCCCGGCCGGCCGGCTCCGGGGTGGCGCGTGATGTCTTCGCCTGAGGTGCTCGGCTCCGATCTGGGCCCTGAACCGCCTCCACCGCGAAAGCCGCGGCTCAGCTGGGTGCGGTGGCTCCAGTTCGTCGGTGGTCTCGGGCTGGCCGTCGGCCTGCTCGGCTGGGCGCTCCCCTACTTCGCCCACACGACGTGGGCCGACGTGTGGGCCGTGCTGCGGGGCATTCCTGCCACGACCGCGTTCGGCCTGTTCCTCCTCATGGTGCTGGGGCTGTGGCTCTACACGTTCACGTTCACCGGGTCGCTGCCCCACCTGCCACACGTCAAGGCCTTCATCGTCAACATCTGCGGCTCGGCCGTCGGCAACCTGCTCCCCGCGGGCGGGGCGGCCGGCGCGGCGGCGACCTACAAGCAGCTGCGCTCGTGGGGCTTCTCGCGGCGAGCCATCTCGACGTCGCTCATCGTCACCGGGGTGTGGAACCTCATGGCGCGGCTGCTGCTGCCCATCGTCGGCATCGTCCTGATGATCTTCTTCGCCGGCGACCTCAACCCCGCGGTCATGCGCGCGGCAGCCATCGGAGCGGTCGGCGGCATCGTGGTTCTCGCGGTGTTCATCACCATGCTGGCGTCCGAGGCGGCCTGCCACCGGATCGGCGGGTGGCTCGAGCGGACCTTCCGGTTCCTGCCGTTCGTGCGGCACGCCGAGCCCAGCCTGAGCCAGCACTTCCTCGACCAGCGGCACCTGACCATCGCGGTGGTCCGCCACGGCTGGCTGTCCATGACCTTCGGGCTGGTCGGGTTCTTCGGGATGAACTACCTGCTGTTCTGGTTCTGTCAGAACACCGTCGGCGTGCAGTTCCCGTTTCCCTACATGTTCTTCGCGTTCGCCCTCAGCCGACTGTTGACCAGCGTGACGGTGACACCCGGTGGCGTCGGCGTCTCGGAGACCGGCGTCGCCGCGCTGCTGGTCGGCTGGGGCGCCAACCCGGCGCAGGCGACCGCTGGCGTGGTGCTCTACTCGCTCTACGTGCACTTCCTCGAGGTGCCGCTCGGCGCGCTCGGGTGGCTCGCGTGGTGGGCCAGCCCCAAGGTCGAGCCCACCGCCCAGAGCCCAGACGGTGCTGCGGGCGACGAGCGCGGAGCTCAGTCCCAGGCCGGGTCGTCGTCGGTGACGAGGGGGACGAAGACGTAGGAGCCGAGCTGCTCCTCCCGGCCGCGCGCGTCGACGCGGAGCAGCTGACCGTCTACGGGGACGACCATGAGCCCGTCCTCAGTCAGCTGCTCGACGAGCTGGCGTGGCACGGCATGGGACTGCGCCGACACCAGGATCCGGTCGAACGGCGCCTCCGCGGGGACGCCCAGCACGTCCGCGGTGGCCTGGCGCACGGACGCCCAGGGAACGTCGGCTGCCTGGACCGCGTGGGTGCCGTCGGCGACGAGCTCGGCGATCCGTTCGACACCGACGACCCGGCCGGTCGCGCCGACGAGGCGCGCCAGCAGCACCGTCGTCCAGCCGGATCCGGAGCCGACGTCGAGCACCCGCATACCGGGCCTGACCCGCAGCGCGCGAAGCATGGCGCGAACGGTCGTCGGCTGGCTGTTGGTCTGGCCGTAGCCGATGGGCAGAGCGCGGTCGAGATCCGCGTACTGTTGCTGACCCTTGGGCAGATGGTTGACGCGCGGCGTGGCGGCGATCGCCGCCTCGACGGGGTCGCGTTCGGCCGCGTCGCGTGGAGCGACGTCGGCTGGAGTGGCTCGACGCCAGCCCATACATCGAGTATGCCGCCGTCGCCAGCCCGGCGCAGCCCGGCAGAGATCAGCCGAACATCGGGACCCGGTCGGCGTCCTCGCCGAGAGCCTTCCGGTCCTCGTCGCCCAGGGGTTGGCGGCCGGTTCCCTTGAGGATGGCCTCGGTGGGCGACCACACCGCCGGCAGGTCTGCACCCAGAAGACCGTTGAGCACGTCGAGAACGAGCCCGTACGCGTCCTCCAAAAACCCCGGCGCGGGCAGCTCGAGCGTGAGGTCGAGGTGGTGGACGACGGCCTCGACGGCCAGCGTGTGCACGAAGTCGGCGGCCGTCAGCACGTGCCCTTGGGTGGTGACGAGCGCCGCGCCGTCGTGGGCGCGAGCGGCGCGCACGGCCGCCCGACTGGTCGCCGTCCACTGGGCGACCAGGCCCGACGGGCTCCCGTATGCGGCGGCGGCCCTCGACGCATACCTCGCGTGGTCGTCCGCTCCCGGCCCACCAGGTCGCCAGGACGACCAGTACGACACGGCGGTGGTGTCGGCGGGCCCGTCCGCGGACGTGGTGAAGACGACCAGCGCCCGTTGGGCGTCGCACATCAGGTGGAAGAGCAGGTCCTTGACGCTCCATAGCTCGGTGCGCGTGGGCCGCCGGAAGTCGTCGTCGTCGAGCTCGAAGACCACGTGGGACGTCGCTTCGTAGACCTCGTCGAGCAGGCGGACGAGCGTCGAATAGTCGCGTTCGGTCATCGACCTAGGCGGCCAGCAGCCGGCGGACCTGCCGCGAGCGAGCCTCGTCGGCCAGCGAGTCGTCGAGGTCACCCGGTTCGAACGGTCGGCCGGTCGCCAGCTCCGCGGCGCGGGCGATGAGATGGTCGGCGAGACGAGGGTTGGCCGGAAGGATGGGGCCGTGGAGGTAGGACCCGATGACGTGCTCGGTCACCGCGCCCTCGGTGCCGTCGGAACCGTTGTTGCCGTGGCCCACACGCACCCGGCCGAACGCGGCCTGGCCACTGCCGAGAACCGTTGCCCCCGAATGGTTCTCGAAGCCGACGAGCTCGCCGTGGTCGGTGTCGAGGACGATCCCGCCGATCATCCTCGTGGGGTTGCCGTGCGTCGTGACGTCGAGGATGCCGAGGCCTGGGAGCTCCTCGCCGCCGACAGTGACGAACGCGTTGCCGAAGAGCTGGTAGAGGCCGCAGATCATGATCATGGGCGTGCCGTCGCTCGCCAGGCCGCGCAGCCGGTCGGCGATCTCAGCGAGGTCGTCCTCAACGCGGCTCTGACCGGAGTCCTGGCCGCCGCCGCCCATGAAGAGGTGCGCTGTCTCGGGCAGCCTCGAACCGGGGTTGTGGTTGTGGACCCGCACGTCGTATCCATGCCGGCGGATCCGCTGGGCCAGGCAGCGAATGTTGCCGAGATCGCCGTAGATCGACATCTCGCGCGGGTAGAGGTGGACGAGGTCGATGGTCCCCTTAGAGGTCACGCGGGTTCCTCCCCGAAGCCGGCCAGGCCGTACCGGGCGGCCAGCAGCCGGCGCAGCCGCATCATCGCGGTGTAGGTGCAGAAGATCCGCCGGGGCTCGGCGGCGTGCTCGTCGATGAACCGGTCCAGCGCCCGATCGAGGTCGGGTTCGACGCCGGCGACCGGCACGTCGTCGTAGTCGAGCCGCAGGGCCATGTCGTATGCGCGTACGCCCGAGGTCAGGGCAACTCCGTTGTCGCGCAACGACTCGAAGGACACGTCGTAGAGCCAGGACACGTCCTGGCCGTCGGCGTAGTCGTCGTTGATGGCGACCATCGTCGTGACCGGTTCGGCGTGGTAGGTGCCCAGGGCGACGGTGAAGCCGGCCGGGTTCTTGACCAGGACCAGCTCGAGCGGGAACCCCCCGGCGTCGATGACCTCGCCGCGGCCGAACGGCGGCGTGACCGCCCGCAACGCCTCCTCGGCCGCCTCCCGGCGGAACGCGTCGCCGAGGATCAGCCGGGCCGTCGTCGTGGCGGCCGTCGCGTTGATCATCGCCGCTAGGCCTCGTTGCCTGAGTACTAGCGGGCCAATCTCGTTGTCTCCGAACCGGATCGAGAACTCGGCGGCATCCCAAGGATGCAACATTCCGTCGTCCGGCGACGCCTCCGGCGGCGCGACCTCGTCCTCGAACCGGGCGTCCGCCTCGTGCAGCGGGGGGAGGTCCGCGGCCACCGCGGGGTCGATGCCGAACCAGCGCGTCGTGACTCCGGGCCGGAACTGCGAGTCGTCGAGCCGGGCGACGAACGAGTCGTCGCGGTTGCGCACCACACCGGTCGAGGTCGTCGCCGCCAGGGTGCCGAGGAGCTTGGCGGTCATGTCGATCTCGGCAAACCGGTCCAGCTGGTCGCGGGCGACGTTGAGCAGTAGCGCGTGGGTGGGTGTGACGACCTTGGCGAACTGAAGGGCGTGCCACTCGTCGAGCTCCAGCACGGCCACGTCCGCCTCCAGGCGGCCGTTGAGCGGGAGGTCGCCGAGCATCGCCGAGATGACGCCGCGGGTGAAATTGCTGCCGGTGGGGTTGCTGAAGACCCGCTTGCCGTGCGCCCGCAGTATTGCGGCGAGCATCTTGGTCGTCGTGGTCTTCCCGTTCGTGCCGGTGACGACGACGATCCCGTCGGTCACCGAGGACAGGGCGTGCGCGAGGAGCCGAGGGTCGATCCGCTCGGCGACCAGCCCGGGCATGGCCGAGCCGCCGCCCCGGACCCGGGCTGCGGCGCGGGCGGTCTTGCCCGCGACGATCGCGGCCGTGGTCCTCAGCACCCGCCAACCCTACGGTCTGGCACCGGTCCCCTTGCCCGTGGACGATTGCGGACCGGCAACCGGACGGTTGCATCATCGATCATTCTATGCAACCATCTGGTTGCATGACTACGTCACAGAGCGAGACCATGACTTCCGACCGCATCGAGCGCTCCATCGCCATCGCCGCGACGCCGGAGCGCGTCTGGCAGATCGTCAGCGAACCCGGGTGGTGGATCAACGAGGGCACCGTCCGCCCGCACCGCATCGACGACCACGAGGACGGCACGGTCACCGTCCATGACGAGACCCACGGTGCCTGGCGTCTTCGGGTCGAACGGCTCGACGAGCCCCGGTATGCGGCGTTCCGCTGGATCGGTCGCGAGGACGACACCGAGGGCGCGGGGACGCTCACGGAGTTCTGGCTCGACGAGGCCGAGGACGGTGTCACCCTGCGCGTCGTCGAGAGCGGGCTCGACACCATCCCCGAAGAGCGCCGCGAGGCGTACCTGCGGGAGAACACGCACGGCTGGGAGGCGGAGCTGGCGGCGGCTCGTGACGCCGCCGAGGCCGGAGCGTGACCGCTGCCCAACCGGTCGAGGTCTTCGCGGCCCTGGGCGACCCGACCCGGCAACGGCTGCTCGAGACCGTCGCGCAGGGTGGGCGCTCGACGGCAGACATGGCCGCCCTGCTCGAGATCACCCGCCAAGCCGTCGAGAAACAGCTCCGGGTGCTGGAGCAGGCGGGGCTCGTGCACCGGCAACGGCTAGGTCGACGGGTGCAGTACGCCGTGCGGCCCGACGCGCTCGCCGAGACGGCGACGTGGCTGTCCGCACTCGCCGACACGTGGGACCGCCGGCTCGCCTCAGTCAAGGCTCTCGCCGAGTCCGACTCCCCCGGTGGAGGTATATCCGAGCGCTAGAGCGCTCGGATATACCTCCACCCAAGGAAAGGAAAGGCGGGCGGCAGCTCACTCCCACTCGATGGTCCCGGGCGGCTTCGACGTCACGTCGAGCACCACCCGGTTGACCTCACGGACCTCGTTGGTGATCCGCGTCGAGATCCTGGCCAGGACGTCGTACGGAACCCGCGTCCAGTCCGCGGTCATGGCGTCCTCGGACGACACCGGACGCAGCACGACCGGATGGCCGTACGTGCGACCGTCCCCCTGCACCCCCACCGACCGGATGTCGGCCAGCAGCACCACCGGGCACTGCCAGACGTCGCGGTCCAGCCCCGCGGCGGTCAGCTCGGCGCGCGCGATGGCATCCGCCCGACGGAGCACATCGAGCCGCTCCGCCGTGACCTCGCCGACGATGCGGATCCCGAGCCCCGGCCCCGGGAACGGCTGCCGCCACACGATGGCCTCCGGGACGCCGAGCTCCAGCCCCACCGCCCGGACCTCGTCCTTGAACAGTGACCGCAACGGCTCCACCAGCGTGAACTGCAGGTCGGACGGCAGACCGCCCACGTTGTGGTGCGACTTGATGTTGGCCGCGCCCTGGCCGCCGCCGGACTCCACGACGTCGGGATAGAGCGTGCCCTGCACGAGGAACTCGACCGGGTGCCCCTCGGACGAAGCGGACCCGACGACGTCGCGCGCCGCCTGCTCGAAGACCCGGATGAACTGCGCCCCGATGATCTTCCGCTTCTCTTCCGGGTCCGCCACCCCGGCCAGCTCGGACAGGAAGCGCGCCCGGGCGTCCACGACGACGAGGCTGACTCCCGTCGCCGCGACGAAGTCCTTTTCCACCTGCTCGGGCTCGCCTTCGCGCAGCAGCCCGTGGTCGACGAACACGCAGGTCAGCTGGTCGCCGACCGCCTTCTGCACCAGTGCCGCCGCCACCGACGAGTCCACCCCGCCGGACAGCGCGCAGAGCACCCGCGCCGAACCCACCTGCTCGCGCACGTGAGACACCAACGTGTCCACGACGTTCGCCGGCGTCCAGTCGGCCGGCAACCCGGCGCCGCGCCACAGGAAGTTCTCCAGCACCCGCTGGCCGTACGCGGAGTGCATGACCTCGGGGTGCCACTGAACCCCGTACAACCGCCGGGCGTCGTCCTCGAACGCCGCGACCGGCGCCCCGTCGGTCGAGGCGGTCACCCGCATACCGGCCGGTGCCGCGGTCACCGAGTCGCCGTGCGACATCCACACCGACTGCTCGGCGGGCTGGCCCTCGAAGAGCGTCGAGGACGAGACCGAAGCCGGAGTATGCCCGTACTCGCCGGTCCCCGTGTGGGCGACCGTGCCCCCGAGTGCCTGGGCCATGGCCTGGAACCCGTAGCACATGCCGAACACCGGCACCCCGGCCGAGAGCAGAGCGGGGTCCAGCGCGGGGGCGCTGGGCGCGTACACGCTCGACGGTCCCCCTGACAGGATCACCGCGGCGGGGTCCCGGGCCAGGAGGTCCGAGACCGCCAGCGTGTGCGGGACCACCTCGCTGTAGACGCGCGCCTCGCGGACGCGGCGGGCGATGAGCTGGGCGTACTGGGCGCCGTAGTCGACGACGAGGACCGGCCGGTCCTGCAACGCCACGACCTCCGGCTCAGGCACGCGGCCAGCCTATCGGCCGGTCGAACCCTCCCCGGCGACGTACACGCGCGACAGCAGCGCCTCGGTCGAGCGGGTCACCCGCGACTCGGCGACGAAGGGCAGGATCGGGACGAACCCCGTCAGCAGGTTGAGGACGATCCGCTTGAGGCTCCACGCGGACTTGAGCCCCAGGTTGGCGATCGAAACCGCGTATACCAGGTAGATCAGCCCGTGGATCGGGCTCCAGATCGCCGAGAACCTCGGGTTCTGCGGCGGGCCGTACTTGACGAACATCGCGGCGAGAAGGACGAACAGGGCGATGCCCGCGATCACCGCCATGACGCGGTAGAAGGCCAGCGCCTTCCGGATATCGGCGGGCTTCGCCAGGGTCGAGGGATAGGTGGTCACGTAGTCACTCCCGCGGGGTGGATCTCGGTCGCCGCCGCCTCGTCGCGGCGGTGGTCGTCACGCACCATCCTCCACCACATGTAGGCGGCGAACAGACCGAAGACCCACCACTGCAGGGCGTATGCGGCGTTGCGCCAGGTCAACCCGGTCGGGATCGCGGGCGGCGGCACCCGCTGCACGCCGGGGCTGGTGTCGGGCGACTCGGCGGTGGCGAAGACGAAGGCGTTGTAGAGCTCGCCCGGCCAGAGGTTGACCAGCCGGGCCAGGTCGACCGACCCCAGCCGGCCGTCCGGTAGCGACGCGCTCGAGGGTGACTCACCGGGCGCCAGGGTGCCGGTCACCGCGACCGGCGCCGTCGACGCCGGCGCAGGCCCCGGTCCGGACTCGCCCGTGACGAACCCGCGGAGCACCGCGATCCGGGCGCCGGACCCGTCGACGACGAGCGGCGTCACCACCCAGGATCCGGAAGTCCCCTCGAGGCGACGGTCGACGACGAGGACCTGGCCGCTGGCGTCGTAGCGTCCGGTCATCGTCACCGGCCGACCGGACGCCTCGGCTGGGAACGCCGTGTGTGGCGTGAGCACCTGGTCGAGGGCCACCGCCGCCTGGGCGGGCGCCTGAGCGAGCGCCTCCCGGCGCGCGTCGTCGCGGGCCACGCTCAGCTGCCACAAGCCGAGGAAGGTGAACGCCACGAGGAGCACGACGAGCACCCCGAGGAGCCCCAGCCAGCGCGGCTTGAGCATCGTCCTCAGCACCGTTCCAGGCTAAGCGACCAGCGGGTCTGCGACCGGGCCGGTGTGCGGAGAACGGCCACTCGAAGCGCCGTCTGCGATCGCTGGCCTGTGGCACTCTTGTCCCCCGTGACGAACCGCCCGCGCCCACTGCGCGCCGTGGTCGCGGCCGTCGCGCTGGCCCTCGTCTCACTCGTTCTCAGTGCCTGCGGCGGGGACGCACCGGCGACGCCCCGGACGACGACGGTGACCGTCACCCCGACGCCGACCGGGACCGGCACGCCCTCGACGTCGACGACCCCGGCAACCCAGCCGCCCAAGACCTATGCCCAGGCGATGCAGCACTTCTCGGCCGGGAAGGTCGACGCCGCCGTCAAGGCCGCGTTCACCAGCCCCACCGGCAACATCTTCTGCTCCATCAGCCCGTCCGGCGGCGTGCCGCCCGGCTGCGAGGTGCGTGACGGCCGGATCACACCGCCCGCCGGCACGTGCGACACGAGCGGCGGCAGCCCCAAGGACGTCGGCCGGATCGAGTGGAGCGGCGACTCGCCCAAGCCGGTCTGCAACGGCGACACGATGATCCAGCCGGGTGTGCCGGTGCTCCAGTACGGCGCCATCGCGACGGTCCAGGGATCTCCGTTCCAGTGCCTCAGCGAGAACGTCGGGATGACGTGCATCAACACGACCGGCAAGAAAGGGTTCTTCCTGGCGAAGGGCACGTACACGCTCTTCTGACAGGTGGCTCCTCAGGCCCCCGGCACGAGCTCGACGTGCGGGCGCTCGCCCCAGGCGGCCCACTCGCCGCTGATCCGGCTCGCGGTCTCCAGCAGCTTAGGCAAGTGCGCCTCGAGCAGGAGCCCGGTGCTCGTCTCGGCGGCGTGCACCGTGACGTTCATCGCGGCCCGGACGCGGCCGGACCCGTCGCGAACGGGAGCGGCGACCGACCGGACGCCGGGGGCCAGCTCTTCGTCGGCGAGCGCCCAGCCTTGCGCGCGGACGCGGGTCAGCTCCCGGCGCAGGTCGTCCGGGTCGCGTGGTGCTGCCGGCGGTAGCCCGGACCGCGACGGCTCAGCGAGTACAGCGCCCACCTCGTCGTCCGGCAGCGCAGCGAGCAGGACCTTGCCCTGCGACGTGCGCTCGGCGGGGAACCGGGTCCCGATGTCGACCCGCAGCGCGATGATCTTGGGAACGGAGACCCGGGCGACGTAGACGATGTCCGAGCCGTCCAGCTGGGCCATCGACGACGACTCGCCGGTCTGTCGGACCAGCGCCTCCAGGTGCGGCCGGGCGATCTCCCAGAGCCCCAGAGAGGCGGTGTAGGCCGAGCCGAGCCCGAGGACCCGCGGGGTCAACGCATACGCGCCGTCCTCGACCCGGACGTAGCCGAGCTCGGCGAGCGTGAGCAACAGCCGCCGCGCGGTCGGCCGGGCCAGATCGGCGGCGACGGCGACCTCGCTGAGTGTCATCGTCGGCCGGCGCGCGTCGAAGCAGGCGAGGATGTCGAGGCCCCGGGCGAGCGCCTCGACGAAGTCCGGTCCGCTGCCCCGTCCGGCCATGTCCCCAGTATCGTCAGCCGGCGCTGGCGTCGCCGAACATGGACTCGCGCGCCTCCCGGGTCGACGACGACTTGTACTCGGTGTAGGTGTACGGGTTGTCGAGCACGGCGGCGTCCTCGGGCAGGTCGGGGAACATCCCCTTCTGCCAGGTCTCCTCGCCCATCTCAGACCGCAGGTAGTCGACCGTCGACTCGACGGCCGCGCGAACCGCGGGAAGGTCGGCGCCCACGAGACGGCCGTCCCGCTTCACGACGGCGCCGTCGACGAGCACGGTGTGGACGTCGCCGCGCTGGGCCTGGAAGGCCACATGGCCGTACGGGTTGAGCAGCGGGAACGACACCGGTGAGTAGTCGTTCTTGAGCAGCACGACGTCGGCCTTGGAGCCGGCGGTGAGCCGGCCGAGGTCGTCG
>Ga0307288_10000595_pt1 | contig 12202 bp, 10 predicted proteins | sample ER_DNA_142_FD_194469 | JGI IMG/M metagenome (GOLD analysis project Ga0307288, IMG submission 194469) | Bulk soil microbial communities from the East River watershed near Crested Butte, Colorado, United States - ER_DNA_142 | ecosystem: Environmental > Terrestrial > Soil > Floodplain | place... | reverse complement strand
GTGGTTCCGAGCCCGGTGGACGGGCGGGTTCGAACTGCCCAGTTGACGCCGGCCGGTTTGGCCGAACGCTCCGAGCTCGACCGGCGCAGCGACAACCTTGCGCGGTCTCTTTTGGAACCGCTCAACGCGAGCCAGCGCGATCGCTTGCTAGCGGCAATGGGCGACGTCGAGCGGCTGCTCACCGCAGCACTGGTGGAGCTCAGGCCGACCGATCCGGCACAGCCGGACGCTAAGGCGTGCTTTCAGCACTATTTCGTCGAACTGGAGCGCCGCTCCAACTCTTGCTTGGATCCCGCCACACTCATCGCGGCCAAGCCGCATGAACTCAGACCGCCGGCGGGCCTCCTGCTGGTCGCCTACCTCCACTCGGAGCCAGTCGGCTGCGGCGCGGTCAAGCATCATGCCGACGCACCCTCTGAGATCAAGCGCATGTGGGTCGCCGAGACGGCGCGCGGACTTGGGATCGGCCGGCGGCTGCTCGCCGAGCTCGAGGCGTCCGCCGCCCGTAGCGGAGCCACCAGAGCGCGACTCGAGACCAACCGCAGGCTCACTGAAGCCATTAGCCTTTACCGTTCGGCCGACTACGTCGAGGTCGGCGCGTTCAACGACGAGCCATTCGCCGATCACTGGTTCGAGAAGCGCCTAGTTCGAGAAGCACTGTCTTAGGCCGCGAGTTCGGTAATCACCTGAATGGTTGACGGGTTTGGCTGCTTCGCGCCACCGGCAGCTTCGACACTGACGGCAAGCCCGGTCACTCCACCCAGCGTTTCGCGGAAGAACTCCTTGCGATCTCCGCCACCGGGCACGGTGTTGTCCGGGATGGGACGCTGACCCTCAAGAGTCCACAACTGGTAGGTGCGGTCAGCCCCGACAGCTGGCAGGCCCTTGCCAACGAACATCGCCCGGTTAAGGCTTCTGGAAACCACGAAGGAGACCTGCCCGCCGTCCTTCATGGTGGCGGTATACGTCTTCACATCAGGCGCCGTGAGCAACTCCGTCTCCGCTGCCTGTTGCGCTACCTGCGACTGCCGCGCCTGGACGAGCCCGTAGACCACACCACCCAAGGCCAGAGCAGCCGCGACGACCGCCGCCACCAGTACGCTGAGGATGCGGGTATGCCGTTGCTGCCGGCGTAACGCCAACTCATCGATCGGACGATCAGCCGGAGCCGTCTCGGCCGTGGGCGGCGAAGGCTGCACAGGCGCGATTTCGGCTGATGGCTCGGGTGGCAGAAGTTCGGGTGGCAGGGGCCTGACTTCGGAAATGGCAGAAAGAATCGAGCTACGCAGTGCGGCCGGCGGTGAAGTCGCACTCGCCAACAGCGACAACTCGGCAGCCGTCTCGCAGAACTCCTGAACCTCCCGCGTGCAGGTTGGGCAGACGGCTAGATGTGCCTCGAACTCCTCCCGCTCGTCACCGTCGAGGGCATTCACGACGTACGAACCGACGGCGCCATGGATCTCGCTCATGCTTCCACCCCCAACGCGTCTCGGAGCCCTATCAGGCCGTCACGGATTCTGGTCTTGACGGTGCCAAGCGGCAGCTTGAGCAGCTGTGCCACCTGGCTTTGGGTGTAGCCACCGAAGTACGCCAACGTCAGCGCCTCCCGCTGAATCGGAGTCAGCGAAGCCATACCCCGTCGTACCCGCTCCACATCAAGTCGTTGCTCCACGCCATCCCATACCTGATCTATCTCACGATCACCGCCATGGAAGGCATATCGCTCGTCCCGGGCCACTTCGCTGGATACCGATCTCACCCGATCGACCGCTCGCCGATGCGCCATCGTGGTCATCCAGGCAATGACACTGCCCTTGTCTCGGGAATAGCGGGCCGACTGCCGCCACACCTCCACATAGACCTCCTGCATGACTTCGGCGGCGTGATCAGGCGAACGCAGTACCCGCAGGATGATCCCATAGATGCGCTGCGAGGTGCGGTCGTACAGCTCGGCGAAGGCCTCCTCATGCCCCCGGGAGCAAAGCGTGATCAGCTCGACTAGCTGGGCCGCCCCGGTCTCCCAACCGCTGGAAAACCCGGTATCGCGACTGCTGGAGGCCCCGAAGCGCACCGCAGATCCGGAAGGCTCACCACCCTCCGAATCAGGCGGCAGCGACGAGCCGTTCACGGGATTGAGGCTCTCACGATTACTCAGCCTTGCTTAGGACGCCGCCTGCAACACGCTGTCGCGGTGGAGATGATCATCATCGGGTCGCTCCTTTTGGTATCGGGCTTTGGAGGCGCTAACCGTTAGCTGTTTCTCCTCGGATTCGTCGCGACGCCTGCGCCGGATTGGTTGATGTGATGGCGCAGTAGAGATTCGTCCGGATCTCTTGCCGAGAAGAGGCAGAATCGCCTCCATGGCCAAACGCTCGACGATCCTCAAGGTTTCCGGCCTGCGCCGGGCCTTCGGGCCGAACACGATTTTCGACAAGTTCAATCTGGAGGTACGTACCGGTGAGGCGATCGCGCTCACCGGGCGCAATGGCGCCGGCAAATCCACTCTGCTGCGCTGCCTGGTAGGCGCCGACCGCGCAGATGATGGCAGCGTCGAGGTCTGTGGGAATGCGATGAACGAGGCTTCACCGGAGATCAGGCGCGATGTGGCGACAGTGATTGATGATCTTGACTTCTTCCCCGATCTCAGCGTTGTGGAGCATCTGGACCTGCTCGCCAGAGCGCACGGAATCGCCGACCCGGACGAGGCAGTCGATGAGGTGCTGGAGGAGGTGCAGCTGGTTCCGCAGTCCGGTCAGCTGCCCGGAACCTTGTCCTCGGGTCAACGCCGCCGACTGGCTTTGGCTACCGCGTTCGTACGGCCACGGAAGTTGTTGATCTTGGATGAGCCGGAGCAACGGCTTGACACCGAAGGCGTGGCCTGGCTGGCTCAACGGCTGAAGTCGGAACGGCAAAAGGGTCTGGCCATCGTCTTTGCCAGCCACGAGCCGGAACTGGTCGAAACGGTGGCGACTCGGGTGATCCAGCTTGGAGCAGCCCGCGGATGAGCAGTCTGGAAGCCGGCGCCGACGACTTCGGCTATGAGCAGCCGCCCGAGCCGAAGCCGCTAACTCCCGCCAGCCCGCGCGAGCTCAAGAGGCTGATGCAGGACTGGCGGGCCGGCCGGGCGACCCGCAACGTGCTGCAGGCCATGAGTGACGCCTACGTCGCCGTGTTCGCCGCGGTCATGATCGGCGCCATGGTCGTCAATGTGATCATGAAAGCACAGCGAACGGTGGCGCAATGCACTAGCGCTACCTGCCTCTCGGCGCGGGCCATCTTGCCCTGGGCGGCGTTCGCGGCCACAGTCGGGGTCGCGCTTGCGGTCAGCCGGCTGTTCGGGCCGGTGCTGGCATCGGCAGCAGAGGGCTTCTGGCTGCTCGATGCACCAATCTCCCGCTCCAAGCTGCTCCGCTCTCGTCTAGTGGGCGCCATAGTTGCGGCGTTCCTGGGTGGTGCTGTGCTCGGTGCATTGATTTCAGCCTTGACCGGTTCAGGACTGACTGAAGTGCTGGTGTGGGCTGGTGCCACCGGACTCTCAGCCGCTTCATCGGTCGCATTTGCTGCGGCACAGCAGGGCATCGAGCGGCATCGGCTGACTCATCTCGCGACCTACGTCTTTGGCGTACTGGCAGTGGGAGCTTTGTTCAGCGTCGTAGGGGTAGCGGCCGGGTGGTTCAGTTTCGGCCTCGCCGACGATGTCGGCATTGAGCTCGGGCTGATCATGATCGCCGGGTCCACTCTGGTACTGCTGATCAGCACAGTGCTCGCGGCACTCCGGCTCGGTCAGATTCGACGGACTCGGTTGCTCAGCGGTGGCGCTCTAGTGAGTGGTATTTCCGGCGCATTCTTCGCCCTGGATGTCGGACTGGCGCGAGACATCGTGGTCGAGCGGCGCGCCATAGAGCGCGGCCACGTCCATCCCAGGCGCGGCAAGGGGGTGGGACTAGAGGCGCTCATTTGGCGGGAGTGGCAGCGGCTGTGGCGGTTCCCGCAGCCCTTATTGGTGCTGGCGGCCACGATCGTGGTTCCGTACGCGGCCGATGCGCTGGGCATGAGCGTGCTCACCCCGGTCTTGGCAGCGCTCGCCTTGTTCGGTGCGATCATTCCGCTACTCAATGGGCTCCGAGTGCTGACGCGTACCGGTGGCCTCGCTCGCTGCCTGCCCTTCTCCCTGGCCCGCATCAAGCTGGCGTCGATCGCCGTACCTGCGATCTTGGCTGGAGTCTGGGCTGTCGCAACGACGCCGGCCTACTTGGGCTTTGGCGACGGCGCTATCGACCGCCCGGTGCCGGAAGCATTTCTGACCGCCGTCGCCACCGCTGCGGCAGGCCTACTGGCGGCAGTCCGCTGGACGCAGGCAAAGGGAGTGGACTTCGGCGCCCCGATGGTCGCCAGCCAAGCTGGTGCGTTCCCGCCCGGTCTGGTGACCAACCTGTTCCGTGGGTTCGACGTTTGCATCATCACCACAGCGCCCCTACTGCTAGGGCTCTCGCCATGGTGGTCTTTGGGGATCGCAGGCATCGCGGCGGCGATTCTGCTCAACTCCATGGATGCCGAGACGCTGCGCGCACGTCAGGCTGAGCAGCAAAAGCAGTTGGCGGAGCAGCGGAAGCAGCGTACCGAGGCGGCGGCTGCTGCTAAGCAACGCAAGCGCTAGCGGGTATAAGCGCTCGCTCTAGGGTGGGCTGGGTGAACAGTTCTGCTGAATCGGTCGTCGTAGTTGGCGCCGGGGTAAGCGGTTTGACCACGGGGATCTGCCTGGCTGAGGCTGGCCGTCTGGTTCGCATCTGGGCGGCCGAGCCCCCGCAGCGCACTACCTCGGTGGTGGCTGGGGCCCTTTGGGGTCCGTCGTTCCAGGAGCCGATGGCTAAGACGATGGCATGGACCGAGGTATCGCTACGGGAGTTCACTGCGCTCGCGGCCGATTCGGGCACCGGCGTACGGCTCGCACCTGCGGTGGTCGTCGGTGGGCCGGCCGGCGACGAGGTGCCGCCGCCGGCACGGATCATCCCCGAACTGCGACCGTGCACCGCGGATGAGCTGCCACCGGGATTCGATCATGGGTCTCACTCCCGGATGCCGTTGATGGACATGCCGCGCTACCTCGACTATCTGGAGCGCCGGCTGGTCGCGGCCGGCGGTGAGATCGAGCAGCGTCGGGTGCGAACCCTCGCCGAGGCATCCGAAGCGGCACCGGTAGTGATGAACTGCTCCGGGCTCGGTGCCGGGGAGCTGGCTAGGGATCCGGCGGTGCGTCCGGTGTTCGGCCAGCATGTGATGATGACCAATCCTGGCCTGGACGAGCTGTTGATGGAACTCACCGTCGAATCCGAATGGGTGAGCTACTTTCCGCACCGGGATCGCGTGGTGTGCGGAGGGATCCGGCTCCCCGACCGGTGGGACCGTACGCCCGATCCGGAGGTGACAGATCGGATCGTCGCGCGCTGCCGGCGGGTGCAGCCGCGGCTGCGCGACGCGGAGATCATTGAGGTGGTCACCGGCCTGCGCCCGGACCGTCCAGCTGTACGGGTCGAAGCGGAGCCGCTCGGATCCGGCTTGTGCGTGCACAACTACGGGCATGGCGGCAATGGTGTGAGCCTGTCCTGGGGCTGTGCGCGAGAAGCAGCCGAGCTTGCCGGGGTGGGTGCAACGCGGTGATTCACGGAGCGGCAACCAGATTGTGAAAGCAATCACAAAATGGGTCCGCGGGCGCCGGCCAGATTGGTGGGCTCCCCAACCGCAGTTACGCTGAGCCCCGTGACCTGGTCGGCGCCGGACCCGCGGCGGCTCCGCGTACGGACGCATGCAATCGAGGATCCGGGCTCGCTGCTGAATCTCCTCCCGCCAAAAGACAGCTACGCCTGGTTGCGCCACGGGGAGGGCCTCGTCGGCTGGGGCGAGGTTGTGCGGCTCAAGCCGACCAGTATTGCCGAGGCCGCCGAGTGGTGGGCCGACCTTGTTGCTCAGGTAGAGGTGACCGCAGCGCTGGATGATCCGCCAGCGGGCGCCGGCCTAGTCGCGTTCGGTTGCTTCCTGTTCGATCCGGCGAACTCGGCCAGTCGATCGAGCCTCATCGTGCCTCAGACCGTGGTCGGACGGCGCAATGGTCAAGTCTGGCGAACCGACATCGGACCAGCCACGGAGCACGAGATCGACGCAAGTCAGCTGTCGCGCCCCGAACAGCCGCGCAATGTCACCTTCGGTGACGGAGGGCTGAGCGGCCCCGAGTGGGAGGCCGCCGTTGCCGAAGCAGTACGCCGCATTGGCAACGGAGAGCTGGACAAGGTGGTGCTCGCTCGAGACCTGCTGGCGTTCGCCGAGAACGACATTGACTTGCGGTGGATCGCTGCCCGCCTCGCGGAGAACTACGCCCAATGCTGGACGTATGTGGTTGACGGTCTGGTTGGCGCTACACCAGAGATGCTGGTGAAGCGTGAGGCAGGCCTGGCTACCTCACGGGTCTTGGCCGGGACGATACGCCGTTCCGGCGATGATGATCATGATCTCAACCTGGCTGCGGCCTTGGCTCGGTCGAGCAAGGATCTCGAGGAGCACGAGTACGCCGTACGCTCCGTGGCCCGGGCGCTGGCGCCCTTCTGCTCCGGGATGAACGTGCCAGATGGGCCGTACGTGTTGCAGCTGCCCAATGTCTTGCACCTGGCGACCGACATCACCGCCGTCGCTGACAAGGGAGTTGCCTCCCTAGCGCTAGCGGCGGCGCTGCATCCCACCGCCGCTGTCTGCGGTACGCCTACCGACAGCGCCCGATCCTTGATCGCCGAGCTGGAGCATCTGGATCGTGAGCGGTACGCCGGGCCCGTCGGCTGGATCGACGCCAACGGCGATGGCGAATGGGCCATTGCTCTCCGCTGCGGCCAGCTCAGCGAAACCGACCCACACCAGATCCGGCTTTTCGCCGGCTGCGGCATTGTCGCCGGTTCGGATCCCGCCTCGGAGCTAGCCGAGGCGAACGCCAAACTCATCCCGATGCGCGACTCGCTGGGCTAGGCGCCCCACTCCGTACAGTCGACAGCGTGAACAAGCTGGGTAAACACCCCGCCGGCCCGTTATCAGACTGTGATCTTGGCGGTTCCTAACCGCTCGGATCACAAGTTCATATCGCGCCCGCGTGTCTCGCCCGGGTGTCGCGAGGACCTCGCGTTTTCGCCAGATTCGCCCCGGTGCTGCGTGTTAGCGTGCGGGCTGCTGTGGCATGGCAGAAGGCCCGGTGGGCTGACGCAAGTCATGTCTTTCATCACTGAATTCGGGGGTTCAGTTCTTTATGAGGAAGCTCTTCCGAGCCGTTGTCGCGCTCTCGGTCCTGGCTCTGGGTGTTGTTATCGTGCCGCCGGCGCAGGCGGCGTACACGCCTGCGGCTGGTGCCACCTTCAATGATCCGACCGGATCGCGCAGTCAGCAGACCGTTCTGATGGACCAGATCATTGCCGCGGTGAACAACGTTCCAGCCGGCTCCGTCATCCGCGTCGTGGCCTATTCCTTCGACTACCAACCCATGGCGAACGCCCTGATCAAGGCACATGACCGCGGCGCGCAGGTGCGCCTGCTGATTGACAGCCACGCCAGTACTCATCAAATCAGGCTATTGAAAAACGAGCTCGGCACCGGCACGAGCGATGGCAGCTACCTGCGGACCTGCAAGTACAGCTGCATGTCGAACAAGGCTTCGTTCATTCACTCCAAGCTCTACCTGTTCTCCCGAACCGGCGGCGCGAAGTATGTGTCGATGAACTCCTCGGCGAATCCGGCTGAGACGGGCATCAGCAAGTCGTGGAACAACACGTACACAACCGTCGGCGACAAGACCCTCTACGACGCGAACGTCGACAACTTCAATGACATGGTGCCCGACAAGACGAACACCGACTACTACCACACCGTGGAGAGTGGGAATCTCAAGGAGTACTTCTTCCCCCGGGCCGGCTCCACGAAGAAGTCGGACACGCTCTACAACATCCTGAACGATGTCAGCTGCCCTAGCACCATCAAGCTCACGACATACTTCTGGACGAGTGCGCGTCTGTATTTGGCAGAGAAGCTCACGGCTCTCCAGAAGGCGGGCTGCCACGTCGAGGTGATCTATCCCGATGGTTCCGGAGATCAGAACACTGTCTATGCCGCAGTGACTGCTGAGCTGCGCGATGGCGGAATCCCCACGTGGAACACCCGTCCCGTCGCCGGTCTCTACGTACACAACAAGGTGATACTGATCGACGGCACATATCAGGGCGTCGCAGGTCAGAAGATCGTGTACGCCACCTCGCAGAATCTGACGATGACCAGCCTGCGGAAGAGCAACGAGGTCATGCTTCGCATCCCGATTCCATCGGTTTATAACGCCTACTCAGGCAACTTCGATGAGATCAAACGCCACTCCAGGCAAATCATCCCGACTGCTGCTGCCAAGACAACCGCCGGTGTCGACAGCGCCACCGAAACTCGCAGCGGGAAGGCGCCCAAGGACAACAGCCCTGACCCTGACGAGTAGCCATCCGTCGTCGCGACGCGTCACCGCGGTAGTTCTCGCTGGTGGCGCGTCGCAGCGTTTTCCGCCGGACAAGCTGGCTCAGCTCGTAGATGATGAGCCGTTGCTGAATCAGGCACTCGCCTCGCTGCCCGCAGAGTTTGTTGTTGTGGTCGTTGGCTCCGCACGCGAGGTCGACCGGTCGGTGATCTTTACCTCAGAGGAGCCGCCCGGTGGCGGCCCTGCCGCAGCACTTGTAGCTGGAGTGCGCCGAGCCTTGGCGGAGTCCGCGGATGCCATCGTCGTGCTGCCGGCGGATGCGCCGCTGGGCGGTCGGGCGGCGCGCACCCTGCTCAGCCGCTTGGACGATGAACCGACCATCGACGCAGTTGTCGGCGTTGACGCAGACGGTCGCGAGCAGCCGCTCCAGCTGGCCTTGCGGCCGGCCGCGGCCGAAGCGCTGGTGACAGCCGCGGGTCCGGGCGGTGCAGCAGGCGTCTCGGCGCGCCGACTACTCGATGCCATCAGGCCCGGGTTGGTCACTCACGAGCTGCCGCCGGCCGAGCTTTGGGACATCGACACACTTGATCAACTTCTTGTCTGGCAGCTGCGGTCCTCAGCAGCGGTCTCATCGATCCTCGACCTGGCAGTGCAGCGCCAGGCCAAAGTCGACCGGCCGGTTGTGATCGCCATTGACGGCCCGAGCTGCGCGGGCAAGTCGATCTTGGCGACGGCAGTCGCGCTGCGGTCGGGAGCCTCAGTCCTGGAAGGGGATGACTTCTACCGACACACCCTGCCGGGGCTGACAACGTCGCAACGGGAGGCGATGTCAGATGCTGCAGCGGTTGATGCCGTGATTGATTGGGAGCGTCTTCGCGATCAGGCGCTGCTGCCATTGCGAGCCGGGGAGTCAGCCACCTTCCAGCCGTACGATTGGGAAGCCGACGATGGGCGGCTTGGACCGCCGAAGACCATTCTGGCGGCGCACCTGATCATCGTCGAGGGCGTTTACGCCGCACGGCCAGAGTTCGCTGATCTGGTGGATGTCGCCGTCTACCTGGGCGTTGATCCGCAGATCCGTGCTCGCCGGTATGCGGAGCGCGAAAACGATCCCGACTGGGTGAGATTCTGGGAGCGTGGCGAGGTCTATTACTTCAGCACTGTCCGGCCGCCGCCAAGTTTCGACCTCCAGTTGGATGCCGAAGAGTTGAGCTGACGCCCCACCTAGTGTGTTGACGCCCCATGTAATCGCCTGACGCCCCACAAATAAGTGGGGCGTCGAGCAAGAAGATGGGGCGTGAGCGATGGACGCGGCCTGGATCACGCTTCGCGGAAGGCGCCGCATCTACCGACATTAAGGCGGGTCAGTGACGTAGAAATGGCGCCTCAACTCCAGGAAGGAGGAGCCCAGCTTCCTTGCAGAGTTGAGATCTGGCGCCTCGTGTCTGGGTTTGCACCCAGCGCTCCGAACCGCCCGCGCAAAGTCGTAGACTCATGCGTGATGACTTAGTGAAGTTTTTCACTAAGTCCCCGGGAGACTTAGGGACACATTTCAGGAGAACGCCATGTCGGTCACCACGAACGGGCCCGGCCTGTACGCGGAACCTGACGGACGCGATCGTTTTCAGACGCCGGCCATCGATGCCGACGTCGTCGTCGTCGGGGCTGGACCAGCTGGATCCGCGACAGCCACACATCTCGCACGTCATGGTCTCCGAGTCTCCCTATTGGAGAAGAGCAAGTTTCCCCGCGAGAAGGTCTGCGGCGATGGTCTCACACCACGCGGCACCCGCCAGCTCATCCGGCTCGGCATTGACACCTCCGAGGCGGCCGGCTGGTTGCATAACAAGGGCCTGCGTATCTACGGCGGCGCCCGTCCGTTTGAGCTGCCCTGGCCTGATCTTGCCGACTTCCCGTCCTACGGACTGGTCCGCCCACGAGCTGATTTCGATGACTTGCTGGCGCGCCATGCCGTGGCGGCGGGGGCCTCGCTGTACGAGCTGGCCAACGTGATCGAGCCGATCCTGGACTCCCGCACCGGGCGCATCGTCGGCGTTCGCACCAAGGACGGCCGCTGCTTTACCGCCCCAATGGTCGTTGCTGCCGACGGAAACTCGACCCGACTCAGTCTTGCCATGGGGCTCCCTCGACGCGAGGACCGGCCTATGGGCGTTGCTGTCCGCACCTACTTCAGCAGCCCGCGGCACCGTGACGACTACCTGGAGTCCTGGTTGGAGTTATGGGAGGGCAAGCCGGGCAAAAGCGCGTTGCTGCCGGGATACGGGTGGATCTTCGGCATGGGCGATGGCACCTGCAATGTTGGCCTGGGCATCCTGAACACCTCCGCAGCCTTCGGCAAGACCGATTACAAGGACTTGCTCCAGCGCTGGCTTGACAACACACCTTCAGATTGGGGCTTCCACAGTCAGAACATGATCAGTCCGGTGCGCGGCGCGGCGTTGCCCATGGGCTTCAACCGCCAGCCACACTACGGACGTGGCTTGTTGCTTGTCGGGGACGCCGGCGGCATGATCAACCCGTTTAACGGCGAGGGCATCGCCTACGCCATGGAGTCTGCCGAGATCGCGGCCAACGCTATGGTCGATGCCCACGAGCGCGGGCCCGGCGGCCCGGCAGCCGAGCGGGCGCTGCAGTCCTATCCGATCAAGCTGAAGGCCGCGCTCGGCGGCTACTACACGCTGGGTCGAGTCTTTGTGAAGTTGATTGGCCATCCGAAGGTCATGCGGGTCTGCACGACGTACGGACTGCCCCGTCAAACCCTGATGCGGTTCACGTTGAAACTGCTTGCCAACCTGACCGATGCCAGCGATGGTGACGCGATGGACAAGCTGATCAACTCGCTGTCCAGGATTACCCCGGCGGCATGATCGACTCGGGTAGCTGTGGAAGGGAGGCCGGTTTATGAGTCCCTACATCGGTATCGTGATCTTGCTCGCGATTGCCTCCGGGTTCGTGGCGCTCACCATCCTGACCAGCGTGCTGGTTGGGCCGGGGCGGTTCAATCGAGCCAAGTACGACTCGTACGAGTGTGGCATCGAGCCGACGCCGCAGCCTGTTGGTGGCGGCCGGTTTCCGGTGAAGTACTACATCACCGCCATGCTCTTCATCGTCTTCGACATCGAAATCGTCTTTCTCTATCCCTGGGCCGTCGCATTTGATCAGATGGGCGTCTTCGCGCTGGTTGAGATGATCTTGTTCATTGCCGCGGTGTTTATTGCGTACTTTTATGTGCTGCGACGCGGTGGACTGGACTGGGATTGAGGATGCAAGCAAGTAGGAGTGTTGGCTGAGATGGGCGTTGAGGAGAAGCTTCCCAGCGGTGTATTGCTAACCACCGTTGAGAACTTGTTTGGGTATATGCGGAGCGCGGCGTTCTGGCCGGCCACCTTCGGTCTGGCCTGCTGCGCCATCGAGATGATGACCTACGGCGCGCCGCGTTACGACTCCGGTCGGTGGGGCCAGGAGGTATTTCGGGCTTCGCCCCGGCAGGCAGACCTGATGATCGTCGCCGGCCGCGTGAGCCAGAAGATGGCGCCAGTGCTGCGCCAGATCTATGACCAGATGCCGAACCCAAAGTGGGTTCTTGCCATGGGCGTGTGCGCGAGTACCGGCGGAATGTTCAACAACTATGCGATCGTGCAAGGAGTTGATCACGTCGTGCCGGTCGATATGTACCTGCCGGGTTGCCCGCCGCGGCCG
>Ga0307288_10000593_pt1 | contig 12224 bp, 10 predicted proteins | sample ER_DNA_142_FD_194469 | JGI IMG/M metagenome (GOLD analysis project Ga0307288, IMG submission 194469) | Bulk soil microbial communities from the East River watershed near Crested Butte, Colorado, United States - ER_DNA_142 | ecosystem: Environmental > Terrestrial > Soil > Floodplain | place... | reverse complement strand
ACCCGCAGGTGCTGCGCCGCATGGGCGACGCGCTCCTGCACCGAGGCCCGGACTCCGACGGCTACCTGATTGCCGACCACGTGGGCATGGGCACCCGCCGGTTGAGCATCGTCGGGCTGGAGAACGGCGACCAGCCGATCTCCAACCCGGACCGGACGGTGACGGTCTGCTGCAACGGCGAGATCTTCAACCACCGGCAGCTGCGCCGCGAACTGCAGGCTTCCGGGCACACGTTCAGCACCGACAGCGACGTCGAAGTCCTGGTCCACCTGTACGAGCAGTACGGGGTCGAGCTGCTGGCCAAGCTCAACGGCCAGTTCAGCTTCGCGATCTACGACCGGCCCCGGCGGCGGCTGCTGCTCGCCCGCGACCAGGTGGGCATCACGCCGCTGCACTACGCGGTCGTGGACGGGGAGCTGATCTTCGGCTCGGAGGTCAAGGCCCTGCTGGCCCACCCTCGGGTGCGCCGCGAGGTCGACCTCACCGGCCTCGACCAGGTGATGATGCTGCCCGGGCTGGTCAGCCCGCGCACGATGTTCGCGGGGATCTCCAGCCTCCCGCCCGGGCACCTGCTGATCGCCGAGAACGGGCAGGTGCGCATCCGCGAGTACTGGGACCTGGACTATCCGATGGCCGAGGAGGTGTCCCCGGCGTCCGGCCTCGAGCTGGCCGACCACGTCGGCGAGCTCGAGCAGGCGCTGCTGCGCTCGGTCGAGCTGCGCATGCAGGCCGACGTGCCGCACGCCTACTACCTCAGTGGTGGCCTCGACTCGTCCCTGATCGCGGCCGTCGCCGCCAAGCTCGCGCCGCAGCGGCTGCGGACGTACTCGGTCTGCTTCCCCGACGCGGACTTGACCGAGCGCCCGTTCCAGCAACTGGTCGCACGCACGCTCGACACCGACCACACCGAGGTGCTGGTCACGCCGGAGGATCTGGTCGGCGGCCTGTCCGACGCGGTGCGGCACAGCGAGTGCCCGCTGAAGGAGAGCTACAACGTCGCCTCGATGCGGCTCTCCGCGGCGGTCCGGCGTTCCGGCGCCAAGGTCGTCATGACCGGCGAGGGCGCCGACGAATTGTTCGCCGGCTATGTCGGGTACAAGTTCGACAAGAGCGCGGCAACCCGCCGCCGGCGGCGGGACCTCACCGAGGAACAACTCCTCAGCCGGCGCCTCTGGGGCAACCCGTTTCTCGGGTACGGGCAGGGCCTCGCCACCCGCGCCGGTGATCGGCGGGCGCTGTACTCCCGGGGTGTGCTCGACCGGCTCGACACGTTCGACGCGCTGCGCGGACCCCTGATCGACCCGGCCAAGCTCGCCGGGCGGCACGTGCAGCACCAGCGCTCGTACCTGGATTTCAAGCTGCGGCTCGCCGACCACCTGCTCGGCGACCACGGCGACCGGGTGGCGATGGCCAACTCGATCGAGGCCCGCTACCCGTACCTCGACCCCGGGGTCATCGACGTCGCCCGGCGCACTCCGCCGGAGCTGTCGCTGCACGGGTTCGAGGAGAAATACCTGCTGAAGCGGCTCGCGGACCGGTACGTGCCGGAGCAGATCATCAACCGGGAGAAGTTCGCGTTCCACGCCAACACCAGCGCGGACCTGGTCCGGCTGACGGGCTCGCCGCTGGGGGCGTACCTCGACCCCGCCCGCATCCGCCGGGAGGGCTTCTTCGACCCGGCGGCGGTCGGCGCGCTGGCCGGCCGCTACACCGACCGTGCGTTCGACCTGAACGTGCTCTTCGAGGACGACCTGCTGATGGTTGTGATCACCCACGGGATGCTCCTCGAGGCCTTCGACCTCCCGTACGCGTCGTGAGAGGAAGCGAGATGAGCCAGCTAGGTGTGGTCGGTGCCGGAACGATGGGCACCGGTGTCTCCCAGCTCTTCGCCGAGGCGGGTCTGGAGGTCGTGCTCGTCGACTCGCAGCGCCGGGCGCTCGACGCCGGCCGCGAGCAGATCCGGACCAGCCTGCAAACCGCCCACCTCGTCCGGGGCGGGGGCGCCAAGCCGCTGGACGTGGACGCGGTGCTCGGTCGCATCCGGTTCACCACGGAGCTCAAGGACCTGTCCGGGGCCGAGTACGTGGTCGAGAACATCACCGAGGACTGGGAGGCCAAGCGGCGCCTCTACCCGGAGCTCGACGATGTGTGCCCGCCGGACACCGTGTTCGGCGTCAACACCTCGGCGATCGCGATCAGCCGGATCGGCAGCGTCACCCGGCGACCGGAGAAGGTGGTGGGCACGCACTTCATGAACCCGGCCCACCTCAAGCCGACTGTCGAGGTCATCCGCGGCTTCCGCACGTCCGAGGACACCCTGCAGCGCACCGGCGAGTTGCTGGAGCGGGCCGGGCGCCGGCACATCGTCGTCAACGACGCGGCCGGCTTCGTGACCAACCGTGTCGCGATGCTCACCGTCAACGAGGCGATCTTCCTGGTGCACGAGGGCGTCGCCGACGTGCGCTCGATCGACCGGTTGTTCAAGGAGTGCTTCGGGCACCCGATGGGACCGCTGGCCACCGCCGACCTGATCGGGCTCGACACGGTCCTCTACTCGCTCGAGGTGATCTACGCGGACCTCAACGACTCCAAGTACCGCCCGTGCCCGCTACTGCGGCGCATGGTCGAGGCCGGCCTGCACGGACGCAAGACGGGGCGCGGCTTCCACACCTACGAGAGCGCCACCCGAGAGGACAAGGCACATGTCTGAATCCGTCCGCGAACAGCTCCGGCAGCTCGTCTCCCGGCACACCGACGGCCTGGCGGTCGGCGACGACGAGGACCTGTTCGACCGCGGCTACGTCAACTCGCTGTTCGTGGTGCAGCTGGTGGCCTGGGCCGAGCGCGAGCTCGACGTCCGTCTGCCGCTCAACGATCTCGTCCTCGACGACCTGCGCACCATCGGCGCCATCGACGAGGTGCTCCGTAAGAGCCTCACGGAAGAGGACGCATGGACTTCGGCCTGACCCTCCAGCAGCGAGCCGTCAAGCGCTCGGTCACGCGGTTCGCCCGCGAGGAGCTGGGTCAGGATCTCGACCGCCTCGACCGCGAAGGCGTGCTGCCTCGCGAGGATTGGCAGCGCTGTGCCGACCACGGCGTGCTCGGTTGGCCAGTGCCCACCGAGTACGGCGGCGCCGGCTTCGACCCGGTCACCACCGTCGTCGCGATGGAGGCGCTCGGGTACGGGTGCCGCGACAACGGCCTGGTCTTCGCGATCAACAACCACCTGTGGGGCTGCGTCGTCTATCTGATCGAGCACGGCACCGCCGAGCAGCGTGACCGTTTCCTCAAGCCGCTGACCAACGGCGAGCTCATCGGCGCGCACGCGCTGACCGAGCCCGAGGCCGGCTCGGACATCCTGAGCATGAGCACCACCGCGCGGCGTGTGGGCGACGAGTACGTGCTCACCGGCGAGAAGTGGTTCGTCAGCAACGCCCCGGTCGCCGATGTGTTCATCGTGTTCGCCCGGACCGGCGGCGACCGGTCCCCGCAGGAGCAGCTCTCCGCGTTCATCGTGACCGCGGACATGCCCGGGGTCACGAAGATCAAGGAGTTCGACAAGCTCGGCCTGCGGACCACGCCGATGGGCGCGGTGCGCTTCGACGAGGCCCGGGTCCCGACGGCCAACCTGCTCGGCAAGGAGGGCGACGGCTACCGGGTCTTCACGTCGAGCATCGAATGGGAGCGGTCGTTCATGTTCGCCGCACACGTCGGTGCGATGCGGCGGCTGCTCGACATGGCCACCGAACGGGCGAGCACCCGGCGGCAGTTCGGCCGTCCGATCGGCTCGCTGCAGGCGGTCGCCCACGAGATCGCCGACATGCGGATCCGCCTGGAACTGGCCCAGTTGATCCTCTACAAGGTGGCCTGGCTCAAGAGCGAGGGCTCCTCGGCGCTGCTGGAGTCGACGATCGCCAAGGTCTTCATCAGCGAGAGCCTGGTGCAGACCGCGATGTCCACTGTGCAGGTGTACGGCGCCCGCGGATACCTCACCGAGTACGGGGTGGAACGCGAACTGCGCGACGCGCTCGGCGGCCCGATCTACGCCGGCACCTCCGCGGTGCACCGGGGCATCCTCGCCGAGTTGCTCGGGCTGACCGGCAGCCTGTCCGGCGAGACCGCCCAGGACCGGCTCCGCAACGGAAAGGGTGACTCGCGATGACGGTGATTCCCGCCGGGCGTACCCGGCACCGCATCGAGCTGCAGCCGGCCGTGCCGCGCGCGCACGCCGAGGAGTTCGGCCGGCGCGTGTACTTCGTCTCCGAGGACATCCTCGGCTTCGATCTGATCGGCGGTGACACGATCACCGCGCTGGACGTGGAGGTGACCGAGAGCGCCGACGTACCGGCGCTGAGCCGCAAGCTCAGCCACGTCATCACCAACGACGTGCTGGCCAAGCAGCCCGTGCGCCAGCAGGTCGTCTGGAGCCGTCCGTCGGCCACCCCAGCGGTCGACGTCTTCGAGGAGCTGGTGGCGACCGGCGGCGCGGTCGAGATCGGGGCGGGACAGGTGGCCTTCGCCGACCCGGTGCTCGCCCTGACCGACTACCTCGACGAGCGCGTCCGGGCGATTGTGCGGCAGGAGTTCGGCGCCACCGAGTACCGCTACCCGACGCTGATCGCCACGGAGACGATGCGCCGCTGCGGCTACTTCTCGTCCTTCCCGCAGCTGATGATGTTCGTGTCCCGGCTGCACGCCGACGTGGACGTCTATCGCGACTTCATCGCCGGGCTGGCAGCCGGCCGCGGGCTCGGCCCGCTGCTGCGGCGCAACTCGTCCGACATCGACCACTGCCTGCCGCCGACGATGTGCTACCACACCTTCGCCCAACTGTCCGACGGGCCACTTCCCGGCGGACCGGCCGTGTTCACCTCGCGGGGCAAGTCGTTCCGGCACGAGTCGCGCTACTCGCGGTCGCTGGAACGTCTGTGGGACTTCACGATCCGCGAGATCGTCTTCCTCGGCACGCGTGACGAGGTATTGCAGCGCCGGGCCCGGCTGATGGCCGACGAGCTCGGCCTGACCGGGTACTGCGAAGTCGCCAACGACCCGTTCTTCATCAGCGAGGACACCCCGCAACGGCTCTGGTCGCAACGGCTGCTGCAGCTCAAGTACGAGCTGCGGCTGCCACTGGATGAGAAGCGCGACGTCGCGATCTGCTCGTTCAACTACCACGAGACGTTCTTCGCCTCGGCGTTCGGTATCACCTCGCCGACGACGGACGAGGTGCACTCGGCATGCGCCGGCTTCGGGCTCGAACGGTTCGCGTACGCGTTTCTGTGCCGGCACGGCCTGGATCCGGCCGGCTGGCCCGATCCCGTACGGAAGGCGCTCGGACGATGACCGCCACGGGGCGTCGGCCGCACCTGCTCGTGCTGTCGGCGGACACCCCGGACGCGCTCGAGGGCGCCACCGACGACCTGGCCGGCAAGCTGACCCCGGACAGCGACCTCGGCCTGCTCGCCGACCAGCTCCGCGGTCTCCCCGAGCTGTCCCACCGGCGGGCGGTCGTCGCCATCGATCCCGAGCGGGCCGCCCGCGGCCTGTCGCGCCGCGAGCCGAAGTCGGTGGTCCGCGGTCAGGCCAGACCCGGGCGTCCCGTGGTCTTCCTCTTCGCCGGCGTCGGCGACCAGTATCCGGGGCTCGGCGCCGGCCTGGCCCGGGCGCTGCCGGGCTATCGCCGGGAGCTCACCCACTGCCTGCACGAGATGAGCGACGAGGCGGGCGTCGACCTGCCCGAGGTGCTCTTCCCCGAGGATCCGGTGCACCGCCGGGGCCGCACGCTGGCCGAGATGCTCGGGCAGGCCCACCACCCGGTCGCCGACATCCACCGTACGGCCGCCGCCCAGCCGCTGCTGTTCGCCACCCAGTACGCCATGGCCAGCACCCTGCGCCGGCTCGGCCTCGAACCCGACGTCCTGGCCGGCTACAGCATCGGCGAGTACGTCGCCGCCTGCGTCGCGGGAGTGCTCCCGCTGGACGGTGCGCTGCAACTGGTCGCCCGCCGGGCCCGGCTCGTCGCCGACCTCCCCGACGGCGGCGGCATGCTGGCGGTCGCGGCGGCTCCGGGTGACCTCGGCGACCTCGGGCCCGACGTATGCGTGGCAGCGCTCAACAGCCCCGCGCTGACCGTGCTGTCCGGGCCGGTCAAGGCGTTGACGGCGATAGCCCTGAGCCTGGCCGACCGCAACGTCAGCAGCCAGCAGTTGTCGACGTCGCATGCCTTCCACTCGCCGATGATGGAACCGGTGGTCGAGCCGCTGCGGCAGCTGGTCGCGGGTCTCGACCTGCGCGAGCCCCGGATCCGGATGCTGTGCAACGGCACCGGGGGCTGGATGGGCGCCGAGGCCACCGACGCCGGCTACTGGGCCGGGCACCTGCGTAACACGGTCCGGTTCGCCGACAATGCCGCCCTGTTGTGGACGTTGCCCGACCCCGTCCTCGTGGAGCTGGGGCCCGGGCCGACGCTCGGCCGGCTCGCCGGGCAGAGTACGCAGCGGCCGCCCGGCGCGGGTCTCATCGTCAGCACCGCGCCCGGCCCGATGGAAAAGCGGCCCGACCTGGTGGCGTTCCTGACCGCTCTCGCGCAGCTGTGGACGGCCGGCTGCTCCGTCTCGCTGACCGCGCTGGCCGCGGTCGAGCAGGGCTGACGTCATGGCCACCCTCGATCTCGACCTCGGCGCGGCCCGCCGGCTCGCCGTGGGCGCCCAGTTGCTCGCCGGGCCGCCGGTGCGGGCCGACGGTCTCAAGACGGTGCTGCGGGCGCTGCGCTGCCTGCAGCTCGACCCGATCGGGGCGGTCGCGCCGAGCCACCTGCTCGTGCTGTGGAGCCGCCTCGGTGACTTCGACCGCGCCGCGCTGGAGTCTCTGCTGTGGCGGGAACGATGGCTGTTCGAGTACTGGGCGCACGCCGCGTCGATCGTGCTCACCGAGGATTACGCCCTGCACGCGGCCACCATGCGCCGCTATCCCGGCCCCTCGGCGTACGGGCGCCGGGTCCGCGACTGGCTCGGCGCCAACGAGAAGCTGCGCGAGCACATCCTGGACCGACTGGCGGTGGGGTCGCCGCTGCCGGCCGGCGCCTTCGAGGACATGGCCGAGGTGCCGTGGGAGTCGACCGGCTGGACGGCCGGGCGCAACGTCGAGCGGATGCTCGACCATCTGCTGCTGCTGGGCCGGGTCACGGTGACGGCCCGGTCCGGCCGCAAACGGCTGTGGTGCCTGACCGAGCAGCACTTCCCGGCGGAGGTGATCGACCATGGCGTCCCGGAGACCGTGGTCGTGCCGACCGCGGTGGAGTACGCGCTGCGGGCCCTGGGGGTCGCCCGCGCGCGGGACATCCGGCGGCACTTCACCCGCGACCGCTATCCGGGGCTGGACCGGGTGTTGCGGGCGTTGGTCGCCTCGGGCCGGGTCGTCCCGGCCCGAGTGCAGGGCGATCCTGAGCCCGGCTACGTGCACGCCGACAGCCTTCCGCTGCTCGAGGCGCAACAGTGCCAGCCTCGTACGGTGCTGCTGTCGCCCTTCGACAACCTGATCTGCGACCGCGACCGCACCCTGCGGCTCTGGGGTTTCGCCTTCCGCAACGAGATGTACCAGCCGGTCGCCAAGCGCGCCTACGGCTACTACGTCATGCCGGTTCTGCACGGCGAACGACTCGTCGGCCGCGCGGCGCTTCGCGTGGACCGCCGACGGCGTGCGTTGACCGTGGAAGGACTTTTCGCCGAGCCGGGCGCACCGGCCGACGAGGCCTTCCGGACGGCGCTGCGGTGCTCGCTGGAGGAACTCGCCCGATTCTCCGGTGCGGACAGCGTCGTCCGCGCCGGCCCGGTCGCAGAGGAGTGGACCAGTGCCGTTCCCGCCTGAGGAGAACGCCATGACCGTTTCATCGGCCCCCGCCTGGGGCGCCGGCCTGGCCACCGTGACCGAGCGGGGCGAGGTGCTCGACGTGTGGTTCCCGGCAGGCCGTCTGGGCCTCGGCGTCGCCCCGGCGAAAGTGCCCGGCCTGCCCGCCGGGGTGACCGGTCCGCTACGGCTGCCCGGGCTCCTCCGCCGGCCGGTCCGGGCCGCCATCGGTGACCTACGCGATCCGATCAAGGACACGCCCGACGCGTACCTGCGGCTGCACCTGTTGTCGCATCGCCTGGTCCGCCCGAACGAGCTGAACGTCGAGGACATCTTCACCCAGCTGGCCAACGTCGCCTGGACCTCGGCCGGCCCCTGCCCGATCGACCGGGTCGACGACCTGCGCGTGGTCGAGTGGGCCGCCGGGCGCACGTTCGCCGTGCACAGCGTCGACAAGTTCCCGCGCATGACCGACTACGTCGTCCCGTCCGGGGTCCGTATCGCCGACGCCGGCCGGGTCCGTCTCGGCGCCCACCTCGCCCCCGGCACCACCGTGATGCAGGAGGGCTTCTGCAACTTCAACGCCGGCACCTTGGGCGCATCCATGGTGGAGGGACGAATCTCGCAGGGTGTCGTCGTCGGGGGCGGCTCCGACGTCGGCGGAGGCGCCTCGATCATGGGGAGCCTGTCCGGCGGCGGCCGGGAACGGATCAGCGTCGGCGAGCGGTGCCTGCTGGGCGCCAACTCCGGTATCGGAATCTCGCTCGGCGACAACTGCGCCGTCGAGGCGGGCTGCTACATCACCGCGGGAGCCAAGGTCACGCTGCCGGACGGTCGCGCGGTGCGCGCCCGTGACCTGTCCGGACAGAGCGACCTGCTCTTCTGGCGGCACTCGCAGACGGGCCAGCTGCAGGCGCGCCCCCGCGGGGGGCCGGGCGTCGCGCTCAACCCGATCTTCCATGCCAACGACTGAGGGAAAGGCCACATCATGCGGGATTCGATCGTCGTCGCCGCGGCGTACGTCAAGCCGGTCGAGGACTTCTATCTGCGCCGGGATCCGGCCGGAGGATCGGTGTTCGACGTCTGGGAGCGCGGGGAGGCGATCGGTGACTCGATCACCCCGTCCACCTACGATGCCGGCTACCGGTCCTGGATGCGGTTCCTGCTGCACTCCCAGCTCCGCACGGCCGGCGAGCGCACGCTGATCAGCCTGGGCTGCGGCAATGCGATGATCGAGTCGGATCTGGTCCGCCTCGGTCACCGGGTCGTCGCGGTCGACGTGCTCGACGAGGCCGTGCGGCTGGCCGCGGCCAAGGGCGTGCCGGCGGTGTGCGCGGACGTGATGACCTGGAACCCGCCGACCGAAGGGCCGGTGATCGTGTACGCCGACGGGCTACTGGGTCACCTCTATTCGCAGTTCGAGAACAGCCTGCCGGTGCTGGAGGTGATCCAGGGCTGGGTCGCCCGCCGGCCGGGCAGCGCGCTGATCATCTCCAACGACGAGAGCCGGCACGACCAGCCGGTGGAGCCGGCCAGCGGGGTGCCCGGGTTCCACTGGTTCTCCCAGGACTACCTGCGCAAGCAGTGCCTGCGCGCCGGCTTCACCGACGTGGACGCGGCGCGCTACACCTACGACCGCCCGCTGTCCGGCCCGCGCAACCGGGTCGTCATGATCGCGCGGAGCTGAGCTGATGCCCGTTTCCCCAGGCTTCCGAGAGCGCCTCGACGAGCGCCTCGACGAGATCGCCGCCCACTTCGGCACCCCGTTCTACCTCTACGACGAGCGCGGCATCGTGGACACCGTCACGGGGCTGCGCCAAGCGTTCGCCGCGGTCGACTTCCGCGAGTTCTACGCGGTCAAGGCCGTCTCCAACCCGCGCATCCTGAGCCTGCTGCGCGGGCTCGGCGCGGGGTTCGACTGCGGCGCCGTGCCCGACCTCACCGTGGCCCGGCAGGCCGGCGCGTCCCCGGGCGACCTCGTCTTCACCACCAACAACACCAGCGCCGCCGAGTTCGCCGAGGCGCGCGCCGCCGGTGCCCTGATCAACATCGACGATCTGGCGGCCTTCGGCAAGCTGCCCGATCTGCCCGAACGGGTGGGCTTCCGGCTCAACCCCGGGGTCCTTCCGTACGGTGGCACGCAGCCGCCGGCCCTGGTGACCTCCGGGCAGAAGTTCGGCCTGCGCCCCGATCAGCTCGCCGAGGCCGAGCGTCGGGCTCGCGAACGCGGGGCGCGCCGATTCGGCCTGCACTCGATGGTCGCCTCCGGGCTGACCGATCCCACCGTCATCCAGGACACGCTCGCCTTCCTGCTCTCGGTCGCGAGCCGGTGGCACGCCGAGACCGGCACGGTGGTCGAGTTCGTCGACGTCGGCGGCGGCCTGGGCATCCCGTTCCGGCCCGGCGAGGACGTCTTCGACGTACGCGCGTTCGGGGCGACCGCCGCGACGATGATCCGTGCCTGGGCGGCGGCCGAGGGGGTGCCGCAGCCGGCCCTGTACCTGGAGTCCGGCCGGTATGTCACCGGGCCGCACGGCGTCCTGGTCTCCCGGGTCATCAACCGGATGGAGAAGTGGCAGACGTTCATCGGCATCGACACGGGAGTGTCCGCCATGATCCGGCCCGCGCTGTACGACACCGCCTACCACCACGTGTCCGTGCACAACGCGGACGGGCGACCTGAGGAGATCGTGGACGTCGTAGGCAGCATGTGCGAGAACAACGACAAGCTGGCCACGGGACGCCCGCTGCCCCGGGCCGAGGAGGGCGACCTGCTCTACGTGCACGACGTCGGCGCGCACGGCTACTCGATGAGCTTCCAGTACAACAATCGGCTGCGCCCGAAGGAGCTGCTGCTGCGCCTGGACGGGTCGGTCGAGCTGATCCGGCGGGCCGAGACCGAGGCGGACCACTTCGCCACCCTGGACCACGGCTCGGACGTCCTGGGCGCACCCGTCGCGCTCGGAGTCGGATGACCGTGGATTTCTGGCAGCAACTGGACGACCTACGGCGTACGGCGGGCGGGCATCCCGGCGGCATGGTCGACCTGTCGCGGGGGGAACCGATCGACCCGGTCCCCGAGACGATCCGGGCGGCGCTGACGGCCGCCGCCGTCTCCCCGGGCTACCCGCAGACCAGCGGTACGGTCCGGCTGCGCGAGGCGGCCGCCGGCTGGCTGGGGCGCTGCCACGGCGTCACGGTGGAGCCGGCCCAGGTGCTGCCGACCGTCGGGTCCAAGGAATTGCTCGGCCTGTTGCCACTGCTGCTCGGCCTCGGAGCAGGCGACGCGGTGGCGTTGCCGTCGCTCGCGTATCCCAGCTACCGCTCCGGGGCCGATCTCGTCGGGGCGCTCGCCGTCCCGGTCGACGACGTCTCGGCGCTGGACCCGGTGCTGCCCTCCGGGCACCGGATCCGGCTCGTGTGGCTCAACTCCCCGTCCAACCCCACCGGGCGGGTGCTCTCCCCGGCCACGATGCGTCGCATCGTGGCCTGGGCGCAGGACAACCGCGCGGTCGTCGCCGCCGACGAGTGCTACCTCGACTTCGGCTGGGAGGCGCAGCCCTTGACCCTGCTGGCGCCGCCGGTGGCCGGCGGGTCGACCACCGGGCTGCTCGCGGTGCACTCGATGTCGAAGCGGAGCAACCTCGCCGGCTACCGCGCCGGGCTGGTGGCCGGGGACGGAGAGCTGATCGCGCGGCTGCTGCGGCTGCGGCGGGAGATCGGGCTCATCACGCCGGCCCCGGTGCAGCAGGCGATGGTCGCGGCGCTCGAGGACGACGACCACCTCGCGCGGCAGCGCGAGCGGTACGGCCGGCGTCGCGCCTTGCTCCGGGCGGCGCTCGAGGAAGCGGGCTGGACGGTCGACCACTCCGAGGCCGGGCTGTTCCTCTGGGCCCGGCCCGGGGAGCGCGTCGGGGATGGGTGGTGGGCGGCCGAACGGCTCGCGCGGGCCGGCATCCTCGTCACCCCGGGCGCGCTCTACGGACAGACCGGGCGCCGGCACGTCCGGATCGCCGTCACGGCCACCGACGCCCAAGTCGCCACGGCCTGCCGACGCCTCACGGAGAGGACTGGCGATGCACACCTGCGCACAGTCGCCGCCCGGTAGCCCTGACACCTCGAGGAGGGACGTCGGAAATCTGACGGGTATGCCACAACACGCGGCCTCGGTTGCCTCCATCGACGTCTCTGACATGCCAAGATGCGCGAAGGGGCACCTCTGGCGTGCGAACGCACGCTGAGATCGGGCGCCATGACGGTTACCGTGGCTGCGTGGACGATCCCAAGACTGAAGGATATGAGCCGCCCAACCTCGCGCACCTCACCTTTTATCGCTGGCTGTCGGCCAACGATTGGCGTCTCGACGTCGCCCGTGCCGC
>Ga0307288_10000591_pt1 | contig 12257 bp, 8 predicted proteins | sample ER_DNA_142_FD_194469 | JGI IMG/M metagenome (GOLD analysis project Ga0307288, IMG submission 194469) | Bulk soil microbial communities from the East River watershed near Crested Butte, Colorado, United States - ER_DNA_142 | ecosystem: Environmental > Terrestrial > Soil > Floodplain | place: USA... | reverse complement strand
ACCAATGCGGGGTTTTAGATCCCGACGCGGCGGTTTGTTGTCGAACCCCCGTCATTGGTCGGAAATTCGATTTGTTGATCAGGTTTCTCCCGGCTCGGACGCCAGCAGGTTGAGGACCGCTCTTTCGATCTTGCCGTGCGTCGTTCCGTCAGAAAGATCAGTATCGGTCGCAGCCACCTGGGGTGAGATCGTCACGCCATCGTTGAAAAGATCGATCACGCGGGGGTCCACGTAGGATGCACGGGCGACGGCTGGCGTGTTGCCGAGGTAGCCGGCTACCTGCTTCATTGCCGACGAGACGGCGCGCTTGCGAGCGCTCATCGTTCTGGCGCTTTCGTTGGCCTCCGCCAATACCACTGCGGCGATCACCGTGCCATGCCAAGTGCGGAAGTCTTTGGCCGACATCTCCTCCCCGACGTGGGTCTTGATATAGCTGTTGATGTCAGTGGAACTCACGTCACGCCACTGCCGCCCATCCTTGTACGCAAGGAGTTCCGGCCCGCCACCGCGGCGCGCCAGCAGGTCACGCACCGCTCGCAACACAAGATCATCTGCGAGTGCGACGTAACGCTCCTGACCGGACTTGGCCACATAGTTGAAGATCACCGAGCCATTTTCGATGGAGACGTGCTCCTTCTGGATGGTTGCTAGACCATAGCTGTTGTTGGCCTCCGCGTACGCCTCGCCGCCGATCCGGAAGAAACCAAGATCAAGGAGTCGAAACGCCGTGCCCAGGGCGCGTTCGTACGGCATGCCCTCTGACTGCAGATCGCCTGCCACTGCGCGCCGCGCTTCCGGCAGCCGAGCAGCCACCTCGAGCACTCTGTCGTGCTTGAGCCGATCACGTTTCAGCCGCCACTGTTCGTGATAGAGGTACTGCCGCCGGCCTGCGTCGTCGGTGCCGACCGCCTGCAGGTGTCCGTTGGGTACGGGACAGATCCACACTTGTTCCCAAGCTGGCGGGATGACGAGGAGCTTGCAGCGCTGGATCTGTTCAGTCTCCAGGCGCTTCCCGGACTCGTCGAGATAGACGAATCCCTTCCCGGCGCGCCGCCGTGTCCATCCCGGGTCTCGCGGTGAAACCCTTCGAAGCCTTGGCACACCTCCGTTGTACCCAATCCACCGACTTGTCAGCGTCTCAGAGTGCTATAGCCCTTTGAGACGCTGACAACTCGGCGGTGAGAGAGAATGCCCGCACCATGCGCATACTGTTTCACCACCAACCCGCTCTACGGACACCTCTATCCGATGCTGCCGCTCATGAACGCGGCTCAGCGGGCCGAGCACGAGGTCGTCGTTGCCACCGGCGCCGATTTCGCTCCCGAGGTGCAACGCCACGGCTTCAGAGTCTGGCCGGTCGGACCGCCGGCGCAGCAGATGCGTGCGCAGTCACCTACCGCCGATGAAGATCGGCCTATGGATCCGCTCGCGCAGATGGTCGAGGCGGGCACGAGACTCTTCGGCCGTCCCGGCATCGCACGCGCCCAGGATCTGATCCCGTTGGCCGCTGACTGGCAGCCAGACGTCGTGGTGCACGAGCTCACCGAGGCGGCGGGCTGGCAAGCTGCGGCAGTAAGCGGTGCGATGGATGTGATGCATGGCTTTGGCACCCACATCCCGTACCTCATCGAGGCCATGCAGATCGTTCTGACTGAGGTGAGGTCCGAGCTGGACCGCGAGGACCGGAGCCTCGAACTTACCGAGGTGCCATACGTTGATCCCTGTCCGCCGCTGCTGCAGCCGCCGGGCGGCACCCCATTCCGCAATGTGCTACCGCTGCGCCCCGAAATGGGCGTCGTTCATCCGGATGAGGAATTGCCCGAGGCCATGCGCAATCTGCCGTACGAGAAGACGATCTATCTCACCCTTGGCACCGCATTCAACGTGCCGCAACTGCTGGCACAGGCGATCGACGCGGTACGCGATCTGCGGCACAACGTGATTGTGACAACTGGTCCAGGCATCGATCCCGCGAGCTTCGAGCCGCTGCCAGCGCATATTGCTATTGCTCCGTTCGTACCGCAGGCGCTGATCCTGAAACATTGCGTCGCCGTCGTTTCCCACACCGGTTCGGGCACCATGCTGGGCGCTCTGGCGGAGGGACTGCCGCAGGTCTGCCTGCCGATGGGAGCTGATCAGTTCTCCAACGCGGACCAGATCGCCCGCACGGGCGCCGGCGTTGTCGTGTCGCCGGATGCACGTACGCCGCAAACCATCCGCGCTGCAATCACCGAAGTCCTTGACAATCCGTCCTACGCCGCCGGGGCTCGGGTGCTGCAGGCCGACATTACCGCCATGCCATCCGCCAATCAGGTCCTGACAAGGATCGTTGCCCTCGCCGATGGAAGGCCTAAGGCACCTTAGGTACCTCAGACTCCGCGCCGTCAAAAAGATCCGCAATCTGCACCATGTGCGCCTCCCCGCCTTAGAACAAAGATGGTTATCAAGAAGCGACGAGGAGGAAGAAATGAGCTTGATCAACGACTACACCTACCAGGCAATCACCGACCAGCGGGAACGTGACCTCGCGCACATGGCCGAGCATAACCGGCAGGTCCGGCTGGCACTGAGCGGTCGAGTGAGCTGGTGGCGCAAGGTCATGGCGCGGCGCCAGCAGCGCATTCATACCGCGACCGAGCGTCCCGCGCATCGTGGAATGGCGACGCCCCAGCACCGGGTCGCGCACTAAGCGCGACCCGGTCAGGCGTCAGGACCAGGTGGCACGATAGTGCTTATGGTTCGAGCGGCGAGATCGGCTACGACCGCGCGTACCGACCACATCGTTGGGCGGGCGGAGCAGCGGGCGCAGCTCGGCCGCACACTGGACGACGTCATCGACGACGGCAGCCGGTTCGTGATCATTGGTGGCGACGCCGGCGCCGGCAAGACCACAGTCGTCGAGGCGTTTGTTGCCGACCTGTTCGGTTCGTTGGCCGATCGCAAGGCGCAGCTGATCCGGGGGCAATGCGTACCCATGGGCAGTGAGGGTCTACCGTACGCGCCGATTGTCGGTACCCTCCGCGACCTGATCAACCAACACGGGCGTGAGCAGATTCTGGAGTGGGCTGGTGCCGGCCGACAGGCCCTTGGTGCACTGCTGCCCGACTTCGGCCCTGAATCATCTAAAGGCAGCGCGCCATCTGAACCTGACGACACCATTCGGCTGCAGCTCTTCGAAACGGTCACCATGCTCTTCGAGCGGGCCAGTGAAAACGGTCCTCTTGTAGTGATCATGGAGGACATCCATTGGGCCGATGAGTCCACCCGCCATGTACTGCGCTTCCTCGCGCGGGCCTTGACCGACGCACCAGTAATGATCATTACGACCTATCGCAGCGATGAGCTCACCCGCCGGCATCCGTTACGCCCCTTCCTCGCCGAAGTTGGCCGCTTCCCCGGCACCGTACGCATCGACTTACCGGGTCTTGATCGTTCCGAGGTTGCCGAGCTGCTGACGCAATTGCTGGAGCGCCCGCCTAGCAACGTTGTGATCGATTTGGTCTACAGGCGTAGTGAGGGCATTCCGTACTTCGTTGAAGAACTCACCAGGTCAGCCGCCCGTGGCTGTATCGACATGCCAGACACGCTCCGGGATGCGTTGAATGTACGCATCTTGAGCCTTTCGGATCAGACCCAGCAAACCTTGCAGCTGGCCGCAGTGGCTGGCACCCGAGTTGATCATGGCCTGCTCGCGGCTGCAGCCGGCGCCTCGGATGGAGAGCTGGAGGCTGAGCTGCGGGAGGCGATTGATGCTGCGGTACTGACCGCGGACGAAACTGGCTACGCCTTTCGGCATGCGCTGCTGCGGGAAGTGATCCATGATGACTTGTTGCCGGGCCAGCATGCTCGGCTACATGCCCGCTTCGCGACCATCTTGGAGGAGCACCCGGAGCTGATGAGCGCGGACGCAGCCCCGATGGAGATTGCGCACCACTGGAATGCGGCGCATCAGGTGAACAGGGCCTTCCGATGGGCATTGACTGCGGCGGGCTCGGGCGGTGTCGCTTTCCATGAGGCACTGAAGCTATACGAGCGGGCCCTGGAGCTGTGGGATCAAGTAGATGATCCGGAGTCGGTCGCCGGGTCCCATGCCGGTTTGTTGATGCGCGCCGCGTACGTCGCCGAAGATGCCGGCGAGGACGAGAGGTCGCTGGCGCTGGTGAACGCCGCTCTCGATGAGTTGGATCCGGAACGCGACCGTGAGGAGCGGATCGAGGCGCTGCTTGTTAAGTCGCGGACAAAAGCCAGTTTGGTAAGTGCCGGTGGCGTCGAGCCGCTTCGAGAGGCCCTTCAACTGCTCCCCGAAGATGCCGATCCCAAGCTGCGGGCTCGAGTACTGGAAATGCTGGGCCGGCGGACCATGCTGCAGGGCGACATAGAGCAGGGCATTGAGTACTCACAGCAGGCCGTCGACGTGGCAGCAACGGCCAAGTCCGACTCGGCGACCGCCAACGCCTGGATCACGCTCGGCACCAGTCTGGCTGCCGCTGGGCAAGAGACAGAGGGCATCGCAGTAATGGAGCGGGTCCGGGAGCTGGCCCGCACCAACACACGGACTCTGCTGCGCTTCTTCATCAATTACTCTGACGCGCTCAACCACATTGGCCGATACGAGGACGCTGCGCGCGAGGCCCTGAGTGGCGTCGACATGGCTCGTGATCTTGGTTTGCAGCGCTCTATGGGGGCGATGCTGGCCGGGAATGCGGCCGAACCGCTGCTGGCACTCGGACAGTGGGGGCGGGCCTCAGCCATGATCGAGAGGGCGCTTGAACTGGATCCACCGCCGCATCATCATGCCCACCTACGGCTGCTGCAGACGTGGCTGTTCGTCTGGCGCGGGCAGCTGGACGAGGCTGAGGCGGTGTTGGCCGAGTTCCGGCCCATGATCAGAAACGAGCAGTTTTCGCCGCAGTACAACAGCCAGGCGATCCGGACCGATGCAGAGTATTCGCTCGCCGTCGGTGATCACCGGCGCGCGTGGTCCGACGTCAAAGCCTTCCTTGATCATTGGCAGCGCTACCAGCGGGCAATGGTCTATCCAGTACTAGCGGCTGGTGCTGCTGCGGCGCGAGTGCTTGATCAGGGTGAGGGATCCGATGAGCGATCAGAATTGATCAAGAGCTTCCTTGATCAACGGGCGGTGCCGGTACGGATTCGTGCGTTCTGGGAGCCGGTGATCCGCGCCGAGCTCGAAGACACTGCAGAGGCATGGCGGTCCGCCTTGGATGAGCTGGGCGCGCAACAGGCACCGGCCCATCTGCGTCCGTACGCCGGCCTACGACTTGGTCAGCATCTGGTTGCCGGCCGCGAGCGGAATGAGGCCAAGCAAGTACTGGCGACAGCCTCAGCCGAGGCGGTCTCCTTTGGCTCGACCCTGCTCGCCAACCGGATTGCTGCGTTGTCCCAGCGCGCTGGTTTCGCGGTAACCCCGCCTCCGGAGAAGAGTCCGGTCGCTGGCCTGACGCCGCGTGAGATCGAGGTGCTTCGACTGGTGGCGGAGGGACGCTCCAATGGTGAGATTGGTACGGCTTTGTTCATCAGCACGAAGACCGCCAGCGTGCATGTCTCAAACATCTTGGCCAAGCTCGGCGTTAGCGGACGTGGCGAGGCCGCTGCGATCGCTCACCGGATTGGGCTCACTGCGTTGCCAGAGTCCAGTTGACCTATAACGCAACTGGATTCTGAGAAGTTGGTGCTGGATCTCAGGCCCGATGTACCCGGCCCGTGAAGCTGATCACTTCATGCACGTCGTCGTTCGGGTCCACGATGAAGGTCACTTTGTTTAGCTCCTTCCACGGGACGGCAAACCCGACAGTCGCAACGTCTTCATCCTTTGGTTTGATCTTGCCCTTGAAGCCGCTCTGCAGCTCATTGGTTTTGTCGATGATGATCTGGGCATCGTTGTCGTCGCCGTACTTGGCGCCGATCAAGACGCCCTTGGCGTCGTACAGCTTCTTGGTGTTGTTCTCGATGCGGACCGACGCGATCACGATCTGACCATTGGTGGCTTCGGCGCCGCGATCGGTCTTGGCCGCCGTGTCTGCGACCGTGCCTGCGATCTCGATCACCAGTCCGTCGTCGAACTCGGCTCCGTCGTCGAGCTTGAACTGTTGCCCCTTCGGCACCTCCGCTGGTGTCGCGGCTCCCGTTGCATTGGAGCTTGCACTGGCACTCGGGCTGGCGATCGATTCGACCGGCGTTGGCTCAGCACTGCTGCTAGCAGTCACGCTGGACTCGGGTTGGGTGGCCGGCTCTCCGCCGCATGCGGCTAGGGCAAGCAGGAGGCCGATGAGTGCCCCCGAGAGTCGCCTCATAGACCGACACGGTACCGGCCGCCCCACGGTCGAAGTTTTCGTCCTGTCCGAGACTCGGACCGCCAAGCGACCTCGACTCTGCCGCTATGGTGGACGCGTGAAGTGGAAGGTGGTAGTCGCCGTCGGGGCAATCGCCGGAGGAGCATTGTGGTTCGTACGCCGCAGGTCCCGGCGAGCAGAAGCTGATGCCGAACTGTGGGCCGAAGCCACCGACCCCATCGCCCGATTCGGCGACTCCTGACTCTCTCTAACGCCGACTTGTCAGAATCTGAGCACCAAATATGGCTCTGAGATTCTGACAACTCAGTGATTGCTGAACATCTCGGTGACCTCATCCGGGAGCCCACCATCTATGAGCAGCGTCACCAGGTCACCGGCTTGCAACTTGGTGTCCCCGTTTACGGGCAGCAGTACCCCATCCCGGACGACCATACTGATCCAGATCTCGCTCCCCATCTCGGCGACTTCCGCCACGGTCCGACCATCGACCGAAGATCCCGCCTCGACGCCGACATGATGGGCGGTGTCCGGTTCGGTCTGGAGGCGTACGCCGACCGCCCAGGGCTCAGGTCTGACGGGCTGCATCGGTATCCCTAACCGCTGCGCAACCAGTGGAGCCAGGCTGCCCTGGACGACAACCGAGAAGATCACCACTACGACGACAATTCCGTACAGTCGTTGGCCATCCGGCAGCTTCGCGGCGAGGATCAGCTCGCCGAGCAAGATCGGCACTGCACCCTTGAGCCCGGCAAACAGCACAAACACCCGCTCGCCACGATCAAGCTCAGCGGGCAGCAGGCAGAGACCAACCGCGAGTGGCCGGATCACTACAGCCAGCGCTAGGCCAAGAATGAGCCCGGGCAGCCAGACATCCATTCGCGCCAAGACTCTTAAGTCGATGGTGAGTCCTAAGACCACGAATGCCACGATCTCGGCGAGCCCAGCCAAGGCGGCGTGAAACCGTTCGATCTCGTGCTGATAGGGGGCGCGACGGTTGCCGATCACAATCCCGGCCACAAAAACGGCCAAGAAGCCTGATCCATGCAGCAGCGTCGTCACTCCGTACAGCAGCAGCACACTGGCGAGTGTGCGCAGCGGATACAAGGCCTCGCTGGGCAGCGAAACCCGGCGCATGAACCAGAGCAAGGCGAGGCCGCCAGCGACACCAGCCGCCAATCCAATCGTCATTTGAAGCAGGAAATCCGCTGCCACCCGGCCAAAGGCGACTCCGTTGACGCCGCCAACAGCCAGCAGCCCACCCATCAAAGCGATCCCGACCGGATCGTTCGCCCCGGACTCGCCTTCCAAGATCGTGCCGCTGCGGCCGGCGATCTCCTGCTGCCCGAGCACTGAGAACACCACTGCGGGATCGGTCGGGGATACCGCAGTCGCTACCAGCAGTGCGACGTACCAGGCCAGCCCGAACGCCAGATGCAGCAGGACACCACCGGCGGCCGCGGTCAGAAAGGTACCGAGCACCCCGACGATGATGATCAATCCGAGAGCAGGTCGGAGTCGCACCCAGCCGATGTGCCGGCCGCCATTGAACAAGATCAAGACGAGTGCCACTGAGACGATCTGCTGGACGGTGTCGTCCTGCGGCGTTGGGACGCCGGGCACTACCAGCGCGCCGATTGCGGCAGCGGCGAGCATCCACACCGGCGCCGGAATGCGAAGTCGTGTCGACAGCCGATTGACCAAGACCCCAGCAAGCACCACTGCACTGGTCAGCGCAATGACTAAGGCGAACCGGGCCGTGTCGGACACGTAGCCATTCTTCAGACTTGTGAGCGTCTCAGCGGGTTTTAAGCACTGCGCCAATCAACAATCGCGTTCGGAATCGTTGGGCACCCCGATGAATGCATCCAAGGCGCGCGTAAATCTGGATGCATGCCTTCACCGATTCAGCCTGCTCACGTTGCTTCATCGAGTGCTGCGACACGTGATGCCACGACCAATCCAGAACGTCGCGGCTGGTGGTCGCGTATGGCGCCATGGATACCCAACGCAATAGGAAGCACGCTGACCTTCTTGGTGATCGAAGCGGCGGCGGTGATCACCGTCACAAGGTGGTCGAGTCGCCCCCGGCTGGGGTGACAGGCAGATTCTGGCGCTCGCGGCCGGCGCCCTCTTCGCGTACGCCTGGCATGCGTTTATCTCGCCTCCGGCGTTCGACTCCGCCTCGATTGTCATTGTGCGGGTCAGCAATGTGGTGTTCGCAGCCTTGGCGCTGGCAGCTGTGTCGATCGCCGCGCGCCGCATCTCTGACAAGTCGGAGTAAAGGAGTTCACTCTGGTTGGTTGTCCGATGGTCCGGCGATCCGGTACGGGGTGTCGAAGCCCTCGTACATGAGGTGGGCGATCATGCCTTGGGCCGCGTGTTTCAGGTTGTGACAGTGGTCCATCCAGATGCCGGGGTTGTTTGCCACGAACGCGATGTCGTACGTCTCGCCGGGCAGCACGTTGAGTGAGTCGACCCACCACGGGCTTCCCGTCGCCGCCACGCCGTTGCGAGCCAGCACCACCTCGTGATGGCCATGCAGGTGCATCGGATGCACCTCGCCGCTGTGGTTCTTGATATGTACCACCACGACCTCGCCCTCGCGCACCACATACATCGGGACGTGCGGAAAGAGACGGCCGTTGATCGACCACCACACGCCCGGCTGGCCTTTCACGAAGCCTGGCCGGCGGCCGATCCGGTAATCGAATTGGCGGGTGGGGTGGGCCGGATCGAAGCCGAGTGGCGCCGGCGAGCCGTACGCCAGCAGGTCCAGCTCGGCGGTGGGTTGCGGCGGCACCGGCGCATCGGCGCCGGGCGGTCCAATGATCACTGCGGTCGCCTTGGACAGCTGCACCCGGACTGCGCTGCCGTCGCGGGGCACCATCACCTCCAAGTCGGTTCGGCCACCTGCGGTGAGGGTGACCGAGCGGTCCGACACATCAGTGGGTTTGTGTACGTCGGTGCCGTCCACGGCGAGCAGCCGATAGGGGCCGCCGGTCCAGATCTTCATGGGTCCGTTGTCGGTGTTAGTCACCCGGACCCGCACCCGCTGGCCGGGCCGCGCCAGCATATGCAGATCCTCGGCCTTGCCGTTGATGGTGCGCACTCCGCCATAAGTGTGCGCGACCGCCGTGACGTCGACCTGCTGCGCGATCCTGGACCTCGGCAACACGACCAGTGATCCGAGCAATCCGCCGGCCACCTGAGGGTTTGAGACCTGGTGGGAGTGGTACCAATACGTACCGGCCTGATCAGCGACGAAACGGTAAATGAACTCTCCACCCACCGGCACTGCGTCCTGGGTCACTCCGGCCACCCCGTCCATGGCATTAGGAACATCGACTCCGTGCCAGTGCAAGGTGACACCATCAGCGACCGATTCGTTGTGTAGATGCACCTCGAGCAGCTGACCCTGCCGAGCGCGGATCTCCGGACCAGGAGAGGTGCCGTTGACAGTGAATCCGCGGATGGGCTGGCCCCCAACGGTCAACATCTGTTGCCGCGTGACCAGGTCAACCCGTACATCCGCGGGTCGTGTCGGGTCGGCAACCATATCGGTGACCAGCCGCGGCGGCGGCATCTGCTGGCCGCCCATCTGGCCCTGCATATGTCCACCGTGCCCGCTTCCATCGGGATCAGTCATGGCCCCCACGCCGTAGTCGGGGTAGCCCATGTTCATCACCGAATATGCGGACGGTACGCGGCTGTCCTGCCACAGCCACGCCAACGGGGCAATGATCGACAGCGTCGCCACGATTGGCAGCGCAAGCCTCAACGGTCGTCCAAAACCCAACGACAGAATGCCGGATGGGCGGCGACGAGAATGGCGAGTCATCACACCGGAGCTGCAGTACGCGCCTCTGGCTGCTCAACGGCAGCTGCCGTCGCGGCCCGGAGCCGGCGACCGGCGTAGAGAGCCACGCCGAACAACGCGAGGGCGTTGAGGCCGTGCAGTGCACCGGCCAGAGGGAAGTCATGGCCTAGGCCGCCGAGTTGGCTCTGCACGACCACCAGCACGAACACAATGACGGCCCACTTGATCGCCCCGCGCACCTTGGTGAAGAACGAGATGATCAACAACAGCAGCGCGAGCCCTGGAATTACGAAGAACCCGTTGATGCCGTGCGCAATGACGCCGGGAACCTCAGGGAACGGCGTACCCTCGCTCTCCATGGCGGCCTTGTCGAGCACCCCGCCGCCCTCGACCCACTTGCCAAGCCCGGCAATAAACCAGACCATCACCATCGCCTGGACGGCCACCTCCGCGGCCACCAGATAGGCCAGCACCTTGTACGCGGTTCTCATGACGTTGCCTCCTCAACACGCGCCGGGCGACGCTCGTCTCAACGGTGTCTTGTACGTCGTCGAGGCGGAATGAGGCAGTCCGCAGAATCCGTGGAGGTTAGCCTCGGGGTGACCGCGGTAGGCCAACCCCGTACCAGCGCAGCAACATTCGGCGGATCATAGACGTGTGACCATGGCGCGGCTCAGGCTCTATGCGCTGACGACCGTGGGCGGGCTCTGCTTGGTGTATGAGGTCGTCACCGCGGCAATGTCGGTTCGAGGCATGGCACTTTCTGACCTGGTGTGGATCCTCATCGTCGTCCCTATGTACGCCGTGGGCGCATGGCTAACGTGGCGGTTGCCCACGCATCCACAGCCAGTTCGGTTACTGGTCAGCGGGACCGCATTCGTGGCGACCGGTGCTTTGGGGTCGCTTGTTGACAGCCAGCCACAGATGATCAACTCGCTGTGGGCTCCGGTGCTCAGCGCGCTGAGCCTGGAGGCGCAAGCAGTGGGGTCGCTGGCCGTGACGCTGCTCATTGGTAGCTATCCAGACGGCTTGGTCGAACGCAGCTGGCAGCGGCTGGCGCTGCGCTGCTCGTGGGTCGTTCTCATCGGTCCGCCGCTGGCTTTGCTCGCATCACCCGTGGTGCCGGTGTCCCCGTGGGACACCGTGGACCTTGCGATCCCCAACCCGTATGCAGTCAGCTGGCTCGCGTGGCTGGCGGAGCCGGCCGCCTGGCTGGCACTGAACAGCTGGTGGGTTGTTGCCGTCGGCGTACTGGTCTTGTCGGCACGGTTTGTCGCGGCCGATGCCGCGGGCCGGGCTCAGATACGAGTCTTCTTCGTTGTCGTCCTCGGGCTGCTGCTCTACTTCGCAGGCACGGTGGCGCTCGCATTCGGCGCACCCGATGACTCGGCCCTGGTCATCACCTTGATCACCCTAGGGTCGCTGACGGCGATTCTGCTTCCGGGGGCGATCATCTACGGGATCCTGCGGCACCGGCTCTTCGACCTGGATCTCGTCGTCCGCAAGTCCGTCGCGTACGGCGCTGCATCATTGCTCATCGCGGCCGCCTACGCCGTCATTGCGGCTACACCCGGGCTCATGCTGGGCAATCGGGTACCGGTGACCCTGGCTGTTGTCGTCACCATCGCTGCGGCGCTCGCCTTCCAGCCCCTCCGCCGGCGACTCGAATCCGCCGTTAGTAGAAGGCTCTTTGGGGACCGCGTACGGCAGTACCAGTTACTCAAGAACCTCGGCACGACCATGGAGCAGACGGCCGAACTCGACGAGCTGCTGCCTCGACTCGCGTACGCGGTCCGCGACGGAATCGGTGCGAGCTGGGTGCGGGTCCGGCTATGCGACGCGGATGGCAGCTGGCTCGACGAGCCGGTGGGCGTCGCCGGCGAGGTGGTCGGGGAGAACGCCGCCGGCGTTGACCTGGTACACGCGGGCGAGCAGGTCGGACGAGTCGATCTTGGGCCCAAGCCAGGCGGCTATGCCGCCGCTGATCTTGAACTGCTCGCCACCGTGGCGGCGCAGGCCACGACAGCAGTTGCCAACGTTCGGCTCGCGTCTCAGCTCAAGGAGGGGCTCGAGGAGCTCTCCACCTCTCGGGTCCGTCTTATTGCCGCACAAGATGCCGAGCGTCG
>Ga0307288_10000589_pt1 | contig 12276 bp, 10 predicted proteins | sample ER_DNA_142_FD_194469 | JGI IMG/M metagenome (GOLD analysis project Ga0307288, IMG submission 194469) | Bulk soil microbial communities from the East River watershed near Crested Butte, Colorado, United States - ER_DNA_142 | ecosystem: Environmental > Terrestrial > Soil > Floodplain | place... | reverse complement strand
TGGCCACCGAGCTGGAAGTGTCCCGCGGAACCGTTGCGACCGCATACGAACGACTCGTCGCCGAAGGCTTCCTCACTGCTCGCGTCGGCGCCGGGACCTACGTCGCAGACACTGTCCCGGCGACCGGTGCGCGCGGCCGGCGGCGGACCGGGGCGGTCCGGCCGCGTCGAGGGTGGACGGCCGTCCCCGCGCCGGTGACGCCGAGCGACGCCGTGCCCTACGACTTCAGTGTCGGTGTCCCTGATCCCGGGCTCTTCCCGTTCGACGCCTGGCGTCGGCTGGTGGCGTCGGAGATGCGGATCCGCGCGAACTCCCCTGGCCGATATGCCGATCCGGCTGGTCATGCGGGCCTCAGGGAGGCGGTGAGCCGGTATGTCGGCGTCTCACGGTCGGTTCTGTGCGACGCCGAGGACGTCCTGGTCACGAACGGCACGCAGCATGCCCTCGACCTGGTCGGCCGGGTGGTGCTCGAGCCCGGGGACACCGTCGCGGTCGAGGACCCCGGATATCCGCCCGCCGCAACGCTTCTCGGGGTTTCGGGTATGCGGGTAACGCCAGTCCCGGTCGACGAGGAAGGCCTCGTCGTGGAGGCGCTACCGCCTCGCGCTCGGTTGGTCTACGTCACGCCCTCGCACCAGTTCCCGACCGGCGTGGCGATGTCGCTGCGGCGCCGGATCGCGCTGGTCGAGTGGGCGCAGCAACACGACGCCCTCGTGGTGGAGGACGACTACGACAGCGAGTTTCGTTTCACGTCAAGGCCGTTGGAGCCACTGGTGAGCCTCGATCCAGCCGGCCGGGTGTGCTACGTCGGCTCGTTCTCCAAAACGATGCTGCCCGCGGTACGTCTGGGCTTCGTCGTCTCACCACCCTCTCTCCGGTCGGCGTTGCGGGCCGCGCGCCAGCTGTCAGACGGCTTCAGCCCGGTGCCGACGCAGGCCGCGCTGGCCCGGTTCATCGACGACGGGGTGCTCGCCCGCCACGTTCGCAAGGCGTCCAGCGTGTATGCCGGCCGGCGGACCGCCGTGCTCGCCGCCCTCGATCCAGTTCGGGGGCTACACGTGGTCCCGTCCTCGGCCGGTCTGCACGTCTGCGTCCGAATGACTGGGGGCCCACCCGGCGTGGCGCAGAGAGTGGTGTCCGCCGCCCGCCGCGTCGGAGTGGCCGTCGAGGCCCTGGACGGCTACTACCTCGCGGCACAGGAATCCGCGTCCACCGCCGTCGCTGGGCTGGCCGTGGGGTACGGCGCGGTCGCCGACGACCGGGTCGACGAGGGCCTCCGACGGCTCGTCCGCGTCCTGCGACGTGAGACGACTGTCTCATAAGCGACCGCCGCCACGGCGACGGCCAGCGTCCACGCCGAGTGCGTACCGTTCACGACAAGGAGTGCGACGACGCTGACAAAGGAGACCACCGCCGTGCGCCAGGCCCAGCTTCCGCGGGGCAGGAGGCGGATCGCCGCTGCAGTGCCGACCACGTAGATCACCGTGAACGCGCCGGTCGCGACCAGCACGACCGAGGCCACGTCGAGGTGCAGCATCGCGGTCGCGACCAGCACGATCACCGAGAGAACGGTAGTCACCACCAGGGATCGGCGGGGCGCCTGGCCGGCCTGGTCCCCGCGCGCGAACCACACGGGCAGCGAACCGTCCCGGCCGAGAGCGGCACCGAGCTTGGCGGCGCCCGCGAAGTAGGCATTCATCGCGCCCACCGTGAGCAGGACGGCGACGAGCGTCGTCATGACGCGGCCCGGGGTCCCGAACGTCATGCCGAGCAGCTCGGCCAGCGATGCCTGGCTGATGCCGGTCCGGGGGCCGAGGACGAGGATGCTCGCTGAGACGACGCCGAGGTAGAGAACGCCGATGACGACGACCGCCACCATGGCCGCGCGGGGGACGTCACGGGCGGGGTTGCGGTACTCGGCAGTCAGCGAGGTGACCGCCTCCCACCCGGCGAAGCCCCAGACGACGACCGCGGCGGCCGGCGCGACGGCCGCCCAGCCAGACGGGGCAAAGGGGGTCAGATGGCCGAGGTCCGCGTGTGGGAGTGCGGCCACGATCGCGACGACGAGCAACGTCGCGAGCACCGCGGCCATCCCCAGCTGGACCCGCCCGGATATGCGCACCCCGAACCAGTTGAGCACCGCAACACCGGCGATGATCACCGCTGACGCCCAGACTGTCGTCGTCCGCGAGCCACCGAAGAGATCGGCCACGTAGCCGCCGGCGAAGGCGGCCGCCGGCGGGGCGCCCACCGGGACGACGACGTAGAACAGCCAGCCGACGGCCGTGGCGGCCCGGTTCCCGAAGGCGAGCCGGGCATACGTCGAGACTCCGCCCGCGTCCGGGAACCGGGCGCCGAGGGCCGCGAAGGTCGTTGCGAGGGGTACGGAGAGGAGGACGAGGGCGAGCCAGGCCAGGATCGAGGCGGGGCCGGCGATCGCGGCGGCCATGGCGGGCAGTGAGATCACGCCGGTGCCGAGGACCGCGCCGATGGTCAACGCGGCCCCCTGCCCGACCGACATCCCTGAGGTCTGGTGCTGTGCCATGCTTTGACGGTAGGTTCCATTGGCTCGGCTCGATGAGCCAATACAGGCACGATCGACCGGACCAATCATGAGTGGCGTCGCCGCGTCATACGGTGGGACCCGTGCCCGCTGCCTCTTCCGTCGTCGCCGCCGAGGCCGCGGAGGCGCTTCGCCGGCTCGTCGGCCGAGACGCAGACTTCCGAGAGGGTCAGCTCGAGGCCATCGAGGCGCTGGTGGCCGAGCGCCGACGCGTCCTCGTCGTTCAGCGCACCGGCTGGGGTAAGTCGGCGGTCTATGTGGTGGCGACCGCATTGTTGCGGGACGCAGGCTCCGGGCCGACGGTCATCGTCTCGCCGCTGTTGGCCCTCATGCGCGACCAGGTGGCCGCCGCGGAGCGCGCCGGCATCCGCGCGGTGACGATGAACTCGGCCAACCCCGAGGACTGGGCGGCGGTGGCCGAGGCCTTGGCCGACGACGAGGTCGATCTCCTGTTGGTGAGCCCCGAGCGGCTCAACAACCCCCGATTCCGTGAGGAGCAACTGCCGGGACTGGCCCGGCGCTGCGGTCTGCTCGTCGTCGACGAGGCCCACTGCGTCAGTGACTGGGGACACGACTTCCGGCCCGACTACCGGCGCATCCGCGACCTTCTGCGCACGCTGCCGGCCGACACCCCCGTCCTCGCGACGACCGCGACCGCGAACGCCCGAGTAGTGACCGACGTGGCCGAACAACTGGGGACCGGCGGCCACGACGTGTTGACCCTCCGGGGCGGCCTGGCACGAGAGTCGCTCCGGCTGGGGGTGCTCCCGCTCGGTTCGCCGGAGCAGCGGCTGGCGTGGCTGGTCGCCCACCTCGGCGATCTGCTTGGCAGCGGCATCGTCTACACCTTGACCGTCGCCGGCGCCGAGGACGTCGCGGGCGCGCTGCGCCGCGCCGGTCATGACGTGGCGGCCTACACCGGCCGCACCGACCCCGCCGACCGGCTGCGGCTCGAGGAAGCCTTGCGGGACAACGCGATCAAGGCACTGGTGGCGACGAGTGCACTGGGCATGGGGTTCGACAAACCCGATCTGGGCTTCGTCCTCCATCTCGGCGCCCCGTCGTCGCCGGTCGCGTACTACCAACAGGTGGGCCGCGCGGGGCGGGCTACGGAGCGGGCCGACGTGCTGCTGCTCCCGGGTCCCGAGGACCGCGACATCTGGCGGTACTTCGCGTCGGCGTCCATGCCGCGCCAGGAGCAGGCCGATGCGGTCCTGACCGCTCTGGCCGAGTCCGGTCGCCCGCTCTCGACACCGGCGCTGGAGGCCGCCGTCGACGTCCGGCGGACCCGACTCGAGCTGCTGCTCAAGGTGCTCGACGTCGACGGGGCGGTGACGAGGGTGAGCGGCGGTTGGGCGTCGACCGGCACACCGTGGGAGTACGACCAGGACCGATATGCCCGGGTCGCCGCGGCGCGCGACCGTGAGCAGGGGCTGATGCTCGACTACGAACGCGGCGACGGCTGCCGGATGGAGTTCCTCCAGCGAGCCCTCGACGACGAGACGGCGGCGCGGTGCGGCCGGTGCGACCGCTGTGCCGGGCCGTGGTTCGACGCCGCCCTTCCGTCGGCCGCGATCAACGTCGCCCGCGCGCAGCTGGCGCGCGTGGGCGTCGAGATCGAGCCCCGTGGACAGTGGCCGACCGCGATGTCGCGGCTGGGCGTTCCCGTGTCGGGCCGCCTCTCGGCGGACGAGGCCATGCGGCCCGGTCGGGCGGTGGCGCGGCTCACCGACCTGGGCTGGGGTCAGCGCTTGCGGAGTGTGCTGGCCCAGGACGCGCAGGCCTCGGAGGACCTGCTGAGTGCCTGCGTCGACGTGCTGCGGGACTGGGACTGGGAGCAGCGGCCGGTCGGCGTCGTGGCGATGCCGTCGCGCAGGCGGCCGGAGCTGGTCGCCTCGGTGGCGGAGGGGCTCGCCTCGATCGGACGGCTGCCATTCTTGGGAACGCTCGACCTCGTCGACGGCGGCCCGGTCGGCGAACCGGGGGGCAATAGCGCATTCCGGTTGGCCGCCGTCTGGGACCGCTTCGCGGTCGGCACGACGCTGTCCGCGACCCTCGCTGAATCGACCGGCCCGGTGCTCCTCGTGGACGACGTCGTTGACTCCCGCTGGACCGTCACCGTCGCGGCGCGAACCTTACGCCTGGGCGGGGCCGACGCCGTCCTGCCGTTTGCGCTGGGGGCCCAGTCCTAGTCCGTCGCCTTCGGGCCACGATCTTGAGGCGACTGGTTCCACTTTCAGGCAAGAGCCGCCCGTACAACCAGTTCGAACGTGGGCCGCGGCTCAGTTCGGGTCGTGCCGGGCGATTCGGTGGAGCAGGAGTCCCTCGAAGCAGGCGGCGACAGCAATTCCGGCCGTGTGTGGTTCACGGGCTCCGAGGCGGGCCAGGGCGACGAGGGCCAAGTCTTCCATCGCGGCCCGGCCCCGAGACAGCGCCTGGCGGAGTGCTGCATTGTGGCTGGCCTCCATGAAGAGCACACCGTGGTGAGGTGTGCTCGAACACGGCGCAGAGCTCGCCGACCAGCCCAAGCCACCGTTCATCGACCACTCAATACAAACGAGTATCGCCCACCTGAGGAGGCCGCAGCATGAGCAGCGTCATCGTCGTTGTCGGACCGGGTCTGATCGGCCAGGCCATCGCTAGGCGCGTCGGCGTCAACAAACACGTTCTGCTCGCGGACTTACGCCAGGGCAACGCCGACGCTGCTGCCGAGACCCTAGGCAACGCCGGCTACGACGTGAGCGTCGCAGCGGTCGATATATCCGACCGGCAGGCCGTTCATGCCCTCGTCGAGCAGGCAACCGGCCTCGGTGAGGTCACCGGGCTGATCCACGCGGCCGGTGTCTCCCCGTCGCAGGCCCCACCCGACGCGGTCCTACGGGTCGACCTGTACGGAACCGCGCTGGTGCTGGAGGAGTTCGGTGAAGTAGTCGCCTCGGGCGGGTCGGGGGTCGTGATTTCGTCCCAGTCCGGGCACCGGCTGCCGGCGCTCACCCAGGAGCAGAACGAGGCGCTGGCCGCAGCGCCGGTGGAGGAGTTGCTCACCCTGCCGTTCCTCCAGCCGGATCAGGTGCAGGACTCCCTGCACGCCTACCAGCTCGCCAAACGCGGTAACTCCCTGCGAGTGATGGCCGAGGCGGTTCGTTGGGGCCGTCGCGGCGCGCGACTTAACACCATCAGCCCCGGCATCGTCATCACCCCACTAGCCAAGGACGAGCTCAACGGCCCGCGCGGCGAGGGCTATCGGCGCATGATCCAGTCTTCCCCGGTAGGACGAGCCGGCACGCCAGACGAGGTAGGCGCCGTCGGCGCGCTGCTGATGGGCCCTGACGGAGGATTCATCACCGGCAGCGACATCCTGATGGACGGAGGAGTCACCGCCGCCTACTGGTACGGCGGAATCCCCGAAGTCCGCAGCTGACAGAGTCGCCCTCGCGCATGCAGGCACTTGCCGAACGCCTGCCGGACCGGCGCCTCCACAACCGGGCAAGTCAACACCGTCCCAGCCCTCGACCTCCGGTCGCCACGCGACGAAAGTCGAATCGCCGTAGCGCCGCGCAATGCCGTCCGCCGCCCCAGGGCGGAATCGGGCGTTGTCCCGCCGGGGGCTCAACGTCGGCAGGCTGAGTGCGACGACGAAGTTGACGACCGACATGGCAGGAAAGCGACGCCGGCTTCCAACGCCGTGTAGTGATGTACGACACCGGCCCCGGAGCCGCTGCTACTTCTATGCACGTGGCGTGGCCAGCTCCGCGAGCCCGACCGCATTAACGTCCGCTGGGACACCCGGATCGACGCGACCGGCTCGGAGCGTCGCGATGACTGTCGACTCCCGATCGGGCACTCACCCGGCGAAGCGCTGGCCCTTACGACACCGAGAATCCGTACACCTAGCTCCCATCCCGTCATCGCCCTCACGCACGGGACCCGGGCAGTCCCGGCGTGGATGGGACAGACAGTGTCATGTACCAGGCGGCGGACAGCCCGGCGAGCCGAACGCCGCACGGTCCAGGACAGCAGCGGTGAGGCGAGCCGGGCGGCGCCGAGGACCTCGACGTCGACCGCCAGATCGACGGTGGACCGAGGCACCGGGCGAAGGTTCAGCGCCACGGTCACCGTCGCCCGAGGCCGCACCGCCGAGGTCTTCCATCCATATCCGCGATTTGAGCTTCGCCAGGCAGCTCGGCGCGCCGTCGATCTTAGGTGTCGTCATGACCCTGCTCAGGCGCAAGGTCCGCAAACAGGCGAAGGCACTCGGCGTGCGCTACGAATTCTTCTTCATGCGGGCCAGCGGCTCCCAGCTGCGCGAGCTCGGGGCCCTGTATGACGCCGGCGTGCTGCGGCCGGTCATCGACAGCACATACCCGTTCGAGCAGACATCGGAGGCGATCGCGTACGTCGAGCAGGGCCGCACCAAGGCCGGCAAGGTCGTCGTCACGATGCATTCCGCCCCCGAGCCGGGCCGTCGGAGGAGTGACGACCAGGCGCACCTATCGCCCAACTTCACGTGCGCCCGATACCTGTCGGCTCCGAAGACCATCCGCGGGTCCTGGTCTGAGAAGGCGACGCGGCCATCGAGAATCGCGAGCCTGGCTTGCTCCAGTACCCAGCCAAGTCGCCGCTGTGAGGCGTAGCCGTCGAGGGTCGAACACGACGAAGGCCCGGCCGGATGCTCTTCGGACCCCCTTCGGTTCGCCACCGGGGCGTGATTGGACTGCGCTAATCGAACGTACGTCACAGCCGCAACCGGCGCGTTGAGGCCGTTTTAAGCGACGGGGAGGTGCCGCCAAGCGTGGCGCCCGACCCTCGCCACCCACCTGCTGAGAGCGTTTGACTGCTTCGGGTGTTGAGTTCAGGACCGCATGGCAGGGTGCACCGTGTGCAGATCGGTGTGGCGTATCCCCAGATCGAGCTTGGTGGCGACCCGACGGCTGTCCGGCGGTTTGGCCGGGCGGTCGAGGAGCTGGGCTTTGACCACCTACTCGCCTACGACCACGTGCTCGGCGCCGTCCACGCAGACCGGACGCCACGGCTGACCGGTCCGTACACCGAGCGGGACCCCTTCCACGACCCGTTCGTGATGTTCGCGTATCTGGCTGGCATCACGGAACGGATCGGGTTCGCCACCGGAGTCCTGATCCTGCCGCAGCGTCAGACGGCGCTGGTGGCCCGGCAGGCAGCCGACGTCGAGCTGCTCTCCGGAGGCCGGCTGCGCCTGGGGGTCGGGGTCGGCTGGAGCCCGGTGGAGTACCAGGCCTTGGGGCAAGACTTCCGCAGCCGAGGCGCTCGCCAGGAAGAGCAGATCGAGCTGCTCCACCGATTGTTCACCGAACCCGTTGTCGACTTCGCCGGCCGCTTCGATCGGGTGGACCGAGCTGCGCTGGTGCCCAAGCCGGCACGCCAGGTCCCGATCTGGCTTGGCGGATCCAGTGAGAAGGCGTTCGAGCGGGCCGCGCGGCTCGGCGACGGCTTCATCTTCTTTGGCGGCGGCGTCGACCACGCCGTCACCGCCTGGCATCGGGTCAGGGAGCTGGTGCGCGAGCACGGCAGGCCGGCAGAAGGCTTCGGCGGTGAGTATGTGGTGGTGCCCTGGGGCGAGATCGGCGACCTCACTGCGGAAATCGAAGCGTGGCAACGGGCAGGCGGGACACATGTATCAATCGTGACTATGGGCCGCGGCCTGGACTCCGTCGACGGGCACATCGACCTTCTCTCCACACTCGCGCACGCACTCGGCCGGTCATAACCTTCTTCTTCCCCCGACGTGATGCTTTGCTAGCGATGCTTGCTCGCGTGCAACATGAGCGACCCGACGACCCCGGTGATAGGCACAACCTGCCGCCTTGAGCGGTCGCCCCGGTCCATACCGGGCGTGGGTTCGGTGGTGCTGCGCATCGCCCAGACAGACGCACGTGGTTGCTGGGGACCGCGCTCAGTCAGTGGCGTGGTTGGGCGCTCATACCGATTGTGTGTCCATTGGGTTGGTGTGTCTCTGGCGTCGACGTCACCAGCTCCGGTCTGGACGTCTCGGTGCCGTGGGTGGCGCGCCTTGGGTGAGCGCGCTGTTGAGTAGTCCCTGGGCGGACCATCGCATGACCTCGACAGCGTCGGGGCGGGAGAGGTCCGCGATGTCCGTCAGCCACACGAGGGCTTCGATGCCGACCGCGCTCCGGATGGCGAGGACTACGTGGTGTAGGCCGTTGTCGCCCAGCTGGTCCCGCAACGGCTCCAGGGCCTCGGTGATCCAGGCTATGGCCCGCCCTTGCCGCAGGGGCAACCCACCCTGCGGGCCGTCCTCGAGGCTGAGGCGCAGCATCGTTCGCTGCTGCGCCTCGGTCCGCACGACCATCGCGGTGAACTCCCGGACCACTTGGTCCAGTCGGGCAGCCGGGTCCTGAGACGGATGGTCGCCGAGCATCGAGGTAGCCGCGGTCTCGGGATGGGCGGCGGCCAGCAGTGCCCGCTGGTTGGGGAAGTACCGGTAGGCGGTCGTGCGGGAGATGGCTGCCGCCGCTGCGGTCTGCTCGACGGTGGGGCTGACGCCGCGCGCGACCATCTCGCGGGCGGCGACCAGGAGGGCGGCTCGGGTTCGGCTCTTCTGGTCGGCGCGGCCCCACGCCTCGTATGGCATTGACACGATCGCCATGGTACGGCAGTCTCATCATGGTACTTAAGTCCCACGATCGTGCTTGGAGAGAAGGAACCATGTCCACGTCGACCCCGAGCCCCGGTCCCGTCGTCCGCGCAGACCACGATGGCGACCGCCGTTGGTTCTTCGGCGGAGGCGTGCACACGTGGAAGGTCCGCGCGGTGGAATCGAACGGGGCGTTCCTGCTGTTCGAGGACCAGATGGCGGGCGGCAAGATGACGCCGTTGCACACCCACCCCGACTCCGACGAGACCATGTACATGCTCGAGGGCGAGATCCGGATGCACCTGGATGGCCAGGAGCATCGGGTCGCGGCCGGTGGCGTGGTGGTGGCGCCCCGCGGCGTCCCGCACGCCTTCATGGTCGTGTCGGACACCGCCCGGATGCTGTGCCTGCACACGCCCGGGTGCTGTGAAGCGTTCTACTGGGATGCCAGCGAGCCGACCACCGCCGACACGGCCGCTCCCGGCGTTGTGGACTTCGACCGTGTCCGAGCCTCCGCCCAGCACAACGGTGGGATCGACCTGATCGGGCCGCCGCCGTTCCCCACCCTGATGCCATCGGATCCGTCTCGTGACGTGGCCTGACCCGACAATCGTGTGGACGAATGTGATTAAAGAGCCTGAATCCATCGTGAGCGGCCAGGTGACTCTCCCGGCGACCGCTTCGCCTCGCCGTGGGGGTCACCTGCGGGCGACACACAACACAAGATTGACCTCGGTGGCATTGTCACGTTGCTCCTCGACGAGGGCATAGCCAGGTTGCGGTTTACCCTGCGAGTTGTCCTCCGATCAGGATGTGGAGAGGCGCCGCGCATGTGTGCGGGTCTTCTGCCAGACCGTTCGAAGGCCAGGTGCCGTCGTAGCCGCACCCATCTGCTCGCGGGGATCGATTTGTCGACTCCCGGCGCGGGTGCGCCAGGGATGTCGTTCAGGCCGCGATTGCGAACGGACGCCGGCCGCTCGGCCGACGAGCCGCCAGCGGTCCCGCGTTGCTGAGTGATCCGCTCCAGGTCGAATACAGCACGGCAGTCGTTTGAGCGCCCTACCCGAGGAACCACCACCTCACCATGGCGGGGACTCATGGCGTTCATGGATATCCCCCACGGCGGAATGACCTTGGCTCTGATCTGTCAGTGCTCTTGGCGGTGTGAGAGGCGATGCTCGAGTGGAAGCGGGAGTACCGTCGAATATTCACGCCGCTGACCCTGCGGCAGCGAACAGTTCTGCAGGCAGCATCTCGGAGGAAGGGGGTGGTCACGATGTCTGTGCGCATCGTTGGCCTAATTGTATGCGGAGTAGCGATGAGCGGTGTCGTTGCTTGCTCCTCGACGTATGGGTCGAACTCAAGTAACCCTGCCGTTCCCGCCAGTGGCAGCTCGGGGGCCGCGAGCCAGAGCGGCGGCACCTATCAGCTGGATCCGGCGGTGACGACCCTGCGTTTCAATGCTGATGCGGCAAGCGTCGATCTCACCGCTCAGCAAAGCACGCAGGCCATCACCGTGACGGAGCAGACTCGCGGTGCGACGACCACAAAAGAAGTCTCTGGTGCCAATGCCGTGCTGACGTCGCGGTGTCCAGACGGAATCAACTTCGGTGACTCCTGTCGAGTCGACTACAAGGTGACGATTCCGGCCCGCGTCGCCGTCGATATCGAAGGTGCGGCCGGAGACATAGTGCTGACCGGCCCACTCGTCAAAGCCACGGTGAAAACGACGGCGGCGCGCATCACCGGTAGCGGCCTCGGCGCCGGGACGTTCCAAGCCACAACTACCGCCGGTGAAATTCAGCTGGCCTTCGCGGCGGCGCCCACTTCGGTAGAGGTCAAGAGCACTGCCGGAGCGGTCACGCTCGCCGTTCCCGGCGGCGAGAAGTACAACGTTACGGTCGACACCACCATCGGCGCCCAAGAGGTCAACGTCGACAAAGACTCGTCATCGACGCATCGGATCAACGTCGAGACCACCGTTGGCGCGGTCACCGTGAAGAAGGGGTGACGTTGTCTGCATCCAGGTCTGACCCCAGCCGCGTGCCACGTTTGCCGCTCGGACGCGAACCCTGACGAGGCGACCACGCCAACCCGCTCAAGCGGAGGATGAAGCAGGCCCGAAAGTCTGATTTGGGAGCCGTTCGGCGTTGCGTCCTTCCAGCCGCGTTGATACCGGTGTTCATGCTGTTCGGATGGCCGATCAGGAGAGCGTCGCGGGTAGTGTCGGCTGGTGGCGCCGGCCAGTTGCAGGCTTGGGAGCCCGGGCCTTGCGGGTGTCGTCCGCCTAGGCGCCACATGGGGTTCTTGGTGGTCCGGCGTTTAGGTCGCCCCCACGGCAGCCAGGACGGGATGCATCATGCTCAACGCCCACAAGCTCCACGACTGCCTCACGAGGCCTCGACCTCACGTCGCTCGAGTCGACCTGATGGTCGAGACGAGTCTTAAAGGCCAAAATGGAAGCCGGCTAGCAAGCTCTGGCATTCTTGTTCAAAAGCCGAGAGCTGCGCCGGCGGTGTCAGGTCCCCGCCGCACACGAGTGCCCAACCTTCGTTCGAGTGCGTTGCGAGAACCTGAACCGCCACAGCATCCGGTCCGTCGACCGGGCAACGGAATGAACGCATCCCGGCTTGTTCGCCATCAAGACGGACTGTTCGGTCGCTCAAAACGTCGCCGCACTCGTCGGCCGCGTAAGCGAGCATGTGCATGTCGATCATCTGGCTTATCCACTCGTCCCGCGATACCGGCGGCTGCATGGGGCGTTTCCCCACCGCAGTCCACGGTTTCGTGCTCGGGGCTGACAACTGATCGAATGTCGGCGCCCGGCGAGGTGTCCCTTAATCCCAGGGCAGGTACCCCTCCGACGCCGATCAGGCCGCGGGCAGGCTGGGCGGTAGCAAAGGCGGTGGAGCGCCGTCACGGCGCTAGAACTGGTTGCCGGGGACGAGGGCAGAGAGTCCAAGGGTGTCTGGCTCGTCCCGCTGCATCCGCACACCGCCGCCAGAGCCGCGCAGCTCAGAACGACCGCAGGAGGTAGCCGGATGGAGAGCTCCTAAATGAATGCTCCTCGCGTAGCCCT
>Ga0307288_10000582_pt1 | contig 12325 bp, 11 predicted proteins | sample ER_DNA_142_FD_194469 | JGI IMG/M metagenome (GOLD analysis project Ga0307288, IMG submission 194469) | Bulk soil microbial communities from the East River watershed near Crested Butte, Colorado, United States - ER_DNA_142 | ecosystem: Environmental > Terrestrial > Soil > Floodplain | place... | reverse complement strand
CGCCGCCAGGCCCTGCACGAGCTGCGCCGCGGCCCCCGGGCGGCTGGGGTATGACCGGCCCGGATATGACCGGCCCGGATATGACCGGCCCGGATATGACCGGCCCGGGTATGACCCGCAGGGACAGGGACCGCGCCGGGTCCGACACCTCCCGCCTGGCTGCCGCGTCGCTCGCGGCCGGCGACCCCACCGGCTGGTTCGAGCAGCTGTACGCCGAGGCCGGCGCGGGCGCCGCCGAGGTGCCGTGGGACGTGCCGCGGCCCAGCAAGCTGCTCGCCGAGTGGGCCCGGAACGGCGGCGTCTCCGGTGCCGGCCGCCGCGCCCTGGTCGTCGGGTGCGGGCTGGGCCGCGACGCCGAGTTCCTGGCCGGGCTGGGCTTCGCCACGACCGCGTTCGACATCTCCGCCACCGCGATCCGCACCGCCCGCGAGCGGCATCCCGCCTCGCCGGTCGAGTACGCAGTGGCCGACCTGCTGGACCCGCCGCCGCAGTGGCGCGGCGGCTTCGACCTCGTGCTGGAGAGCAACAACGTGCAGGCGCTGCCCAAGGCGACCCGCGACCGGGCGATCGCGAACGTGGGCCCGCTGGTCGCGCCCGGCGGCACCCTGCTGGTGCTGGCGGCCGCCGCCACCGGTGCGGCAGCCACCGACGGCCCGCCGTGGCCGCTGAGCCGGGCCGAGATCGACGCGTTCGCCGCGCCGGGCCTGACAATCGACGCGTTCGCCGCGCCGGGCCTGACACCGGTACGCGTCGAGGAGATCGCCGACACCGATGACCGGCTGATCAGGCGCTGGCGGGCGGAGTTCCGAGCCGGCGGATGACCTCCGGCAGGTCGGGCGGTTCCAGGCCGGGCAGTGCGGCCAGCTCGTCCCGGGTCAGCCAGGCGTGCCCGGCGAGGTCCTGCTGCTCGTCCGGCATCAGTCCGTCGCGGCCCAGCGCCGGACGGGGCACCGGATACCGCGCCAGGAAGAACTCCTCCGGCCCGACGAAGCGGCGGCCCTTCCAGGAGAAGTCCCGCTGCACGGTCACCGACGGCCCCTGCACGGCGGCGGGGTCCAGCCCGGTCTCCTCGGCCAGTTCCCGCCGCGCCGCCGCCAGGAACGTCTCGCCGGGTTCCACCCCGCCGCCGGGCGGCTCCCACACCAGGTGCCCGTCGACCGGGTCCCGCCAGCGCAGCAGCAGGATCCGGCCGTCGGCGTCGAGGCAGACGACGCGGGCGGCGCTGCGGTGGGTGGCGTGCACGTCAGAGCACCTCGAATCGGGGCCGGGGATGGCGCAGGAAGTCGTGGTGGGAGATGTCCCAGCCGTACGCGCCGGTGCGGCCGAAGACCAGCACGTCGCCGATCCGCAGCCGGGTCACGCGCCGGTCGCGGGCCAGCACGTCGCGCGGGGTGCACAGCTCACCGACCGCGTCCACCGCGACGTCGCGGACCTCGGGCCGCGCCCACTCGTACGGCCAGTCGTCGACGTCCAGCACGGTGAATGGATGGCTGTAGCCCCAGGCGGCGGGCAACCGGAAGTGGTGGGTGCCACCGCGCAGCACCGCGAACCACCGGCCGTGGGTGTGCTTGAGGTCGACGACCTCGGCGGCGTACCAGCCGGCGTCGGCGGCCAGGATCCGGCCCGGCTCGACGACCAGGTCGACCCCGGGGGGCACGGCGAGTCCGGCCAGGCCTTCGCGCAGAGCGTCGAGGTCGATGGTGGCGTCGCCGAGGTGGTCGACGCCCAGGCCGCCGCCGACGTTGACCAGCCGCAGGGTGAGCCCGTACCGGGCGGCGGTGGCCACGGACCAGGCCAGCGCGTCGGCGACGAACCGGGCGTGCACGGCGGCGTCGAGGTTGTTCGACACGGCGTGCAGGTGGAAGCCGGTGAGCCGGACCGAGGTCAGCGGCACCGCCAGCACGCGGCTCAGCTCCCGCTCGTCGACGCCGAACGGGGTGGGCGTGCCGGTCATGGCGTGGCTGCCCGCCGGCCCCGGTGCGGCGCGGTTGACCCGTACCGCCGCGTCCACGACCGTTCCCGCCGCCCGGGCGACCCGGTCCAGGCGCCGCAGCTCGTGGCCGCTCTCCACGTTGACCTGCGCGCCCGCGGCCACGGCCGCGGCCAGCTCGGTGTCGGTCTTGGCCGGGCCGCCGAACACGATGCGGGGGGCGCCGGCCGCGAGCGCCAGGTCCAGCTCGCCGCCGGAGGCGACCTCCAGGCCGTCGCACGCGGCGGCGAGGGTACGGACCACAGCCGGGTGCCCGTTGGCCTTCACCGCGTACAGCACGGTGGCGCCCGGGGGTAGCGCGGCGCGCACCGCGGCGGCCCGTTCACGAAGCGCCGCGGTGTCGTAGACGTACGCGCACACGGGTCGAGGCAGGGCCCGCAGCGCGGCCACCACGTGCTCAGGCGGGCGCATGCAGCGGATTCTCCACCGGCACATACCGGTCGCCGGCGCCGGCCAGCCGCATCCGCACCAGCGCCTTGTGCGGCACGGTGGGCGCGGTGAACGCGGCATGGTCGAGCGCCGCGAGCTCGCCCTGACCGGCGTAGGTCTCGTCGACCACGGCGCGCACCAGGCGCCAGGCGGCGTCCTCGTCGAGCCGGTGCGAGTGCCCGAGCCGCAGCACCAGCTCGCCGAGGTGTGCCTGGAACGCGGTGTAGCCGATCTTGGCGCGCAGCACGGACTGGTCGTCGGTGCCCACCACGGAACCGGGCCACAGCGGCACGTCGTGTCCGGCGGCGGCCAGCCGGCCCGGATGCAGGCGCAGTCCGGCGAAGTCCCGAACGGCGAGGCGCTGCGGCACCCCGCCGGTGAACGTCGGCAGGCAGTTCTGCAGGTGCGCCTCCAGGGCCACCCCGCGCAGGGTCAGCCGCAGCAGCGGCGGCAGCACCAGCCGGGCGTACGCGTCCAGAAAGGCCGCCGCCGCGCTCGCGTCGTTGCGTCGCCCCGTGCTCGCGGCGAAGTCGGCCACCAGGCCGGCGACCACGAAGGGCAGCGCCCCGCCGGGGACCGCCTGCTCGCCGGGGCGCAGCCGGCCGGTGAGCCCGTCCCGCAGGATGGCGGCGAGATCCCGGCCGCGACCGGCGGGTACCGCGGCGCCGGCGGTCTCGGCCATCAGCAGCAGCCGGTCCGCGGCGGGGTCCTCGGCGACCAGCCGGTGCAGCAGCACGGAGACGGCAGGGCCGTTGCGGGCGCTGGCGATGCTGATGCTGCGCCGCGTCGAGGTCACCTGGATGTCCAGCGACACCTTGACGTACCGGCGGCTGCCGTCCGCGGCGACCGGCAGCAGCAGGGTCCGCAGCGCGGCGGTGGGGATCGCGTCCAGCTCGTCGTCGAGGATCCGCAACGCCCCGCTGGCCAGCAGGTCGCGGTAGCGGGCCGGCAGCACCGTGTCGCGCTGCCAGGCGTGCACCGGCTGCAACCGGTACCCCGCGGGCACCCGCGGGAGCTGCGGGTACACCTCGCGCAGGGCGGCGCCGACGTCGTCGCCGAGGTGCAGGTCGGCGCGGACGGCGACGAACCCCAGCCGGGTGTGCCCGGCCTCCAGGTCGTGGGCCAGCACGTCGCTGGTGTCCCAGCCCAGCCGGGTACGCCCGCAGGGGTGCAGGTTGTGCCCGGCGACGGCGAGCCGCTCGCGGGCGACCGCGGCGTGGTCGGGGTCGCCGGTGGCCACATGTTCGTGGCGGGCCATGGCGACGGCCAGGTTGACCACGGCGTTGCGCAGTTCGGCGGCGAACCCGGCGGCGTTGCCCGGCAGCCGCTGCGGCAGCAGGTCGGCGGGGTCGCCGGCGCCGGCGGAGCGGTACTCGACCCGGTGGAACGCGTGCTGCCGGCCGCCCGGCCCGGCGGGTGCGAGACCCTCGCGGGTCAGGGCGCCCCGGAGCCGGCGGCCGACGACGTCGGCAGCCTCGGGCAGTGCGGCGGTGAAGGCGTCGGTCAGCTGCGGGGCGTGCACGGCGAGGGCGGCGCTCGTGTGGGCGGCCGTGATGGCCAGCCGCGGGGCCGTGAGGCTGCGTGTCATGCCCCCGCCATGGGGTTGTCGACAGTGGTCCAGACGTCGTCGAGCGGCTCCTCGGCCAGCCGCATCGCTGTGGTGGCCTTGACCGGCAGCGGGTCGCTGAGCAGCCGGGCCGCGTCGGCAGTCCCGGCGCCGCGGATGGCGGCCGCCGTGGCAGCCCACAGCCGTGCCGGGTCTGCGCCCGCGCCGGCCAGCACGGTGATGAGCTGCGCGGCGACGGTGCCCAGGACGGCGGCGGCCAGCTTGGTGCGCAGCGTGTCCGGGTCGTCGGTGGGCAGGTCGCCCTCGATCGGCGGGACCTCGGCGCCGGCGGCGCGCAGGCGGCGGGCGCTGACCCGGACACCGCCGAGGTCGCGGTAGACGATGCGGGCCGGCCGGGCACCGTCGAGGACCAGCAGGGTGTTCTGACCGTGGGCCTCGAGCGCGATGCCGCGGTCCAGGACGGTGAGCAGCGGCGGGAACAGCAGGTGGGCGAGGTCGTGCCACCAGAGGTACGGGTCGGCGGCGAGGCGCGGCAGCCGGGCGGCCAGGATGCCCAGCGGCAGCACCGTCTCTCCGGCGGCGATCCGCGGCGCCTCGCGGCGCAGGTAGGCGAGGTGGCGCTGCGGGCGCCCGTCGACCAGGACGGCGCCGGCGGCGGTCTCCCGCAGGACGGTCAGCGGCAGGTCGCCGGTCAGCTTGCCGAGCAGGGCGGACAGTCGCGGTCCGTTGTGGACGGCGGCGGGGGAGACGGTACGCACGGCCGAGGTCATCTGCACGTCGACCGCGGTCTTGACGTGGTCGGCGCCGGACAGCGGGGCCACGGTGCGCAGCGACATCAGCGGCCGCACCGGTTCGGTCGTGCCGGCGTCGGTCAGCCACGGGTAGCGCTCGCGGAGGCGGTCGGCCTGCCAGGGGTGGGCGTAGAGGATCGGCGGGGTGTCGCCGTACCAGCGGGCGGGAGGCACGGCCAGGCGGCGCAGGCGCAGGACCGGGCGGTGCTCCGGGGCGTACGCGAGGACGTCGGCCACGCTCATGCCGGCGCGCGTTCGGCAGCAGGGGTGCAGGGGGTGGCCGTCCAGGTCGCGCTGCTCGAGGCGGCCGAGGCCGTCGGGATCGCCGGCGGCGTCGTCGAGCACCGGCGGTGGGTCGGCGTGGGCGAGGGCCAGGTTGGCCACGCTGTTGTCGACCTCGCGGGCGAGTCGCTCGGTGTGCGGGCCGAGGCGCAGGCAGCGCAGCAGGCCGGCGGGGTCCTCGTGGGTCGCCGGTCGGCTCCCGGCCGCCGCGGCTTCCGCGCCCGGGGCGTGCGGGCCCGGGCCGGCCTGACCGGGGCTCGCGGCGGGCGGTCGGTTGGGGAACTGGGCGGGCGGCTCGGGGCGCGACCTCGCGGCGTCGGGGGACGGGAGCAGACCTGCGGTGGTGCCGGGCCCGGGGGCGGCGAACGGCAGGGCTGCCGCGACAGGGGCGATGAGGGTGCGGCCGTCGGCGAGGGTGACGTGCAGGCTGTCGCCGCGGATTGCCCGCTGCGTGACGCCGGGCAGGGGTTCGCGATGCAGGGCACCCAGCAGGCGGGCCAGGACCGCGGCGCGGGCGGCCGGGAGGGCGGCGTCGTAGGCGGCGACCAGGTCTGGGCGCAGGGTCCGCAGGTCGGCTCGGGTGTCAGCCGGACCCGCAGTGTGCCCGGGTGGTGACGCGGGGGCGGCGGACGGGATGGACACGGGCACATTGTCCGGCAGCGGATGCGCGGTGCGGGTCGCGGCCCGGCGGTCTGTCGGGCACGCCACCCCGACCTCCAACATCCTAGGACGCTTTACGCATCGTGCGCCCCGTCACACGGCCGCGGCACAATCAAGAACAAAAAGGAATCAACGACACCTACCCGAGGAGATCTCGGAACCTAGGAACGGGCGGTGGCCAGGAGTTTCGCCTCGCGCTGCGGGTCCAGTCCGACGGGGGTGCGGTCGGCGCGCTGTGGTGCCGTACCCCCGATGGCCTGCAGCCAGGCCCAGGTGTCCCCGACGGTCTGCGCAACCGGGCGGTTCTGCAGGCCCGCGGCGAGGGCCTTGCTCACGTCGCCGGCGTGCATGAAGGCGTGGTCGGGGCCGGGCGGGAGCCAGATCGGCAGGTCGATCCAGGGTTCGATGCCCGCGTCCAGGATGGTCTGCGGGTCGGTCCAGCGCAGCTCGGCGCGGTTGCCGGTGATCCGGTTGGCGGTGTCCAGCAGGTCACCCATCGTGGTGTGGCCCGGCGGGCTGACCAGGTTGTAGGCGCCGGTGCGGCCCTGCTCCGCGGCGTCCAGGATCCAGGCGGCCAGGTCCCGGACGTCGATGTACTGCAGGGTCAGGTCGCGCGGGCCGGGTGCCAGGGTGGGGCCGCCGCGGGCGAGGCGGTTGAGCCACCAGGGCAGCCGGCCGATGTTCTCGTGCGGGCCGAGGATCAGGCCGGCGCGGGCGTGCAGGACGGAGCCGGTGAAGTTCTGCTCGGCGGCGAGTTCCGCGCCGCGCTTGGCCCGGGCGTAGTCGCCGTCGTCGTCGGAGTCGGGGGACGCGTCGACGACGGGGGAGTCCTCGGTGAGCGGCGGCGTGTCCGCGTCGGCGTAGACGCTCCTGCTGGAGACGTACGTGTAGTGCCCGGCGCGCCCGCTCAGCGCCCGGGCGGCGGCGCGCACCACGCTGGGGCGAGCCGACCAGGTGTCGACGACCACGTCCCAGGTGCCGCCGGCGAGGGCGGCGAGACCGTCCGGGGTGGTCCGGTCGCCGGTGCGGGCGGTGACGCCCGGCGGGGCGGGCTGGTGGCCGCGGTTGAGGACGGTGACGGCGTGGCCGCGGGTACGGGCCTGGTCGACGACGGCGCGGCCGACGAACCCGGTTCCGCCGAGCATGAGCAGCTTCATGGGCTCGACGATGCCGTTGCCGTACCGGGGGCGGAAGAGGTGATCGCTGACAGCGCAACCTCAGGCAGGGCCAGGGGAAGTCGGCGATCGCCCGTCCCACCCCGCCGATGTGGTGATCTGATCACAGCTCAGGCATGATCCTTCGGTGCCGGACAAGATGAGCTCGCCCGCCGTCGAAACCCTGACGTTGCCGCTGAACCGGCGAAGGCGCGGTCAGTGGACCGTGTTCCTGCTCGCTCTCGCCCTCAACATCCCGGTGCTCGTCGTGATCGTCATGCTGGTGCTGACCAGCACTCTGCAGCTGGTGTACTTCTGGGCGCCGGGCTTCATCGCCGTCCTGCTGATCCCCTGCATCGTGGCCTGGTGCGCCCGGCCCACCCGCCTGCCGAAGGCCGACCCGGTACTCGACCGGACCGGCATCAGGCTCAGCGCCGGCGGCCGACGTCTGCGCCGTGACGTCGTGCTCTCCTGGGACCGGGTGAAATACCTGGCCGTGGGTAAGCGTCACGTCGCCGTCGAGCCCCTGGTCTGGGCCGATCTCGGCGGCGACGACGAGGTCGAGCGCCGACGCTGGGCGAAGCGGGAGAGTCGACGCCAGGTCAGCAGCAACCCGGCTCTGCGGTACGGACGCGTCAAGGGGCTCATCCCCAAGGCGGAGCTGCGTGCCATCGTCGCCGACCTGAGCGACGGCCGGGTCAAGATCTGATGACCCCGAGCGCCGGTCGTCACCTGGTGCGGGTGCGGGCATGATGGTGTCGTGAGGGGCCGGCGCACGCTCGGGCAGCGGTCCGGGGAGACACCGCGCCGGGTATGGGCCCGCGCCGTTTCCATGCTGGCGTGGGTCGTCCTGTGGGCGGTGGTGTTCGAGGCGCTGTTCTCCGTCGGATTCTTCGCGTCCGCGGGCGCCGCCGCGGTGCTGCTGCCGGGAACGCCGTCGGCGTCGCCGGTGGCGGCAGCCATCGGGGGCCCGGTCGCGTTGCTGCTGGGGGTCCTGCTCTACCACCGGGCTCCGCGATGGGCGCAGCGGATACGCCTGCGCCGGCTCCGGTCCACCGGTGTGCGCGCGACTGCCACCGTGGCATGGTGCCAAACCCGGTACAAGCAGTGGGGCAAAGGGGTGGAAACCTCGACCGTGACGGTACGTTCCACCTGGTCCGACCCCAGCGGGGAACATGCGGGCAACCAGCGGTACCGATTCCTCGGAGATCCCCCGAAACGATTCGCCCGATGCCTCGCCCGCGGCGTACGGGTACCGATCCGGTACCCCGCCGGCCGGCCGGACCGCTTCATCGTCGACATCCGGTACGCGCCCGGCATGATCGAGCAGTTTCGCCGGGACCACGGCCGCAGCTGACCCGACCACGGGCCTGCGCTCATCGGACGGCGCAACGGCGAGGGCCGACGTCCGATGAGGCCGGTCGGGTCGCTGCGACCGGCTCGCCTAGGATCGGCCGGTGACCGCCCCCGCCTTGCGACACCCGGACGTCTGGCGACCGCTCGTCTCGGCCCTGCGCGACGGCGCGGTCGCCGGAACCGCGGCGATTGAGTTCCGCGGCACCGCTAGTTCCGGCGCGTACGGCGGCTCGATCTTCGACGACGAGAGCTCCCGTGCCGGCGGCGAGGCGGTGAGGGACGCGCTGGGAGCCGTCAGTGCCCTCGTGCCGGGCCCTGCGGTGGCGGTTCGTGCGATCGTCACCGGTGCGGGCGCCGCGCAGGTGGACATCGTCGAGAGCCACCCGTACGTGTCGTTCGGGGGGATGGGCAGCGGCATCCTGGAGTCGGTGCTGCTGGTCGCGGAGTCCGACCCGGAGCCGTACCGACGGCTGCCGGTGCACGACGACCGGGTGACCACGTCGCCCGACGCCGACCCCGCCGCGGTGCGCGACCTGGTGCTCCGGATCCTGCCCGACGCAAAGCCGGCGCCCGAATCGGCGCTGGCGGCCGCGGAGGCGTCGCTCGGTGCCGCCCTGCCCGACGACGTGCGCGCGCTGTACCGGACGGCCGGTGCCGGAGACCTGGTGCTGCCACCGGCGGACGACGACCTGTTCTACGGCATGAGCATCATCGCGCTCGACGACGCCGCGGCCCGCGAGTACCTCCAGCCGTACGCCCGGTACGGGACCTGGCCGGACGGCGCGACCGAGGTCGTCGGCCCCGACCCGCACGAGCGGGTGCAGGCGCTGGCCGCGTCGCCCGCATGGTTCGCCGTCGGGGACGATTTCGGCGGGAACCTGCTTGTCGCGGATCTGCGTCCCGGCCCGCGGGGACACGTCGGACAGATCCTCTATGTGGACCACGAGATGCCGGCCGGCGCCCGGTGGCTCGCGCCGTCGTTGACCGAGCTGCTCACCCGACGCCCCGCAGAGCCGGCGGAGCCGGGCCCGCAGGACGGTCTGGCGGTCCGGATCGGGCCGCGTGGCAGGACGGTGGCCGAGGTGCGCGCGGACACCGAGGTGCTGTTCGTCGGCGTCGCGCCGGAACCGGTGGACCTGGCCGGTCTCGCCGGCCATGCGGGCCTGCGCACCCTGGTGGTCAAGCGGTCCGCGGCGGTCGCGAACCTGGACGTGGTGACCTTGTTGCCGGCCCTGGAGTATCTGCAGCTCGATGTACCGCGCTGGCGGGAGCTCCTCAGCTGCGGGCGGGTGCCCCCGGGGCTGCGAGCCGCCGGGATGAACGATCGCGGGGACTGGGCCGCTACCGTCGAGGTCGTCGACGCGCTGCTCACCCGCGCCGGCCGGGCACCGCTCGAGGTGACCAGGGTCGCGGTGCCGCTCGGCTGATCGGTCAACGGGAGAGTCCGGGCCTGACGGATGTCATGGGCGGGACGTGACGCGTGGCCCCGCTGCGTCGTGGTGTGCCCGTCGACGATGGTGGCATGACAGTTTCCGCGCTACCTGAGGCCGCGATCGAAGGATCCGCCCAGTTCGCCGTCGATCTGCAGGCGGCGGTGAAGCGCTTCGGCGCCGTCACCGCCGTGGACGGGATCAGCCTGCGGATCCGCCCGGGGGAGGTGGTGGCGCTGTTGGGGCCGAACGGCGCCGGCAAGACCAGCACGGTGGACATGCTGCTGGGCCTGTCCGCGCCGACGCAGGGCAGCGTCAAGGTGTACGGGCGACCGCCGCGGGAGGCGGTCGCGCTGGGTCTGGTGTCGGCGGTGATGCAGACCGGCGGGTTGTTGAAGGACTACACCGTCGAGGAGACCGTGCGGCTGACCGCGGTGTTGTTCGGGCGGGGCCGCGCCGACGTGGAGCGGGCGCTGGAGCGCGCCGGGATCGGTGACATCCGCCGGCGGCTGGTCGGCAAGTGTTCCGGCGGGCAGCAGCAGCGGCTGCGGTTCGCGATGGCGTTGCTGCCGGATCCCGAGTTGCTGATCCTGGACGAGCCGACGACCGGGATGGACGTCGGCGGGCGGCACGACTTCTGGACCTCGATCCGCCGGGACGCGCGCTCCGGCCGTACCGTCATCTTCGCCACCCACTACCTTGAGGAGGCCGACGCGTACGCCGACCGGGTGGTGTTCGTGCGCCGCGGCCGGGTGGTGGCCGACGGCACGGCGGCCGAGGTCAAGGCGCTCGCGTCGGGTCGTACGGTACGCGCGACGCTGCCGGGTGCGCGGGAGGCGCAGCTGCGGGCGTTGCCCGGGGTGGAGTCGGTGGAGGTGCGCGGCGACACCGTACTGGTCCGCTCGGTCGACTCCGATGAGGTGGCCCGCTACCTGCTGACCCGTACCGACGCGCGTGATCTCGAAGTCACCGCGCGGAATCTGGAGCAGGCGTTCCTGGCCTTGACCGCCGACGAGACGACCGCGGGGAGCACACGATGAGCATGCCGGTGGCTCGCAGCCTGCCGCGGTTCGGCGGGTTCTCGTTCGGGATGATCGCGCTGGAGTTGCGGCGGATGGTCCGCAACCGGCGGACGGTGATCTTCACGCTGATCATGCCGGCGGTGTTCTTCCTGTTGTTCGGCACGAACGCGGCGTCGCGGGCCGAGCGGGTCGGTGGCGGCAACGTCAGCGGCTACATCCTGGTGAGCATGGCGGTGTACGGGGCGATGCTGGCCACGACCAGCGGCGGGGCGATGGTGTCGATCGAACGGGCGGCGGGGTGGAGCCGGCAGTTGCGGCTGACGCCGTTGCGGCCGGCGGCGTACATCGCGGTGAAGCTGGTGCTGGCGATGGTGATCGGCGCGGTGTCGGTGGTGGTGGCGTTCGCGGTCGGCGCGGCGTCCGGCGCCGAGCTGCCGGCGTCGGCGTGGGTCGGCTGCGGGTTGCTGGCGTGGGTGTGCGCGCTGGTGTTCGCCGCGTTCGGGCTGTTCATGGGTTATCTGCTGCCGAGCGAGAACGTGATGCAGATTCTGGGGCCGGTGCTGGCCGTGCTGGCGTTCGCCGGCGGGTTGTTCGTGCCGGTGGACACTCTGGGGCACACGTTCGCGACGATCGCGCAGTTCACCCCGGTGTACGGGGTAGGGGAGATCGCCCGGTATCCGCTGACCCGCGACGGGAACCTGTGGGTGGCCGCGCTGAACGTGGTGGTGTGGACGGCGCTGTTCGCCGGGGGTGCGATGTGGCGGTTCCGCCGCGACACGGCCCGGGTGTGACTGAGCGGTAGCGTCACGACCATGAGCGAGGCGAAGCAGCGTGGTTGGCGCTTCGGGTGGGTCTTCGCGGCGGTGTGGCTGGTCTACCTCAAGGAGAACCTGACCGCGCTGCTGGGCCATCCGGCCGGCTGGCAGCGTGATGTCGGGTTGGTCGCCCTGGCCGGTTTCGCGGTGCTGTACCTGGCGCTGGTCTCCTGGCTCAGCAACGTGCGCCACGGCCTGCCGCCGCGGTACGGGGTGCCGACGCAGTGGCTGATCCTGCTGGTGTTGCTCGCGCTGACGGGGTTGCAGGTGCCCGGCGCGGGGGTGCACGCGATGACCTGCCTGGTGTACGTCGCCGCGTCGGCGATGGTGGGTCTGCCGTTGCGGCAGGCCGTGCCGTTCGCGGCCGCGCTGCTGGTGCTGGCGGAGGTGCTGGCGTGGCGGGTGCCGGGCTGGGACGACCATGGGTACGGGCTGGCGGTGCTGCTGGGTTCGGCGGCCAGCGGTGGGATCCGGCTGGCGGCGGAGCGGCAGCGGCGGTTGCAGGCGGCGCAGCAGGAGCTGACGGAGCTGACCCGGCGTGAGCTGGCGGAGGTGGCGATCGCCGACGAGCGGGCCCGGATCGCCGCGGACCTGCACGACATCCTGGGGCATTCGCTGACGGTGGTGACGGTGAAGGCGGAGCTGGCGCAGCGGCTGTTGGACGTGGATGTGGACAAGGCGCGCGCGGAGCTGCGGGATCTGGAGGCGCTGGCGCGCGACGCGTTGTCGGACGTGCGGGCGACGGCGCTGGGGGTGCGCGGCATCTCGCTGCCCGGCGAGATCGCGGCGGCGCGGGCGGCGCTGGCGGCCGCGCACGTGCGCGCGCAGC
>Ga0307288_10000577_pt1 | contig 12393 bp, 9 predicted proteins | sample ER_DNA_142_FD_194469 | JGI IMG/M metagenome (GOLD analysis project Ga0307288, IMG submission 194469) | Bulk soil microbial communities from the East River watershed near Crested Butte, Colorado, United States - ER_DNA_142 | ecosystem: Environmental > Terrestrial > Soil > Floodplain | place: USA... | reverse complement strand
GGCTCTGGGGCCCCCACCTCCCCCCGCCACAGGCCCTGCAAGACGGCTCAGGGTTGACAGCTTTTTAAAGAAAGCTGCCGGCCCTAGAGCGTCTGCCGAAGAACTGTGGCGAAGAGGGTCGGGTGCCCCTCTCACAGAGGCTCCTGAGACCACAGAGGCGCCCTGCAAGCCGTTTCAGCTGCGCGACGGTCTCTGGGAGAGGGGCACCCGACCCTCCTAACCCACAGACCTTCAGACGCCTCTAGCGCGGCGGCGGCTGGATCGGGCTTTGGGTGATGCCGCCGTAGATGTTGGGGCGGTAGGCGTGGGCGTTGATGCCCCTGCGGAAGGCGTTGCCGGACTTCTTGTCGCGCTCGATCGGCCAGTTGGTGCCGCGGTCGTCGACGTCGTACCAGACGATGCCGCGGATCTTGCGGTACTTGTGGCGGACCTTGACCAGCATGTCCTTGATCCAGGCGGGTTTGTTGCCGCCGCGTTCGGTGGAGGCGACCTCGGCCAGCATCATCGGCTTGCCAGGCGCCACCTTCCTGACGATCCGCCTGTAGGTGCGGTGAAACACCTGGTTGAAGCTCTGCCAGCCGGGCGAGCCGTGGCGCTCGCCCCAGTTGAAGCCGTCGAGCGCGGTCCAGTCGACGTAGGCGTCGCCCGGATATTGGGTTCCGAGCGGCAGCAGGGCGCCCGCGAGGTCGATGTTGGGGCACCAGACCCAGGTGACGTTGGTGGCGCCGACCGAGGTAAAGATGTCGTGGACGTGGCGCCAGGCGGCGACGTATTGCCCGCTGGTGTTGCCGTTGACTCCCTCCGACCAGGGGAACCAGAAGCCGTTCATCTCCCAGTTGAAGCGGAGGAAGAAGGGCTTCCCCCATTCCCTGGCTTTGGTTGCGAACTCGCGGATGTAGGCGTCGTAGCGGCCGCTGAGCAGGACTCCGAGGCTGAATTCGGGCTGGTCGACGCTGGGCGGGCTCGAGGTCGAGTTCCAGCTGAAGATCGGGATCGCGCCGTAGCGGCGGACGTTTTCCAGCGGTGTCCGCGGGAATTTCGTCATCACGCAGCCGCCGTCGCCGCATTCGGCGAAGGGCGAGCCGAACTCGACCAGCGAGAGACCCTTGTCAGCGATGTGCTGGAAGCGGTAGACGGGGGTCATGTCCCACGGCGCCGCTTCGCCGGTCATCTGGTCGCCGATCTGAGCTCCCCAGTAGAGCGAGGCCGGCGGCCGCTGCTTCGCCGCCGCGGCGGCGGGCGCGAGGAGGAGCGAGAAGGCGAGCAGGCAGCAGAGCCCGGGGCGCCGCAGGAGCCGCCCCCCTTGATCCCTCTTGAGCCTGGTCTTCGTCATCTCGTCTGGTTGAACCCGCCTCAGAGGCGCTTGCTGCGCCCCTCGGACCCTGTTACGTAGGACCGGGCGCCGAGGATCAGCGCGGTGGAAGGATCGGGCTGGTGGCGATTTCCCCGAAGCGATTACCCGCATAGATGCCCTTGCTTATCCCTTTCGCAAACGCCCGAGCAGCCGGGGGTGAGGTCTCGAGCGGCCAGTCGACGCCACGATCGACCGTGTCGAAGTAGATCAAGGCCCGAATCAGTGGGTACTTGCTGGGAAGTTTTTCGAACATCTGGCGAATCCAGGCGGCCTTGTGACCCCCGTAGGGGCTGGTTGCGAACTCCGCGAGCATCATCGGCTTGCGCGGCGCCACTTTCTTCACGATCGATTTGTAAGCGGGGTCGAAGAGCTGGCTGAAGCTGCGCCAGGGCCGCGGGTTGACCGGGTTCAGGCCCCAGTTGTAAGCGTCGAGGCAGGTCCAGTCGACGTAGCCGTTGCCGGGATAGAGCGGCTTCAGCGGCGTCCTTTTCAGCCGCTTTGCGGTGTCCGCGTAGGGGCACCAGACCCAGGTCACGTTGGTGGCGCCGACGGCGCCGAAGATGTCGTGGATGCGGCGCCAGGCGGCGACGTACTGCCCGGGGGCGTTGCCGTTCGCGCCCTCCGACCAGGGGAACCAGTTGCCGTTCATCTCCCAGTTGGGACGGAGGAAGAACGGATGCCCCCAGTCACGCGCTTCTTCGGCGAACTTGACGATGTAGGGGTCATAGGCGCCGCCGATGATGTCGGCGAGCTGGAAGTCAGGCTGTTCTTCGCTCGTGCGCGGGCTCGATTCCGCTCCCCAGCTGTAAACCGGAATCGCCCCGTAGCCGCGGATGCTGTCCATCGCTTCGCGCGGGAACTCGTACGGCTTGCACGAGCCGCGATAGCAGTCCTGCCAGGCGGAGGAGAACTCGATCAGCGACATCCCCTTGCCGACCAGCTGTTCGAAGTAGGCGGCCGCGGCCATGTCCCAGGGCGCCCCTGTGCCGGTGATCTGGGAGCCGATCCAGCCCCCCCAGTAGGTTGGTTTCGGCTTCACTTTCACCTTCTTTGCCCTGGGGTGGTGCTGAGGTGGCTTGGCGCCGGCCGGTGCTGCGGCCGGCGCCAGGCAGCAGCCGATCAGCGCCAGTAGCAAGGCGGCTACGACTGGACGCGCCCGCAGGGGGCGATTGGGGTGAAGCGAGGAGGACAGAGCGGCAAGTGTAGGGAACGGCTTCGGCGTCATCCGCCCGCTCAGCTCGGCGGTGGAATCGCACCACCGGAAAGTCCGCCATAACCGGCGCCGACGTAGGCCGGCTGCGCGATCCCTGCGGCGAAGGCGCCGGTCGCGGGCGCAGAGGTCTCGATCGGCCAGTCCATCTCGTCGTCGAATTTGTCGAACCAGAGCATCGCGCGGACCTGCCGGTATTCGGCCGGGACGCGGGTCAGCGCGTCGCGAATCCAGTCCGCCTTGGAGCCGCCGTGCTCGCTCGAGCCGACCTCGGCCAGCATCATCGGCTTGCCGGGGGCGACGCTTTCGGTGATCTCGTCGTAGGTGCGGCGGAAGAGCTGGTCGAAGCTGCGCCAGCCGCGCGGCGAAGCGGGGTTGGTGCCCCAGTTGTAGCCGTCGAGGCCGGTCCAGTCGACGTAGGAGTCGCCCGGGTAGAGCGAGGAGAGGTCGGTCATCGAGCCGCCGGGGTCGACGAACGGGCACCAGACCCAGGAGACGTTGGTGGCGCCGGCGGCGGCGAAGATGTCGTGGACGTGGCGCCAGGCGGCGACGTATTCGCCCCCGGCGTTGCCGTTGGCGCCCTCGGCCCAGGGGAACCAGTCGCCGTTCATCTCCCAGTTGAAGCGGAGGAAGAAGGGGTGGCCCCAGTCGCGGCTCGCTTCGGCGAACTTGGCGATGTAGTCGTCGTAGCGGCCGGCGACCACGTCGGAGAGCTGGAAGTCGGGCTGGCTCAGGGTCGAGGGGATCGCCTGCGAGCTCCAGCTGAGGACGGGGATCGAGCCGTGGGCGCGGATGTCGTCCAGCGGCGTCGTCGGGAAGGAATAGAGGGAGCAACCGGCGCCGCCGCACTGGGCGAAGGGCTGGAAGAACTGGACCAGCGAGGCCGACTTGCCGGCCTCCGCTTCGAAGCTGGCGACCGCGTTCATGTCCCAGGGCGCCTGGTCGCCGGTCAGGTGATCGCCGATCGTCGCGCCCCAATACAGCGGCTGCGCCGGGCCCTGGGCGACGGCCGGCTTGCGGGCGCAGCGGCGGCGCACCCGCGGGAGTCTCTTGCGCCTGGCGGTGCGGGCGACGCAGCGGTTAGGGCCGACCAGCGCCCGTGCATCGGCGAGCCGGCCGTGCTTGTGCGGCTTGCCCATCGGCTTGCCACCGCCGGCCGCAAAGGCGGCGGTGGCGCCGAGCAGCAGCAGCGCCGCGGCAAGCAGGAGCATGCCTGGTACGGCTCGGGTCGAGAAGCCTTTGGCCATACAAGGCCATCGGCCGCCTGGCCGTCTGTTTCAGCAGGGCCGCGACACCTGGACGAATGTCCAATTGCGTCCAGAGGGCGCGGGACTCAGCCGAACGGCTGGATCTTGGTGCCGCTGAGGCTGGAGAAGGAGTTGCCGAGATAGGCGGGATCCTGGATCCCTTCGGCGAAGGCCGAGAGGGCGCTGGTGGAGGTCTCGAGCGGCCAGTCCATGCTGGTGTCGTACTTGTCGAAGTAGATCAGCGCCCGGATCTTCGGGTATTCGGCCGGGACCCTCGCCAGCATGTCCTTGATCCAGGTCGCCTTCGAGCCGCCGTACTCGGTCGAGGCGACCTCGCCGATCATCATCGGCTTCGAGGGCGCGAGGCTCCCCGTGATGTTGTCGTAGGTCGTGCGGTAGAGCTGGTTGAAGCTCTTCCACGAGTCCGGGTGGGCAGGGTTGGTGCCGTGGTTGTAGCCGTCGAGGCCGGTCCAGTCGACGTAGGCGTCGCCGGGGTACACGGAGGCCAGCGGGGTGGAGCCGCTGAATTCGAGGTTCGGGCACCAGACCCAGTTGACGTTGTCGGCACCGACCGAGGTGAAGATGTCGTGGACGTGGCGCCAGGCGGTGACGAATTCGCCCGGCTTGTTGCCGTTGACCCCCTCGTGCCAGGCGAACCACCTCCCGTTCATCTCCCAGTCGAAGCGCATGAAGAACGGGTGCCCCCAGGCCTTGGCTTTGCTCGCGAAGTCGGTGATGAAGGCGTCGTAGCGGCCGGCGATCACGTCGGAGAGCTGGAAGTCGGGCTCTTCCTTGCTCCAGGGGATCGACTGCGAGCTCCAGCTCAGCACCGGGATCGCCCCCCGCTGGCGGATGCTTTCGAACGGCGTCTTCGGGAACCCGTAGAAGGAGCAGGTGGGGTTGCAGGTGGCGAAGGGCTGGAAGAAGTTCAGCACCGAAACCTTCTTGTGGACCTCTTCCTCGAACATGTCGAGGCCCGCCATGTTCCAGGGCGGCTGGCTTCCGGCCAGGTGGATGCCGACCGTCGCCCCCCAGTAGATGGGAGCGGCGTCGCCGGATTCGAGAGAGGGTGCGGTGGTCGGTTCGGGCGCCGGGGCCGGTGCGGCGTTGGCGGTCGTCACGGTGACCTGAGTCGTCGCCTTCACGCCTCTGGAACCGTAGGCGGTGGCACTGAGGACATGTGAGCCGTTCGCGAGCTTGGTGGTGTCGAGGCTGTAGGCGAACGGGGCGCTGGAGTCGCTTCCCTTGACGCTGCCGTCGACGAGGAATTCGACCTTGCTCGGGGACCCCGAGACGACGCCGATCTGCCAGGAGACCGTCCCGCTGACCGTCTGGCCGGCGATGGGGCTGGTCGTCGCGATCGTCAGCGTTTCCTTGCCGGAGCCGGTGTTGAGCCGGGTCGAGGAGGTGGTGGTGGTCTTCGTGGTTTCGCCGCCGAGCTTCTTGGCGCGGCCGATTCCTTCAGCGCCGAGGGCGGCGGGGGCCACCAGCGCGGCGAGCGCAAGGCTGAGGACGAGGAGGCTGGCGAGGAGGCGGAGGCGGAGCATTGCCCGCCTCTCATCGGGGCTACCCGCTGCGGACTTCAGCCGCCCCCTCAGCGCTGGACGTTCGTTCCTCGGCCGAACGTCCAGACGGGTTTAACGAGCCGTAGAGGTCAAGCAGCGCCGTCGCGCACTGGTCCCAGGAGGTAAGGCTCGGGGAGCGCTGCGGCAGCGGCTTCTCCAGCTCCTCGAGGGCGGCGGCGGCGATCTCCGCCGGCGTTGCCTCCAGCGGGATCCCGCGCCCGAACCCGTCCTCGGCGATCTCCCGCAGGCCGCCGGCTTCGGCGACGAGGAGGCGGCGGCGGGCGGCGGCGGCCTCGAGCGCCACCAGCGGATGGCTCTCGAACTCGCTCATCAGGACGACCAGCGAGACGCGGCCGAGCAGCGCCGCCATCCCGCCCGGGTCGTCGGGCGGGACGCTGGCGATCTCGACCCGGTCGGCGACCCCCAGCTCCTCCGCCTGCCGGCGCAACTCTGCCTCGTAGGGGCCCTTGCCGACGATCAGCAGCCGCGCCCGCGGCTCGCGCTCCAGGACCAGCGGCAATGCCTCCAGGACGCGGTGGTGACCCTTGTAGCGCTCGAGCCGGCCGACCGAGGCCAGCGTCGGCAAAGCCGGCTCGGCTTCCGCCGACTCGGCACCGGAGAAGCTGAGGTCGGTCCCGTTGGGGATGAAGGCCCAGCGCTCGGGCGGGACGCCGAGGGCGGCGCCGTACTCCTCGATCTCGAAGCGGGCGATCGCCACCAGCCGCGCCGCCCGCCGCAGCAGCGGCCGCAGCAGCCGCATCTGCAGGCCGCGCGAGCGGTTGCGCACCTGCGAGGAGTGGCCGCCGCCGTGGAAGGTGACCACGAAGGGAACGCGCAGGGTCAGCGCCCGCAGCATCGCCAGCGGCGCCACCAGCGTGTGGTAGCTCTGGACGTGGACGAGATCCCACTTCTCCCGCCCCATCTCGCGCCAGATCCCTGGCGCCAAATACCAGTCGCGCCCGCGCGGCCAGGCGCGGACGGTGCGGATGCGGACGCCGTCGCGGGTCTCGGTCCTCGCCTTTTTCGCTTCGGAGTCGGTGCAGAGGACCTCGACCTGGACGCGGGCCGCGGCCATCCGCCGGCTCACCTCCATCACGTGCCGCTCCACCCCGCCCTGCTCCAGCGGGCTGCGCGGGGTCACCATCAGCACCCGAAGCGCGACGCCGTCGGCCCCGGGATGGGCCGCGCTGGTGTCGTCCGGCCTGGCGACCCCCGACCGGACCCGCAGGTAGTCGACGCTGGTGGCGGCGAGGCCGACGAGGATCATCGCCGCGCGGCCGAGGCCGCCGGCGTCCCCGCGAATGGCGTCGCGGAGGTCGCCGACGATCCCCAGCGGCAGCGTCCGGCGCACGTAGGAGCGCTCGGCGGAGAGGCCGTCATCGCTGCCGACCATCCCCGTCAGGACCGCCTTCGAGCGCCCCTCGGCCCGGCAGCGGTCGAGGAAGTAGCGGAGCTTGCCGCGGGTCGGGGGGACCACGTGTTCGACCTCGGCACCGGGGTCGTAGAGGATCTCCGAGCCGGGCCAGCGCTGGTGGACGCGGATGCTGAGATCGGTCTCCTCGCAACCGACCGGGAGCGTGCCGACGCGGCCGAGGTCGTGGCTGAAGCCGCCGACCTCGAGCAGCGGCGCCCGCCGGAAGGACATGTTGGCGCCGACCAGGTTGCGGACCGGCGAGAGCTTCCGCGGCATCCCCGAGTGGGTGCAGCCGACGACCCAGTCGAACTCGGGCGGAAACCAGCCCGGCTTGCCCTCGAGCCAGCGGGGGCGAACCGTGCCGCCGGCGCCGAGCACGTTCGGGTCGGCGTAGGCGGCGGCGAGCCGCTCGAGCCAGCGGCGGTCGGCGATCGCGTCGTCGTCGAGGAAGGCGACGACCTCGCCTCCGGCCTCGGCCACTCCGGTGTTGCGGGCGCCCGAGAGCCCCTGTTTCTCGCGGTTGGCGACGATCTTCAGATCGGGCCAGAGCCGCCGCACCTCCTCCAGCAGCTCGGGCGCGTGATCGATCACGAGGACGATCTCGTGCGGCGGCAGCGTCTGCGCGCGCAGCGACTCGACCGCTTCGCCCATCACCTGCAGCCGCTCGGCGGTGAAGGCGCAGATCACCACCGAGATCGTCGGCGGCGCCTGGCTCTCGGCTGGGGACCCGCTTTGCACCGGCGGGATTCTGGCACGCCCGCCGTCCCTTCCCGTGCGACTCTTCGGGCGTGCGAATCATGATGCTGGCTCAATCTTTCGCGCCGATCGTCGGCGGCGAAGAGCGCGTGGTCGAGGATCTCACCCGCGAGCTGGTCGCTCGCGGCCACGATGTCTCGATCGCGACGCTGCAGCAGCCCGGCGACGTGGCGCCCGGAGAGGTGGCGGGAGCCCGCGTCCATACCTTGCGCAGCACCAGCTACCGGGTCACCCGCGGCCACCAGGACACCGAGCGGCGCCACGCGCCGCCCGGGCCGGACCCCGAAACCGTGCTCGACCTGCGGCGGGTGCTGCGACGGGAGCGGCCGCAGATCGTCCACGCCCACAACTGGATCGTCCACTCCTACCTGCCGCTGGCGCGAGCATCGCAGAGCGCCCTGGTCCTCTCGCTGCACGACTACGGCCTGATCTGCGCGACCAAGCGGCTGCGGCGAAAGGACCACGTCTGCTCGGGGCCGGCCCCGGTCAAGTGCCAGCTCTGCGCCGCCGAGCACTACGGGCCGACGAAAGGGCTGGTCGCCGCCTTCGGCACCCGCTCCTTCGGGCCGCGGGTGCGCCGCCACGTCGATGTCTTCCTCCCCGTCAGCTCGACCGTCGAAGAGCTTTGTCGCATCCGCGGCAACGAGGTCTCGCAGGTGATTCCCAACTTCATCGGCGAGCTGCCGGCGCCGATGCCAGACGACCCGCGGCTGGCCCAGCTTCCCGACGAGCCCTTCATCCTCTTCTTCGGCGACGCCACCGTCGACAAGGGCGCCTGGCACCTGGCCGAGGCTTATCGCAGGCTCGATGACCCGCCGCCGCTCGTCCTCGTCGGCCGCTGCTACATCGACGAGCTGCGCGACCGGCCCGGCGTCTTCCCGACCGGGGCCTGGCCGCACCGGCTGGCGATCGAGGCGCTGCGGCGCTCGCTCTTCACCGTTGCCCCCTCGCTCTGGCCGGAGCCGTTCGGGCTGGTGGCGCTGGAGGCGGCGGCTGCCGGGAAGCCGATCGTCGCCTCCGACATCGGCGGCCTGCGGGACATCGTTCTCGACGGCGAGACCGGGCTCCTGGTCCCCCCCGAAGATCGCCCTGCCCTGGTCGCGGCGATGCGGCGGCTGAGCGGCGACGCGGAGCTGCGGCAGCGGCTCGGCGCCGCGGCGATGGAACGCGCGGAAACCTTCAGCCCGGGGGCGATCATCCCCCGCTTCGAGGAGGCATACGAGCTGGCGATCGCCAGGCGGCGGCTAGCGCGCTCCTGAGCGGCCGCCGGTCAGGATCCACGGAGCTTTCGCGTCCCGGAAGATGAAGTAGGCGGTGAGGCAGAGGCCGACCGCCTTGCCCGCCCCCCATCCGAGCCCCGCTCCGTCGATGCCCAGCGGCGGCAGCAGAAACCAGGCCCCGCCGATCGCCGCGATCAGCATCGTCCAGGTAGAGACGGCGGCGTCTCTGAGCAGGTGTTCGGCCCGCAGGATCGCCAGCCCCAGCTGGTAGATCGAGTCGAAGGCGGCGGCGGCGATCAGGATTAAGAGCAGCGTGTCCCCTTCCTCGGCGTACTCGGGGCCGAAGAAGCCGAGGATCAGCGGCCCGGCGAGGATCAGGACGAGCGCCGGCGGACCCGCCAGCATCAGCACCTGCCGGGCGGCGCTGCGAACGTCGCGGCCGAGCCGCTCGGGCTCGTGGGCGCCCTCGGCGAAGAGCGCGTTGCCGATCGCCGGCGCGATGAAGAAGAGGGCGCTGGCGAGCATGAAGGTCGTGTAGAAGTAGGCGTTCTCTTCGGGGCCGAGGCGGGCGGATACGAGCACGGGCAGCAGGTAGCTGGAGGCCTGGGCGCCGAGGTTGATCGACTGGTGCCCGGCGATCAGCCCGCGGATCTCCCCCAGCTCGTCCCGCCAGCCCGCCAGCGTCGGCCGGAAGTCGTGGCCGAGGGCCGGCAGTTCGCGGAACAGCGCGAGCAGGTTGATCAGCAGGAACGAGGCGTCGAAGACGATCAGGATCCAGGTGGTGCCGTCGAAGGGGACGACGCCCGTAAGCGGCACGAGTCCGGTCCGCACCACTCCCGCCAGCGTGTTGCGGGAAAGGGAGAGCTTCGCGCGGCGCTCGGCGATGCAGGCGTAGTCGATCACCAGCGAGCAGGCGACGCCGATCACCCCGAGCGGCACCAGGAGGAAGGCGGCGGGGTGTAGGCCGCCCTTCAACGCCGGGATCAGGGTCGGCAGCAGCACCGCCGCGATCGTCCCCCCGGCGAGGCTCGCCAGCGCCGCCAGGGCAAGGCCGGTGGTGACCGTCCGCGACCACTCCCGCCCGGGGGCCCGCGAGGCCAGGCGCGAGACGAAGACCTGCCCCAGCCCGAGGTTGGTGAGGACGGAGACGAAGACCATCGCCGAGATCAGCGCCGCCGAACGTCCCACTTCCGTCGCCGACAGCGTCCGCGCGGCGATCAGCCAGAAAACGAAGCCGAGCAGCGAGGTGACGGCCGTGGTGGCCATGATGTAGAGGCTGTTGCGGAAGAGGGACTGCTCGCCGAGGCGCCTCAGCCGCTGCCAGCCTCCGGCGAGGCGTGAGGGATGCATGATCCGGAGCGATTCTGTCAACTGAGGGTGGCGGAACCGATGGTCTTCCTATGCTCCGCCCCATCGAGAGCACGACCCCCCAGACCGAAACCATCCGCCTGCAGCCGACCCGCGGCTTCAGCCGCGTCCTCGCCCCCCGGGAGCTGTGGCGCTACCGCGACCTCGCCGGGCAGATCGCCCTGCGTGACATCACCGTCCGCTATCGGCAGACCGCCCTGGGAGGCGCCTGGGCGGTGCTGCAGCCGATCGGCTTCATGGTCGTCTTCTCGCTGATCTTCGGCAACGTCGCGGGGATCGCTTCCAACGGCCTTCCCTACCCGCTCTTCAGCCTCGCGGCGCTGGTTCCCTGGACCTTCTTCGCCAATGCTCTGCTGCTCGGCTCCGACAGCCTCGTCGCCAACTCGGCGCTGGTCTCGAAAATCTACTTTCCGCGGATCTTCATGCCGACGGGCGTGATCGTCGCCGGCTTCGTCGACCTGGCGATCTCGCTTGTCATCCTCCTCGTCATCGTCCTCGCCTGGGGATACGCCCCCTCGCCGGCGATTCTGGCGCTGCCCCTGCTGGTGACCATTGCAGCGGCGGCGGCGCTCGGTATCACCGCGGCTCTCTCTGCGATCAACGTCCGCTACCGCGACGTCCGTTACGTCATCCCCTTCGCGATCCAGATGGCGCTCTTCGTCACCCCGGTCGTCTACCCGAGCAGCGAGATCTCCGAGCCCTGGCAGACCCTCTCCGCCGTCAACCCGATGGTCGGCGTCGTCGAAGGCTTCCGCTGGGCGACCCTCGGCACCGGTAACGCCCCCTGGGATCTGATCGGGATCTCAGCCGCCTCCGCGGCTCTGATCCTCGTCGCCGGGCTCGCCTACTTCGACCGCGTCGAGCGCGCCTTCGCCGATTACGTCTGATGGCAGCGAGCACGGCGATCGAAACCCACGAGCTGGGCAAGCGCTACACCCTCGGCGTCAGCGGCCGTGGCTACGGGACGCTGCGGGAGGCGATCACGGCGAAATTCAGAAATCCGCTGGGACGAAGCGACAGCGGTGGAGCGCCGAACCAGCTCTGGGCCCTGCGCGACCTCTCGCTGAGGATCGAACCCGGCGAGGTCGTCGGGCTGGTCGGCCACAACGGCGCCGGAAAGAGCACGCTGCTGAAGATCCTCTCCCGCATCACCGAGCCCTCGAGCGGCTACGCCGAGGTGACCGGCCGCGTCGGCTCGCTGCTGGAGGTCGGCACCGGATTCCACCCGGAGCTGACCGGTCGCGAGAACATCTTCCTCAACGGGGCGATACTCGGCATGCGACGGGCGGAGATCCGCGCCCGCTTCGACAAAATCGTCGGCTTCGCCGAAATCGACCGCTTCCTCGACACCCCGGTCAAGCGCTACTCCAGCGGCATGTCGGTGCGGCTCGCCTTCGCCGTCGCCGCTCACCTGGAGCCGGAGATCCTCCTCGTCGACGAGGTGCTTGCCGTCGGCGACGCCGCCTTCCAGCGGAAGTCGCTGGCGAAGATGCGGGAGGTTGCGCAGGCTGGGCGCACGGTCCTCTTCGTCTCCCACAACCTGGCGATCATCCAGGCCCTCTGCAAACGCGGCGTCCTGCTCGAGCGCGGCCGGGTCCAGGCGGACGGGGCGGTCGGCGAGATCCTCGACCACTACCTCGCCGGGCTCGAGCGGGCCTCCGCCGCCGACCTGGTCGAGCGCGAGGACCGGGACGGGCGCGGCTGGCGGCATACGGTGCTGAAGAAGGTCGAGATGGTCGACGCCGGCAGCGGTCAGAAGAACGCCGTGGTCGGCGGCCGGCCGGCGCGGCTCGTGGTCGAGGTGACCGAGCTCCTTCCCGGGCTCGAGTGCCGGGTTGTCATCGCCAACAGCTTCGGCCAGCCCGTCGCGGTGCTCGACAGCGAGGTCTCCGCCCCGGCCGACACCCGAGACCCCGAGCTCGGGCCGCGGCTGGAATGCGAGATCCCGATCGTCCCGCTGCTCCCCGGGCGCTACCGCCTCGACGTCGGCCTCAAGGCCAACAGCGTGATCCAGGACGGCCTGCAGGCCGCCGCCTTCTTCGACGTCGAGCCGGGGGTGCTGGAGGGCCGGCCGATGACCAGCGAGGGGTCGGAAGGCAGCGTCGCCTTCCCCCACAGCTGGCGGCTGCCGCCATGAGACTTCCTGTGTCAACCCCCCGCGGGTTGGAGCCGTCGCAAGTTGCCGTGTTTGGCGGGGTCATAGGGGACTTCGTCTCGCCAGCAGCGCCAGAGAACTCGCATCCAGGCGCGGCCGAGAAC
>Ga0307288_10000576_pt1 | contig 12402 bp, 12 predicted proteins | sample ER_DNA_142_FD_194469 | JGI IMG/M metagenome (GOLD analysis project Ga0307288, IMG submission 194469) | Bulk soil microbial communities from the East River watershed near Crested Butte, Colorado, United States - ER_DNA_142 | ecosystem: Environmental > Terrestrial > Soil > Floodplain | place... | reverse complement strand
GCCGCATGGTCGAGACCGAGTCCGGGCGGCGGTTCGGGCGCTGCCGCGACATGCGCGCGATTGCCGGCCGCGGGAGCCTGAAGGTCACCGAGCTCGTCGTCGGCCGGCGAGGCCTGCTCGAGCACCTCGGCATCGGCACTCCGAGGGGGCACACTCCCGATGCCGTTCCCTGGGAGTCGGTCGTCCGCATCGAAGGCAGCAGGATCGTCGTGCGAGACGGCACCGAGCTCGTGTGACGCTCTTTCTCTCGGAGGGCGACGTACAGGAGTTGCTCACTCCCGTCGATGCCGTCGACGCCGTCGAGGGCTCCTTCCTCCGCATGGCGGCGGGCGCGGTGGAGATCGCTCCACGACGGCGGCTCAAATTGCAGGAAGGGCGGCTGGCCGACATGGCGGCAGCGGACCTCGAGCTCGGCTACGCGGGTGTGAAGGCCTACGGGGCGACTGCTCAGGGAGAGGCGTTCGTCGTCGCGCTCTTCGCGGCCGACCGTCCCGAGCTCGTGGCGCTGATCGAGGCGGACCACCTCGGACGACTGCGCACCGGTGCGGCCAGCGGTGTTGCTGCGAAGCACCTCGCACGCGAGGGTGCATTCTCGCTCGGGGTGATCGGCTGCGGCACCCAGGCCGAGACACAGGTCACGTGCATCCGCGCCGCGGTGCCGACGATCGAACGGGTTGTCGCCTACTGCCGGACCGAGCGCAACCTCGAGGCATTCTGCGAGCGCGTCGGCGCGGACTCGGCGGAGAGCAACCGCGAAGCCGCAGAGCAGGACGTCGTTGTCACGATCACGAGCTCGCGTGATCCCGTCCTGCGCGGAGAGTGGCTTCGGCCCGGCGCGCTCGTCTGCGCTGCAGGAGCGAACAAGCCGTCCTCACGCGAGCTGGACAACGTCGTCCTCGAACGCGCGTCGTTCGTCTGTTGCGACTGGAAGGAGCAGGCGCTGATCGAGTCCGCCGATCTGATCGAGCCGATTCAGCACCGTGTGCTCGACTGGCTCGAGGTGCACGAGCTCCACGAGGTCGTGTCGGGTGAGCTGCCGGGAAGGCAGTCGCAGGACGACATCGTCGTGTTCAAGTCGAATGGAATTGCCGCGTGGGACGTGGCGATCGCAGCCGCGGCAGTCGATCGTGCGCGCGAGCGCGGCGTTGGGCTCGCGCTCTAGCTGCGTGTGGCTTCGAGATCGCGGCGCGTGTCTTCGACGGTCTCGTCGCCGAGCGCCTGGATCAGCTCGGGCCGGTCGAGCATGCGCAGCCGCTGTCGCGGGGTGAGTCTGTTCTGCACGTAGCGGTCCTCGAGGATCTCGCCGAGGCCGCGCCCCCTGCCGTGCTCGCGGATCACGTACGCGGCAACGCGCTCCTCGGTGCTGGTTCCGGCGAAGAGAAACGAGAAGGGGGAGCGCAGCAGGATTGCAAGTCGCTGCATTCAGACGATTGTATCCTTGCAACCGTGAGGCGGAAATCGACGGAGGGCCGCTTCGCCGAGCGGGTCGTCCAGTGGGTCGACGACGCCGGCGCCGACGAGACGATCGTGATCTGGATCGAGCGCAAGCAAGGCGCGGTGTGGGCCGTGGGCCGGGCCGTCAACCTGGCGCAACGCTCGAGTGACGAGCCGCGCCAGAACGACTATCTCTTCGAGGGCTTCGAGCTCGACGACGCGCTCGAGGCGGCCAACGAAGCCCTGGAGGATGACCTGAGCGTCTCCGAGAGCGACGGGCACCCCGAAAAGATGAAGCCGTTCACGCGCGACGAGCTGCTTAAGCCCCTGGAACGCTGGTTTTTTGGCCGTTGAAAGTGCTACGCACTTTCAACGGGTTATGAGCTAGATCTTCGCTTCGCTTGATGACTCGAGCCGGCGGCTGTCGCCACCGGCTGGCCAGGCCACCTTAGGTTCGCGTCCGGGATCGGGTCGCCGTGGGGATCGTGCGTCGGGAACCCGAGCGCGCGGTCGATTCGCTCTTCCAGTTCCTCTGAGAGTGCATGCTCGAGGCGCTCTGCCTCGTTGTGCACGTTGTCCACGTCCACTCCGAGCGTCTCCGCAAGGTAGAGCTCGAGCAGGCGGTGGTGCCGGATCACCTCCAGCGCGACCTTCTCGCCTGCGGCGGTCAGCTCGATCCCGTGATACGGCTGGTGCTCTGCGAGGTCGAGCGCGGCCAGCTTCTTGACCATCGCGCTCGCAGACGCTGGTGAAACGCCCAAGCGCTTCGCGAGCGCTGTCACCGTCACGCGCCCACCATCAAGACCGAGCTTGTAGATCTCACGCAGGTAATCCTGGATCGCGTCAGTCAGTGGCGGCTTAGCCATGACTCCACAGTCTAGGCTCCCACTGGTGCGCATCCGCATCGGTCATTCGGCAGATCCCGACGACGCGTTCATGGCCTGGGCCCTCGTCTCGGGCCGCGTCGATCCGCGCGGCTTCGAGTTCGAGTTCGTCCCTGAGGACATCCAGGTGCTGAACGAGTGGGCGCTCGACGGGAAGCTCGAAGTGACCGCGTTGTCGCTCGCGACCTACCCGCTCGTGCAGGACGCATACGCACTCCTGCCGCACGGCGCGTCGATCGGCTCCGGCTACGGGCCGATCGTCGTTGCCCAGCGAGAGCTGTCGCTCGATGAGTTGCGAGACGTCGAAGTCGCGGTGCCGGGTCGTCTTACGACCGCCTTCCTCGTTCTCGGTATGGCCCTCGGTGGACCGTTCGCGCACCGGGCGTTGCCGTTCGACCGCATCCTCGACGAGGTCAAGTCGGGACGCGCCCCGGCGGGGCTGCTGATCCACGAGGGTCAGCTGACCTACGAGGACGAAGGGCTGGTCAAGGTGCTCGATCTCGGCGAGTGGTGGCTGCTCGAGACCGGCCTGCCGTTGCCGCTCGGCGTCAACGTCGCGCGGCGTGACGTCCCGCGCCTTCCGGAGCTGTCGGCCGTGCTCCGCGAATCCATCGGGACTGGACTGGCGAACCGGCAGGAAGCGATGACGTACGCACTCGGCTTCGCTCGCGACCTCGCGCCCGATACGGCGGACCGGTTCATCGCCATGTACGTGAACGAGCTCACCTGCGACTACGGCGACGAGGGCCGGCAGGCAGTCGAAGAGTTGCTCCGGCGCGCAGAAAAGACGGGCACGTACGAACAGCCCGTGCGCATCGAGTTCGTCGAGTCGTGAGCCGCGCCGTCATCCTCTCCGGAGTGCGGACGCCGATCGGGCGCAGGGGCGGTGCTCTGGCTGACGTCCGGCCGGACGATCTCGCCGCGACGGTGATCGCCGAGGCGGTTGCGCGCGCGGGAGTGGACCCGGCGGAGATCGAGGACGTCTATTTCGGCGCCGCCAACCAGGCCGGCGAGGACAACCGCAATGTCGCGCGCATGGCGGTCCTGCTCGCGGGCCTGCCGGAAACCGTCGCCGGTGTGACGGTGAATCGTCTTTGCGCTTCGGGACTGTCCGCGGTGATCGCGGCATCGCACGCGATCGCTGCCGGTGACGGCGACCTCTTCGTCGCCGGCGGCGTCGAGTCGATGAGCCGCGCGCCGCTCGTGCACGCGAGGCCCGACGTCGGCGATGACGCGACCGAATACGACACGCAGCTCGGCTGGCGCTTCCCGAACCCGCGACTCGCCGAGCTTTTCCCGCTCGAGTCGATGGGCGAGACGGGGGAGAACGTCGCCGAGCGCTGGGGCGTCTCGCGGGAAGACCAGGACGCTTTCGCGCTTCGCTCCCAGCAGCGCTGGGCAGCGGCCGCGGAGTCGGGCCGCTTCGACGAAGAGGTCATCGCCGTCAACGGGCTCACGCGGGACGAGCATCCACGTCCCGACACGAGTGCGGAGAAGCTCGCCGCCCTCAAACCGGTGTTCCGCGAGGGCGGCTCGGTCACCGCCGGCAATGCGAGCGGCGTCAACGACGGAGCGGCAGCACTCGTGATCGCGAGTGAAGAGCGGGCTGCAGCCCTGGGCGTCGAACCGCTCGGCCGGTTTGTCGGCAGTGCGGTTGCGGGCGTCGATCCGCGCGTGATGGGGATCGGGCCGGTGCCGGCCGTCCGCAAGCTGTTGGAACGCGCCGGGCTGACCGTCGGCGACCTCGACCTGGTGGAGCTGAACGAGGCGTTCGCGTCCCAGAGCCTCGCGGTCATCCGCGAGCTCAGCCTCGACGACGAGAAGGTGAACGTGAACGGTGGCGCGATCGCCATGGGGCACCCGCTCGGAATGAGCGGCGCCCGTCTCGTTGTCTCGCTCTTGCACGAGCTGCGCCGCCGGGACGGCCGGTACGGGCTCGCGACGCTCTGCGTCGGCGTGGGCCAGGGCCAGGCTGCGCTGTTCGAACGTGGCGTTTGAGCGGCGCTCCCTCGAACGAGTGATCTTGTGCTTGGTGACGCAAGTTTGTGGAGAGAACGCGTTCTCCTCCGCACATGCGACGCACATTCACCACCGCCGCGAACGACCGTGAGCCCGTCCGTGTGCTCGTCGTCGACGATCACGCGCTCTTCGCGGAAGCTCTCATGCTCACACTCGGAATCGACGACCGCATCCAGGTCGTCGGGTCCGCAGCGAGTGGAACGGAGGCTGTCTCTCTGGCCGAAGCGCTCCACCCGGACGTCGTGCTCATGGACGTCCACATGCCGTCCATGGACGGCATCGAGGCGACGAGACACGTGCGGCGTGTCTCGCCGCGCTCGCGTGTGGTCGTCGTCACCGCCGCACGTTCGCCCGAGCTCAGGGCGCACGCCGAAGCCGCCGGAGCCGAGCGCCTCCTGACGAAAGACACGCCTGCGCTCGGCCTGATCGACGCAATCCTCGACTTTCCCTGCGCAACGGTGAGCCAGCTCGTCCCCCGCGAAGCGAGGACAGCATGAGCGGGGTCGCCTCGACCAAGCCGCGGCCCAGTCTCGACGGTCTGGCTGAGCTCGCGCGTCTCAGCGTCGACGGATCGACCGAGTCGATCGAGCGGATCCTGTCGCTAGCCCGAGCCGCGCTCGACATGGATGTCGCGGTCATGGCCGCATTCGACGGTGACTTTGTCGTTCAGGCTGTCGACGGCGAGCACGAATGGTTCGACCTGGACGTGGGCTTGCGTCTACCCGTGAATCAGACGTATTGCGGGCCGATGACGAAGGGAGAGATCCCTCACCTCGTGAACGACGCCGCCGCGGACGATCGCACCGCGGATCTGCCCCTCACCCGTGAGGCAGGCATCGGCGCCTACGTCGGCGTACCGATTCGCCTCTGGGACGGCACGCTCTACGGGACGCTCTGTTGCCTCAGCCGCTCGGCGGAGCCATCGCTGAACGGGCGCGACGTCCGCTTCCTCCGCGTCCTGGCGGAGATGGTGGCGGATCAGCTCGACCGCGATCAGCTGGAGACCGAGAAGCGCCGGCTCGAGTGGTCACGAATCCACTCGATCCTCGAGCGTGACAGCGTCGACGTCGAGTTCCAGCCGGTCTTCGACCTCCTCGACTGCAGCATCGTGTCGCTCGAAGCGCTCGCCCGCTTCTGGACCGAGCCCATGCGTTCCCCGTCGGTGTGGTTCGCCGAGGCGAACGAGGTTGGGCTTGGCGCCGAGCTGGAGCTCGCCGCGATCCGGTCGGCACTGCAGCGCATCGACGAGTTCCCGGAGGGCGTGGCGCTCGCGCTCAACGTGTCACCGGCGACCGCTCTCGACCCGCGCTTCTGCGAGCTCTTGCTCGGCGTCGCCGAGCGCATCGTGATCGAGATCACCGAGCACGCACAGGTCGACGACTACGACGCGCTGGCGGCGGCACTTGCCCCGTTGCGGGAACGTGGCGCGCAACTCGCGATCGACGACGTCGGCGCCGGCTTCGCGAACCTCCGACACATCCTTCGCCTTGCGCCCGACATCGTGAAACTCGACCTGAGCCTGACGCAGGAGATCTCGCGCGATCCGGCCCGGCGGGCGCTCGCCACGTCGCTCGTCGGCTTCGCCGGCGGAGTCGGAGCGAGAATCGTTGCCGAAGGAATCTCGAGCGACGAAGATCTCACCTTGCTGCGGGCGCTTGGCGTGAACTACGGCCAGGGGTTCCACCTTGCGCGCCCATCAGCGCTGCTCAACTGATCCTCCCCCCAGCCGCGGGCGCCTCATGCCGCAGGTGCCCGCGGCACCCCCTCTTGCAGGAGCCACAAAACTGTTCCAAAGTGAGTGGGTGTGAGCACCGCCTACGTCCAAGCGCCTCCGCGGGACGCGACCGCTCTGCTCTACGAGCGGCACTCGTCGCGCATCTTCGGTTTCTGCCTGAGTCGCCTCGGTTCACGCGAGGACGCAGAGGACGCCCTGCAGCTGACGTTCCTGAACGCGCAACGCGGGCTCGGACGCGGGGTCATCCCCGAGTTCGAGCTGGCGTGGCTCTTCAAGATCGCCCAGAACGTCTGCCACAACCGGCACCAGTCGGCGAAGCGGCGCGGTCGCGTCGAGGCGCCGAACGACCTCGACTCGCTGCAGGACGTGATCGCATCACCAGAACGTGGTGGTAGCGGTGTTTCGCCCGGCGAGTTGACGCAGGCGCTCGGCACGATTCCGGCGCGACAGCGCAAGGCTCTGCTGCTGCGGGAGTTCCAGGGCTATTCGTACGAGGAGATCGCGGCCGAGCTGGACGTCAGCGTCGCCGCCGTCGAGACACTGCTCTTTCGCGCGCGCCGCGCCGTGGCGCAGCAGCTCGAGCAGGCAGGCGTAACGCAGAGTCGTGGCCGGAGCGCAGTCGCAGTGGTCGTCGAGGCCTTCCAGTGGCTCTTCAAGGGCGGAGCCGCGCCGCTCAAGCTCGCGGCGGTCGCGGCGACGGTCGCCACGACGGCCTCGCTCGCGGTCGTGCCCGCCGTACGAGACGGCCGCCCGGCTGCCCCACCCGTGCAGAAGCTCCCGGTGCTCACCCCGATCGTGCCGCAGCGCGGCCAGGAGCGGAGCCGGCCCGTTACAGAGATCGCTCGCCGCGCGGGGTCACGGTCTCAGGTCGCCGGCAATGTCACGCCGACGCCCACGGTTCCAGCGGCTGCGGCTGCTCCGATGCAGACCCCGCAGACTCCGACGGCGAAGCCGAGCCCTCTGGCTGCCGACGCGAAGGCGCCGACCGTGACGATCCCCACTCCGACGGCGGCCGCGCGGGCGCTGCCGGCGATCACGGTGCCCGAGGTAACGGTCTCTGCGGTGAGCCTGCCCGGTGCGCAGCTCCCGGAAGTCAAGGTTCCGGAAGTCAAGCTCCCGGAAGTGCAGCTGCCGGACGTGCAGCTGCCGAAGCTTCCCTGACATCCCGTATCCTGCGCGGCCGATGGCCGTCGCGACAGACCGCGAATACGGGCTCTTCATCAACGGAGAGCTAGTCGAACCGGCGTCAGGTGAACTGCGTGACCTGACCGAGCCGGCCACCGGCAACCCGCTGGGGCGGGTCGCAATGGCCGGGGAGGCGGACATCGACCGGGCGGTCGAGGTCGCGCGCGCCGCGCTTGACGGGCCGTGGGGAAAGACGCCGCCGACCGAGCGTTCACGGTTGTTGCACGCGCTGGCCGACGCGATCGTCACGAACCGCAAGGAGCTCGCAGAGCTGGAGGTGCGCAACGTCGGCAAGGCGATCTCGTCCGTGAAGGCCGAGCTGAACCAGGCGGTCGAGAACTTTCGCTTCTACGCGTCCGCGATCGCGTCGATTGCGGGCCGTTCGAACCCGCTCGGCGGCTCGCTGCTCTTCTATTCGCTGAAGGAGCCGGTCGGCGTCGCGGGGCAGATCGTTCCCTGGAACTACCCGCTGATGATGACGACCTGGAAGCTCGCGCCCGCGCTGGCCGCCGGGTGCCCCGTCGTGTTGAAGCCCGACTCGGCGACGCCGCTCACCGCGCTGCGGCTCGGGGAGCTCGCGAGCGAGGTCGGCTTCCCTCCCGGCGCGGTCAACATCGTTCCCGGTCCGGGAAAGACGACCGGCGCGTATCTCGTGAAGCACCCGGGCGTCGACAAGGTCGCCTTCACAGGCTCGACGGAGACGGGGGGCGAGATCATGCGGCTTGCGTCCAGCCCGATCAAGCGTCTCACGCTCGAGCTCGGCGGGAAGAGCCCGAGCCTCGTCTTCGCCGATGCGAACCTCGACGACGCGATCCCGAGCTCGGTCTGGTCGATCTACTACTCGGCCGGGCAAAGCTGCGAAGCGCGCTCGCGTGTACTCGTGGAGCGCCCGATCTACGACGACTTCGTGCAGAAGTTCTCCGAGCTGGCCGACCGGTTGCGCGTCGGGGATCCGCTCGATCCGGAGACGCAGGTTGGGTCGCTCATCTCGGCTGAGCACCGCGAGAAGGTGCACGGCTATGTCGAGCAGGGTCGCGGCGAGGGAGCCGAGGTCGTGACAGGCGGTGCGATCGCCGAGGGGACCGGCGCCTTCTATCCGCCGACCGTGCTTGCGGGTGTCGAGAGCCCGATGTCGGTGGCGCAGGAGGAGATCTTCGGGCCGGTCGTGACGCTGATCCCGTTCGAAGACGAGAAGGACGCGATCCGCATCGCAAACGACGTGCAGTACGGGCTGATGGCGACCGTGTGGACGGGCGATCCGGCGCGCGGCCACCGTGTCGCGAGCCGCATCAAGGCCGGGACCGTCGGCATCAACATGCCGTACACCGCCTTTCCGGGCATCCCGTTCGGTGGCTACAAGCAGTCGGGCTTCGGCCGGGAGCTCGGGCTCGAGACGCTCGACCTCTATCTCGAGACGAAGAGCGTCCTCGTCTCCACGAGCCCGAGGCCGTTCAACCCGTTCGGCCTCTAGCGCACGGCGTCACACTCCCGTCACCATGTCCGACACCGGGCCGTGGCTGCGGGCGTCACGTCCAGGAGGGATGATCGCGCGATGAGGATCCACGAGCGGCTCGACGAGCTCTACGCCATCGGCGGCGGTGTCGGCGCGAACCGCGTCGCCGGTACCTCCGGGGAGGACCGCGCACACGAACTGGCTACGCAGTGGCTGGAGGAGGCAGGCCTCGCGGTCGAGGTGGACAGCGCCGGCAACCTGATTGGGAGCAGCGCCGACACGAGCGTCTGGACCGGCTCCCATCTCGACTCCGTCCCGTACGGAGGCAAGTTCGACGGTGCGCTCGGCGTCGTCGCGGCGATCGAGGCGGTGGAACGCGCGGGCCGCGGCGTCGTCGTGGTCTTCCGCGACGAGGAGCGTGGTTGCATCGGGAGCACGGCCTTCGCCGACCGCGAGCAACTCCCCGAATGCTTCCTGGAGGTGCACATCGAACAGGGGCCTGTCTTGGAGCGCGCAGGCGCCCCGCTCGGGCTCGCGATGGGCATCGTCGGGATCGTGCGCGGCGAGCGCACGTTCGAAGGACGCGCCGGTCATGCCGGGACGGTCCCGATGCTGGGACGCGAGGACGCCCTCGTCGCCGCCGCCGAGTACGTGCTCCGCGCCCGCGCCGCGGCGATCCCGATCGAAGGCGCGGTCGCAACCGTCGGCCAGGTCGACGTCGAGCCGGGAGCGGTGAACGTGATCCCGAGCAGGGTGCGGGTCTCAGTCGACGTTCGGGCGCCGGACCGCGCGCGGCTCGACCGCCTGGTCGCCGAGCTCGAGCTCGAGGCCGACTTCCGCATGGAGCCGGTCCCGATGGCCGAGCGTCCGATGGCGGCGTTCCGCGCGGAGCTCGAGCAGCGCGGGCTCCCGGTGATCGAGCTCCCGTCGGGTGCCGGCCACGACGCCGCCGTTCTTGCGGGCGCAGGCGTCCCGACGGCCATGCTTTTCGTCCGCAGCCTGAACGGCGGGATCAGCCATTCGCCGCAGGAAGAGTCGGCGCCCGAGGACGTCGAACTGGCCGTCGACGTGCTCGCCGGCGCGATCGCCAGGCTCGCCGAAGGGACCGACTAGGCACCGCCCGGCGGTGAGACTAGAGTCGCCAGGCACGGTCTTTCGGCACAGGAGAGAGGAGAACATGAGGATACGCAGGTTCGCCCTCGGCCTGCCGTTCGCGCTCGCCGCCGCGCTGATTCTGGCGCTCGGCGTCTCGAACGGCTCGGCGAGGACGCAGAAGCAGGCGGCGGCGTTCAAGGCCGCGTGGATCTACGTCGGCCCGCACCTCGACGGCGGGTGGTCGCAGGCCCACGACAAGGGACGTCTTTACGTCCAGAGCAGACTCGGCTCGAATGTCGAGACGACGTTCAAGGAAAACGTTCCGGAAGGACCTCAGGTGGCGCAGGTCATCGAGGGTCTCGTCCGTGACGGCAACAAGATCATCTTCGCGACGTCGTTCGGGTTCCAGGATGCGATGGTCGCCGCCGCGAAGAAACACCCGGACGTGAAGTTCGAGATGGCGACCGGTACCGCGCAGTCGACGAACATGGCGGAGTATTTCGGGGCAGGCGAGGACGCCATCTACCTCTCGGGCATGGCGGCGGGCGCCGCGACGAAGAAGGGCGTGATCGGTTACGTCGTTCCCTTCGCGATCCCCGAGGTAATCCGGCACGCGAACGCTTTCGCACTCGGCGCGCAGGCGATGCATCCCGGGGTCAAGGTGAGGCTGATCTGGACGAACTCGTGGTTCTCACCCGACAAGGAGACGCAGGCCGCTCAGAGTCTGCACACCGCCGGCTCAGACGTGCTGGGGCAGAACGTCGACAGTCCGGCAGCGGGTCAGTACGCCGAGAAGAAGGGGATTCCGTGGGTGGGCTACGACTCGGACGCGCGCAAGTTCGCGCCCAAGCAGTGGCTGACCGCGGCGATCTACAACTGGGGCCCGTACTACCTGCGGAAGACCAAGGCCGCGATGAACGGGACCTGGAAGACGAACTTCTACTACGGCAACCTCAAGGACAAGATGGTCGGGCTGGCGCCGTACGGACCGAAGGTCACGGCGAAGACGAAGGCGGCGATCGCGAAGAAGAGGGCTGGCCTGATCAAGGGCACGTTCTACGAGTTCGCAGGACCGCTGTACGACCAGAAGGGCAAGCTGAGGATCCCCAAGGGCAAGCGCATGTCCGTCAAGGACCTCTACGGAATGACCTGGCTCGTCAAGGGCGTCGTCGGTAGCGCCAAGGGCTGATACGACCGAGGGCGGGGAGGCTTCGGCCTCTCCGCCTTCCTCTCCTGCGGTTGCGCTGCGGGGAATCACGAAGCGGTTTCCCGCTGTCGTTGCGAACGACCATGTCGACTTCGAGGCAGCAGCCGGGGAAGTCCACGCGCTGCTGGGTGAGAACGGCGCAGGGAAGACGACGCTCTCGAACATCCTCACCGGCCTCTACCGCCCGGACGAGGGCGAGATCGAGCTCTTCGGGAAACGCGTCGATTTCAACTCACCCCGCGACGCGCTCGACGCCGGCGTCGCGATGGTGCATCAGCACTTCCGGCTCGTCTCTCCGTTCACCGTCGCGGAGAACGTGGTGCTCGGCGATCACCGTGACGTCGGCCGGTCTTTCGTTCTCCGGCCACGTGCGATCGAGGCGCGGGTCGAGGAGCTGTCACATCGCTACGGCCTTGCGGTCGCCCCACGCGCCCGAATCTGGCAGCTCTCCGTCGGAGAGCAGCAGCGCGTCGAGATCCTGAAAGCGCTGTACAAGGATGCACGCATCCTGATCCTCGACGAGCCCACTGCGGTCCTCACTCCACAGGAAGCGGGCGCACTGTTCGAGACGATTCGCGCGATGGCTGCGGACGGACGGACGATCATCTTCATCTCGCACAAGCTGCACGAGGTGAAGGCCGTCGCCGACCGGGTCACGGTCCTTCGGCGCGGACAGTCGGTGGCCACGGTGCCGGCCGCCGGCGCCACGCCGCGTTCGCTGGCCTCGCTGATGGTGGGGCACGAGATCGAAGCCGGCCGCAGGCAGGAGGATGCAAACGAGCCCGGTGAGGCCGTGCTCGAGCTCGAGGAAGTGTGGGCCGCCGGCGACCTCGGCGTGGCTGCGCTTCGAGACGTGTCGCTGACCGTGTGCGCCGGGGAGATCGTGGGCGTCGCCGGCGTCGCGGGCAACGGGCAGCGCGAGCTTGCGGAAACGATCGTCGGGATGCGTCCGGCGACTGCTGGGAAGGTGCGCGTCGGGGGGCGAAGTGTTCGCAACGGCGATCCTCGCGCCGCGATCGGCGCCGGTGTCGCTTACGTTCCCGAAGACCGCCTCGGCACCGGCGTCGCGCCGGGTCTGAGCGTTGCCTCGAACGTCGTGCTGAAGGCGTACCGTAAGCCGCAGGTATCGCTCGGCCCGATCCTGCGCATGCGGCGCATCCGTGAGCTCGCCGAGCGTGTCATCGAGCGTTACGACGTACGGACGTCGGGCCCGAATGTTCCGGCCTGGCAACTGTCGGGCGGCAACCTGCAGAAGGTCGTGCTCGCGCGGGAGTTCTCCGGAGAACCGGTCGCGCTCGTCGCGGCGGCGCCCACTCGCGGGCTCGACGTTGCGGGCATCGAGACGGTGCATTCGTACCTGCGTGACGCTGCCGCGCGGGGAGTGGCGGTT
>Ga0307288_10000575_pt1 | contig 12404 bp, 11 predicted proteins | sample ER_DNA_142_FD_194469 | JGI IMG/M metagenome (GOLD analysis project Ga0307288, IMG submission 194469) | Bulk soil microbial communities from the East River watershed near Crested Butte, Colorado, United States - ER_DNA_142 | ecosystem: Environmental > Terrestrial > Soil > Floodplain | place... | reverse complement strand
GTGGAGCGGTCAGGCCATTCCGACCTGCCGCTGGGCGGATGCGTTGACGGTGGCGACGATCTCCCCGAGCGTGTACCGACCGGGGCTGTCGTCCGGCATCTCGGTGTCGAACCGGTCGTGCAACTCGGTCTGCATCGAGAGGAAGGCCAGCGAGTCGAGGCCGATGTCGGCGAAGCGGGCGTCGGGGTCGGTCGTGTGCGCCGACACGGGCAGGCCGGTCTTCGCGGTGAGCAGACTCATGAGATCGGCGAGAGTGAACGTCGTAGCTGGCATGACGAAGGTCCTTTCGATTACTGAGAAACGGCGGACGGATCCGGCCGGGCGACACCGGCCGGGGTCTGGACGAGCTGCAGCGAGCCGTGGGCGGTGGCCGGGAGGTCGGGCGCCGGGGCCTCCGCGACGGACTCCGCGCGGGCGAGCAGCTCCGGCAGCCGCCGGTCCAGGAACTGGACGTCGTGGCGGTCGGCGTTCACGTCGGGGTGGCGCAGGAGGGCCCGGTGCAGGGCGATGGTCGTGTGCACGCCCGGCCCCTCGACCCGCATCTCGGCCAGCGCCCGGTCCATCCGGCGGATCGCCTGGTCGCGGTCCGGAGCCCAGACGACGAGCTTGCCGAGCAGGGAGTCGTAGTGCGGACTCACCTCGTCGCCCTGGCGGTAGCCGGTGTCGAACCGCGTCCACGGTCCGTCGGGGACGTGCAGGACGTCGAGCCGGGCGGGCGCCGGTGCGAATCCCCGCGCGGGGTCCTCCGCGTTGATCCGGCACTCGATGGCCGCGCCGCGCGGCAGGATGTCCTCCTGCCGGATCTGGAGCCGCCGGCCGCCGGCCACCAGGATCTGCTCGCGGACGAGGTCCACCCCGGTGAGGAGCTCGGTGACCGGGTGCTCGACCTGGATCCGCGCGTTCATCTCCATGAAGAACGCGGAACCGGATTCGTCGACGAGGAACTCCATGGTTCCCGCACCGGTGTAGCCGACCGACAACGCGCCGCGGACGGCGAGGTGCCCGAGCTCGGCGCGCTGGCGGGGGGAGAGATGACCGGCCGGCCCCTCCTCGAGGAGCTTCTGGTGCCGCCGCTGCAGCGAGCAGTCCCGCTCCCCGAGGAAGACGCCGTTGCCGTGGGCGTCGCAGAGGAGTTGCACCTCCACGTGCCGGGCGTGCGGCAGGTACCGCTCGAGGTAGACGGACGGGTCGCGGAACACCGCCCGGGCCGTCGCCCGCGTGGTGACGAACGCTTCCTCGAAGTCGGCCGCCGCGGTCACGACCGTCATGCCCCGTCCGCCGCCGCCGGCGGTGGCCTTGATGATCACGGGGTAGCCGATCCGGTCGGCGATCTCGCGGCCCGCGTCGACGGTGCGGACCGGCTCGACGACCCCCGGGAGCAGGGGCAGGCCGGCGTCGGCCATGAGCCGTCGCGCCGTCGCCTTGTTCCCCATCTGCTGCATGACCTCCGGCGGTGGACCCACGAACGTGAGCCCCTCGCTCGCGCAGATCTCGGCGAAATCCGGGTCCTCGGAGAGGAATCCGTAGCCGGGGTGGATGGCGTCGGCGCCGGTACGGAGCGCGGCCTCCACGATGTTGGGCACGTGGAGGTAGCTGCACCGCGGCGCGGGCGATCCGATGTGCACCGCCTCGTCGGCCAGTCCGACCACGGCGGAGTGCCGGTCGGAGGTCGAATACACGGCGACGACCTCGATGCCGAGCTCCCGGCATGCCCGCGCGATGCGGACGGCGATCTCGCCCCGGTTGGCGATGAGAAGGCGGCTGATCATCGCGGCCGTCCCGTGGGCCGCAGCAGGATCAGGACCTGGTCGTACTCGACCGACTCGGCGTCGCCGACGAGGACCTCGGTCACCACGCCCGCCGCGTCGGCGACGATCGGGTTCATCAGCTTCATCGCCTCGACGATCGCGAGCGTCTGACCGGGCTCGACCTCGTCGCCGACCTGGACGAACGGGTCGGCGCCCGGCGTGGGCGCCACGTAGAACGTGCCGACGAGAGGTGCGCGGACGGCGCCGAGCCCCTCGGGGACATCGGGCACCGGGCCGCCCGGCGGCTCCTCGGCCGCGGTGGCCGGCCGTCGGGCAGGGCCGGTCCGGGTGGGCTCCTGCGAGTCGTCGCCGAGGGCGGGGGCCCACTCGACCTCGATCGCGCGGTCGCCACTGCGCACGCTGAGCCGACGAAGATCTCCCGGCAGCGCGCGGGCCAGTTCCACGACCTCCTCGCGCAGCGCCACCGTCCGGTCCTCGGGTGCGCGCGCGTCGGAGGTCCCGCTGATCACGGCCTTCTGTGCGAAGTCGCTCGGGGCCATGGTCACCCCTCCACCGGCAGCACGGGCTGGAGCGTGCGCATGGGCTGACCGTCGCTGCCGCCGATGCGCGACAGCCGTCGGCACCGGGCGTCCATGAGCGTGGCCAGGTCGAGCTGCGACAGGTCGTCGAGCTCACGGAGCAGCGCCTCCCGGACCAGGCGCGCCGCGGCGGCCGGGTCGGCATGGGCGCCGCCCGGCGGCTCGGCGACCACGGACGTCGCGACGCCGGACTCGACGAGGTGGGCCGCACCCAGTCTCATGGCGCGAGCCGCGGTCGCGGCCGACGCCGCGGTCCGCCACAGGATGGCGGCGCAGCCCTCGGGGCTGATGACCGACAGGTACGCGTTCTGCTGCACGAGCAGGCGGTCGGAGGTGCACAGCGCCAGGGCGCCGCCGCTGCCGCCCTCGCCGGTGATCACCGCAACCACGGGCACCCGCAGCCGGCTGCTGCGCATGATGATCTCCGCGATCGCGTGTGACTGCCCACGCGCCTCCGCCTCGGGGCCGGGATGCGCGCCGGGTGTGTCTACGAGCGTGACCACCGGGAGGGAGAACGACTCGGCGTGGTCGAGCAGCCGCAGTGCCTTGCGGTAGCCCTCGGGGTGCGGCATCCCGAAGTTGCGGGCGACGCGTTGCCGGACGGTGTGCCCCTTCTCGTGGCCGATCACCACGACGGACCGCCCGCCGATCGAGGCCACGCCCCCGACGACGGCGGGATCGTCGGCGAAGGCGCGGTCACCGTGCAGCTCGACGAAGTCGTCGAACGCCATGTTCAGGTAGTCCAGGGTCGTGGGCCGGTCGACGACGCGCGCCTTCTGCACGACGTCCCAGGAGTCACCGCCGAAGGGTTCCGGTCCGCCCTCGTCCCGCTCCTCGGCGGCGGGGGCACGGTCGACGGCGGCGCGGGGCCCGTGCAGGGAGAGCAGCCGCATCAGTAGGGGACGCAGCTCCGCCCTGCTCTCGACCCGGTCGATCAGGCCGTGTGCCAGCAGGAACTCGGCCGTCTGGAATCCGGTGGGCAACTCGGCGCGGATCGTCTGCTGGACCACGCGGGGACCGGCGAACCCGATGTGCGCCCCCCGCTCGCCGATCAGGATCGAGGCCAGGGTCGCGAACGAGGCGGACACGCCGCCGTAGGTCGGGTCGGTGAGCACACATACCGAGAACAGGCCGGCCTCGCGCACCCGGGCGAACGCCTGGCTCACGCGCGCCATCTGGAAGAGGGAGAAGACCCCCTCCTGCATGCGGGCGCCGCCGCTCGCGCAGACGGTCACCAAGGGGAGGTCCCGATCGAAGGCGAGCGTGGCCGCGCCGCTCACACGACGCCCTACCTCGACGCCCATGCTGCCGCCGAGGAAGGCGAAGTCCATGACGGCGAGCACGACGGGGGCGCCGCCGATCCGGGCCTGGCCGACGACGACCGCCTCCGACTCGCCGGACCGGTGGGCGGCCTCCCGCAGCCGGTCGGGATAGTCGCGGAGGTCGGTGAAGGACAGCGGGTCGGCGACGCCTGGCGGGAAGGTCGTCTCGGTGAAGCTGCCCTCGTCGACGAGCAGCTCGATCCGGGCGCGGGCGCCCAGCCGCAGATGGTGGTCGCACTCAGGGCAGACGTGCAGGTTGCGGTCCAGCCGCTTGCGGTAGATCAGCCAGCCGCAGGCGGGACAGGAGACCCAGACAGCCTGGCCGGACGGATCCGCGAGGCCCGGTTTCGTGGTGGTGGGCGAACGTGTCATGCCTGCCTCTCAGCCCCCGTGCGTCGATGGCCGCGCGCTTACTCGGGTGAGGCCGTCCAGTGGTAGAAGCGCCGGGCCATCGCGTCGGCCGGCGAGCGCCAGTGGGGGTCGTAGGCCTCGATGTAGGGCTTGAGTTCCTCGCTGACGGCGCGGAAGGCCGGCAGCGACTGGGCGATCTGCATCGCGGCCTGAGGGGGGCGGTCGAAGTCGATCAGGTGCACGTAGAGGCCGTGGAACCGGAAGAGCGAGCGATGGCGCACGCCGATCTCGTGCGGCATCGATGTCGCGTCGTAGCGGCTGAAGACGGCAGCGACGTCGTCCGCGTCAGCAGCCGACATCTTCGCGATGATCATGGTCTGATGCACGGGCCCTCCAGCGTCGCTCCGGACCGGAACGGACGCCGCTCACGCTAGGGACGGCCCGCCGCCGCGGACATCGGCCGCATGACTGGTTCGTGCGCGCACCCGGGGGCGCGCGACTCCTGGGGCCGGAACCCGCCGGAGGGAGCAGGCGCGCTCCCGATGGTCGGGGCGACGCCCGCCCGCAGGATGCCGGTCCCGTACTTTTGGGGGCAAGGCCCCGTTTGCCGGACGGCGGGCATCCCCTACCTGGGTATGAATCCCGCACGTGATCCGCGCTCGACGTGCCCGAGGTTGTGGCGGTGGCGGGAGTTGGCGCCTAGCTTTCGGAGCCCGGAAGCGGATGGCGTCGTCCAGTCGCACGCCCGATCGGAGCGGAGCTGTCGCGCATGAGTGGGGGACTCGATCGCGGCGTCTCCGGAAGATCCACATCCGGCGCCGGCGAACCGATCCAGGTCCTGATCTGCGACGACTCCGAGGTCTTGCGGCAGGGCCTCCGGACCGTGCTCCGAGCGGCGCCCGATCTCGCGGTCGTGGCCGAGGCGGCCGATGCCGCGGAGGCATTGGCCCTCGCCGCCGTCCACCAACCCGACGTCGCCCTGGTCGGCCTCGGCGCGCTGGGAGCGGTCATCGAGGACCTCGTCCGGGCGCTGACCGCTATGAGGATCCGGGTGGTCCTGCTCGGGGAGGCCCGCGCCGGCAGCGACCTGGTCGACGCATTGCAGGCCGGCGCCCGCGGCTACGTGCACACGACGGTCAGCCCGCAACGGCTCGTCCAGGGGGTCCGCGCCGTGGCGCACGGCGAGACCGTTCTCGATGCCGCCGTCACCGGCGAGCTCTTGCATCAACTGGACGGCACCAGGCGGCCGGCTCGCGGGGAGGAGGACTCCTTCCGCAGCCCGCTGACCGCCCGTCAGCAGGCCGTGTCGGAGCTCGTCGCGGAGGGGCTGACCAACGCGGAGATCGCCACCCGGCTGCAGGTGAGCCGAGCGACGGTCAAGGGGCACATCACGGTCGCGCTGCGCCGCCTCGGTCTCCGCGACCGCACCCAGCTGGCGATCCACGTCCATCGTTCCGCGCGGCCCGACGCCGGTCGCGAGGCCGGCCCACTGGAGGGCTGAGTTCGACCGACGGGGCAGGGCCGGCCAGACGAATTTCGGCGCGGCTGTGAACGCCGTGAGAGTTTCCTGACAGAACCGGGCAGTTCTGCGCTAGCTTCGCCGCGTCCGACGAAACGGACGGGGTCGGCCGAAATTCTTCCGCATCCCCGTCGCACGGCCGGGCAGGGGGAAATGCGATGACTCATGACGACACCAGGGCAGGACCGCGTTCCAGTCATCCGCCCGGCGGTCCGGACGGCCCCGCCGGCCACCTCCCGTGGCCGCGGGACGCGGCGATGACGCCGGAGTTCCGCCGCACCCTGCCCAGTCCCCGTGCCCGCACGCGGCCGCCGACGAGCCTGGTCCGGGTCCTGCTGTGCGAGGACCAGGAGGTGTTCCGTCTCGGCCTGCGGGTCGTCCTCGAGGCGGAGCCGGACATGGCGGTCGTCGCCGAGACAGCTCACCTCCCGGCCGCGGTGTCGGCCGCGGACGGCGTGGGCACGCAGGTCGTCGTCGTCCGCCAGGGCCTGGTGGGGGGTGCCACGCTGCCGCTGCTCCGTGAACTGTGCCGAGGCGGAACAGCTGTTCTCGTGCTCGCGGAGCCGGGAGAGGACGCCGGATCGGAACTGGTCGATGTACTGCAGGCCGGGGTCCGCGGCTTCCTCCCTCGCCGGTCGGCGGCGCAACGGCTCGTCGACGGTGTGCGGTCGCTCGCCAAGAACGAGGCCGCGCTCGACGCCGCTGCCACCGATCAGCTCGTGCACTACCTGACCTCCCCCGCGGAACGTCGGGGATCGGGGAGGCGAACACTCGACCGACTCACCGACCGGCAGCGGGAAGTCGCCGAACTGGTTGCCCAGGGCCTCAGCAACGATGAGATCGCCGCCAGGCTGTTCCTGAGCCTGGCGACGGTCAAGAGCCACCTCACGGCGTCGATGCGCCGCCTCGAGGTCCGTACCCGTACGCAACTGGCGATCCTGGTCAGCCGCGATCAGGCGCCCGTCGCCTGACGCGCAGCCCAGGACCGCTGGGTCTGCCCTGTCGTCGTCAGGTGACGTCACGCCGGACCAGGAGCAGCCCGGTGAGGGCGCCGAACAGGACGAGGAAGCCGGCGAGCGCCCAGGCGGCCTGCGTACCGCCGACGATCGCGGCGACACCTGGGGTGCGCAGGACGGCGTCCGGCCCGGCCAGCGCGGCCACCAGGGAGCCGGCGTTGACACCTGGGAGCAGGGCCTGTCCGGCATCGAACAGGGAGAGCAGCGGGGCCGCGACGTTCACGACGAGGCTCTCGATGGCGAGGATCCAGACCAGGCCGAGCCCGATCGGCAGGGCTGTTCCGCGGAGCGCCGTCCCCAGGAACATGCCCATCGCGCCCCACGTGCCGGCGATGAGCAGCCCGGCGGCGAAGCCCCGGACCAGATCGCCGGGAGTCGGCCAGTCGAAGGCCGCGGACTCACCTGCAGCGATCACCCAGCTCGCGAGCGCGGTGAGCAGGAAGCTCACGACGACCGTGCCCGCCAGTACCACCAGGAGCGCCAGCAGCTGACCGGCTAGGACGGTGAGGCGTCGTGGCCCCTGTACGAGCAACGTCTTCAGGGTTCCCCAGCCGTATTCGCTGCCGGCCAGCAGGGCGCCGAGGGTCAGCACGAGGGCGCCGCCGAAGAGCGGCAGCCCGGAGAGGGCGTTCTGGACGAGCCGGTCGGGCAGCACCCCGGCCAGCAGGGCCTCCGGCGGGCTGCCCTCGTACGAGGCGCCCCGCCGGTAGCTGACGTACGGGATGAGGAGGCTGAAGATCAGCTGAACCGACGGCCACAGGCCCAGCAGCACCCAGGTGGCGGGGCGGCGCAGCAGTTTCACCAGCTCGGCGGACATGATCGCTCCGAGCACCCCCGACGGGCGGGGCGTCGTCGTGACGCTCATCGGGGGAGTACCCGACGGCCGAACCGGCGCCGGGACCGTCCGGGCGGATCCCCCTGGGGTGGGTCGTCGCCGGTCGGCTGCGGGCCGGTCATCTGCAGGAAGACCTCCTCGAGCGTGCGCACTTCCTGACGGAGCCCCGTGACGTCGATTTCGGACCGGACGAGCGCGCGGTTGATCTGCGCGGCGGACTCGGGCCCGGCCTGGACGTGCAGCTTCCCGTCGACCACGGATACCCGCTCGGCGCCCAGCAGACCGCCGGTGACGGCGACGGCGTCGGCAAGAGGTTCGGCCTCGATGACGAGGCGGCCCAGTCCCACCAGATCCCCGACCGTGCCCTGGACGATGAGGCGGCCGTGCGAGACGACCGCGACGCGGTCGCAGACCTGCTCCACCTCGGCGAGCAGGTGGCTGGACAGGACGACGGTGCAGCCCTCGGCGGCGAGCCTGCGCAGCAGGGCCCGCATGTCGGTGATGCCTGCGGGGTCGAGTCCGTTCGTCGGTTCGTCGAGGACGACGAGCTCGGGCTGCTTCAGCAGCGCCGCGGCGACGCCCAGGCGTTGCTTCATGCCCAGCGAGTACGTGCCGTAGCGGTCGTCGGCACGGTCCATGAGGTCGACGGTCGCCAGCACCTGCGCGATCCGGCGGTGGGGGGTGCCGGCGTACTTGGCGAGTACCCGGAGGTTGTCCCGGCCGGACAGGTAGGGGTAGAAGCCCGGCCCTTCGATGAGGGCACCGATGCCCGCGACGGACTCGCCGGCGGTCCGGCCGAGCACCCACGCCGAACCGCTGGTCGGGCGCACCAGCCCCGTGAGCATCCGCAGGGTCGTCGTCTTGCCGGCGCCGTTGGGCCCGAGAAAGCCGAACACCTCGCCAGGACGCACCGTCAGCGACAGTCCGTCGACGGCCGCCCGGGATCCATAGCGCTTCGTCAGGCCCTCGGTCACGACCGCGGCGTCACCGGTCCACGTCGGCGCGGATGCAGGCTGCTCGACGGCCACGGAGGGGTGCACGGGGCGAACTGTTCCTTCTCGTCGTCATCTCTGTCGACGGTGCAGCCGGCCCGGTCTTCGAATCCCGCGCGGGCATGGGGTTGCCGGCCATACCACCGGAGGGCGCCTGGTCCCTGCGGGGGAACCGGACCCCCTTCCTGGGTCGTGACCACCCCCTTCTCAAGTGGCAGGCCCCTACCTGCGACGCGACCAGATTCCCGACTCCCGACCGCTGGGCGGCGTCGCGCCGTCCCGTAATCGTTAGCCCGGCACGCCACAGGTACGTCACAGCGATCCGTCGCCGCCGTACCGACACGCTCGCGCAGCACCCGCGCGGGCGGCCCGGACCAGATGAGGCGGACATGGACCACAGCAGGACAACGAGGACGAGGCGGCGCGCACGCGTACTTCCCCGACTGGCCGTCGCCGGTGTCGCCGCGCTGCCGCTGGTCGCCCTTCCGGCGGGCATCGCCGGCGCGACGCCGGGCACCACGTGGGTGGTGCACGCGAACGAGTCGATCCAGGCCGCCGTCGACGCGGCCCAGTCGGGCGACACGATCCTGATCGAGCCCGGCACCTACCAGGAGGCCGTGTGCGTCGACGGCAAGGGGTTGACGATCGTCGGGGCCGGGCGAGGCGAGGGCGGCACCGCGATCGTCTGGCCGGACTGGCAGACCCCGGCGGACCTACCCGCCGTGCCGTCGACTCCATGCTGGGAAGCGCAGGACGCGGCCGATCCCGAGAGCCTCCCTGGGCTCCAGGACGACGTCTCGGCGCTGTTCTTCCTCAACCCCGACAGCCCGGTCGTCGTGAGAAGTCTCGCGACCCGGAACCACCCCGCCCACGGGATCGCCGCCTGGGGCGCCGATGGCTTCTCCGTCAGCGACACCTCGGGCTACGCGCACGACCGGTACGGCATCCTCGCCGCGAACTCCACCGGCAGCCGGATCCACGGCAACATCGAGACCGGTCTCGACCGCGGTACCGCCGAGCAGCCCAACAGTGGCACCGCCGGGATCTCCTCCGGCGACTCGGACTATGCCGACGCCACCATCGCGGACAACCGCGTCGAGGGCTTCAACCTCGGGATCTTCGTCCGCGAGTCCCGGAGCGGCCGGATCACCGGCAACACCGTGACGGGCAACTGCGTCGGCATCAACATCTTCGACGACTCCGCGACCGAGATCCCGGACACGAGCCGGAACGTCCCGGCCGGCGACTGGATGCTCCAGGGCAACAGTTCGATCGCCAACAACCGGTTCTGCCTCGCCGGCATCGGTGACGTGAACGCCTCGCTGCGGGTCTCGGGCACCGGCATGACCGTGGTGAACGCCGACGCGGTGGACATCGTCCACAACGTCATCCAGGACAACGTGCCGTCCGTGGATCCCGCGACGCTGCAGTTCCCCGCCGGCGGGCTGACGCTGCTCACCCTCCCGCCGTTCAACAACCCGCAGGGGATCGATCCGGGTCCCGTGACCGACGTGCGCGTGATCGCGAACACCATCACGGGCAACGTGCCGGTGGACATCCTGCTGGGCTGGCCGCCGCCGCTCGACACCCAGCTCCCGCCCCCCGGCCCAGGCATCGTGTTCCTGGCGAACACGTGCGGCACCAGCTACCCGCCGGGGACGGCAGACTGCGGGGCCTGACCCAGCGACCCGGATGTTCCAGTGACGCTGCGGCTGCCCGGCTCCGGCCGGGTGGCCGCAGCGCCGCATGTCGAGCGCCCCCCGACGCCGATCCGAGGGGCGTCCCGGCCGGGAGCCGGAGGAATCAGCGGCGGCCGAGTCGGTAACCGACCAGGATGCCGATGAGGGTCAGCAGGGCGCCGACGCCGGCGCCGAGCAGCAGCGTCTGGGTGTCGCCGCCGAGCGGGCCGGCAGCAGCGGCCGCCTTACCGGTGAACACCTGCGGTCCCGCAGCGGCGGGGGCGCCGACGAGGGCAGGCTCACCGGCGGCGGCCGGCGCCGCAGCGGCAACGGGCACGGCCACACCGGTCAGCTCGTCGTCGATCGCCTTGAAGAACTGGCCGGCCATCCGCTTGGCCACGCCGGAGATCATCCGCTGGCCCACGCCCGCGACCGGCCCACCCACGACCGCATCCGCGGAGTAGGTCAGCGCCGTCCCCTCGCTGTGCGGCTCCAGGTTGATCGTCACCGTCGCCCGTACGTTGCCCGGGCCACCGGCACCGGACGCGTGCATCACGTACGACGAGGGCCGGTTCTGGTCCGACAGCTTCACCTCACCGGCGTACGTCCCGCGGATCGCGCCGACGCCGACCGTCACGTTCATCTTGTACGCGTCGTTCCCGGTCTGCTCGAGCGATTCGCAGCCAGGAATGGTGCGCGCGAGAACCGCCGGGTCGGTGATGACCGCCCACACCTTCTCGGGGTCGGCATGCAGCACCGCAGAGCCGTCGAGATTCACGCTGTCACTCCAGTCCCCGCCCGGCGTCCAGCCGTGGCGGTCAGTTCCGAATCCGGGGATCGCACAAGGTCGTACAGCTCAGTGGGCGAGATCGGCATCGAGGTGATCCGCCGTCCCACCGCGTCCTCGATCGCCGACGCGATCGCCGCCGTGCCCGGGATGACCCCGGCCTCGCCGGCGCCCTTGAGGCCCAGCGGGTTCAGCGGCGACGGGGTCTCCTGGTGGTCGATCACCACGTCGGGGATCTCGCTGGCGTAGGGCATCAGGAAGTCCATGAACGAGGCGTTCTGCAGCTGCCCGTCCGAGTCGTAGGCCATCCGCTCGTACAGCGCACCGCCCACGCCCTGCGCGACGCCGCCGTGCACCTGGCCCTCGACGATCATCGGATTCACGATGTTGCCGCAGTCGTGCACCACCGCGTACTTCACGACGTCGATCTCCCACGTCGTCGGGTCGATCTCCACGATCGCCGCGTGCGCGCCCGATGCGAACGTCGACCGGATCGGGGAGTAGTAGTCGACGTGCTCCAGGCCGGGCGCATCGCCGACGGCGACCGGCGGCTTGTCGTCCGATCCCGGCCGCGCGAACTGGGTGGCCTGCTTGGCCGCCTCGTCGAACGCGTAACGCAGCGGGTTCGACAGCACCGCGACCGTCCGCAGCGGGATCGAGGCGCCGGGGGTGCCCTTCACCTGGATCAGGCCCTCGTCGATCTCCAGGTCGCCTGGGTCGGCCTCGAGGACGTCGGCCGCGATCCGCAGCGCCTTCTCCCGCACACCGCGGGCGGCCAGCGCGATCGCGTTGCCGCTCATCACCGCCGCCCGCGACGCGAACGTGCCCACCGCGTACCCGAAGCGCCGGGTGTCGCCCGTGGTCACCTCGATGTCCTCGATCGGCACCCCGAGCTCCGTGGCCACGATCTGCGCGAACGCCGTCTCGTGCCCCTGGCCCTGCGACGTCAGCCCGGTCGAGACCAGCACCTTGCCGCTGCCGAGCACCTGCACGTGCCCGCCCTCGTACGGCCCGGGCCCGGTGCCCTCCACGTACAGCGCCATCCCGACGCCCAGCATCCGGCCGCGCGCGGCAGCCTCCTCGCGGAGACGGTCGGCCTCCGACCAGCCGACGAGCGTCCGCAGCTTGTCCAGCAGCCCCGGGTAGTTGCCCGAGTCGTAGATGACCGGCCGGCCGTCCTGGAACGTCAGGTGGTGGTCGTAGGGGAACTGGTCGTTCTGAATCAGGTTCCTTTCGCGGACGACGGACCGGTCGAGGTCCAACGCGTCGGCGATGCGGTCCATCGTCCGCTCCATCGCGTAGCAGCCCTGCGGCCGCCCGGCGCCGCGGTACGGCGTCACGATCACGGTGTTCGTGTAGACCGACTCGACGATCACCCGGTACGTCGGGATCACGTACGGCCCCACCAGCTGGGTGGCCGTCACGATCGGCACGATGATCCCGTAGGGCGTGTACGCGCCGTTGTCGTGCCAGATGTGCACGTCGAGGGCGGTGATCCGGCCGTCGTCGTCGTACCCGACCGTGATCTCCTGCCGCTGCTGGCGCTCGTGCGCCGA
>Ga0307288_10000569_pt1 | contig 12481 bp, 11 predicted proteins | sample ER_DNA_142_FD_194469 | JGI IMG/M metagenome (GOLD analysis project Ga0307288, IMG submission 194469) | Bulk soil microbial communities from the East River watershed near Crested Butte, Colorado, United States - ER_DNA_142 | ecosystem: Environmental > Terrestrial > Soil > Floodplain | place... | reverse complement strand
AGTTAATTTCCCATCAGGTATTGGAGGACTGCAATGTCGAATAACTTACCCGAATCCGGGCCCGCGGGTTCGGCTGAGGGCCGCCCTGTGGAGCTTGGACAACCAACCGAGCCGACGGACGGCGATACTGACCGTGAAGTGGGAGAGCGCCCAGACCTAGATGCTCGCCAACGCAACATATCAACGACGAGGAAGCAGATGGGTCCACCACAGCCGCGTGTCGAACCTGGCGATGAGCAAGATACAAGATCGATTGCGAATCACGAGCCACCCAGTGATCCGGAACTGAGCGGGAGGTGAGCACCCTATGGCGTCTTTGACGGTTCAATCGAATTTGGGTCTTGATGACATAGCCACGAATGATTCGACCTCAACAGTCGGGGAGCCTACGGTCGGAGTCGGAGGTCAGGGCATCTTCGTTGCCGGCAACTGGTATGCCAGCAGATCCACCAACAGTGGTGCCAGCTGGGTTCATGTCGATCCTTTCACCAGTTTGCCTTCGGCAGCCGGCGGCTTCTGTTGTGACCAGGTTGTCCTGCATGATTCCACGCGAGGATTGTGGATTTGGATCTTGCAGTACAGTCAGCAAGGCACCGCCAATGTTTTCAGGCTGGCCGCCTGTCATGATGCCGACTTCGCTACTGGTGGATGGTATTGGTGGGATATTGGTCCTACAACACTTGACGGCGCCTGGAGCAACCTCTGGTTCGATTATCCGGACGCAGCCTGTACCAACGAAGCTTTGTTCGTAACATTCAACATCTTCAACAGTGGCGATGTGTGGCAGAGAGCCGCAGCGATGCGGTTCCCGCTCGATACCATTGCCAATCGCGGTACACTAATTTTCAACTTTTTCTCGACGACAAACAATGGATCGCTGCGTTTAGCGCAGGGCGCCTCCAACACAATGTATTGGGCTAGCCAGAACTCCAATCAGCAGCTGCGACTATTCTCGTGGGCTGATGGCCAAAACACGATTAATTGGTGGAACGTGACCGTAAGCCAATACGCCACCGCAATATCTTCCACAGCGCCGAATGGGATTGATTGGCTCTCGCGGGCAGACACTCGGATAACCGGCGCCACGGTCGGCAATGGCGTGATCACTTTCATGTGGACGGCTGGCAACGGAACGAACCGACCACATGCCTACTGCAAGGTGGTGCGAATCAATGAAAGTAACAAGCAACTGATCGACGAGCCTGATATCTGGAGCAGCGACCGGGCCTGGGCGTATCCAGCAGCTTGTACCAACGGCTCGGGGACTCTCGGCTTCACCGCCTTCTACGGGGGAGTCGACCGCAATATTGGGCACGTTGTCGGTGCGCGGGACGATGCCAGTGGAAGCTGGGCGACGGTCTACGCCAAATTGGGCAGTGACTCGCCGAACGTCGCCAAGTGGGGTGACTACTTAACTTGCCGCCTTCCGGCACCTGGTAGTGCGACCTGGGTTGCCGTTGGCTACACCCTTGAGGGAGGCGACTCGCGGCGGGAGATTGTGCCCAGAGTGGTGAGGTTCAGCCTCGCCTTGGCAGGCCCGGCTGGCCACGATGGTGACGTGCTGCGGGGTAAGGTCTTGGATGCCGGTGGATAATCACGTCGGCAAGTGGAATGGACACATGGCCGGCTGCCGAGCTAAAAAACGCCGCGAATGACCGACCATGGAGTGCGCTGGGTGGCGAAGTTAACCGCCACTTCAGCGGCTGACATCGATGCTCTGCTGGGCTTGTCGCTGGGTCTGGATGTGTGGGAGCGGCACGGCGAGAGCTTGGTGGTGGCGGCAAGCGAGGCGCAGCTGCTGGAGTTGGAGCGTCGCGATTTGGTACGGGTAGATCGGCTAGCGACGCAGGCCGAGTTCGAGGCGCGTGCCCTCGGTGGTCCCCAGTCGACTGGGTAGGGAGACGCAGTATGACCGTAATTGCGAGGGTGACGTCGGAAGACCCGCACGTGATGCTCGTGCAGTTGCTGACCGCTCCACTTGGGCTAGACGTTTGGGAGGTGAAACCCGACCACGTCGTGCTGCAGGCTACGGAGGCCCAGATTGAACGGTTGGAACAAATGGGCTACGGCGTTGAGCAGCTTCATATGACTGAGAACTACGTGTCTACCTTCGCCAGGGCGGCGGGCGCCGACGGCTATCACTCAGCTACAGAGCTGGAGCAGGACATGCGCGCCCTGGCTGAACAACGGCCGGATATCGCCGAACTTCGTGAGATCGGACGCAGCTTCGAAAACAGGCCGATTTGGGTGCTGCGGCTAGGAGATCGTCGCGGCACCGATCGCAAAGTGCTGTTCTTGGGTTGCCACCATGCCCGCGAGTGGATAGCTGTCGAGGTGCCGTATTTGCTGGCGCAGCACCTCGTGGCTACGGCCGACCATGACCCGGTGCAAAGGTGGCTCACGCAAGGTGAGATTTGGGTCGCCCCCATGGTCAATCCGGACGGGCACGAGTTCACTCGCGCCGAGAACCGGCTATGGCGCAAGAACCGGCGGCCAAATGCTAACGGCAGCTTCGGGGTTGACCCCAACCGAAACTATGGCTACATGTGGGGGACGCTGGATGTCAGCACATCAAGTCACGTGCCGCAGGATGAGACGTATGTCGGGCCGCGTGCGTTCTCTGAGCCCGAAGTGCGGGCGGTCCGGAACCTCGTGGCGGTCGAACTGTTCTCAGGTGTGTTGACCTACCACAGCTACTCTCAGCTGATCCTCTATCCATGGGGATACGGCTCGACACCAATCGTCGACCCGGCCGACCGCAGCGCCATGCAACGGATCGCCAGGGAAATGCAACGACTCATAAAGGATGTGCATGGCTTCATCTATACACCGCAGCAGTCCTCGTCGCTGTACCCGACTGCGGGTGATACGACCGATTGGACGTATGGCGAGTACGGAATATTCTCCTTCACTATCGAATTACGTCCCACCAGCCAGGCCGAAGGTGGATTCATCTTACCTCCGGACCAAATCCGCCCGACCGCGGAAGAAAACCTGCCAGCTGCTTTCGAATTCATCAGTCAGGCCCTCGACCATGATAATGCTAGAACCGTGCCCCGCTGATGAACACCCATCCGTCCGGGTTTCGGCGCTGGACGGCCAGAATGATTCATTAGAGTGAGGAGCTCCGATGATTGATGACTCCGGAGGAAAGCTGCGTCGGCTGGCGAGGATTCAACTCGCTCTCACGGTTGTTTTTGCAGTCTTAACTGTCCTCGCTGTTGCGGTTCCTATGTGGATCGAGGAAGTGTCAGGTCTTTCACCTGACGGCGGCAACGGCGAAGTTGAACTTTTGTTGGCGATCCCGTTCGGTGTTGCCGCTTTGATTTTCACGGCCTTGACTTGGCGTTCGCGTCAGCGGCTCGCTGCTGACCACACAAGCTGACAAAGTCGAGCAGCTTGTCGCCAATCGACATACCGCTTCGCCTCGCCACATGGTGAGGGGCTCGGCACGCCGAATGGTGCAGGAACGTCAACGCCGTGACGCATCAGAGACGGCGGTCACACAGGCAGTCGCCGCCACCTCCGACTGGGCCGAGGGGGCACTACGCCGTTGGATGTTCAGGCTGAAATCCATAGACGCGGCCGGCCCTACTAAGCGGGCCGCGCTTGACCGGTTGTTTGGTGAGAAACCAATAGAACCCCGGATTCTCAGGATTCTCATGGTATTTGGCGCCCCAGGGCTCCATCTGATGAGTGGGTCCGCGTGAGGGCGGACCGACGGTGAAGGAGATCCGAATGGCGTACAACGCGTGTGATGGACGGCAGACGGAATTGGCCCCGCACAGCACTTTGCCTAGACGAGCTGTCCAAGGACGTCTCACGATCCGACAAAGGTGCTGCATGCGTTGCTAGCTCCCCGGTAACGTTTTCAGCTGCTGATCGCAATTTGCGGATTCACACGCCGCCAGGCGTTCAAACGGAGAGGATGCAGGTCATGGCGAAAAAGGCGGTCCTCGTCGGCGTTAACCGCTACCGCATTCCGGGGGCGGACTTGCGCGGCTGCGTGCCAGACGTGAAAAACATGTCCAATCTGCTTCAGCGACAGTACGGGTTCGGGGAAGGCGACATTTCTCTCCTCACCGACTTCGACGCCACGAAGAAGGCCATCGAGGAGGCGATCGCGGGGCTGATCCAAGGTGGGCGGCGCGGCGATGTGCTGCTTGTGCATTACTCCGGTCACGGCTCCAACGTCCCCGACAACAACGGCGACGAGGCCGACAACCGCGACGAGATCCTCTGTCCGACCGATCTTGACTGGTATGACCCGCTACGCGACGACTGGCTGCGGAACGTCTTCGACGGGCTGGGTGACGGGGTGAGTCTCACGGTGATCACCGACTCTTGTCACTCCGGCACCATCACGCGGGCCATCGAGCCGCCGGACGCACCGCTGATAGAGCGCTACCTTCCGAGCCCGTGGGACCTGGCCGCCGTTGAGTCCGGGCGTAGTCTCACCGGGACAACGCGCGGCACCCTGCATCAAGCGGCGGAGCGCGAGCGTAAGGCTCGCGACATCGTTCCCGTCGACATTCCCGAGGTGCTCATCTCGGGCTGCCGGGCCGACCAGACCTCGGCCGACGCGGCCATCGGTGGCGGTTTCGCCGGAGCGCTGACTTACAACCTTGTCGAGGCGCTCACCGAGTCCGATACGCCGCTGTCCTACCGCGAGCTGCACGATCAGACCTGCGCAAAGCTGAAACGCGGGCGCTACGAACAGATTCCGCAACTCGAAGGCAACGAGGCGCGTCTCGACCAACCTTTCCTCTCGCCGCTCGAATAGCACTCGGCACGCGCTCAGAGGGGCGGTCATGACTGTAAAGCTGGCGATATACGGCCAACGCGACACAGGTGATCAGCGCGCGATGCGGGGCGGTCCGCCCGGTGTCGAGGTTCCGGTCACCGACCTGCTCGACAAGGTCGAGGTGGTTACCTCTTTCGATCTCTCGCCCTCGGTGCGCACGCGCACGAAATCTCAAGCGCCCGTCGAGGAATCGGTCGAGGACGACGACGTGCTCGAGATCGAGGTCGAAGGCGGCTTCCAAATCTGGACCTCGGCACAGCGCTATCGCGAGGACGTCCTGCTACTGAAGCCGGAAGCGAAGGTCGGCGATGCAGTCAGCGTCGACACGCTGCCGCGGGTGTCGGAGCGCGGCATCGCGGAATGGGTGACAAGCAGGCTGCGCGTCCTGCGATTAAGGAAAGACAAGATCGCGGATCTGCTTAGCAACCCGGCCCAATGGCCCACCGACCTGACAGCGTTGGCGACAGACCTCGGCATCGATCTTGCAGTGAAGCTTCCGGCCTGGTTTGCCACCAAGGTCCTCATCCGCATCATCGAGAGCCGCCTCAAGCCCGGCCCCGGCCTGTACACGTGGGAGGACGCCACGCGCCAGCCCGGGCCGGACAATCCCACGCCAGTGAGCCTTGAAAGCTTCGACGTCGACAAGCCAATTCTCGTCTTCATCCACGGCACCGCGTCCTCCGCACGCGGCAGCTTCGGTGCGTTCCTGAGCCAGGATGCGCAGCCGCAGTGGCAGGCGCTGCGTCGACTCTTCGGCGATCGCATCTACGCCTTCGAACACCGCACGTTGAGCGACAGCCCGATCGACAACGCCATCGAACTGCTCGGCGCACTGCCGCGCAACGCCCGCGTCAGCATCGTGTCGCATTCGCGAGGCGGGTTGGTCGGCGATCTCGTCTCGTTGACGTCGGTAAGCACGGATCTTCTCGCGCGTTTCCACCGCAAGGATCCCCAACTGCGGCAGGCCGATGCGCACGATCGCCGGCAACTGGAACTGCTCACCGAACTGATTGCGGAGAAGCAACTTCAGATTGAGCGCTTCGTGCGCTGCGCTTCGCCCTCTCGCGGCACACTGCTCGTCGGGGAGAACATCGACGTATTCCTGTCGGTGCTCACCAATCTCGTCGGCTTGATTCCAGGGGTGGGCGGAACTCCGCTCTACGAGGTGACAAAGCGGATAGCTCTGGAGATCATCCGGTCCCGGACCGTGCCATCACTGGTGCCCGGACTCGAAGCGATGATCCCGCAGTCGCCGCTGGTCGCGCTGCTGAACAACCTGAATGCTCCGGCGCTCGGCGCGATGGGCGTGATCGCAGGCGACATCGAGGGCGGAAACTGGCTCAAGCGCCTCGGTGTGTTCGCCAGCGATCACATCATCTACGAGGCTCGCGACAACGACCTCGTCGTCAACACCGACGCCATGTTTCACGGCGCCCGCCGTGACCTGGCGGGCTATGTCTTCGACCAGGGTGGCGACGTCAGCCACTTCAACTACTTCCGCAACCCGCGCACGCGCGCCGCGCTCGTCGACTGGCTTGCGGCGCCGACCGGAGACCGGCCGCCAACGTTCCACGAACTCACGTCGGACGAGTTCGAGCCGGTGCCAATGCTGCGTTCGATGCAGACGCGTGCAGGTGCCGATCAGCCGATCGTCTTTGTCCTACCGGGAATCATGGGCTCGCACTTGAACATTGGCGACCGCGCGGTGTGGCTGCGCTACCTTGCCTTGTTGCGGGGCGGGCTTGGCGACCTCGCCGATGTGGATGCGGTGAAGGTGCGTCCGGTCGCCCTCGTCGGCGACGGTTACCGCGAGTTGTGCGAGTTCCTGCAGGACTCTCACGAGGTGATGCCGTTCGCGTACGACTGGCGCCGATCGGTCAGGGACGCGGCGCGGCTGCTGGCCGTTGAGGTCGACAACGCCCTGCGGCGGACTCGTCAACCGGTGCGCATCGTCGCTCACAGCATGGGCGGGCTGGTGGTGCGCGCGATGATCGCGGCGCGGCCCGATCTGTGGGACCGCATGTGCGAGCGTGACGGCGCGCGACTGGTGATGCTGGGCACGCCGAATCGCGGTTCGCATGACATCGTCGAGGCTCTGTTGGGTACCGCCGCAACCGTCCAGCAACTCGCGCTGCTCGACCTTGTGCACGACACGACTGAGATCGTCGACATCGTCGCGAGATTCCCCGGTGTGCTCGAGCTGCTGCCCAACAACGGGGGCTACTTTGAAACATCCCAATGGCGACGGTACCGGGACCAGCGCAACGGCTCGGCCGTCCCCGATGAGGCGTTGCTGGCTGCCGCGCGCCAAACACATGCCAGCCTCGCCGGGCACCTGTCGCTGTTTCCGCATTCGGATCGCGTGCACTACGTGGCCGGGACCTCGCCGCGCACCGTGACCGACGTCGAGATCGTCCACGGTCGCGTCGTGCTCGAGTGCACAACGGAAGGCGACGGACGAGTTACCCATGAGTCGGGCCGCCTTCCGGGCGTACGAACGTGGTACATGGAGGTGGCGCATGGCGACCTGGCGGCGCACCAGCCGAGCTTCCGCGCACTGCAGGAGGTCCTCGAGACCGGCACTACGTCCCATTTGTTGGCCGCCCCACCCAGCACGTCCCGTGGCGGTGCAGTCACGTACCCGGCGCTGCCCGAGCCGGTGCTCTATCCGACGGAATCGTCGCTGGCGGGCGGCATGCTCGGCAAGACTCCGCGCAGGCCGTATCAGCAAGGCGAGCAGCCGAGCTTCCGGGTATCGGTGATCCACGGCGATCTGCGCTACGCGCGCTATCCAATCGTGGTCGGGCATTACGAAGGTGACACCATCATCGGCGCGGAGGATCACGTCGACCGGCTGCTGCGCGGCGCGCTGTCGCAACGCTATTCGCTCGGTCTCTACCCGGGCGAGTTCGGCTCCCGGGCGGTGATCCTGCGCAAGCCCACCGCGGTGCAAAAGGCGCTGCGCCTGCCTTCGGGTGCGATCGTCATCGGCCTGGGCAAGTGGGGTGAACTGAGCACTGGGCAACTGAGCGACCTTCTTCGCCGCGCCGCGCTCCAATACGTGCTCGAGCTCCGCGACGGCCTCGCCGCGTCGCCGGATGAAGACGAGGTCACGGAGAAGGTGGGCCTGTCGGTGCTGCTGATCGGTGGCAACTCGACGGCAAACATCGCCGTCGGGGATTCGGTCGGGGCCATCCTCCGCGCGATTGCACAGGCCAACCTCGAACTCGCCAACGGTAACGGCAGCGCGTTGACCATCCAGGAGCTCGAGATTATCGAGCTGTACACCGACACAGCGATCGAGGCCGCACATGCGGTCAAGCGTCTCGCTCCGCTGATCGGCAAGGAGCTCAACACGACCATCGACGCCGCTGCGCTGCTTCGGCCCGGTCGCGAGGGGCGCCGGCGCCTGACGTCGACGACAGGCCGCGACGCCTGGCGCCGTTGGGAAGTGAGCGTGGTGACGCCCCCGCGCACGTCCCAACCGGCATGGCTACCCAAGCCGCTGGCCGATCGCCTCAAGCGCGCGGTACTCGAATCGGACAATGCCGACGCGGAGCTGCTCGCGGCGCTCGCGGAGTTGGCGATCGGCGAACCCGCAGAGCCAAACGAGGCGCATCGTGAGATCAGGTTCCTCACCCTCTCGGATCGCGCGCGGGCCGAAGCCACCTCGCATCAGCGACAGCCGGAGCTCGTGGAGCGCCTGATCAAGGATTCGATCTCCCAGCCACGCTTTCGCCCTGAGGAATCGCGCGTGCTCTTCGAGCTCACGGTTCCCAACGAGCTCAAGTCGGGGCTCGCGCAGGTCGACAATCTGGTGCTGGTCCTCGACGCGGAGAGCGCTGCCTACCCATGGGAGCTGATGAACCCCGGCGACAAGCCGCTGTGCATCGCCAAAGCCCTTGTGCGGCAGTTACAGACCACGAACTACCGCCCTCAGATCGGCGCACGAGCTGGCACGGCCGCCTATGTCGTCGGCGATCCGCTGGTCAGCCCGCCGTTCAGGCAACTGTCGGGCGCGGCGGCCGAAGCCCGTGTGGTGTATGACCAGCTACGCGGGCGATTCGTCGTCGACGAACCTATGACCAGACCGACGGCGCTCGACGTACTCGCCGGGCTGTACAAAAAGCCCTATCGCATAGTGCACCTAGCCGGACACGGCCACTACGAACCGCCGACTACGGCGGGCGGTAAGGCGCGCAGCGGAATGGTGCTCGACAACGGCGTGTTCCTCACCGCCGTCGAGGTGGGCCAGATGCAGCAGGTACCGGAATTGGTGTTTCTCAATTGCTGCCACATCGGACAGACCGGACCCGAGGTGGCAGCACCGCGCACGCCGGCCGTTGAGTTCAATCGCCTCGCCGCAAGCGTTTCACGCGAATTGATCGAGATGGGCGTGCGAGCGGTCGTCGCCGCAGGTTGGGCTGTCAAGGACGACGCCGCGAAGGAATTCGCCCAGAAGTTTTACGAAAACATGCTCGGCGGCGAGACTTTCGGCCGCGCGCTCAAGACGGCCCGCAACCACACCTACGAAAATTTCCGCGACAGCAACACTTGGGGCGCCTACCAGGCGTATGGCGACCCGGATTATCGACTCGATCCCAGCGGTACCGGCACAGCGGTAGCGGCGCTGGGTCCCGTAGACGTTGCGGAGTTCATCGAGGTGGTGGACGGCATCGGGCGCATGGCGGAAGTCGCCAGGGCGGTTGGCAAATCGCCCAGCCCGGCGGTGCAGACCCTCGATGCGCTCGTGAAGGACTGCCCCACCGATTGGCTCGCCCAAACCGACGTGCAGATGGCGATCGGGTACGCCTACGGCAGGCTCAAGCAGTTCGACAACGCCCGCCGATACCTAATCACCGCTCTCGCGGGTGAGGGCGACACATCCACGACGACCATGCGCGCTGTCGAACATCTCGCCAATTACGAGGCACGCCGTGCCGAAGAAATCGCCGACGGCCAGCCAGAGCGTGCCCGCGAGTTGCACGCCTCCGCCATTGCACGCCTCGAACAACTCCTCGCCGTCGCTGAGACAGCAGAGCGGCACAACTTGCTAGGAAGCGCGTACAAGCGTCGCGCCGTCGCAGAATCAAACTCCAGAACGGCCAAGAAGGCTCTGTCTCAGGCGTCCGAACACTACCGGCAGGCGCATCTGCTCAGACTGCAGCGCCAAAGCCTCGATCCATACCCCGCGTTGAACTGGTTGACACTCGCGACACTTCTGGATGAGCATGTGCCGGACGCCGATGCATTGATTGAGCGTTGCGCGGCCACAGCACGCGAGCGGTTCTCAATCGACCGCAAGTTTTTCACGGCGATTGACATGGCCAACGCGGCCATGGTGCGCGCGTTCAGATCGGACCGGCTCGGACAAGATGGCCAAGCGGGGGACGACGAGGTTGTCCGGCTCCAGACCAGCTTCGAGGAAGTCGTCGAATTGGCTGGGCCTACCGCCAGCGAACTTGATTCGGTCGGCAAGCAGATAGACATCATCGGCAGGTTGCTCAAGAAGATCTTCCCCAACCGCGCGAGCACCCGAGCAACGCTTGCACGTCTCTCCCAGCTGCGCGGAAGGATCGCGGGCGAGGACCGCAGCGAGGGAACCGGGGCTGCGGGCTCGCCAGGTGGAGATCGAGTGCGCCCCGCGAAACCGACTCCCGTGCAGCGCAAGCCGCCGAAGCGCAAGCCGGGCGGCGAAGGCATTTCGGCGTAGCCCGACACGTTGACGACGTGTGTGAAGCCATGGTGACCGCGGATCCGCGCTCCGCCAGCCTTCTTAGCCGCCGGCGGCAGCTCGCCGAGCCACACATGAGAACTACTACAGAAAGCAGGCTCCGATGACTACTACTCAGGATGTCACGAAGCGTGACTCGTCGCCTACTGGCTTGGTTGCCCAGTACGCGGCCGACTTCGCCACGGTGCTTCCAGCGACCTTCAAGCCAGAAACGTTTGTTCGGCTCGCCCAAGGCACCCTTGGGTCCAACCCGAAGCTGATGGCTGCAGCCGAGGCGAACCCGCGGTCCCTGCTTGTTGCGCTGCTTGAGGCGGCGCGGCTCGGGCATGAGCCCGCGACTGATGAGTACTACCTAGTTGCGGGCCTAGGGCCTGGGAGAGATTGAACCCTCACGGTTTCGTGTTGCTCTCAAAGGAGCTGAGAGCACATGAGTGATAGCAGTACCGGACAGCTGCCGTCCACGCCGGGCCGCGAGAATTCGCGAGAGTCCCTTGCCGGAGCCGGCTGGGGTGGCATCCCGGAGGACCTGTCCGCCCTGTTGCCGGTCACGCTCCGAGGCAAGCCTCCGTTCAGCTGGCTGCGCTTAAGTCCCTCACCGGCGGCCGGCGCAACGACCCGCTGGCCGCTGGCACCGATTTCATGGTGATCTGCAGTGACCTCATTTATCCGGCCGGCGGGACCCTGGAGTACGCATATAAGCACTGCTGGCCCTACCGCGACTACCCGCGGCCAATTTACGCGCTGCCGGGCAACCACGACTGGTATGACAGCCTGCGGGGCTTCATGGCCTACTTCTGCGGCGAGACCTGCGCGCCGCCCCGCCCTCGCCGGTCCTTGCTCAGCCGTGCTGGCCTGCTCGACCGCCTGTGGCTTGAGGAGAGCGAGCCGGAGGATCCCTGCAAGCGGCAGTTTCTAGAGACACTGCGGCGGGAGTCGTCACAACAGGCCCGGCTCCCCGGGCCCCCTGGTGGCTACTGCGCACGCGTCGACACCTTGTTCAATCTGTTGGGCGTGCACGTGCTTGATGTCGCCTGGCTTGGGGGCCGGGGGTGGTCTCCCGGCGGGGCTGCGTTTGATCGTGGAGACGGGCGCGGCCGAGGCCGGGTGCCCGGGGTGCGGGGTGATCGCCGAAGCTCGCGGTCGACGGTCACGGCGGCTGCACGACATCCCGGCGTTCGGCGCCGGTCGAGCTGAGCTGGCGGCAGCGTCGCTACCGCTGTGCGGAGCCCGCCTGCCCGGTCCGCGGCTTCAGCGAGGACTACGCGTTGGCTCCGTCGCGCGCCAAGCTCACCGTGCGGGCGGCCTGGTGGGCGATCAGTTGCATCCAACGCGACAACGCCTCCGTCGCCTCGGTAGCCCGCCGGCTCGGGGTGGACTGGCACACGGTCTGGCAGGCGATCAAGCCGCTGCTGGAGGAGTTGGCCGACGACCCCGACCGGCTGGCCGGGGTCGACACCGTCGGGGTCGACGAGCACATCTGGCACCACCAGCCGCGACCCGGGAAGGGACCGAAGGAGCAGACCGGGATCGTGGACCTGACCAGGCGCAACGGGAAGCCTCGGGCTCGGCTGTTGGATCTGGTGCTCGGCCGCTCGGGGAAGGCCTACGCCGACTGGTTGCGTTCCCGCGGGGACGCTTTCACCGCCGGCATCACAACCGCCACCTTGGATCCGTTCCGTGGCTACGCCAACGCCATCCGCGACGAACTCGACGACGCGGTCGCCGTCCTCGACGCCTTCCACGTCGTGCGGCTCGGACTGCAGGCGATGGAGGAAGTCCGCCGCCGGGTGCAGCAGGAGCTGCTAGGCCACCGAGGCCGCAAGAATGACCCGCTCTACAAGATCCGCAACGCGCTCAGGGCCGGCAACGACAAGCTCACCGCCCGCCAGATCACCCGCATCGAGGCCGGGCTGCAGGCCGCCGACCCACACTTCGAGGTGACC
>Ga0307288_10000566_pt1 | contig 12542 bp, 7 predicted proteins | sample ER_DNA_142_FD_194469 | JGI IMG/M metagenome (GOLD analysis project Ga0307288, IMG submission 194469) | Bulk soil microbial communities from the East River watershed near Crested Butte, Colorado, United States - ER_DNA_142 | ecosystem: Environmental > Terrestrial > Soil > Floodplain | place: USA... | reverse complement strand
GTTTCCGGCCAACCAGGTCTCACGGTCTTAATCGTGGCAGCCCGAGTTGGGGTTCGTAGAGCTCAGCCTGCGCCTCGCTAGCATGAAGGCCTTCGATCCGCCTGGCCCGCAACGCCGAGTCCAACATCTGGACGGGATTCCCACGATGCGGAATCGAGCTGCGCCAAATCCGTAGCCACCCCTAGGCTGAGCCGTGTTCATCCAGAGGGGACGAGGGACCGGCCCGATGACTCCCCGGCAACCTGCTGACCGATCAGAAACGGTGCCAACTCCGGCTCGGTCGAAAGTCGGCTGAGAAAGATGAAGAAGGACTCGATGATGACTGCGGTGGTCGACACCGATCCAACCTCGGCCCCTGGCGTCCGGGCAGGCGCTTTTGGAAATGCCACCCACCTAATCTGTCGGGAATGCGGAGCGACGACCGCGCTCGGCCCGTTTTACGCCTGTACCGAGTGCTTCGGTCCGCTCGAGGTCGGCTACGAATTTCCGACTATCACTCGGGAACGGATCGAGGCGGGCCCGCGGAGCATTTGGCGATATGCCCCGCTGTTGCCGGTCCCAGCCGACATCGCCACCTTCCGCTCTACCGACCCCGGCTTCACCCGGCTGGTCGATGCCCGCCACCTCGCGGATGATCTTGGTTTGAAACAGCTCTGGGTCAAGGATGATTCGGGCAATCCGACTCATTCCTTCAAGGACCGTGTCGTCGCCGTGGCTCTCTCGGCCGCCCGCGAACTGGGATTCCAGGTTCTCGCATGCCCCTCCACGGGAAATCTCGCCAACGCTGTCGCCGCAGCGGCGGCCCGGGCAGGGATCAAATCAGTCGTCTTGGTCCCGTCCAATCTCGAGCGGCAAAAGATCTTGGCCTCTGCGATCTACGACACCACCCTGATTGCCATCGAAGGCACCTACGACGACGTCAACAAGCTGGCCAGTGAAATCGCGGCCGAGCAAGAGGGTTGGGCCTTCGTCAACGTCAACGTGCGGCCCTATTACGCCGAAGGCTCGAAGACCCTGGGTTATGAGATCGCCGAGCAGCTCGGCTGGCGGCTTCCCGATCAAGTCGTCATTCCCGTCGCTTCCGGAGCGCAGCTGACCAAGATCGACAAGGGCTTCCGCGAATTGATCAAGCTCGGGCTCGTGGAGGAGAAGCCGTATGTGATCTTCGGTGCGCAGGCAACAGGCTGCTCGCCAGTGGCACAGGCATTCCGTGCGGGCCATGACTTCGTGGCACCGGTGAAGCCAGCCACTATTGCCAAGTCACTGGCTATCGGCAACCCCGCAGATGGGCCGTACGTGCTCGATGTCGTGCGGCGTACGGGCGGAGTGGTCGCCGATGTCGACGACGAGACACTGGCGGCCAATATCCAGCGTCTGGCGCGTACCGAAGGCATCTTTGCCGAGACCGCCGGCGGCGTCGTGATCGGCGTCACCGCCAAGTTGCTCTCCGAGGGCGTGCTCGATCCTGAAGCCGAAACCGTCGTGATCAACTCCGGCGACGGGCTGAAGACTCCGGACGCGGTGGCCGAGCGGGTGGGTCCCAAGATCACGATTCCGCCGCATTATGAGGCGTTCATCGACTTTTGGAAGGATCGGAATTCATGAGTGCCACTGTCCGCATCCCCACCATCTTGCGCACCTACACCGGCGGCGCAGGCGAGGTGAGTGCCGACGGCGAGACCTTGGCCGAGGTCTTGGACTCCCTGGAGGAGAACCATCCCGGCATCCGAGCGCGGATCCTCGACGATGCCGGCGCACTGCGGCGTTTCGTGAACGTCTACGTCGGTGATGACGATGTGCGCTTCCTCGGCGGCCTGGATGCCAAGGTGACCGAGGACACCAAGATCTCGATCATTCCGGCCGTTGCGGGCGGAGCCGAACGCTAATCTCCGGAGCATGGACCTCGAGCGTTTCGTCAAAGCCCAAGACAGCGGTGGCACGTATCATCAGGCCGTTCGTGAGCTGCGTAACGGACGCAAGACCAGTCACTGGATGTGGTTCATCTTTCCGCAAATCGCCGGTCTGGGGCGGAGCGCGATGGCTCAGGCATTTGCGATCAGCGACTTGGCCGAGGCCCAGGCCTATCTCAGACATCCCATGCTCGGGCCGCGCTTAGTCGAATGTGCTGGGATCGTTGCCTCGCACCGGGGACTTACCGCCGAGCAAATCTTTGGTGGCATCGATTCGATCAAGCTGCGCTCGTCGATGACCTTGTTCGCGCACGCCGATCCGGAGCAACCGGTCTTCCGCCAAGTCATCGATCAGTACTACGACGGTCCCGATCCAGAGACCGAGTATCGCCTGTAACGATTCCTTGATCGCGCTTGATGCCAGCACTAGTCAGCGTGTGCAATGTAGCTACACCTCGGCGCGGTACTTCGAGCGGCAGATCCGCAGCTGAGTAGCTAACAGGGGAGGGCAGGCCTTGCCGGATCCGAGCCGTGCGGCGAACGTGCTCACGATCATGATGACCGACATCGTCGGCTCAACCGAGCTCCGACGGGTACATGGCGACCGGGACGCTGACGACATTCTGGGGTTACAGGCAGCGATCGTGCAACACCAGGTCGCAGCATTCGGCGGCCGAGTACGCAAATCACTAGGCGATGGATTCCTTGTTTCCTTCGCCTCCAATGTGGCAGCAGTCCGGGCCGCCGCGGCCATCCAGCGAGCGTTGGAGGAGCACAACACCGCCGACCCCCAACGCGCTGTCGAGGTTCGTATCGGCATCCACTCTGGCCAAGTCAGCGAGCGGGATGGCGATCTGCTTGGGCAGGCGGTGCACGCCACGGCCCGGGTCATGGCAGAGGCAGTCGGCGGCGAGATCCTGATCACCGACGAAATACGCAAGGACGCGGAGCCGCAGCTGGACTACTCATTTCTTGACTCTGGGCTTTTCTGGCTGCGGGGATTCCCGGAGCTGTGGCGGCTGTACGAGGTGTCCTGGAATGACACCACGCTGGGAGCACGCGCCGGTGCGGTGCCGGCACCGCTCACCGTGTTCGTGGAACGAGATGCTGAGAGAGCCCGCTTACGTCGGTTGGTAGACGATGCGCTGGCCGGTCGTGGCAGGTTAGCGCTCATCGCTGGCGAGGCAGGTGTCGGCAAGTCACGACTTGCTGCCGAAATTGGCGACGAGGCCCAAGCTCATGGCATGCGGGTGCTTACCGGCCACTGCCTGGAGATGAGCGGGACCCCGCCTTATCTGCCTTATGTCGAGATCATCGAGCAGGCGATCAGCAGCCCGCGGAGCTCTGTCGCGCTTCGCGAGGCGCTTGGCGACGTTGCCCCGGAAATCGCCCGTATCGCACCGGCGCTGCGGCGCGCCTTTTCGAACATCCCAGCACCTGTCGAGCTGCCGCCGGAGTTGGGACGCCGTTATGTGTGGAACAGCTTCAGCGAATTCGTGGGTCGTGCCGCGCAGCGCCAGCCGCTGCTGCTCGTACTGGAAGACCTGCACTGGGCAGGCGAGTCCACGCTGTTGCTCACTGAATACTTGGCGCCGCTATTGCCTGAGATGCCGGTGTTGATGCTCGGCACCTACCGGGATGACGAAGTGGGCCTCCATCATTTGCTGACTCGGGTCATCGGCCAACTGGGACGCCGGCGCCTGGTGGACCAGGTGAGCCTGCGCCGACTCTCGTTCGACGGCGTACGCACAATGCTGCAGGCTCTAGCCGGCCAGCCGGCGCCTGAGCGATTGGTGCGCGTGATCGATCGGGAGACTGAGGGCAATCCGTTCTTCGTCGAGGAGGTTTATCTCAACCTGGTCGAATCCGGTGTCCTGCTTGATCAACATGGCCGGATGCGCAGTGACCTGCGGCTGGAGGAGGTGTTGGTGCCCGACAGCATCCGGCTGGTGCTGGGGCAACGGCTAGACCGCCTGGCCGAGCCCACCCAGGAGGTGCTGGCCGCCGCCGCCGTATCGGGCAGGGTATTCGCCACTGAGCTCGTGGGTGAGATGTCTGATGCTGACCCCGATGTGCTGATCGATGCCTTCGACGAAGCGGAGCGAGCCAGGCTTATTACCCCCGGCAAGACCGCCGGCGAGCTCATGTTCAGCCATGAGCTCATCCGCCAGACACTGCTGTCCGGTGTCTCTGCGGTCAAGCGTGAGCGGCTGCACTCAAAAGCCGCCAGCGCAATTTCCGAGCTTTACTCCGATGACCTGGAGGCGCATGCGGGCGATCTCGCCTACCACCTGTCCCATGCTGGACGCTCGGGTGACAAGGCAAGCCTGGTCCACTACCTGACAGTCGCCGGCGAGCGCGCGTTCGACGCCGCAGCGTTCAACGACGCGGTCGACCACTACGAGCACGCGTTGTCGATGATGCCGCCTGATGATCAACTCCAGCGTGCTCAGCTACTGGAGCGGCTGGCCATGGCGCAGCGCAGCGTCGGCCGCTGGGAAGACGCGCTGCACACGATGAACCAGGCGCTGGACCGCTACGAGGCGCTCGGCCGGGCTGAGGACATTGGCAGGTTGGGTTGGGCCATGGTCTACCAGCTCACCTGGAATGGCCAGCTGATGGAGGCCGTTGCGGTGTGCCGACGAACGATGGCACCACTTGGCGACACGGCAAGCGCGGACCGCGCCCGCCTGCTCTCTGCGCTCGGACGGGCACTCAGCGCCACCGGCGACTATGCCGCGGCGGTCGCACTCTTCGACCAGGCGCGAGCGCTGGCTGAGCAGGTGGGCAACGAGCGGGCCTTGGCCGACGTGTTGCACATGGAGACTGCCCACCATCTCGGCTACGCCGAGCTCGCCGACGGAGTCCGCGTCGGCTTGCAGGCCGCCGAGACGTTCGAGGAGGAGAGCGCGCTCTGGGATCTCTGCAGCGTGCAGGCGTTCGTGATCTACCAAGATGGTTCGCTGGGGAGTCGCGAGCAGGCGGTCCGGCTCGCCGACAAGACGCTGGGCATCGCTGAGCGACTCGGCCACCACGGCGCAGCATTCCTGGTGCTTCTGGACCGGATCCGCCAGGCAGCAATTCGCTGCGACCTGTCCCAGGTTGAGGTACTCGGTCCCCAGATTTTAGACATTGGTGAGCGGGGCGGGCTGCCCTATCGCTACTTGGCCCATGCCTACCTGGGCCTGGCCGCGCACTGGCGAGGTAACGCCGAGCGTGCGGAGGCCCAACTGCGCAACGCCGTAGAGCTGGAGCCACCGGGGGCGTTCGCCGGACAGAGCGGTTCGCTGCTGGCACGCCACCTTGCCTACCTCGGCCGCGCCGACGAGGTAATGGGACTCTTCGAATCTGCGCAGTCGCAATCGAAGCTGCCAAGGCTCGACCGCGTTAACGGCATCGGCTCGTGGAGCTGCATGCTCGGCTTCGTTGAGGCGTTCTACCTGTGTGGCATGTACGAGCAGGCCGCATCACTGGCACCGCTGGTGGAAGGGCTGCGTGAGCTCGGCACGAGATGGATCACGTACGACGGCCGGTTAGTGGAGACCCGTGCCGGTCTCGTTGCTGCAGCGGCCCAGCACTGGGAGGAAGCCGAACGTGAATTCGCCATCGCCGCCGATATCGCCGAGCAGATGTCCAACCGGCTCGAGCTTGTTGACCTACGCCGCCTGCGAGCCCGGATGCTGCTCGACCGTGGTGGCAGGGGAGACCGAGAGAAGGCCGCCGAGTTGCTCAACGAGGCGCTGACGGCCTATCGCGCCTTTGGGATGCCCACCTACGCCGCCGAGGCCGAACGCCTGCAGCGGCGGGCGCACGTCTAACGGGCGTACGCGCTGGCGGTATCCGTGCGAGGCCGGACGTGACCTGGAATGGTGGGGTCGCGGGGCCAGACCACCGCGCGCACGTGCGATGCAAGCTGCGTCCGGAGGCCGCCGTACTCTGATGGGCAGGTGCGCGGCTTGAGCAGCTGAATGGGAGGCAGCCGTTGTCGGATCGCAGCCGGGCGGCCAATGCGCTCGCGATCATGATGACCGATGTTGTCGGCTCGACCGCACTGCGCCGATCGCGTGGCGACCGGGATGCCGATGACATTCTGGGCCTCCAGGCCGCGATTGTGCATGACCAGGTCGCGGCGTTCGGCGGCCGAGTGCACAAGTCACTAGGCGACGGGTTCCTCATCACCTTCCCGTCCACTGTGGCGGCGGTCCGTGCCGCCACCGGCATTCAGCGGGCCATGCAGGAACACAACGCCGCCGACCCGCAGCGTGCCGTCGATGTCCGTATTGGCATCCACTCCGGCCATGTCACCGAGCGGGATGGCGACTTGCGTGGGCAAGCCGTACACGCCGCGGTCGGGTAACAGGCGAGGCGGTGGGAGGCCAAATCCTGGCCACGGACGAGGTGCGCAAGCACGCTGAGCCGGAGGTGGACTGGTCATTCCTCGACTCCGGGCTGTTCTGGCTGCGAGGATTCCCGGAGCGATGGCGCCTCTACGAGGTGTCGTGGAGCGACACGTCAGCGGGTACGCGACCTAGCGCTGCGCCGGCCCGACTAACGCCGTTTCTGGAGCGGGACGCGGAGCGGGCCAGTCTGCGGGTGCTGGTCGACGACGCGTTGAGGGGCATGGCAAGCTCGCGCTAATCGCCGGAGAGCCAGGCGTCGGCAAGTCCCGGCTAGCGGCCGAAATTGGCGATGAGGCTCAAGCGCACGGAATGCGGGTGCTTACCGGGCACTGCGTGAACATGAACGGCGCACCGGCGTACCTGCCCTATGTCGAGATCATCGAGCAGGTGATCAGCAGCCCACGGAGCCCGCTCGTGCTCCGAGAAGCACTCGGCGACGTAGCGCCGGAGATCGCTCGTATTGCGCCGGCGTTGAGGCGCGCCTTTCCTGATATTCCGCCGCCGGTCGAGCTGCCCCCTGAGTTGGGCCGCCGATATGTGTGGAACAGCTTCAGCGAGTTCATCGGCCGCGCCGCGCGAGATGAGCCTCTCATGCTTGTGCTGGAGGACCTGCACTGGGCAGATGAGTCGACTCTGCTGCTCACTGACTACCTGACGCCGCTGCTGTCTGACATGCCCGTGCTCGTGCTTGGCACCTACCGAGACGTCGAAGTAGATCTTCACCATCCGCTGGCTCGTGTCATCGGCCAGCTTTCTCGCCGGCGGCTGATGGAGCGGGTGAGCCTTGGTCGGCTCTCCTACGACGGCGTCCGTGCCATGCTGCGAGCGCTGGCCGGGCAGCCGGCGCCAGAGCAGTTAACGCGAGTGATCGACCGCGAGACCGAGGGCAACCCGTTCTTTGTGGAGGAGGTCTATCTGCACCTTGTCGAGTCCGGAGTCCTGTTGGACGAGCATGGCCGCGTACGTACTGATCTGCGGTTGGACGAGGTGTCGGTGCCGGAGAGCATCCGACTGGTGCTGGGGCAACGGTTGGACCGATTGACCGCATCAACTCGCAATGTGCTCGTCGCGGCCGCCGTGTCGGGTCGGATGTTCGACTCCGATGTCGTCGGCGCAGTGGCCGGTGTTGATCAAGATGCGTTGGTCGATGCCATTGACGAAGCCGAACGAGCCCACCTTCTGATGCCCGGCAGGGTTCCTGGCGAGCTGATGTTCGTGCACGAACTGATTCCTCAGGCACTGTTGTCGGGTCTCTCATCGGTCAAGCGCGAGCGGCTGCATCTCAAGGCAGCCAATGCAATCTCCCAGCGCTACTCTGACGATCTTGAGGCGCACGCCGCTGATCTTGCCCACCACTTATCACATGCCGGAGGCTTCGGCGACAGGGCAAGCCTGGTGCGCTATCTGATGATCGCCGGCGACCGGGCTTTCGAGGCGGCCGCGTTCTACGACGCCGTCGGTCATTTCGAGCATGCACTGTCGGTAATACCTGCAGGTGATCAACGCGGTCGTGCCCAGTTATTGGAGCGGCTGGCGATGGCGTTGCGCAGCGTCGGTCGCTGGGATGATGCCCTGCAGAGGATGAACGAGGCACTCGACGGCTATCAGGCGCTTAACGAGGTGGAGGCCATCGGCCGGTTGGGCTGGGCCATGGTCTATCAACTGACATGGAGTGCTCGGCTTGTCGAGGGAGTGCAGATTGGCCAGCGGACGCTGGCGGCGCTTGGCGACACCGTTAGCGCGGACAGAGCTCGCGTGCTGTCCGCCCTGGGTTGGGCGATCAGCATCAGCGGCGACTATGCCGCGGCAACCGCGACCTTCGACCAGGCACGGGCGCTTGCCGGGCAGGTGGGCGATGAACGCGCGCTCGCCGACGTATTGCACATGCAGACCATTCACCATCTGAGCTTCGGTGAGTTCGCGGAGGGAGTCCAGGTCGGCCTGAAAGCCGCCGTGACCTTCGAACGGGACAGCGCGCTATGGGATCTCTGCAGCGTGCAAGCGTTCGTGATCTATGAGGACGGCACCCTAGGCAGTCGTGAGCAGGCGATCAGCCTCGGTGACAAGACATTGGCCACCGCTGAGCGGCTGGGTCACCTGGGGGCGATCTTCATGGTGCTCTCTGACCGGATTCGTGAGGCGGCGATGCTCGGAGATTTGCCGCAGGTGGAGGCGCTTGGCCCGCAGATCTTGGATACCGGCGAACGAGGTGGGCTGCCATGGCGTTACGTGGGCAACATCTATCTAGGCCTTGCCGCGCACTGGCGGGGTAATACCGAACGCGCCGAGGCTGAGCTTCGCAAAGCCATGGAACTTGAGCCGCCGGCCGCGTTTGCGGGGCAGAGCGCCTCGCTGCTGGCACGGCATCTGGCTTACCTCGGGCGCACCGAGGAGGTGATTGAGCTTTTCGAGTCTGCACGCTCGCTCGATAGGCTCCCTGGCCCGGAAAAGGTCAACGGTATCGGCTCATGGAACGGCATGCTCGGCTTCGTCGAGGCGCTCTACCTGTGCGGACTGCACGAGCAGGCTGTTGCACTGTCTCCGCTTGTGGAACGGGCGCTCCAGCTTGGCAGGAGATGGATCACCTTCGACGGCCGGCTGGTTGAGACGCGCGCCGGACTCGTCGCCGCAGCCGATCACCGGTGGGACGAAGCCCAACGTCATTTCGCCGTTGCCCGGGAGGCCGCCGAGCAGATGTCCAACCGGCTGGAGCTGGCTGACCTACGCCGCCTGGAGGCCCGGATGTTGCTGGACCGCGGCTCCGCCGGTGACTACCTGCTCGCCGCGCAGCTGCTCCAGGATGCGCTAGCTGCCTACCGCGTCTTCGGCATGCCCGCGTACGCCGCCGAGGTGGAACGCCTCATTGAGCAGGCGCAGGGCTAGCCGATCATCCTGCGTGATCAGCGCAGCGCCGCGAGCAGTGGGGCGCAACGCGCAAGATCATCTGCGCCGGCGAGATCCGGCAGCGCAACGAAGAGCGTACCGACACCAAGATCCGCAAGCTCGAGATACCGCCGCACATGATCGGTTGCAGGCGCCGCGTGGTGGCGGGCGGCGTAGATCGCGGCCGGCGTTCGTCCCCGCAGTCGCTCCACCCGTGCTGCGACATCCTCGCGGTCGGTACCGATCACCGGCAGGTCGAGGACAGTTATCTCCACGCTTGCCGGATCACGACCTACCGCGGCGCAATGTCGGTGCAGAATGTCGATCTTGGTCTGTAGCACGGTTTGGTCCGCCGGCAGGTTGCAGCCGTCGGCTTGTTCGGCCACGATTCGCAGCGTCCGCCGCTCTCCGGAACCTCCAACAATGATGGGCACCTCGCCTACCGGACGGGGATAGCAGGTGGTTTCGGGCAGGTGCACATAGCGGCCATGGTAGGCCTTGGTGCCCGGTGCCCACAGCGCTCGCAGGGTCTCGATGCAGACCTGAAGTTGATTAAGTCGTTCGCGGTTGTCGGGAAAGTCCAGGCCGTACGCCTGGTGCTCGCGCAGCCACCACCCAGCGCCAAGCCCACAGAAGGCGCGGCCGTTGCTGAGCGCATCCAGGGTCGCGACAGTCTTGGCGATGATTCCCGGTTCCCGAAAGGTGACTGGGGAGACGAGTGTGCCGAGCCGCAAGCTGGTATCCAAGCCGGCGATCATGCCCAGGGTGACCCAAGGCTCCGGTATCGGTTCCCAAGCCCGATCGACCTGAGGAATCTGGATCAAATGGTCCATCAGTGCCAAACCGTGGAAGCCGATCTCATGAGCCGCTAATGCCAAATTGCGGAGCCAACTGCGCGGATCTCCTTCTCCCCAAGGGAATCGTGACACCTGGAGTATCACCCGCGGCCCCGCTGCCGGACCGTGATCATGATCGAGAGGGACCTGGTCAGGCGATGTGCTCGAGATATTGTCTTGATCAATGATCAAGACCTGGTCCCAGCCCTCCTCGCCGGCGAACTCCACAAGTTTGCTGATCCTGCGGAGCTGCTCGCTGAGTACCGGCGCCGGGACCGGGCGGTCGCGGAGCCGGTTCCGCTCCCGGCACAGGGCCGCGGCAGTGTTCATGATCACCAGTACGGCGGGCAGCCCTGCGGTATGGGCAAGATGCAGGTAGTCGCTACGCCGTACCGGATCCAACCCCAGCGTGTCGATCACTGTCATCAGCGAGCGTTTGGTCCGCGCCGCGACGATCTGATCGAGCAGCGCGAACGCCTCTATGGACGCGTCCAGATCCGAAGGGCCGCTACCGACAGCGGCCCGCAGGGCATCGGAGCTTACGATCTCGGCGGCACGGAATCGCTCCGCAGCCCAGGTGGACTTTCCCGATCCGGCGGCTCCGGCTAGCACCACCACTGCGGGGTCGGGCAGGCGAGCATCCGTCATACGCCGCAGTCTCCCAGCAGGTGGGCCGGCTCAGACCGCATCACTCACCAGATGCTCCCGTCGTCGTCGAGGCGGCTGGGGAAGAATGACTCCCATGACCGATCCAAAGCCTGTCGAATCGTGGCTAACCGACATGGATGGCGTTCTGGTGCATGAGGAGGTGGCGCTGCCTGGTGCCACAGACTTCATTGCCGCTCTGCAAGAGCACGGACGCCGGTTCCTGGTATTGACCAACAATTCCATTTACACCCCTCGTGATCTCAGGGCGCGGCTGCTGCTCAGTGGTATCGACGTGCCTGAGGAGTGCATCTGGACATCGGCACTGGCTACGGCGCAGTTTCTGGCCGATCAGAGGGCTGGCGGCAGCGCCTACGTGCTCGGCGACGTAGGGCTGACATCAGCCCTACATGATGTCGGGTTCGTCCTGACCGAGCGTCAGCCGGATTACGTGGTACTGGGCGAGACCAAAACACACTCCTTCGAGAACATCACCCGGGCCATCAGGCTCATTGAGCGCGGGGCACGGTTCATCGCAACCAATCCGGATCCGTCGGGCCCGTCAGCGGAAGGGTCGGTACCAGCCTGCGGGTCATTCGCTGCCTTGATTACCCAGGCGACCGGTATTCGGCCCTACTTCGTGGGCAAACCCAACCCACTCATGATGCGGTCGGCGCTGAACGCAATCGACGCACACTCTGAGACCGCCATGATGATCGGCGATCGGATGGACACCGACATGGTCTCCGGCATGGAGGCAGGGATGCGCACCATCTTGGTGCTGACCGGCTCCACCAAGGAGGAGGACATAGAACGGTTCCCCTACCGTCCCACGATGGTCGTCAAGTCCATTGCCGACGTCGCCGAGCTGGTCGGCAAGCTCGCGCCTATGGAGACCACCGCTTAGCGGACCTGCGCCGCCAGCCGCCTAGCGGACACGCGCGGCGGCAGCCGCCTAGCGCACGATCGTGTCAACCGTTGCCCGAGCATCCCGCATCTGATAAGGCCGTGGCACCGGGGTGGGCCAGTCTCGCGGCACCCAACCAGCAGGTGGCTGATTCGCCCGATAGGTCCAGAACCCCACACCGCGTACGGCGGGTCCTGCCGACCGGAACGTCGAGTCGGGCGCGTGGCCGACGGCGACGTCGGTAAGAGCGGTGAGGCCAGGCAGCACGATGTCAACCTTCGGCGTACCAGCGGGCAGTGGCGGGAAGGTGGTGACCGCGCTCATTTGCTGGCCGATACGACGGAGCGATTCGGCGCCGATACGCAAATCTGTGCACAGGCATTCCAGTGCCCGTTGATCCGCCAGCTTGGTCGTCGTTAGGCGCGCTCGATAGATACCGCTGCCCAGACTGAGACGTGGTCCCCCGGCCGCGATTTGGTTGGATGAATGCTCGGGTGGCTCGGCGTCGGCCAACGGCGGACTCGAGGCAGTGTGCAGACCGCGACCGGGATCCAGCGACAGGATCGTCCACGCGATCGATGTAAAGGTGCTGCTGGCGTACACGCCGTTGATCATGACGAGGTAGTGCTGCCGGGCCGGGGGATACCCGAACGCCTTGGTACTGGCCACCACGGAAGTAGCTTCAGCCGGGCGGGTCAGTTCCGTTGGATAGCTGGCAAGTGGCAGCATGCCGGCCGGCGTTACCGGCACCTGCCAGAACGGGGGCACTGTCGCCAGGTCAACGTCCACCGTGGCAAGGTCGTTCGGCAAGGGCGGAAATGCGACCTGGAGCAGTGTGGTGTGGTCGATCCGCAGATTCCGCTCGGCAAGCGTGACCGAGGTGCAGAGGCAACGGGAGGCAGAACCCTTGAGCGTCAGTGGCCGGTAGATCTTCGACCGCGGAGTATCGGCCAAGATGATG
>Ga0307288_10000564_pt1 | contig 12549 bp, 9 predicted proteins | sample ER_DNA_142_FD_194469 | JGI IMG/M metagenome (GOLD analysis project Ga0307288, IMG submission 194469) | Bulk soil microbial communities from the East River watershed near Crested Butte, Colorado, United States - ER_DNA_142 | ecosystem: Environmental > Terrestrial > Soil > Floodplain | place: USA... | reverse complement strand
GTGGCGGCGATCTCCTCGAGGATGGGCGCGACCGCGCGACACGGACCGCACCACGTGGCCCAGAAGTCGACGATGACCGGCTTGTCGTTCTTCAGGACGTCCTGCTCGAAGGTGGCGTCGGTGGTGACCTTGGTGGCTCCCATGGGGGTCCCTTCTGGATGGTGGCTGGGTTCAGAGGCTAGCGGCGGCCGGTGACAGGTCGGAGGACGGCGAGTCCATGGCCTCCTCCTGGGCCGCGGCGGCGACCGCGTGCTCGAGGTCCTCGAGCGAGGCGAGGTAGTGCTCGGCATCGAGGGCCGCGGCGCAGCCGGATCCGGCGGCGGTGACGGCCTGCCGGTAGGTGTGGTCGACGAGGTCGCCGCAGGCGAAGACTCCGGGGATTCGGGTCGCCGTCGATCGGTGCGTGCCGTCGACGCCGGTCACCACGTACCCGGCCGGGTCCAGGTCGACCAGATCCTTGACCAGCTCGTTGCGCGGGTCGTGGCCGATGGCGATGAACAGGCCGGTGACGGGCAGCTCGCGCTCCTCGCCGGTATGCGTGTCGGTGAGGGTGATGCCGGTGATCCGGTCCTCGCCGTGGATGGCGGTGACCTTAGAGTTCCAAGCGAACGAGATCTTGTCGTTGGCGAAGGCCCGCTCGGCCATGATCTTGCTGGCTCGCAGGGCGTTCCGGCGGTGGACGATGGTGACGGACCGGGCGAACTTGGTGAGGAAGGTCGCCTCCTCGATGGCCGAGTCGCCGCCGCCGACGACCGCGATGTCCTGGCCGCGGAAGAAGAACCCGTCACAGGTGGCGCACCAGGACACGCCGCGTCCGGAGAGTCGCTTCTCGTCCGGCAGGCCGAGCTCGCGGTAGGCCGAGCCCATGGCGAGGATCACGGCGTGCGCCTTGAAGGTGCCGTGGTCACCAGTCGCCACGGTCTTGATCTCGCCGTGGAGCTCGACGCCGGTGACGTCATCGGTGATGATCTCGGTGCCGAACCGCTCCGCCTGGGAGCGCATCTCCTCCATCAGGGCCGGGCCCATGATGCCGTCTCGGAAGCCAGGGAAGTTCTCCACCTCGGTGGTGTTCATGAGGGCACCGCCGGCGGTGACGCTGCCCTCGATGAGCAGCGGGTTGAGGTTCGCCCGGCTGGCGTAGACGGCGGCGGTGTAGCCGGCCGGTCCCGAGCCGATGATGATGACGTTGCGCACGTCGCTCACGAAGTCAACCCCTTGTGGTCCGCAGGCCCTCGAACCGCTAGATGATGTGGCCGGGGAGGCCGAGAGCCCCAACATACCGGCCGATTCGTCATATCCATGGACGGCAACCGCTCCGCCGGCCGGGTTGTTCCCGACCGGTCGGCAGGCGTGGCACGAGGGGTCTACGGGACCGGAACGGCGTCCTGGATGACGCCGGCGTCGCCGTCGCCGCAGTCGCGCTGGACCGCATACACGACCGTCGAGTCGGACCGGCGGACCACGACGATGGCTGCCGGTTGCCCCTCGTAGCTGGCGAGGTCGATGCTGACCGCCCCGGCGTCGGAGGCGCCCAGCGCGGCGACGCAGGCGGCGGCGCCGGCCTGGGTGACCAGCGGTCCGGAGGACGGGGCGTCGCCGACGCTGGCGTCGGGGCCCGGGGAGTCGAGCAGCGTCTGCGCGCCGGCGGCAAGGCCGTCCTTCGAGTATGCGGTGGTGCTCACCTGGACGTGGACCGACCCCGCCGACCCCCCGGCGCCGCCCGAAGGGGGGTTCGAGGCCAGCCCGGACCCGCTGCGGGTCTGGTTGACGACCACCGCACCCGCGATGGCGAGCACGGCCACGCCGGCCGCGGCCACGCCCACCATGGGCCAGCGCCGGCGCGCGAACGGGACGACGGTGCGCCGACCGGGCGACGAGTCCTCGTCCTCTGGGTGACCGTCGAAGACGATGACGTCGTTAGCCGCATCGACGGGGACGGCGGCGTCGGGTTCACCGAAGCCCAGCTTGTTGAAGAGCTCGTGGTCGCCGGCCCGCCGGATCGCGGCCTGCCCGAGTGAGTCCTCGATGCGGCGAACGACGTCAGCGGGCATCGGCCCGGGGTCTGGAGCGGTCCGCAGCAGAGTACGGACGGCGGACTGCACGGGATCCGCGGCGGCGTCCGAAGTGGGGTCGGCGTGGTCGGGGTTCGTCGGGTTCTGGGGATCCATGCGGTCTCCGGTCGGCCCGGGTGCGGGTCGGGGTCGATGGGCGGGCGGGTCGTCTCATGGGGGGCGGCTCTTCGGACGCTAGCGGGTCAGGACTCCGGAGGCGGGGAGGCGGTGCCGAGCCCGCCGCGCCACCAGGGCACGGGTGCCGCCGGAGATCAGACGTCAGAGGGCGCCGGACGGTTCCCGTCGGAACCAGATCGGTCGGTTCGATCCTCGGCTGCACGGAGGCGACCGGTCCGCGCGTCGAGCCCGAGCAGCTCGGCAAGGGCGGCGCGACCCCGCGCGCACCGGGACTTGACCGTCCCCTCCGCGACACCCAGGATCTCGGCGGCCTCGGCGACGCTCAAGCCGTGCATGTCGACGAGAACCAAGGCGACTCGCTGACCTTCGGGGAGGCGGGCGAGCGCCGCCCGCACGTCGAGGACGACCTCGGTGCTGGCATGGTCGTCGCGGCGGTCCGCGGTCTCGACCTTGTCGTAGTCGGGGAGCGGGGCGGTCGGGCGCCGGCGTCGCAGCCGGTCGAGGCAGGCGTTGACGACGATACGGTGCAACCACGTCGTCACGGCCGCGTCGCCGCGGAACGAGTCGGCGCGCCGGAAGGCGGCGAGGAAGCCGTCCTGCACGGCGTCGGCGGCGATCTCCCCGTCGCCGCAGGTGCGGACCGCGACCGCCCACATCCGGTCGCGGTGCCGACGGAACAGCTCACCGAACGCGTCCGGGTCGCCGGCGCAGTGGGCGGCGAGGAGATCGGCGTCCGACCGGTCGGTGGCGTCCGCGGCGTCGAACGGGTGGTCGGGTCTCGGTTCGGTCCGCAGGTCGGCGGTGGGCGGCACACCGGTTGTTTGCTCGCTCACCAGACGCTCGCCTCGGCGACCTGGGCACGGAAGCGCCCGTCGCCGTCCGGTCCGAGCGTCGTGAACCAGAGGATCACGTACCGACCCTTGACCGCACCACCGTTCGGGACACTCACGGTCGCGTCACCGTCCTGTTGCGTGACCGTGCCGATGGCCGTGGTGCCGTCGACGTCGGTTTTGTCGGTGACGTAGACCGTCACGTCCGCCGGGCCACGAACCGTGAAGGCGACCTGGTGAACGTCGGCCGGCTGCCCCAGGTCGAGCATGAGGCCGGTCGTGACGTCCGTGAAGCCGCCGTACTGGGCCGATTTGTAGTACTTGCTGGCTCGCCACACGGAGTCGCCCTTGCCGTCGAAGGCCGCGGCGCCGGTCCGCGACGCCTGCACGCCCTCGTCCTGGGAGATCTGGCTCGCGGCGACGATGGCGATCGGTGCGGCGGCGGACGTCGTGGGCGCGGCGCTGGTGGAGGGCGCTGCGCCCGCGGTCTGGCTCGGCGCAGCCGTCACCGTCTGCGTGACGACCGGCGGCTCAGCCGACGTGCCGCTGAACCAGAGCCGAGGCAGCCCCCAGATGCCAAGGACCGCGGCGAGCACGACGAACGCCGCGATGACGACGAGGGCGAGCCGGGACTGGTTCTTGTCGAGGGGCTCCTGGGCGCTGCCCGGCAGCAGCGGCAGGGCCGGCTCCAGCTGCTCGTCGGTCGGCTCGAGGGTGTCGGAGAGCCGGACCTGCTCACCGACGATCAGAGGGTCCTCCCACCGCTCCGTCTGGCGGCGTTCGGCCCGGGTGGCGGACCGCTCGGCGGCCCGGTCGGCCGCGCCGCGCGCCAGGCCGCCGATCCGTCCGGTGGCCTTGGACGCGAGTGTTCCGGCGGCACCCAGGGCGGTCCCGACACCTCGTGCCACCGCCGCCGTCCCCGCTGCCGCTCCGGCGGCGACTGCCGACCGGCCGGGCGAGTTCGGCTGGGCGGTGCCGTCGTCGTACCCCTCGTCGCCCTCCTCGTACGGCCCGTTGGCCAGCAGGGCGTCCACGCCTTGGGGGTATGCGTCGACGGTTCCGGTCTCCTCCGGAGTGGCTGCTCCCGGCTCCCAGTCGGTGTCTTCGGCGATGGCCGGTGCCGTGTCGGGGTGGCGCGTGTCGAGGTTCATGCCGAGGACGCTGTGTGGGGCGCCGCCGGACGCGGCAGACGCGGCTGACGCGGCCACCGCGGCTCCTGCCGCGCCGACTGCTCCCTCGGACGGGCCGATCGGCATACCGCGCGTGTCTGCGTCCGACCCCGCGGCACTGGGGACGGTGTCGCCACTGCCTGGAGCGCCGACACCGCGGCCGGTCCGATGCCGGCCGACACCGCGGGTGGCTCGATCGCGGTCGAGGGGCTCGGTGCGGTTCCCCGGGGGCCGCCGGAAGCTCGGGACCTCGAAGCCGCCACCGATTGGCGTCGGCGACCACGGGCCGATCTGCTCGACGAGCTCACCCGGCGTCTGCGGCCCGCGGTGCTCCGACAGGGTGCGACGCGAGACGAAGTCGAGGTCCGCGGGCACGCCTGCTGCGATCTCGGACGGGGCGGCGACCCCTCCGACCACCCGCGGCGCCGCCTCGAGGCCAGAGTCCGGGCCGGCCAGCGGCCAGCGGCTGGTGAGCAACGCATACGTGAGGGCCACGAGCGCCACGGTGTCGCCGCGGCTGGCCCGGTCGGGGGGGATGTCGTCGGCTTCGACGAGGGCGGCCTCGGTCGCGAGGCCGCGCACCTTGACCGAGCCGTCAGTCAGCCGGAACACCGACCGCGGCGTGAGCACCCCGTGGTGCAGACCCCGGGCGCGAGCGCGTTCCAGCGCGGACGCGGCCTCGCCGACGATGCGCCGGGCCTCCTCGGCGGGCAGCCCGCCGTCGGAGAGGGCCGCCGTCACCGACCGGGCGCCATTGAGGGACTCCTCGACGACGAACGCCGTGGCGTCGTCGCGGCCGACGTCGAGCACCCGCACGAGGCGGGGCTCCTCCACGCCCGCGGCACGCCGCGCGGCGTCGAGCGCCGGTGAGGCAACCGGTCCGTCGGCGTCGAAGCACAGCAGGACGACCTCACGGTCGAGCATCTGGTCGGCGGCGACCCACCGCTCGTAGCGGGAGTGCTGGGCGACGCGACGCTGGACGAGGTATCTCCCGCCGAGGAGCGAGCCCGGTCCGACGCCCTGCACTGCCCCTCCCGCCGCCGTTCGACACGCCACTCGAGATCCGCCCCGGCCCGCGTGGCGGCGCGCTGGGCTCAGGTCCGGTCGTCGGTCATCCTACGTGCCGCCGGCCCAGTCCCCCGTATCGGCGAGCCGGAGGGGACCCCGGTCTCCCCGCCGGTGACGGTCTCACCCTCGCCCTCGGGCGCCACGTCGACGACCTCGTCCTCCTGCGGTGGAGGCGGCGCAATCCGCGGTGCCGGCGTGCTGGAAGTCTGTGACCGACGCAGGGTCCGGACGATCCCCAGCACGAGGATCAGCAGGACGATCGCGCCGCCGACGATGTAGAACGTGTAGCCGGGCGGGTTCGCCCGCACGATGATCGTGCCGGGAACCCCGATCGGCGTCCCGTCCCCGGTCGTGAGGATCGCGTTGACCGACACCAGTCCCGCCGCGAGCGCCTCCGCTCGGACCGGGACGACCGCCCTGCTGCCGGCGGCGATCTGAACCGGGTCGGGCTGGCTGACGATGCGCAGCCGGGGGTTGGTCGGGTTGAGGACGAGCCGCACCCCGTCGACGTCCACGCCGAGGTCGTTGACGACAGTGACCTGGAGGGTGCCCTCGTCGGCGAGGAAGTTCGTCGTCTGGGGCGCCACGCTGATCCCGCGGGTCGCCGCAGCCGAGGCCTCGCTGGCCAAGCCGTCGAGGCGGTCGCGTTCGGCCGGGTTGGCCCGCCACCGGACCGACGGAAGCTGGTCGAGCATCGTCCACAGCTGGTTCCGGTACGCCTCGCCGTTCGGTCCGAGGACGCTGGCGATCTCCCCGGTCGTCCGCCGCTGCTCGGTGATCCGGCTCAGCCGGGCCGCGTCGACCTGCGCCTCGCCGTAGCCGCTCCATGATCCCTTCGAGGTGCTGGCCACCGGGTCCTGGTTGGCCGCCTGTTGCTGCAGCTCGCCGGTGGTGACGAACTGGACCCACGGGGTCTGCGCCAGGGTTCCGAGAACCTGCCGCAGCGCACCCACGTCGGGGTTCAGGCTGCGCGGCATCGCGACGAGAAACGTTCGAGCGGCACCTGGACTCTCCGCAAGGATGGCGCCGGTCTCGGCAACGAACCGCTGCGTCGTCAGTGCCCCTTCCGCCGCCGTCGTGGTTTGGGTCGAGAGCCGGCTCAGCACGTCGTCCCAGGCGAGCAGCGTCAGGCCGGACGGGGTTCGCCGCGGTGCCTGGCCGGTGAACCCACTGGTCACCGGCAACGCCGAAGAGGATCCCACCACCGCCTGCAGGCCGATGCCCGCGTATGCCTGTCGCAGGCCCGCCTCGCGGGTTGCCTCGAAGCTGCCGTCCACGGGCCACGCGATTCCGGTGGTCGTCGCGAGGCCGAGCTCTCGACCGAGGGAGGCGCTCGCCGTGATCTCGGCGACGACAGTCGGGTCGTTGGGACTGGTGGTGACGGTCGCGGCGAGATCGGGGTCCGCCTGAGGAAGCGCCCACAGGGTGTGCCGGCCCGCTCCGGTCGCAAGCCGCGTGCGCAGAGGGGCGACGAGAGGCACCAGCGGGTCGGTTGCCGCCGAGCCACCGGCGCTTCCGGGCGTCGCGGTGCCGGTGGTCGCCGCGGAGTCAACTCCCAGCACGCCCGGGTCGATCGCCCAGGTGACGGGCACCGGACCGGCTGGTCCGTCGACATCGGTGCCGTCGAGGATGCGGCCGATCCGGGCAGCGGGGTCGAGCTCCTGCTTCCACGCCTCCGTCCGCGTGGCCGTGTTGGTGTCGAACAGCGCCGCGGAGGGGGTGAGGGTCACCGGGGCAACCACGGCCAGCCGGATCGGCTCGTACTGCTTGCTCCGCTGCCAGCCCACGAAGGTCCGGGTGGTCTCGTTGGTCGACGAGGCGGAGTCGCGCACCTGGATGGCGATGGGGATGATCCCGAACGCCCGGTTCAGCAGGAACCGGCCGGGCGGGATGGTGATGGTGAACGGCGCCGAGCTGCCGACGTCGACCGCCTGGCCGATCCGCGCGTTGCCCACCTCGAGGCCTCCAGGTGCCGCGGTGCTCGTCGCCCACGCTTCAACCGAGGCTCGGGTCACGACGGTTGTGGAGCCCAGTACCACGCGCACGGTCGGGTCGGCCAGGCGCGCGGTCCGCGCGACGACCGACCCCGTGATGGTGACGGTCACGCCCGGTCCGGCGACCGGGGGCGTGACGGAACCCAGTGCCAGGACCGCGGAGTCCGTCGCAGCGGCTGGGACCACGACCGGGCCGCCGGTCTCCCGCACCGGCCCGCCGGTGGAGCCGGGGGCCGGCGCCGACGCATACGCCGCCGGAGCGGTGGGCCCGAACAGGGCGAGGAGGAGGAGCAGTGCCAGGACCCGGCCTCGCCGGAAGGTCACGCGGTGCCTGCCAGCCGTTCCCAGGCGACCTGTGCGATCCGCCGTTCGTTGGGGAAGGTGAGCTGGTGGTGTACCTCGCGCAGCGGGAACCACGCGACGTCGATCGCCTCGCGGTCGGGGTCGTTGTCGATGGTCAGCTCGCCGCCGAGCGCCTCGAGAAGGTAGTGGTGCACAAACTTGTGGACCCGGCGGTCGGCCGTGGCGAACCAGTAGTCGATCGTGCCCAGCTCGGCGAGCACCCGGCCGGTGATCCCGGTCTCCTCGGCGACCTCGCGTTCGGCGGTCTGGGTGAGCGTCTCGCCCGCTTCGATGTGGCCCTTGGGAAGGCACCACTCGACGCGGCCAGCACGGTTGCGGCGGGCGATGACCGCCGTACGGGCACACCCTTCGTGGACGTCGATGACCACCCCGCCGGCGGAGCGCTCCTCGACCGCGGGAAGCCGGCGGCCGCGCAGCGCACCGCTGTACCTCCTGGGGGTACTCGAGGTCGTCGCGCTCACCGGACCACTGTAACCAGCGCGAGGAGAAGCCCGGTCCCGCCGGCGTCTACGCTGGCCACCCGTGTCACCCAGGGAACCGGGCGAGCGGCCCAAGCTGCTGCGAGCCGCCGTCGCACGGCTGGCGCCGGTCATCCCGGTCGGGCAGGAGCTGGGCGCGCGGTTCGCGGCGGCCGGGCACGAGCTGGCCCTGGTCGGCGGCCCCGTCCGTGACGCGTTCCTGGGCCGGACCTCGCCGGACCTCGACTTCACGACCGACGCGACCCCAGACCAGACCCTCGAGGTGATCCGGGGCTGGTCCGACGCACACTGGGAGATCGGCCGGGCGTTCGGGACGATCGGGCTGCGCAAGGGGGGACACCTCATCGAGGTGACGACCTACCGCTCCGACATCTACGACCGGACCTCGCGCAAGCCGGAGGTGACGTTCGGGACGACGCTCTCCGAGGACCTCGTGCGACGCGACTTCACGGTCAACGCCATGGCGGTACGGTTCCCGTCGCTGGAGTTCGTCGACGAGCACCGCGGTCTCGCCGACCTGGCGGCCCGGCTGCTCCGCACCCCCTCGTCGCCGAAGGTGTCGTTCGCGGACGACCCGCTCCGTATGCTTCGCGCGGCCCGGTTCGCGTCGCAGCTCGGGTTCTCAGTCGCGCCGGACGTGTCCGCGGCGATGACCGAGGCGGCCGGCACCCTGTCGATCGTCTCGGCGGAGCGGATCCGGGAGGAGTTCACCCGGCTGGTGATGTCGGACTCCCCGCGCGAGGGGCTGACCCTGCTCGTCAATACCGGGTTGGCCGACGTCTTCCTGCCGGAGCTGCCCGCGCTGCAGCTGGAGGTGGACGAGCACCACCACCACAAGGACGTCTACCAGCACTCCCTGACGGTGCTCGAACAGGCGATCGCCCTGGAGGGACCGCGCTCGGTGCCGGGAGTCCAGGCGCCGGAGACGGTCGAGGGGCCGGATCTCGTCCTGCGGCTCGCCGCGCTCCTCCACGACGTGGGCAAGCCGGCGACGCGGCGGTTCGAGCCGGGCGGCGGCGTCTCGTTCCACCACCACGAAGTCGTCGGGGCGAAGCTGGTGACCAAACGGCTCCGAGCGATGCGGTATGACAAGGAGACGATCTCGGCGGTGTCCCGGCTGGTCGAGCTGCACCTGCGGTTCCACGGGTACGGCACGGGGGAGTGGACCGACTCGGCGGTGCGCCGATACGTCACCGACGCGGGGCCGTTGTTGCCGCGGCTCCACCTGCTCACGCGGTCGGACTCGACGACCCGGAACGCCCGCAAGGCGCAGCTGCTGGCCAGCACCTACGACCATCTCGAGGTGCGGATCGAGCAGCTCAAGGCGGCCGAGGAGCTCGCGGCGGTCCGGCCCGAGCTGAACGGCAACGAGATCGGCGAGATCCTCGACGTCCCGCCGGGCAAGGTGATCGGCGAGGCATACCGGTTCCTGCTAGGGGTCCGGCTCGACGAAGGGCCGATCGGCAAGGACGCGGCTCGCGAGCGCCTGCTGGCCTGGTGGGGAGACCGTCAGACCTGACCTGTCTGGGGCCGGTCGGCACGCGGCATACTGTCCGACGCCACGGCGACCGGGAGGAGGGGCACCGATGGGAACGACTGGCGCGATCCTCGCTGCCGTGGCCACAGACGTCGGGCGGGTCCGCGACCACAACGAGGACGCGGGCCTCGTGACGCCGCACCTGGTGGCGGTGGCCGACGGCATGGGCGGTCACGCCGCGGGCGAGGTCGCCGCCGAGCTGGCCGTCGAGACGCTGCGCGGGATCGGCGCGTCGGACGACCTCCGCCCGCGCGACGTCGTCGCCGGGGTGCTCGAGGCCAACCGGGCCATCCTCGAGGCCGCGGCCCGCAACCCCGCGCAGACCGGAATGGCCACGACCTTGGCGGCGCTGGCCCGGGTCACGGTCGGCGGGGCGCCGCACTGGGCGGTGGCCAACATCGGCGACTCGCGGGTCTACCGGGTCGTCGACGGGGGGCTGACGCAGGTCAGCCAGGACCACTCCGAGGTGGCCGAGCTGGTCTCGCTCGGGCTGCTCACGTCGGAAGAAGCGCTGATCCACCCGGCCCGCAACATCGTCACGCGGTGTCTCGGGCGCGACCCGTTGGAGCCGGTCGACTCGTGGGTGTTCCCGCCGCACGCCGGGGAGCGGTTCCTCCTGTGCACGGACGGGCTGACCAACGAGCTGCGCGACTCGACGATCGCGCGTCTCCTGACCGACGGTGACGACGCCCAGGCCATCGCGGACCGGTTGGTCACTGCCGCGGTCGAGGCCGGGGGTCGGGACAACGTCACGGTCGTCGTCGTGCTCGGCTCCTCCTATGGTCCGGGGGGCGAGGTCGAGGACGAGGCGGACGAGGAGACCGCTCCGCGCAACGGGCACTCGGAGGTCACCTCGTGACCGGCGCGACCATCGACGTCCAGCGCCCGCCGGCCGGGTGGTCGCACCTTCGCGGTCCGTTGCTCCACGTGCTGGTGGCGATCACCCCGGAGGACCCTCGGCATGCGCCGTCGTCGGAGGCGGCGTCGGGTGGAGATCTCGACGACGTGCTCGATGTGCTGGCGTCAGAGGGTATGCGTCGGACGCCGGCTTTCGTCGCGGTGGCTGGTGCCGCGCGGCCGCGCGTGGTGACTCATGCGGACGGATATGCCGTGTTGACATCGGCCCGGGGGACGCTCGAGGTTCGGGCTCACCACGCACGGGTGTGGTCCGACCTGGTCGCCGAGGAGGACGTGGACACCGTGGCGTTGCGGGTGTCGCCCACGTGGGCGGCTCCGAGGGTGACCGCCGCCGCGGAGCCCTCCCAATCGGAGGATTCTCGACGTGATGACGTCGAAAACCCTCCGTTCGAAGCGTCGTCCGAGCCCGAGCCGGAGCCCGACCCGGAGTCTGAACCGGAGCCGGTGCCCGAGCCGGTGCCCGAGCTGCTCCGCCCCCCGAGTCGTGCGCCCCTGGTCGAACCGCCGCCCACCGCCGACTCCGACCTCATCGCCGCCGTCCCCTGGCGCCCGCCCCCCAACCCGCCGAGAGGCCAACTTTCGTCGGAATCCAGCGCTGAGAACGACCAAAGTTGGCCTCTCGGCGAGGGGAACCGGGACCAGGAAAGCCCGAACCCCAATCGGGACCCCGGCGACCCTGACCGGACCGTCGACCGCGCCGCCCTCCTCGCCGCCGCCAAACCCGACCGACCCGGCGCCCCCACCGGCCCGACCGTGCTCGCCGTCCTCTGCACCCGGGGGCACCTCAACCCTCCGACCAGCCCGACCTGCCGGGTCTGCGGCCGCGAGGTGCCGGCCCAGCAGGCGTACGAGACACCACGGCCGCCCCTCGGCGTCCTACGGCTCTCCACCGGCGACGTCGTCAGCCTCGACCGCGGCGTCATCATGGGCCGCGCGCCCCAGGCCCCGCCGGGCCTGCCGCCCGAGCTGCAACCGCACGTCGTCCGGATCGCCAGCCCGCAGCGCGATCTGTCGCGCAACCACGTCCAGGTGGTCGTCGAGGGGTGGCAAGTCATCCTCCGCGACCTCGACACCACCAACGGCACCACGGTGACCCCGCCCGAGGGGACACCGACGAGGCTCCGCGCCGGAGACCCGATGGTCCTCGAGCCGGGCAGCGTCGTGTCGATGGCCGACGAGGTCAGCTTCACGTACGAGGTGCCGAGTGAGGCGCAGCAGTGAGTCGGCTGCAGACCACCGGCGCGCCGCAGCTGCCGGGGCTGGTCTACGTCCAGCCACTCGGGTCCGGTGGGTACGCCGACGTCTACCTCTACGAGCAGCAGTCGCCCCGGATGCCGGTAGCCGTGAAGGTACTGCGCTCCGAGGGCCTCACCGACGTGCTGCGCCGCCAGTTCGCCGAGGAGGCCGACACCATGGCGGCCCTCGGCGACCACCCCTACATCGTCCAGATCTTCCGCGGCGGCACTTCGGCCGACGGCCGCCCGTACCTCGTCATGAAGTACTACCCGCCGCCGAACCTCGCCCGCCGCGCCCGGCTCAAGCCGCTCACCGTCGACGAGGTCCTCCGCACCGGGATCCAGCTGGCCAGCGCAGTCGAAACCGCCCACCAGGCCGGGATCGTCCATCGCGACATCAAGCCGGCCAACGTGCTCGTGAGCAGCTACGGAGCGCCCGGCCTCACCGACTTCGGCATCGCCGGCCGAGGCGGAGCCGAGGCTGCCGCCGCCCTCGATTGCGCGACGACGGACGGCGCCGACCCCGAAGACGTCGGCGTCTCGGTGCCATGGGCGCCGCCGGAGGTCCTCTACGTCCAGGGCGACGGCACCCAGTCGACGACACATCTGGCCGAGCGCGGCGACCTCTACTCTCTCGCCGCCACCCTCTGGCAGCTGCTCGTCGGGCGGTCGCCGTTCGAGATCCCCGGTGGCGACAACTCCGCATACGCGCTGATGCCCCGCATCCGCACCCAGCCGGTTCCCCCGACCGGCCGCCCCGTCGTCCC
>Ga0307288_10000559_pt1 | contig 12593 bp, 13 predicted proteins | sample ER_DNA_142_FD_194469 | JGI IMG/M metagenome (GOLD analysis project Ga0307288, IMG submission 194469) | Bulk soil microbial communities from the East River watershed near Crested Butte, Colorado, United States - ER_DNA_142 | ecosystem: Environmental > Terrestrial > Soil > Floodplain | place... | reverse complement strand
TGCTGCTCTGGGTGCTGCCGATCGCGGATCCTCCGGCGAGCGAGTTCGGCTATCCCGCCGCCGGTGTGCTCTGGTACCTGGTCACGTACCTGTGGCTGGTACTGCTCTCGCCGCTGCTGCTGCGCCTCTACCGACGGTGGAAACTGGCCACCGTGCTGCTGCCGCTGGCCGGGCTGATGCTGCTGTCCGCCTATCCGGACACGCTCGGCACGACGGCCGGCTGGGTCGCGCAGAACGTGCTGGCGTTCGGGTCCTGCTGGATCCTGGGCTTCGCCCACCGCGAGGGTGACCTCGCCAAGCTGCGGCCCGCCGTGGTGCTGGGACTGGCTGCGGCATCCGTTACCGGCGCCCTGTGCTGGGCATATCTGCACCCCGGCGACAGCGGGATGGACCTGACCGGCGTGCCGCTCGCCTACGCCGTCTTCTCCGTCGGCTTTGTGCTGGCGTTGCTGCGCTGGGCGCCGCGGATGGACTGGCTGGCCCGCGTCCGGCCGCTGGACGGTTTCGTGTCGATGGTGAACAACCGGGCCGTGACGATCTACCTGTGGCACAACGTGGCCATCACCCTCGCGGTCTGGATGTTCGACCCGCTGAAGCTGTGGCGCATCCCCACCCAGGGTCTGGAGGAGGTTGCCGACTTCTCCATAGCGCTCGCCGCGCTGGCGGTGGCCGTGCTCGCCCTGGGCTGGGTCGAGGACCTGGCGGCCCGCCGGCCGCCCCGCATCTCGCCGTTCGTCAGGCGGCGCAGCCATCGGCAGGCTTCCACCGCGGCGCAGGCTCCCGCGCCCGCGGCCGTCTGAGCTCCGCGCCCGCGGCCGTCGGAGCTCCGCGCCCGCGGCCGTCGGAACTCCGCGCCGGCGTCCGTCGTGCGCCTCCAGGCCGGTGCCGTCAGGCCGGTGCCGTCCCGGCTGTCGGCAGGTCGCGGCGGCCGCGGAGCGGGCCGAGCACGAGGATCAGGCCGCTCGCCGCGTACCCGATGGCCATGAGCATGATCGCGCCCCGGGCGCCCAGCGGGCCGGCCAGCGCGCCGCCCAGCAGCGCACCGACCGGGATCGCGCCGAAGTTGACGAACTGCATGCTGGTGAGCACCCGGCCGAGCAGCCGGGGCGGGCAGTACGCCTGCCGGAAGCTGGCGCTGACCACGTTGCCCGCGATCGTGCCCGCGGCGACGCCGAGCATCCCGGCGACGAAGACCAGCAGGCCCAGGCCGGGCCGGGTGAACGGGATGAGCACCGACGCCAACCCGGCGAAGATCTTGCAGCCGACGAGCGTACGGGCGCCACCGAGCCGGCGGACCAGCCGCGGCGTCAGGGTCGCCGCGCCCACGCCGCCCAGGCCCATCGCCGCGAACAGCAGGCCGACGGTGGCGGTGCCGACCCCCACCTCCCGGATCAGGAAGACGACGCTGATCGCGTTGATGCCGGTCAGCCACAGGTTGGCGGCCGCGCCGTAGAGCGTCTGGTTGAGCAGGTAACGGTCGTGCAGCACCCAACGGGCGCCCTCGGCGATGTCGGTGCCGATGCCGGCCCGCGTCGTCGACGCGGGTCGCCGCTCCGCACGGCGGATCCGCCACAGCACGAAGGCCGAGAACAGGAAGCTGACCGCGTCGACGACGAGGCCGGCGACCGCGCTGACCGCGGCCATCAGCAGGCCACCCACCGCGGGACCGGCTACCTGGGCCGCCGACTCGGTGCTCTGCAGGGCGGAGTTGGCCCCGATCAGATCGTCCTTGTCGAACATCGCCGGCAGATAGGCCATCCACGCCACGTTGAAGAACACCGTGGCGACGCCGAGCAGCAGGGCGACGGCGAGCAGGTGGCCCATGGTGAGCGCGCCGGTCCAGGCGGCGACCGGCACGCTGATCACCAGTACGGCCGCGAGCAGGTCGCTCACCAGCATCACCGGCTTGCGGGTGACCCGGTCGATCCAGGCGCCGGCCGGTAGCCCGATCACCAGCCACGGCAGCCAGGCCGCGGCGGTGAGCAGGCTGACCATGAAGGCGCTGGCGTGCAGCACCTGTACGGCGATCAGCGGCGTGGTCACGCTCGCCACCGAGCTGCCCAGGCGGCTGACGGTCATGCCCGCCCAGAGCCTGCGGAAGTCGGGATCGCGGAGCACGCCCAGGCGCGCGGTACGGCGCTCGCCGGCGCCGGCGAGCGGTGTGTCACTCAGAGCCGGGCTGGTCGGGGCGGTGTCGCTCAGAGCCGGGCTGGTCGGGGCGGTGCTGGTCAGAGCCGGGCTGGTCGGGGCGGTGTCGCTCAGAGCCGGGCTGGTCGGGGCGGTGCTGGTCAGAGCCGGGCTGGTCGGGGCGGTGCCGGTCGGGGCCGGGCCGGCCGGCGTCGGGCCGGTCATGGCCGTGCCGGGAAGCCGCGGCCGATCACGAAAACCGGCTCCCGGTCCGGCGCCTCCGGTCGCCCGGAGTAGCGATCCATGATCGCCTGGATCTCCGCACCCATCTCGGCCAGCTCTGCCGGGCTCAGCCGCAGGAAGCCGTCGGTGGAGAAGGCGGCGTCGGTCCACGGCGCCTCGCGCGACGCCGGGCTGCCCAGCCAGGTGGAGATGAGCTCCACCTGCCGTTGCAGGCCGATCGCCATGGCCGCGTCCGCGGCCGCCAGGTCGGCGGTGTCGGCGGTGAAGTCGGCCAGGCTCCACGAGATGCTCCGGTCCGGCATCCGCCACCAGTGTTCCTTGCGGTTGCGGGCCAGCTCGGGGGCCTCCTCGATGAGGCCGGCCTCGGCGAGGACCCGCAGGTGGTGGCTCACGTTGGCGACGGCCTGCCCGGTGGTGCGGGCCAGCACGCTGGGCATGGACGGCCCGTCCACCCGCAGCACGTCCAGCAGCCGGCGACGAACCGGGTGCGCGACCGCCTTCAGCACGGCGGCGTCCTTGATCTGAGGCATGACCGCACTCTGGCATAGTAAAGAGATGTTGCGCAACTATCCTTTACTTGCGGGAGGTCTCATGCCGCGCGGCGACCGGTCATCGGGAGAGCCGGCGAACGATTTCCTCTCCGGCGAGCCGCTGGTCGGCCGTCTCCGGGTCGCCGGCCGCCAGCGCCGTCCCCGCGACGTCGGCGTAGACGGCCGCGAACGCCTCGAACAGCGCCGGCGTCAGGCCCGCGCCCGCCTGGGTGGTCGCGATCTCGCGCATCTCGTCGACGAACCGGTGCGCCTTGGTGGCCGCGACCACGACGCCGGCGGAGCCGTCGAGGTCGTTGCGGGCCAGGTCGGCCACCACCTGATCCAGTACGCCGTACCGCCCGGCCGTCCGCATCGCCTGGGTGACCAGCGCGTTCAACCCCTTGTAGACGCTCGCCGTGCACATCTTGAGTGCGCTGGCGGCGCCCAGCCCCGCGTCCAGGACGACCGGCTCGACCCGGCCGTCCCAGGGCAGACCGGCGACCTCGGCCGCCCGCGGTCCGCTGAGGAAGATCCGTGCCCCGGGCCGTACGGACGGCGGGGGGCCCGAGATGGATCCGTCCACGAGGGGCAGGCCCGCGCAGGCGTCGGCGATCCGGGCCATCGTCGGCGGCGCCACGGCGTTCAGGTCGGCGACCAGCGGTGTGGTGCCCGTACGGCGGGCCGCCTCCGCGATGCTCCCCGCCGCCGCCACGGCCTGCCCCGGCGGCGTCACCGACAGCACCACGTCCGCGATCGCGACCACCTCGTCCAGGCTCGGCAGCAGGCGCAGCCCCGCGGCGAGTCGCCGGGTCCGGGCCGAGCGCCCCGCTGTGGTCGCCACGACCCGCGCCCCACCGGCGTGCAGCGCCCCACCCAGACCCGCACCCATCTGCCCCGGACTCACGATTCCGACCGTCACCATGCCCCCACATTAAGAACGCGGTCACAGTGAGAAGACAGATGACGCGCCAGCTCGCCGCCTGGGGCGGCGCGGGCGCCCCCGCGCTGGTCGGCGGCACCCGCTGCTTGCGGCAGCACGGGCGTGTTCGGCGACGACTCGGTCGCCACCGAACTGGCCATGGTCACGGCAGCGTCGCCCTATGGTCGCCGGCAGCGTCGCCGACGGCTACGTCGCCCGGCTCACGATCATGATCGATCCGGCGGGCGAGGAGACCGGACGCTCCTGAGCGAGCGCGGACCGGTCACCGGCGCCCGGACGGCGCGTGGTCCTCGACACAACGCGGCGGTCGTCGACCGATCGGGGTACCTCAAACGAGCTATGGCTAGCGGTCTATGCACTGGCAAGAATCGGACCATGACCGGAAACGACCTCCTCCTCACCTGCCTGCCTGCCGCGTTCACGGCCTGCGTGGGATACACAGCCGGCCGCCTGCACCAGTGGTACCGCACAGTTCTGGAGCGCGACGAGGCTTACCGGGAGGGCTACGACACGGCGACCCGCAGCGTCTTCAGCCTCGCCGCGCGGTTGATCGGGCCGAAGCGGGCGGTGCGGGGGACGGCGGCGGTGACCTCGGCGACGGGTCCATCGCCCGCGGCCGCGCCGGCCAGGTCGTCGACGGTGACACCGCCACCGGCGGAATTGCGGCCGGCGGTCGTCTCGTCCTCGTCCTCGGCTTCCTCGTCCGCCGCTGCTTCCACCGCGGCGGCCGGGACGAGTGAGGCCACCGCCGGCGGCCGCCACTTGGTGCCGGACGAGCTGGTCCGGGCGGCGACGTACCGCTTGGCGCCGGACCGGGTGGCCCGCGCCAAGGTCCACCAGGCGGTTCCCCAGGGCGACCGGTCCGACGAGACGACCCGGCCGCCGTCCGGCCCCACACCCCGCGCGTCCTGACCGACGGTTTCTTGTCGGAGGCCGGCGATAGGGTGCGCCATGGTCACCGTCCAGGAGGTCCGCGAGGTGGCGACGAAGCTGCCGAGAACGACCGAGCACCTGATCCACGACCGCGTGAAGTTTCGCGTCGGGAAGATCGTCTACGTGGCGTTCTCCCGCGACGAGACCATCATGGGTTTCGGTTTTCCGAAGGAGGAGCGAGAGTCGCTGGTGGCGGCCCAGCCTCAGGTCTTCCACCTGCCGAGGGCATCCGACATGCGCTTCCACTGGGTGCAGGCCTGGCTCGCCGAGCTGGACCACCGCCAGATGGAAGAGCTGGTGATCGACGCCTGGCGCATGGTGGTTCCGAAGCGGGTGGCGGCGGCCTACGTCGCGGGACTGCCCGACGCCGAGCCGAGGTGACCCGGCGGGAGCCGGCTACATCCGCCGAGTCGCAGACCACCGCCTCAGCGCGGCGCGGAATTGAGGTAGCCGCCCTCGGCCAGGTTCTTGGCGTGCCGGGCGTACATCTCCGGGTGCTCGGGTGCGAGCGTGGCCAGGCCGTCGACGTACCGGTTGAACATGGAGAAGGCAGCCGCGATCAGGACCGTGTCATGGATGGCCTTGTCGTCGGCGCCGTGTTGCCGGGCGAGGTCGATGTCGGCGCGGCTGACGCCGTGGCCGTCCACCCGTACCTTCTCCGCGATCGACAGCAACGCCGCCAGCTTCGGATCCGTCTCGGCGTGCTCGGCGGTCCGGCCCTCCTGATGCAGCAGGTGGGTGGCGACCGCGCCGTGGATGCCGGCACAGTAGGCACACTCGTTGCGGCCGGACACATAGGCGGCGATGGTCTCCCGCTCACCGGGGGTCAGCGGCGACGGCCCACGCAGCAGCGCGTCGGCCAGGCCGTTGAGCGGACCGGCGGTGTGCGGGTACTGGACCAGGAGCCCGACGATGCCGGGCAGGTCGGGCAGGTTGATGTGCGGCACGCGCCCATCGTGCGTCCCCGGCACCGCGCGTGTCCAGCACACTGAGCCGCAGCCGCAGCCGCAGCCGCAGCCGCAGCCGCAGCCGCAGCCGCAGCCGCAGCCGCAGGCGTGGCCCTCGTGGCCGCCGCGGGCAGGGCCGCCGCGGGCAGGGCCGCCGCGGGCAGGGCTGCCGCGGCCAGGGTCGCCGTCCGCAGGGCCGGGTCTCCTGCCGCGCTCACCGTCGTAGCGCGCGCAGGCCGGCACGAAGCTCCGCGACGAACAGCTCGGGCTGCTCGAACGCCGCGAAGTGCCCGCCCCGGACCGGCTCGCCCCAGTAACGGATGTCCGTGAAGCGCTTCTGCGCCCATCGCCGCGACGGTCGCGGATTTTCTCGCGGAAAGATCGAGCAGGCCGTCGGCACCTGCACCAGGTCGGTCGTCCCCGTGCGGAACAGAGCCTGGACCGCCCGGAAACTCTCCCAGTACAGCCGGGCGGCCGACGCGCCCGTGCCCGGCAGCCAGTAGAGCATCAGGTTGTCGAGCACCTCGTCGCGGGTCAGCACCGAGAACAGGTCACCGTCGCAGTCGGTCCAGGCCTGGAACTTCTCGATGATCCAGGCAGCCAGCGCGGCGGGGGAGTCGACCAGGCCGTAGCCGATGGTCTGCGGCTTCGTCGACTGCTCCAGCGAATAGCCGTCGCCGCTCTCGCCCGATGCGGCGAGGTCGTGCAACGCTGCCTCTTCCGCCTCGGTGAGCCCATCGAACGTGGCCGGGTCGGGCGCCACCAGCGGCGGCATGAGGTGGATGCCGATGACCTTCTCGGGGTGCTGTTGGGCGATGCTCGTGCTGATGCTGGTGCCCCAGTCATGGCCCGCGGCGACGAACCGGGCGTACCCGAGTCGTTCCATGAGCTCCGCCCACGCGCGTGCCGTCCGCTCCACCGTCCAGCCCGGGCCTTCCGGGCGGTCGCTGAAGCCGTACCCTGGCAGCGAGGGGCAGACCACGTGGAAGGCGTCCGTCGCCGTGCCGCCGTGCGCGACCGGGTCGGTGAGCGGGCCGAGCACCCTGGCGAACTCCACGACCGAACCCGGCCAGCCGTGGGTGAGCACCAACGGCACGGCATCGGGATGCGGCGACCGCGCATGGACAAAGTGGATGCCGAGGCCGTCGACGGTCGCCCGGAACTGTGGCATCCGGTTGAGCCGAGCCTCCGACGCGCGCCAGTCGTACCCGTCCGCCCAGTACGCGCACAGCTCCCGCAGCTCCGCCAGTGGCACACCCTGCGCCCATCCGTCGGCCGTGGCGGCCTCGGGCCAGCGGGTCCGCCGCAACCGCGCCGCCAGGTCGGCGAGCACGTCCTCGCCGGCGCGGATCTCGAAGGGCGTCATCACGTCGGCCGCCGCGGCGGCCCGGCCGCGATCCGTTCCCGGATCTGCCGCATCCGCTCGGTGCTGTGGTGCGGCATCTCCCAGCGCGTCTCCATCCACCACGTGCAACCGGCCTCGGCCCATGGGGCGACCGTTGCCCAGGCGGTGGCCGGGTCGTTCGCGGGCGTCTCGCCCTCGGCCAGGATGTCCAGCCGGGGCGGCGCCCCGCGTTCGGTCAGCCAGGCCCGCATCGCGCGCATCTCGTCCGGGCCGCCCCCATGGCCCGGAATGACGCCGTCGCACCGCAGCACCCGGCGCAGCGATTTCGGCCGGGGCCACACGGCCACGACCCAGATCGGGATCCGTTCCTGCACCGGCCTGCCGACCTCGGCCAGGTCTTCGCGCCCCACCTCGTAGTCGTAGTGCGAACCGTGATAGCTGGTGCCGCCCGCCCACAACAGGCGCATCAGATCGATGGCGTCGTCCATCATGGAGGCGCGCTCCCGCAGGTCGGTGACCTCTCCGGTGAGCGGAAGATCCGTGGTGAGGGCGCCCACCCCGATGCCGAGCACGGTCCGGCCGCCGGAGAGCTGATCGACGGTGGCGACCTGGCTCGCCACCTTCCACGGCCGGCGCCACGGCAGTGGGGTCAGCATCGTGCCGATCCGCACCCTGGTCGTGGCGGTGGCGATGGCCGCGAGCAGGCTCCAGGCGTCCACCCCGGAGGCCGCCTCCCACACGAACACGCCGTCCCACCCCGCCTGCTCGGCGAGGACGGCGTGCTCCAGCTGCTGGGGCGCGGTGCCGCCCGGAAGGATCACGCCGCACCGCATCAGCGTGCTCCCGGTGGCGCCGTCCGGCTCGATCGGTGTCTGTCGGCGCCGCTGCGCACTTGGAGCTGATTCATGGTCCGGGACGTTAGCGAGGCGGTACGACATTCTTGCCCGCATCCCGCCCGAGCAGGGCGAGAACGCGGGCCAACGGATCGTCGCCGGGATGGCGAAGGCGCGGGCCGAAGGCCGCCTCCGGTCCCACCCGGGCCTCGTCGGGCACGCCCTCGGCGATGGGCAGGGCCGCGGCGAGGACGTCCGGCGGCAGCTCGTACGCGACACCGAGGGTGTGGGCGACGTCCCAGCCGTGCGCGACGTAGTCCACGAGGTGGAAGCCGATCGCCGCCCGGCCCGGGACCGGGTGTGGCCCGATCTCGGGAAGCCGCAGGTCGCGATCGAGGACGCCGGGATCGGCGAAGGCGGCGATGACCGCCTCGGACGCCCGTGCGTACTCCTCGCCCACGTCGTCGCCCAGCGGGCGCGCCCGCCAGAGGTCGAGGTCGTCGCCGTGGCCGGCGGCCGCCGCGGCGAAGCCCCGGTGCTGCGCCGTCATGTGGGCGAGCAGGTGGCCGAGGTCCCATTCCGCGCACGGTGTCGGCAAGGACATGTCGCCCGGTCGGACCCGCGCGACGACGGGAATGGTGGCGCGGACCGCACGAGCGTGGGAGGAACGAAGGTCAATAGTATGCATCTGCTTATCATCTGCGGACGTACATGATGTGTCAAGGTGTATCTTCACGCCCGTGCCCGCAGCGAACCCCGACCGTCCCGACCTCGGCGCGATGGTCGTGCGGCTCGGCCGCGCGCTCATCGCCGCCGAGCGTCCCGTGCTGGCCGCGCATGACGTGTCGATGTGGGGATACGCCGTGCTCAGCACGCTGGCTGACGAGCCGATGCGGACCCAGGCGGCGCTGGCACGCGCCATCGGCGCGGACAAGACCCGGATCATCGGGACCCTGGACGAGCTGCAGGAGCGCGGCCTGATCGAGCGCGAGCCAGACCCCGAAGACCGACGGGTACGGCTGCTGCGGCTGACGCCGGCCGGGAGCGAGCTGTACGCCTCGGTCAGGGCCGGGATCCGCGCCGTCGAGCAGGAGTTGCTGAGTGGGCTGAGCGCGGCCGACAAACGCATCTTCCTGCAGGCACTGCAGCGGTTGAGCCGCGAGCCCGGCTGAATGTGTCGCTGCCCCGGGCTCACACCACGTCGAAGTTCGCCATCATCGCCATGTCCTCGTGCTCGAGGTTGTGACAGTGCAGCATGTAACGGCCGCGATGACCGGCGAACTTCACCAGCACCTCGACCGCCTCGTACGGCCGTACGTCCACCGTGTCCTTCCAGCCGGACTCCCAGGGATCGGGGTCGCGTCCGCTGCGCGACAGCACCTGGAAGTGCGCGAGGTGCACGTGGACGGGGTGGTGGAAGTCGCTGGTGAAGCGCCACAGCTCCACCGTGCCGAGGCGCGGGGCGGCGAGCGAGCCTGCCGGGTCGTACGGCCGCTTGTTGATCGTCCAGCGTCCGCCGCCGTAGCGGAAGTCGAACTGCCGTACCCGGGCGGCGTCCGCCTCGGTGAGGACGGGCAGTTCTGCGAGCCGGTCCGGGATCCGGGTGTCGTCCGCGGCGGTACGGGTGACCACGAAGCGCATGACGTCCCGGGTGGCGCCGGAGCCGAAGGCATTGACCAGGGTCACCTCGCTCCCGACCGGGAACGCGGAGAAGTCGACCACCACGTCGCAGCGTTCGCCGGGCGACAGGATGATCTCGCGATGCCGTACCGGCGCCCCCAGCAGGCCGTCGTCGCTGCCGATCTGGACGAGCTCGGCGCCCGGCAGGGCGAGCCGGTAGCGCCGGGCGTTCGAGGAGTTCACCAGCCGCAACCGGTGGCGCACGGCGGCCACCTCGTGCCGCGGCCACGCGGCGCCGTTGACCAGGATGACGTCACCGAAGAGCCCGGACCGGAAGTTCCCGTTCGCCCCGGCCGACGCCATGGACATGTCCCGCATCGGATAGCGCAGCGAGCCGTCCGCCTCGAAGGCCCGGTCGCAGATGAACAGCGGCAGGTCGCGTTCCCCCCGGGGCAGCGGCAGCGCGTCCTCCTCGTCGTCCGAGATGATCATCATTCCGGCCAGCCCTCGCCAGACCTGCGGTCCGGTGAAGTCCATGCGGTGGTCGTGGTACCAGAGCGTGGCGGCCCGCTGATCCATCGGATAGCGATAGTCGCGGCTGACCTCGTGCACCCGCCCGCCGCTCCCGTGCACGTGCGGCGGCGCCGGCGAGTATCCGGCCGGCGTGGTCAGGTCCAGCGGAAGGCCGTCCGACTCCGGCGGCACGACCCCTCCGTGCAGGTGGGTCGAGGTCGGTACGGCCAACTCGTTGCGCACGGTCAGGGTCAGCGGGCGACCACGCCTGGCCCGGATGGTCGGTCCGGGGAAGATGCCGTCATAGCCCCAGATCTCGGTGGGGCGATCGGGCAGCAGGCGGGCGTCGGCGACCCGCTGGGTGAGCCGGAAATGGTCGCCGGCGGAGTTGCTGAGCAGCGGCCTGGCAACGGGCGGAACGGGCAGCGGGGTGCGGAAGCGCTCCGGGAGCGGAATGGCACTGGTCAGCAGGGAGCCGGTGCCCGGTCCGTCGGCGGGCGTCTCGCAGCCGGTGAGCGCCGCCGTGCCGGTGGCTCCGGCCAGGGCGAGCACGGCGCGCCGCGACAGCCGCCCGGCGGCGGGCGGCCCGGCGCTGCGATGCCGGAAAGTGGGATCCGGGCTGGTCCTCACGCTCGCCGACCAGGGGTGGAGGGGTCGGCCGGGACCGGGCCGGTCCACGTGAACGCCCACCAGGTGAAGGCCGCGATCAGACCCATGACCGACACGCCCAGCGGGATGTGCAGACCCACCAGGCGGGCAAAGCCCAGGCCGATCTGCAGCACGACCACCACCCACCGCAGGATGCTGACGACGATCGGCCACCACGGGCCGCGGCCGGGACGGACCAGCAGGATCGTCGCCGGCAGCAGGGCGGCCGAGGTCAGCACGAGCAGCATGGCGTTCGCGGTGTGCCAGCCCAGCAGGCCGACGTCGCCGGTGACGAAGCCGCCGGCCAGGGCGGCCTGGATCAGCACCTGGAGCAGGACGAGGACCGCGAGGAGGCGGATGACGATGATGGGCCAGTGGCGGGCAGGCCGGGTCTGCGACACGAGTTCATCGTGCTGATCCGGATCAAGGACCGGATCCGGTGTCGCACGTAGGGGTCCCCCGGGTCTTTCAGCGGGCGGCGAGGGCCTCCTGCAGTCCCCGAGCGGCGAGCCGGTCGGCCCGCTCGTTCTCCGGATGGCCGGCGTGCCCCTTGACCCAGTGCCACTGCACGTCGTGCCGGCACACCGCCGCGTCCAGGCGCTGCCACAGATCGACGTTCTTGACCGGCTGCTTCGCCGAGGTCTGCCAGCCGTTGGCCTTCCACCGCGGCAGCCACTTCGTGATGCCGTCGCGGACGTAGATGCTGTCGGTGTAGACCAGCACCGGCAGGGGCGCGCGGGTCAAGCTCTCCAGCGCCTGGATCGGCGCCATGAGCTCCATCCGGTTGTTGGTCGTGGCGGCGGCCTCGCCGCCGCAGAGGTCCTTCTCGCGGGAGCCCCAGCGCAGCACGGCCCCCCAGCCGCCGGGGCCGGGATTGGGGATACAGGCGCCGTCGGTGTAGATCTCCACCGCAGTGGCCGAGCCAGTCATGCGGAGCACCCTACCCACCGGCCGCCGATCGACCGTGGTGTCACCCTCGTCGGCTGAGCCCACCCGCAGCGGAAAACCCATGCAAGTTCTTTACATGAGCCCACCCGCAGCGGAAAACCCATGCAAGTTCTTTACATGAGCCCACCCGCAGCGGAAAACCCAGGCAAGTTCTTGACATGAGCCCACCCGCAGCGGAAAACCCAGGCAAGTTCTTGACATGAGCGGCGAGCGGGAGCCTCCCACCGCGTCGAGTGAGCGTCAGGCCGCCGATCCGGTGCCTGCGTGACGCCGCAGGCATGCCGGGGGGAACCGGTACCGCACCGGCGGCCTGCCCCCGCAATGCCCGAGAGCGGTGGGAGCGCTCCCAGAGACACCCTAGCGAATTCCGTGCCCCGCGCAAACCTATTGCGAACACTCACATTCCTCGCGTGCCCACGATCCGCTGACCTACGACCTACCGGATATCCGGGGTAGGCCGCGGCGTGTCGGTGGCTCGGTGACTTGTCCACAGGCCGGGGCGGCGTGGGCCACACCGTTGTGGACGCACCGGAGTCGCCGACCGGCCGGCCAGTACAGTTTCGGGCATGCGTGAGGCAGCCGTGGAGGTGCAGGACGTCGTCGTGAGGTACGGCGACGTTCTCGCGGTCGACGGCGTCTCGTTGACCGTGCCGCGCGGCGCGATCCTCGCCCTGCTCGGCAACAACGGCGCCGGTAAGACCAGTCTGCTGCAGGTTTGTGAGGGTTTCCGTGGTCCCGATGCGGGGTCGGTGCGGGTGCTCGGGCTGGATCCCGTGGCGGATCACGACGCTCTGATGCCCCGGCTCGGCATCATGTTGCAGTCCGGCGGCGTCTATCCCTGGGCCACGGCGGGCGACATCCTGCGTCTCTTCGCCTCCTTCGCCGCCCACCCGCTCGACACCGACATGTTGCTCGACCGGCTCGGCCTGCGGAAGTTCGCCAAGACCACATTCCGCCGGCTCTCCG
>Ga0307288_10000558_pt1 | contig 12622 bp, 11 predicted proteins | sample ER_DNA_142_FD_194469 | JGI IMG/M metagenome (GOLD analysis project Ga0307288, IMG submission 194469) | Bulk soil microbial communities from the East River watershed near Crested Butte, Colorado, United States - ER_DNA_142 | ecosystem: Environmental > Terrestrial > Soil > Floodplain | place... | reverse complement strand
TCGCGCGTCCCGGGTGCTCGGCCGGCAACGCACCCTGTTCGCTATGCAGGTCGTTGTGGGTTCCGTGGTGACTGGTCATCTGCTGCTCCTCAAGTGGTTAACTGACGTAATCATCACTCATGAACATGTACTCAGCCAAGAGGTACTGAGGAAATCATCATTTCTGACTGGGCTCCGCTAGGATGGGGTGCACCCCAATTGCCGATGGAGACGCCGAGGACCGAGCATGAGCCACGCAGCAACGCAGCAGGCCAACCGACTGGACCGTCGCAAGGCGCGGACCCGGACCGCTCTCATCCGGGCGGCGCAGACCCTCATCGCCGAGGGGAAGACGAACGTGCCGATCCTGGAGATCACCCAGGCCGCTGACGTCGGGATGGGCTCCTTCTACAACCACTTCGAGACCAAGGAGCAGCTGTTCGAGGCTGCGGTCGAGGACGTGATGGACGGCTACGGTCAGCTGCTCGACGACCTGACCGCCGACATTGACGACCCCGCGAAAGTGTTCGCCTGCAGCTTCCGGCTCACCGGACGGCTCAACCGCCGGGAGCCCGAGCTCAGCCGGGTCTTCCTCAACAACGTCCTGCGGCTGCTCAGCGCCGAAAGCGGGCTAGCACCGCGTGCTCGGCGAGACATCGGGGCCGCCGTGGAGGCCGGCACCTTCGACGTCGAGGACATCGACGTCGCGGTCACGATGACCGCCGGCGCCCTGCTCGCCCTCGGCCAGCTGCTGCACGACCAGCCCGAGCGCGACGTAGAGGAGACCACCGACCGGGTGACCGAAGACCTGCTACGCATGCTCGGCGTACCCCGGCGGCAGGCTCAGCGAATCTCCTCTCTGCCGTTGCCGGACATCGACGCGGTGCGAGGCGACGGCTCAGTCTCCTGACGACTCGTCTGGGCCAGCGGCCAGCCGACAACCGATTACCCGCGCCCGGAGGGCAGCGGCCCCTTCGCGCCCGAGTCCCGTCCGGCAACGCGATCGGCGTGGCCGGCTCGTCGGGCCAGGGCGGCGGCTTCCGGTCCGACAGAAGTGACCCAGCTGCTCAATTCGGGCCCCGGTGGTCGGACGGCCTGGCGCCTGCGAACCGAAGAGCCGCGGGCCAGCGGCGCCGCTAGCCCGACGAGGGCGACCAACAGCAGACGCCCTCGGCGATGCTGCGCGGCTTCTGGCGTAACGGTCCCGGAGATCTCCCCGATGCCCTCGGGGTGGTGCCTCACGATGACGTCGACCCGGAGGGTCTGGCTCGGTCCACCCCGAGACGACGGCGCCGATCAATGGGGGTCGTCGCCGCGCGTCCCGCCCAGCAGGGACCCCACAGCAAGCGCGATCGGGAAGGGGCCCACCTCACGCCGGCGCTGCCAGACATGACGATCCGTTATCTGTAAGCAGATCAATGAGGTTCGTCATGTCATCGCCCATCAATTTGACAATAGACATTAGTGACGATATCGTCAGTACTGCAGAAACTTAACAAGTGGCTCTTCCCGGGCCCTCAGATCTCACGAAGGTGGCAACTCATGACGCAGCACACGGACTTCTACACACGGCTGGATTGTCTGCAGCAGCGGGTCGCGACGGCCAGGTCGGCCGTGCAGGCCGGCGCGGCCGAGTCGGACGCACAGCTAAGGCAGCGGATCGACCGGGCTCAGGCCGACCTGGACCAGTCGGCCGAGCATGCACGGCAGCAGGTCTCGCAGGCCGCCGACAACGCTCAGGCGAAGTGGGCCCAAGTGAAGGCCGACACCGCGGCCAAGATGAGCGACGTCAAGGCAAACATCGACAAGCGGACCCGCCAGGTGGACGCCAACGTCGCCGCCGACGACGCAGACTGGGCAGAGGCCGACGCGGCCGAAGCCCTCGACTTCGCCGACTGGGCTGTCGAGAACGCGCAGCTGGCGATGCTCGACGCCATCCACGCCCGCGCCCACGCCGACCAACTGGCCAAGACCGCCAACAACTCGTAGTCCCCCCAGACGCCCCCGTCGCCCCAGTCGGGGAGGCGGCCATCAAGCCCAGCTCGCCCTGCCGCAGTCGCACGGCTCCAAACGGCCAGCGCCGGCACGCGTCAGGCACAGAGCAAAGGACCATAGATGAATGCGGCCCACCCGGAACCACCGGTCAGCCCGGCGCTGCTGCGGCACCTCCAAGAGCGCAGCAAGCGCCGGGAGAACCGGTTTGCCGACCAGATCACCCGATTCGCCGGGTCGATGAAGTTCGTATACCTCCATGCCATCTGGTTCACCCTGTGGATCCTCCTTGGAGCCGAGGACTACCCGTTCGGGCTGCTGACGATGATCGTGTCGCTGGAGGCCATCTTCCTGTCGACCTTTGTGATGATCAGCCAGAACCGCGCCGACGAGAAACGCCAAGTGATCGCCAACGAGCAGTGGCGGACAGTCCAGCAGGAGGAACAGCAGAACGAGAGGCTGCTCCGCCTGTCCAACGAGATCCTCGATCTCGCCAGGGAGATCCACGCCGCGGGCGCGCCAGCAACGCCGGCGAGCCGGCCCCGAGCTCACTGAGGCGGTGAATACCGACATGGACCGTCCACCGCCTCCGGCGCCGCGGCTGTCGACGCTGATGCGCCGTGGGTGGCGCCCGGTCGAACCTCCTCAACGGCCCGTGCTGTTCGTCAACCCCAGGTCCGGTGATGGCGCGGCAACCCGGAACCGGGTCGTCGAGCAGGCACGCGAGCGCGGAGTGGAGGCCGTGATCCTCAGCCCCGGCGACGACCTCAGGGCACGCGTCCTGGAGGTCGTAGCCGACGGTGCAGACGCGCTCGGGATGGCCGGCGGCGACGGGTCACTCGCAGACGTAGCAGCCGTCGCCGCGGCGCACGGGCTGCCCTTCGTCTGTATCCCCGTCGGCACGCGGAACCACTTCGCGCTGGACGTCGGTGTGGACCGGCAGGACGTGCCCGGGGCTCTCGACGCGTTCACCGATGGGGTGGAGCGCTCCATCGACGTCGGCGAGGTGAACGGCCGCATCTTCCTGAACAACGTCTCCCTTGGCATCTACGGAGAGGCAGTCCGGCAGGCCAGCTATCGCGACACGAAGGCCCGTACCCTGGCGGAGACGGCGCGCCTGGTCCTTGGCCCTGGTGGCCGAATGTCAGCGCTACGCCTCACCGACGACGCTGGACGAGAGCATGCCCGGCTTGCCGTACTGCTGGTCTCCAACAATCCCTATGCGTTAAACGGTCCCGGTCTCGGCACTCGACAGACCCTCGCCAGCGGTCATCTCGGAATCCTGGTCATCGACACACCCGAGGGGAGGCCACACCCTCCCGGGCGAGCCTGGGCCGCCTCGCACCTGGAGGTCCAAGCCGCGGACGCGGTGCACGCCGGCATCGACGGCGAGGCAGTCCAACTCGTTGCCCCGCTGACCTTTCACGTCCGACCTGCGGCGCTGCGGGTCCGGATCTCCGCCCGCCATCCAGGCGCCTCACCCGCGGGGCGGATACCCTCCCCCAGCTCACCTCGAGATGCTGCGACACCATCGCCCCTGACCGGCGAGTAGTCAGCCGAGCCCGAGGTCAACCCCCCGGCCTGATTGAAAGGCCCTGTCGCAGGCCGCTCCGATCATCGCCGCCCCCCCGGCTCCCACAATGGCGCCGATCACCACATCGCCCGGGTAGTGCACACCGGTGTGCACTCGCGAGTAGGCGACACCACCGGCGAGCAGCCGAACGGGCACCGCCAGCTCGGGCAGGTGCCGGCCCACGGCGTAGGCGAACGCGAACGCGGAAGACGCGTGGCCCGAAGGGAAGGAAGTCGAATCCGGCATCGGCACGACTCGAGCCTCGAACTGGGCCGGGTCCGCGCGATCCGGCCGCCGCCGACGAGCCAGCGGCTTGATCCCCAGATTGACGACTGCGGAAGTCGCTCCAATCGCGAGAACCGACTCCACCGCCGCTCGACGCCCACTCCTGCCGCCACCCACCGCAATTGCTGCGGCGATGCCCAACCACAGAACCGAGTGGTCCGCCGCCCTCGAGAGCCGGCGAAAATGCCCGTCCAAGACTGGCGTCGAGGTCGCCGCCACAGCCTGATACACGGCCCGGTCCAGCGTCCCGAGCTCCTCCAGCGGCCTCACCAGCACCGACCCGGCACGCGACCAACCGGCCACGCCTTGCGCGAGGGCCTCCTCGACCGTCCGCTTCCGATCACCAATGGGCTGCGACACACAAGGATCGTAAGGACTGGGCCCTGTCATGGTCACCCGGAGCCCGACGAGGTCACGAGCGACGCTCGGAACTCTCGCCCTCACTGGCGGCCCAAAACGATGCACGTATCTGCACCCCCCGGGGCCGCGCCCGGAGGTGAACGTCCGGAATCCGCCGGTACCGCGAACACGAGCGACCAGTACCGTCTGGCACGACACGACCGATCGCGTGAGGAGGACGTCCGGCATGCAGGCCACCCACATTGGTAGCTTCGCCCGGCATCGGACCGAGCCGGAGGCTGACGCGTGGTGACCAGCCCGACCCCAGTCGTCGCCGCCCCTTTGGCGGGGGCCGCGCTGAGGGTGTTGTTCATTGGCGGTACCGGGGTGATCAGCGCGGCGGCCGCTGAACAGGCTGTCGCCGTGGGTCACCAGCTGACCGTGCTGAACCGGGGCAACACCGCTCTGCGCGCACTTCCTGACGGAGTCGAGCTGGTGCACGCCGACATCCGAGACACCGCCGCGGTGCGGACCGCCCTCGGCGACCGGACCTTCGACGTCGTCGCCGACTTCATCGCCTTCACCACAGAGCACGTCGCCGCCGACATCAGCCTCTTCACCGGCCGGACCGGACAGTACGTGTTCATCAGCTCCGCCTCCGCGTACCAGAAGCCGCCGGAAAGGCTGCCGATCCTGGAATCGACCCCGTTACGGAACCCGTACTGGAAGTACTCCAGAGACAAGATCGCCAGCGAGGACCTGCTGATGAAGGCCTACCGCGACGACGGGTTCCCGGTCACCATCATCCGTCCCTCCAGCACCTACGACCGAACCCGCATCCTCCTGACCGGCGGCTGGACAGACATTGCCCGGATGCGGGCGGCAAGGCCGGTCGTGGTCCACGGCGACGGGACCTCCCTGTGGACGGTGACCCACAGCAGCGACCTGGCCAAGGCGTTGGTGGGGCTGTTCGGCCTCCCTCAGGCCGTCGGGGACAGCTTCACCATCACCTCCGACGAGTACCTGCCGTGGAACCGGATCTACCAGCTGTTCGCCGACGCCGCCGGGGCCGCGCCACCGCGGCTGGTCCACATCGCCTCGGAGACCATCGCGGCCGTCGCACCGCAGCTCGGTCCGCCGCTGCTGGGCGACCGGTCGCACTCGGTGATCTTCGACAACAGCAAGGTCAAGGCGCTGGTCCCCGACTTCGTGTGCACTACCCCTTTCGCCGCCGGCGTGCGCGACATCCTGAAATGGTTCGACGCGAACCCCGACCAACAGAAAGTCGACGACGATCTCGACGCGACCTTCGACCGGCTGATCGCCGCCGCCCAAACCCACTGACCAGACTCCCCCACGGCCGTCCCAGGCAGGGCGTCGGCAGGCCGTAGATCTAGTCGGCGTCCCCCGGAGTCTGCCCAGCGGTGCGTCCACGCCCATGCCGCCCAGGCAGGATCTGGCGGTAACCGAGGAGGTGGCCCGGGTTCGGCGGCCCGCGGGGTTGCCCTGGCCGACGCGACAGGTGACTCCACCTCGACTGCGGCAGCTCGGGCGGCGGTCTGAGTGGCTGCTGAGGTGTGGCCCTGGTTTGATCGGCAGACTGTTACTCGTGGAGGGCGGCTGGACCATGCAGAAGCGCACGCTGGGTCGCACGGGCGCCTCCGTGTCGGTGGTGGGGTTGGGCACCTGGCAGCTCGGCGGCGACTGGGGGCAGGTGTCGGAGCGTGAGGCGCTCACAGTCCTTGAGGCTGCTGCGCTGGAGGGTGTCACGTTCTTCGACACCGCAGATGTCTACGGCGACGGGCGCAGCGAGCAGCTGATCGGTCGGTTCCTCCGTGAACACGGTGGCCGAGAGGCTGGGGTCACGGTGGCCACCAAGATGGGCCGTCGGGCCGAGCAGGTGCCGGGGAACTACGTTTTGGACAACTTCCGGGCTTGGACCGACCGCTCACGCCGCAACCTCGGTGTCGACACCCTGGACCTGGTGCAGCTGCACTGCCCGCCCACATCGGTGTACTCCGACGACGCGGTCTACCAGGCACTGGACACGCTGGTCGAGGAGGCCGTGATCGCCAACTACGGCGTCAGCGTCGAGACGGTGGACGAGGCGCTCACCGCGATCACCCGACCGCATGTGGCGACGGTGCAGATCATCGCGAACGCCTTCCGGCTCAAGCCCCTCGACCAGGTGTTTCCCGCAGCAGCATCGGCCGGCGTCGGCGTCATCGTTCGGGTCCCGCTCGCTTCTGGTTTGCTTTCCGGCAAGTACGACACCGGTACGACGTTCCCGCCCGAGGACCACCGCAACTACAACCGCGACGGCACCGCCTTTGACATCGGGGAGACATTCTCCGGCGTGGACTACGCCACCGGCGTGCGCGCCGCCCGGGAATTCGCCGCCCTCGTCGCCGCGGAGACACCCCCCGGCACGACACCGGCTCAGGCGGCGATCGCCTGGCTGTGGCAGCACCCAGAGGTCTCCACCGTCATCCCCGGCGCCCGCAACATCCAACAGGCCCGCGCCAACGCCGCAGCCGGCCGGGTCGCACCACTCAACGACTCCTTCAACCGCGGCGTCCGCCGCATCTACGACGAACACCTCCGCGACGCCATCCACCCACACTGGTGAGATCCTCGGGGCCCGTCGGGATTGTTGGTCGTCGCTGTCGTCCTGTCGGCTGAGCCTCGCGCCTCGCACCGTGCGTACGCTGCCGAAGATGAGCGGCGGCATGGGCGTACGCGCACCTGGGCGGTCCGGCCTGCTGGTGAGCAGGATCGCACTGGGGACGATGGACTTCGCGTACCGCTTGACGAGCCGAGCAGCTTCGAGGTCATGGACGCCGCGGTCGACGCGGGCATCAACGACTTCGACACCGCTGAGGTCTGCGGCGGTCCGCAGGCCGCCGACATGACCAAGGGGTACCGCGTCTCCGAGGAGGTCATTGGGCGGTGGCTACGGCGCAGCGGGCGCCGCGACGAGATCGTCCCGGCCACGACTGTGTACCAGCCGAGGGGGCTCGGGCCGAGCGACCGGCGGCTGTCGGCGTACCACCTGCGGCGGGCGTGCGACATTCCCATGGAACAGCACCGTCGAAGTCATCGGCTTCCACCCCTACATCCAGCGAGCGTCGTGGGCACGTTGGCGGGTCCGGGGAAACACCTCCCCAATACCCAGCCGGAAAGCACACCGACACTCAACTCTGACCCCGGTTCTCCGTCTTCCGCCCAGTTAGGGCGCATCCCTCAGGTGCTGCACACCAGAAAGGGCGTGGGCGCAGTGTCGCTGGGCTCGTTAAGAACGCCTTGCGTGCGGGATGACGTGCAGGGCGCACCTCAGGGCCGCTGTGTGGCAGCTCGCTACTCATGCGGAGTCACAAACGGCGGAGGCGACGCAGCCCCTTGACATGCTCGGCCGCTAGCGTCATGAAGGCTCGGGTGGCCGGTGAGAGTGCGCCGTTTTCTTGGGTGATGAAGGCGAAGTGCTCGTGAAAATGTGGGTCGAGCGAGACCTGGAGGATCTAGCGGCGGCGCACGCTCACCAGGGTCCGTCGGATCGTGTGTGATGGCGCGTTCGTGCGGAGTGCCTCGGAAAGCAGTCGGGTTCTCAAGGTCGCCGCCGACGCCAGGCGGATGTAGCGTCGAGATCTGTGACCCAGGCGACGAGGTCCTCAGTCGGTACCAGTCTCGGTCGGCACGGCCGACTATCCGCTATCGGCGCCGCAGCGGCGGTGGCCCTGGCCACGGCCCTCCTGGGGCCGGCCGCCGCGGAGGCCCATGGCGGCTCGCCGGGGGGCGGCCCCCTCAACCTGGGGCCGGCCAACCTCTCGGAGACCAGGGTGACGTCGACGTTGGCCAGGGGTGTGACGCTCACCAAGATCACCCGGGGGGCGAGTGACCCCGCGCTGGTGTGGACGCTCGAGATCCTCATCGCACCGACGGCCGGGAGCCCCGATCCGGACGCCCCACCCAGCGTGATCTCGGACCTGGGGAGTGCCAACGCGACCGCAGATCGCCTGCGCAGCAAGGGTTTCAGCCCGCGAGTGGAGGCAGTGGCCCAGCCGAGGGCCGTCGACGTGGTTCCCGGCACCCTGGGGTACCGAGTGCGGGTCGGAAGCTTCCCGAACAAGGCGGCAGCCGACCTGGCCCGCGCCGCCCTGATCGCGGCGGGTGAGTCCGCGACCTCGGTCTACACCGGCTGGGACGGCGACCGGTCCGCCCGCGGCCCGTGGAACGTCAACGTCCTGACCATCGATCCGAAGACCTTCCGAGGCGGCCTCGGCGCCACGTACGGGCCAGATCTGTTCAACCGCGAGACCACGTCGGCGCTGAGCGCCGCCGCCGGCGCGACCGTCGGCGTCAACGCCGGCTACTTCGTCCTCGACCCGGCGTCCGGCGCGCCGGGCGACCCGGCCGGCATCGGCGTCTACCACGGCCAGCTCGTCTCCGAACCCATCGCGGGACGCCCCGCTCTGGTCATGCGGGACGACGCACGGCATACCGAGATCGAGCGACTGTGGTGGCAGGGCACGGCGGACCTCGGCCACCAGACCGTCCAGCTCGACGGCATCGACCGCGTCCCCGGTCTGATCCGCAACTGCGGCGGGGATCCCACCGACCTCCCCACGGCGAAGCCGCTGCACGACATCACCTGCACCGATGCAGCGGAGGTCGTCGAGTTGACGCCCGCGTTCGGAGCCATGACCCCGACCGGGCCGGGCCGGGAGGTCGTCATCGGCGCCGACCACCGCGTGGCCGCGGTGCTCGGGACCCGCGGCACGACGCTCGGCACCGGCCAGATGTCGCTCCAGGCGACCGGTGACCGGGTCGGCGAGCTGGGCAGTGTCCGTGTCGGTGACCGCGTCGTCGTCACCGCCAGGTTGCGCGACGGCTCGGGTAGGCCGGTCCACACGGCGAAGGCGGAGACGATCGTCAATGGCGGTCCCCAGCTGGTTCGAGACGGCCGAGACGAGATCACCCAGGCTCGTGACGGCTTCGTCCACCCCGGGGATCCGAGCTTCGCTTATGGCTTCGTCGTCAAACGCAACCCGCGCACGTTTGCCGGCGTCGACGCCCAGGGCCGGACCGTGCTCGTCACCGTCGACGGCCGGACCACTGCGGACCTCGGACTCTCGATCCCGGAGACGGCCGATGTCGCGCGCTCGCTCGGGCTCGTCGACGCGATGAACCTCGACGGTGGTGGCTCGACGGCGATGGCCGTCAACGGGGCGCTGGTGACCCATCCCTCCGACGCCGCCGGGGAGCGTCCGGTCGGCGACGCGATCGTGGTGACGCCGGGTCATTGACCCGACTCGCCGTACAGCCCTCTTTCGAGGAGGTCGGGCCGGTCCGCGCGGCGTTACGCCGCGAGCGCGCCTAGAGCAGGTGCACCTTCGAGCTGTGGGGCAGGACGGAGTAGGTCCACTTCGTCGATCCCAGGCCCCGCCGCTCCGCCTGGTGCCCGTGACTCGCCCCAGGCGCTGTTCGATCGGGCGGAGAAGCTGTCCAGGTCCGCCTGGTTCCGCAGCGTTTCCTAGCGCTGGCCCAGCGCGGACATCCCTCTCCGTGCCGCCAGTACGGCCGCTCGGACATGGACCCCACCGGAGCGTCACAACCATGACCTGGGTCAGCCGGCAATACTTCGCCCGATCCGTTCGTTGGTCGACGGAACGGGCGATGTCCCCTCGTCACACATCCGCGCGACGTACGATTCGACCCCCAGAAGTGGCGTGGCTCACGCATCCCCGCTCATGTCACCGGGCGCTGGCCCGCATTAAGGAATCGACCCACAGATTGTCGATGCGTCCTTCTGTCCGTGGCTCCCCGTCCGGAACTGGCGCCAACGTGCTTCCGGATCAGAACGGGCTTACGCGAGCCCAGCCAGTTGGACTCGACGCGACCGGCAGTCGCGATCTCACCGACCTCTGCTGCTCGGGCCTGTCATCGCAGGTCAGGGCGTCGGCAGGGCGGATCCTGGCCGCCGCCTGGAAAGACACCCTGGTGCGGCCGTAGCCTGGTCGCGAGAAGGTCAGCACCCGATAGCCCGAATCGGTGTAGAGATCCGCACCGACGCGGCACGCCGCTGTGCAGTGTCCACCTGGGAAAAGCACGACCACGGCGCCGTCGCTGAGACCCTCCAGCGCGACCTCCACCGCGCCTAGAGAAGTCCGCACCATTCTCGTGGCCACGCCAGGATCATGGCATCACACCCAGATCGGCGAAGATGACTCGGGCCGGCGCACCAGCCGTCCCGAGCACACCCCCTCGCCCAAGAACATGCCCCTCTTCGCCGCCGTCGGCGCATCGGTGTGCTGATCAGGTGAGCGGCAACTAGAGGCCCCGCACTTCGCGGCCACCAGGCCGGGCATTAGCCCTCGGCTGGCTGGCACCGCCGATCCTTGGCGGCTGTACCGGGTAGCCGCAGGGCCCTTCGTGGCCAGCGGGTTCTCGTGTCATCCCGAACGGCCGGATGGACCGGCACGCCGCCACCCGACGGCTGCATGCCCTCGCGGACCAAGCCGGTGTCTTGTGCTTGACGAACGAATCCTGTTGCTAGACAATCAATTTGGAGCCGGCGAGGGGACTTGAACCCCTAACCCCCTGTTTACAAGACTTAGTGCACGCAGCCCGCTGCATCAGGCTGACCTGCAGAAACACCATCACGGACGCGCCCGTTCGAGAGGTCCGTGCGATCCATGTGCGATCCGAGAGTGCACGCGTGACCGCAACTGGCCGCTGGATCGGGTTGCGTCATGGCTGGCCAAACAGCGACTGAGCCAAGGCTCGGGCCAAGCTCTTGCCTCGTCGACCGCCAGTTTCACGCCACGCAGCTGCTCGCACAGACTGATGGACCGACCCTCCACCCGGACCTGCTGGACAGCACGTGCTCGGTCCAACCTGGGACCAACCGCGCCAACTCGATCCACATGTGGCCGCCGGGCGTCCGACCGGGGCAGTACCGTGTGACGCATGGGACGCAGGGAGGCTCGCGCAGCGGACGTTGACGTCCGCATCGACGTCCCGCTCTACACCCTGACCGAGGTCGCCGACTTCGTCGAAATGCCCGAAAGCACGCTGCGCTACTGGGTAGCCAAGAAGCATCTGGTCCGAGCCCTCCCTCGAGCGCGAAGGGGAGACGCCTACCTGCCGTTCATGGCTGTCGCCGAGGCGGAGTTTATCCACGGCATGCGACGAGCCGGTCTGCGGCTCGCGGCCGTAGAGGAGGGCGTCACCGCCCTGCGGAAGCAATTGGGGGCGGGATGGCTGCAACGCGACCACCTTGCCCACGACGGCGTCGACATACTGCGCAACCTCGCCGAGCTGGGAGACCCTGAGTGGATCCGCGCACGTGATGCACAAGCAGGTATCCCCGGCTATATCGGCATGGGGCTCGAGCACATCGAATTCGACACCGACGGCATCCCCGGGCGAGTGCGCCTGGCGAAGTATGAGGGGGCAGAGGTGATCATCGACCCGCGGTTCGGTTTTGGCCAACCCATCCTGGACGAGCAGGGGGTTCGGGTACAGGACGTGGCTGACCTCTTCCTGGCTGGCGACTCCATCGCGGTTGTCTCCGAGGAATTCGGCGTGGCCGAGCCGGTGGTCGAATCCATCGTTCGGTCCTATGCCCGTCGCCGAGCCGCCTGAGCTCTTCATCGACCGAAGCGTGGGGCTCCTCGGAGTACCACGACACTTCCGTGAGGCCTGGCCAACGACGGTTCGCACCGTTGACGAAGTGTTCGGTGCTGGGAAGGTGGCCGACGAGGTGTGGATGGCCAGAGCCGACGCCGAGGGGTGGATTGCGGTTTGTAAGGACGACAAGATTCGCCGCCGAACGGGTGAACGTGAGCTCATGTCCCGGGGCACCCTGCGCGTGTTCTGTCTAGCGAATGGCAACGTGACGCGCGACGAAATGATCGCCTGGTTCACCGAAGCGCACCCGGCTCTCCTGAAGCAGGCCCCTGAACCTGGCCCATGGATGCTCGGCGTCTACGCCCACGGCCGCACAGAGCGGCTCAAGCTGTATGCATGACCGATGCCGAAGACGGCAAGCTCGACCACAACTGACGTAGCCGTAACCTCCCGAACGCCTGCCTGGCCGGCGAGCAACCACCTCATCCTCCAATCGAGCACAGGACGGGCGACTGGGGCTGCCGCACAGAGACGACGAGGCGTCCTGACGCGAGCGAGCCAACACCCGCTCCTGCCTGCGATGAACGCTCGTCCCGATGAGCGCGCACTCGATGACACGCTCCGGAGTGTCCTCACCATGCCGTGGGGGTTACGCCTTGAAGCTTCGACGAGGTGACCCCTACCGCCCACTGTGAAGCAGGGTCTGCGCTCGCCGACGGACGTCCTAACATGCCGATGAGCGGACGGGCAGCGGATCAGCCCGATATGTGCACCCGCCTACTGACCCACGCGGCCATCGATGGTCTCCCGCAGCGGCGTGACCCC
>Ga0307288_10000557_pt1 | contig 12638 bp, 10 predicted proteins | sample ER_DNA_142_FD_194469 | JGI IMG/M metagenome (GOLD analysis project Ga0307288, IMG submission 194469) | Bulk soil microbial communities from the East River watershed near Crested Butte, Colorado, United States - ER_DNA_142 | ecosystem: Environmental > Terrestrial > Soil > Floodplain | place... | reverse complement strand
TCAGTGGCCAGATGGTCCATCCCCAGTTCTGGCCCGAAGACCTGGCCGTCCGCGGGCGCCGGGTGGTTGTCATCGGCAGCGGTGCGACGGCCGTGACCATCGTTCCCGCCCTCGTAGAGGCGGGCGCCGACGTGACCATGGTCCAGCGCTCGCCGAGCTGGGTGTTCGGGGTGCCGGCCCACGACATGACCGCCGCGCGGTTGCGCCGATGGGTGCCTGACACCGTCGTCGCCCGGGCCATGCGGACCCAGAGCGCGGCCCTGTCCATCGGCCTCTACGCGCTGTCCCGACGCGCACCACGCCTGGCCGCCGCATTCCTGCGACGCGGTATGCGTGCGGTCGTCGGTGACGAGATGGTCGCCGAGCACTTCAGTCCTCATTACGGCCCGTGGGAGCAGCGGCTGTGCGTTGCTCCGGACCACGACTTCCTCCGGGTGGTGGCGGACGGTCGTGCGCGACTGCTCACCGACCACATCGCCCGGTTCGTGCCGTCGGGGCTCCAGCTGGGGTCGGGGCAGGTCGTCGAGGCCGATGTCGTCGTCACCGCGACGGGCCTCGCGATGCTGCCGCTCGGCGGTGTCCAGCTGGTCGTTGACGGGAGCCCGGTCGACCTCGGCGAGACCTTTGTCTACCGCGGCGCGATGCTCAGCGGCATACCCAACCTCGCCCTCTGCTTCGGCTACGTCAACGCGTCGTGGACGCTGCGGGCCGAGGTGACCCACCAGTTCGTCTGCCGGGTGCTGGGCTATCTCGAGAAGCACGATGCCGAGGCGGCGACGCCGGTCGCACCGCTCGGTATGCGTCCCCGCCCGGTGATCGACCTGACCTCGGGCTACGTGGTGCGGGGCCAGGACCGGTTCCCCAAGCAGGGTGACCGAGAGCCGTGGACCATGCGGCAGAACTGGTTCATCGACCGTCGCGCCGTTCGTCGGGCTCGACTCGACCAGGACATGACGTTCGTGGCGCGACAACGGCGTGACCCGAAGAGCCGGCGTCCGACGCATACCGTCGGGCAGGCGTCGTGAGCCGGCTGCCGCGGTTCGTGTTCCGCGGCCGGACCGCCGTGGTCACCGGTGCGGCCAGCGGAATCGGGGAGCAGGTCGCCCACGCACTCGCCCGGCGCGGGACCACTTTGGTGTTGCTCGACCGGGACGCGGAGCGGCTGCGGGCGGTGGCGTCGGAGGTGCGGTTCCTCAACTCCGAGGTGGATGTCGGCACCATCGTCATCGACCTGGCCGATGCCCCGGCCCTCGATCTCGTGGCGGAGGGCGTGCGCGCCACGCACCCGCGAATCGACCTGCTCGTCAACAACGCGGGCGTGGCTCTGGCCGGACTCTTCGAGCAGATGACGCTCGAGGAGTTCGAGTGGCTGGTCGACGTCAACCTCCGGGCGCCGGTCCGGTTGACGCACCATCTGCTACCGGCGCTCCTGGCGGCGGCCAACGCGCACGTCGTCAACGTGTCGAGCGTCTTCGGGATCGTCGCGCCGCCGGGCCAGACGGCCTACAGCACGAGCAAGTTCGGGCTGCGGGGCTTCAGCGAGGCGCTGCGGTCGGAGCTGCGTCCGCACGGGATCGGCGTGACGACGGTCCATCCGGGCGGCATTCGGACGGCGATCGCCCTCAACGCGCCGAGCGCCTCGGGCGTCCTGGAGGAGGACATCGCGGCGGGTCGCGCCGCCTTCGACCGTGCGATGCGGATCCCTCCGGAACGGGCGGCTGAGCTCATCCTGCGCGCGGTCGAGCGCCGAAGGGCCCGGCTGCTGATCGGGGCGAGCGCACGGATCCCGGACATGGCTGCTCGCCTCGCCCCGGTCGGCCATTCGCTGGCGTTCCGGGCGATGCTCGCTCGGGCGCCGGTCCGGGTTCGCGTAGGTGAAGGATCAGGTCCCCCAGAGGGGGACTGATCCTTCACGTAGTCCGCAGTGAGGCCCGCATCGCTGTGGCCAGCCGGTCCACCCGCGCGTCCGCAGAATCGTCCCGACTTCGCCGGCGAGGGCGCAGGGCGGGAGGAGGTCCGGCCAGAACACCCGGATGGTCAGTCGGCCGTCGGCGGCGGCCTCGCGGTCCCGTCGTCCGTCACGTTGCCGGTTCGTCCATCCGACGTGGCCCAGGCGGCCGTCGATCTCGACAACCACCCCGAACTCCTCGTACTCGATGTCGCGCCGTCGGCCGTCTCCGACCGGGGCCTGGCGGCGGCCTCGAGGAAGCCCGTGCGCCCGTTCGACGTCACGCACATAGCGAAGCTCCGCTGCACTCTCCGATCCGTCGCCGACATCAGTCAGGGCTTCCAAGAGCAGCGCTCGGTGCGGCTGCTTCGGTCGCAGTGAGAGAGCTGCGACGAGCTGGCCGGAAGTACAGAGTCGTAGATCGAGCGCTCGCGCAGCCAGCGTGACGGCTCGGTCGATGTCGTGGCCAGATGACAGGTCGAGCGCAGTGTGCGGAGCCGAGATCCGATGTGGCCACGCCAGCGGATCGAGGCGTGCCGGCGAGGTCCTGCTCCGCGTCACCGCGATGAGCTCACGGCTCGTGACGAGGCGCGGGTACGGGACCGCGACCTCGATGACCTCCGGCTCGGCGCGAACCAGGCCCCACGCATAGCCCGCGCTCACGCGATACAGAACCGCTCCGGCGCCGGCCCACAACAGCGCACTCATCGCGCGTACCGACCAGTCAGACCGTCCTGGGGTCGTGAGATAGACACCGGGGTGGACGACAATCCAGCGCCCCGAGTCCAGATGGCAGGCCACCGCCTTGCGGGTCACGCCGGCGCCGAGAGCCTGCGAGCGCGTGACCAGGCCGAACTGGCCCGCGATGCGCGCCGCGAGCAGCCGGTTGGGCGGAGTCCACACCGGCCCAGCCTCGACCGCTCGTTGACCACCGGCGGCGCGTCATCCACAGGGACCGCAACGAACTAGGCTGGTCCTTCGTGGCTGTCGACTTCGGCGAGGAGATCCGGAACCTGCGCGCAACGATGGACTCCGTGCGCGAGGTGACCAACCTCGACGCCCTCCGCAGCCAGATCAGCGACCTCGAGAAGCAGGCCTCGGCACCGGACCTCTGGGACGACCAGGAACGGGCCCAGCAGGTGACGTCGGCGCTGTCCCGGGCCAACGCCGAGCTCGAGAGAGTCGTCGGAATGGATCAGCGCATCGAGGACCTCGAAACTCTCGTCGAGATGGGGACCGAGGACGGCGGCGACGCGGAAACGATGGCCGAGGCCGAGAGCGAGCTCGCCGCGCTGAAGAAGGACGTCCGTGAGCTCGAGGTCCGGACGCTGCTCTCCGGTGAGTACGACGAGCGCGAGGCGGTTGTCACGATCCGGTCCGGTGCTGGCGGCGTCGACGCGGCCGATTTCGCCGAGATGCTCGTGCGGATGTACCTGCGCTGGGCCGAGCGGCACGCATACCCGACCACGGTCCTGGACACGTCCTACGCCGAGGAGGCTGGGCTCAAGTCGGCGACGTTCGAAGTCAAGGCCCCGTATGCGTTCGGGCACCTCAAAGTCGAGGCCGGCACTCACCGCCTGGTCCGCATCAGTCCGTTCGACAACCAGGGCCGGCGCCAGACCAGCTTCGCCGCGGTCGAGGTCATCCCGCTCATTGAGAGCACCGACCACATCGAGATCCCCGAGAACGAGATCAAGGTCGACGTCTTCCGGTCGAGCGGCCCAGGCGGCCAGAGCGTCAACACCACAGACTCAGCGGTAAGGATGACTCATATCCCGACCGGCATCGTCGTCTCCATGCAGAACGAGAAGTCGCAGATCCAGAACCGGGCGGCGGCGCTTCGGGTGCTTCAGTCGAGGCTCCTGCTGGTCCGCAAGGCCGAGGAGGACGCGGCCAAGAAGGAGCTGGCCGGCGACATCAAGGCCAGCTGGGGCGACCAGATGCGGTCCTACGTCCTCCACCCGTACCAGATGGTCAAGGACCTGCGCACGGAGCACGAGGTCGGCAACACCTCCGCAGTCCTCGACGGCGATCTCGACGACTTCATCGAGGCCGGGATCCGTTGGCGCCGGACGGGAGAAAAGGAGTCTCACGAATGAGCCGGACCATGAAGACGGTCTTTCGGCTGTCTACCAAGCTCAACAACGCGGTCTACCGCCGCAGCGGCGGACGGTTGATGAACAAGGCCCGGGATGGCATCCCCGTCCTGCTGCTCACCGTGACCGGCCGCAAGAGCGGCACACCTCACACGAGCCCGGTCGGCTATCTCGAAGAGGACGGACGCTACGTCGTCACCGGCTCGGCCAATGGGCTCCCGAGTGACCCTCAGTGGTTCAAGAACCTCCGCGCGAACGACCAGGCGATGGTGCTCGTCGGCGACCGTGAGCAGGAGGTCAGCGTCCACATCGCGGAGGGCGAGGAGCGCGACCGGCTGTGGCGGCAGATCGTGGAGCGGTATCCCGGGTTCGGCGGGTACGCCAAGAAGGCTGCGGATCACCGAATCATCCCCGTGGCGGTGTTGACGCCGCGTTCGTGACGACACCGTCACACCTCTGTCACATCACGAATCACATCAGTCGCATCGGCCTCTGACGACATTCTGTGGACAGGTGACAGCAAAGGTTTCGATGTAATCTCGATTCGCGTCCGAATGGCGTTCACCTCCCAGGGGTGTCGCCCTCAGCCCGTAACCTCTGCAGCAGCGATGGCGGAGCGGGGGACGCCAGAGCAGTCCACCCGGTCGGTGTGTCGCTGTCGAAGCCGCCGGGTGGTGATAGGTCGCACCTCTGGCGAGGTCGACGGGGGTAGAGGTGGCGCGCCGAGACGGTGGCGGCACGCAAACTGAGTGTGGTGAACGGGAGCACGAAACGTGATGACGATGGACCAGGGGGTCGGGCGCCCCGTCGCCAATCCCCTGGTGCTCGGCATCGCCCGGGAGATCGCTGGCGTCGCCGACGCGTGGCGCATACCGGCGGTCCAACGCGGCACGTTTGCCGGCCTGCTAATCCTCGTCGGCAGCCTTACGCCGGCGTTCCTCCCCGACATCAACCCCTTCGTCGACGTCCCGCTCGGGTGGCTGCAGACCGTGCCCGGCCGGATCCTCGCAACCGCCGTGCTCATGGCGGGCGTCCTGCTCATGCTCGACTCGTGGCTGCGGCTTCGACCCCGGGCCGGCCGTCCACAACCGACCCGCCACATCCTCTGGCTCTGGTCGCTGCCGCTCCTGCTCGCCCCGCCACTGTTCAGCCGCGACGCGTACAGTTACGCGGGGCAGGGCCGCATCGTCCACATCGGCCTCGACCCCTACCGCTACGGTCCGGCCGCCATCGCCGAGCAGTACTCCCAAAACGTCGACCCGATGTGGCTCTACACACCGGCGCCCTACGGGCCGCTGCAGCTGCAGATCCAGCACCTCATCGTCGACGTCGCCGGGCCGAACCACCCGTATGCGGCGGCCGTCGCCATGCGCCTGCCGGCCCTCATCGGGGTCGCCCTCATCGCCTTCCTGCTGCCGCGGATCGCGAGCCGGTTCGGCTACGACGTGGGCATGACGACGTGGTTCGCGGTGCTCAACCCGCTCGTCGTCATGCACCTCGTTGGCGGCGCCCACAACGACGCGCTGATGCTCGGCCTCATGGTCCTCGGCATCTACCTTGCCGTGGAGAAGCGGCCCTGGCTGGCCGCTGTCGCCATCGCCGTGGCCGGCGCGGTGAAGGCGCCGGGCCTCGTCGCGATCCTCCTCGTGGCCGCCCTCGAGGCGCGGCGCCGCAAGGGTCGCGTGCCGACGGTGCCTGAGGTGTTCCGTGAATTGACCCGCGTCGGCGGCGCCTGCCTCGCGGCGTTCCTCGCCATCACCGTGGCGTGCGGTCTCGGGCTGGGCTGGCTGGGTGCGCTGGGCGTGCCCGGAGTGGTGCGGTCGGTTCTCTCGCCGGTCACAGTCGTCGGCGTGGGGCTCGAAAACCTGTTGGCCTGGCTCCAGGTGCCCAACACGCTGGACACGACCGTCACCGTGGTCCAACGGATCGGCCAGGTGCTCGGCATCCTGCTGTGCGCCCGCGTCGCGTGGCGACTCGGTCCGGTCGCGCCGCTCCGGGCCCTCGCCTGGGTGGTGACGATCATCGTGGTGACCGGTCCGGTCGTCCATCCGTGGTACCTCATCTGGGCCGGCCTGTTCCTCGGCATCACCGAAGGCACCCGGTTCTGGTCCAGCCGCGTCATGGTCTGGGTGACCGCCGGCCTGGTCGTCTACAGCACCGTCGATTCGGCGTTCCGCAACGGTGCGCTGGCCCTCGGCGTCACCGCCGCCCTGGCGCTGGCCTGGATCGCGCTAGGCCACGACCGCGACCTCGACCGTGAGCAGGACCCCATCCGGGTCGCCACGCTCGGCCGGTGGGCCACGCTCAATGCGTGGTGGGCCTTCCTCCAGACGGCGGCGACCACCGGTGGCCCCCTGCGACGACGCGAGCCGCCGGCGGCCGAGTGGCTCGACGCCGACGATCGGCCGCCCGCAGCCGTCCTTGGCAGCCGGGACGCCAGGCGCTCCGCGGCCGAAGCCGTCGAGGCAGCGTCGAGCGGGTCGAACCTCACGCCTCACTCCTGAGGCGACGCCACACCCGACTCGCGCCCGGCCCCGCCTGATCCGTGGTCGGTCTAGCCCGTTGGGGTGACATCCCCTCGAAACGGCTTTCCGTCCGGCGACACCGACTTACCGTTCTACTGCCGAGTTCACCCAGGACTTTGGCACCACGGGGGACACCGGACGCCACGCCCGAGTCACATCAGTAACAGCTGTTTCACGGGTGTCCGGTTTACGCTCCCAAGGACGCTCGCAGCCGCGACAGCCCCCGAGGGGGCCCATCAGGGTTCCCACCGAGAGCCGAAGGCACACGCCGGATGATCTTGTTCGACACCGTCACGAAGAAGTACCCGCGGACCACCCGGCCCGCCGTGGACAGCGTGTCCCTCGAGGTCGAGCGTGGCGAGTTCGTCTTCATCGTCGGCCAGTCCGGCTCCGGCAAGTCCACGCTGCTGCGCCTGGCCCTCAAGGAGGAGAACGCCACCTCCGGCGCGGTCTTCGTCGCCGGCCGGGAGCTGGCCACACTGCCGGACCGCAAGGTACCCCAGCTACGGCGCGAGATCGGCACGGTGTTCCAGGACTTCAGGCTCCTCCCAAACAAGACGGTCTTCCAGAACGTCGCCTTCGCCCTCCAGGTCATCGGAAAGTCCCGCTCCGTGATCCGCCAAACGGTCCCCGAGACGCTCCGCATCGTCGGCCTCGAGGGCAAGGAGAAGCGGCTCCCGCACGAGCTGTCCGGCGGCGAGCAGCAGCGCGTGGCGATCGCCCGCGCCATCGTCAACAAGCCGGCGATCCTCCTGGCCGACGAGCCCACCGGCAACCTCGACCCGGGCATCAGCCTGGAGATCGTCGGCCTGCTCGACCGAATCAACCGGTCCGGCACGACGATGGTCATGGCGACTCATGACCTGTACATCGTCAACGCCTTCCGGAAGCGGGTCATCGAGCTCAAGGAGGGCCGGGTCGTCCGTGACGACCTCGGCGGCGAGTACAACACGGGCGACATCGTCATGCCCGAATGGGACACCCGTCCCTCTCTCGACGCGGTGGCCGTCGGCGATGCTGCTGGCGGGGCCGAGGACTCGACCGACCTCGCTCAGGCCGGCGACTCGCATACCGGGGAAGCCGACGGACCGAACTCCGACGAACTCGTGGCCGTCGGCGCCGCCGGCAAGGAGTCGAAGACCCCGCGGCTGAAGCGGCGACGGGGCCAGTAGGAAAAGGCGGACTCGGATGCGGCTCACTTTCTTGCTCGGCGAGATCGGCAACGGTCTGCGCCGCAACGTGTCGATGGTCGTCTCCGTCGTCCTCGTGACGATGATCTCGATGTACCTGCTCGGGATGGGCCTGCTGGCCCAGCGGCAGGTCGACACGATGAAGGACTACTGGTACGACCGGGTTCAGGTATCGATCTTCCTCTGCGTCGACAAGTCCCTGTACGCCAATTGCGCGGGCTCCGCGACCACCCAGGTCCAGCGCGACGCCGTCAAGGCGCAGTTGGAGCAGATGAAGCCACCGGTCAAGGAGGTCTTCTACGAGACCCAGGCCGAGGCCTACCAGCGGTTCAAGAACCAGTTCCGCAACAGCCCGCTGGGAGAGCAGGCGACCGAGCGCGCCTTCGCCGACTCGTTCCGCGTGTCGCTGACGGACGCGAGCAAGTTCGACGTCATCGCCAGCAGCTTCCAGGGCGCACCCGGCGTCGGCAAGGTGCAGGACCAGAAGCAGCTGCTCGACAAGTTCTTCACCTTCATGAACGTCGTCTCGTGGTCGGCCATCGCGCTCGCCGTCCTGATGGTCGTCTGCGCGGTCCTGCTCATGGCCACGACCATCCGCCAGACGGCGTTCAGCCGCCGGCGTGAGACCGGGATCATGCGGCTGGTCGGCGCCTCGAACTACACCATCCAGATGCCGTTCATCATGGAGACGGTGGTCGCCGCGCTCGTCGGCGCCGGGCTGGCCATGGTCCTGCTGTATGCGACGGTCCGTTACGGCATCGCCGGGTACCTCAGCACCGCCCTCACCGACACGGCGTTCATCGGCGTCCCCGACGTCGTCGCCATCGCACCCTGGGTGGTCGGCGGTGTCGTCGCCTTGGCCGTGCTGACCTCGGGCTTCACGCTCCGGAGGTATCTCCGTGTCTAGTGGTATGCGTCCCCGCGCCGTCGCGGCCGCCGTCGCAGCGGCCACCGCGCTCGCCCTCGGCGTCGGCGCGATGGGCCCCGCGGCCGCGGACACCGGGGACGAGAAGCGAGCCGCGGACCAACAGGTCGAGGACATCAAGGGTGCTCTCCAGGAGATGTCCGCGGACCTCGCCAAGGCCTACACCGCGCTGCAGTCGACCCAGTCGCAGCTGCCCGCCGCTCAGGCCGCGCTGACCCAGGCCGAGGACGCCGAACGTGCGGCCAACCAGCACAACGACGAGGTGGCCGCCCAGCTCGCCGTCGCCCAGGCCAACGAGCAGAGGGCCCTCGAGACGCAGGCCGCCAACCAGGCCAAGCTCGAGCAGACCCAGGCTACCCTGGACAACTTCGCCGCCGATCTCTTCCAGGGCGGGGGAGGCGGCTCGCAAATGTCCGTCGCCCTCGGGGCCACCAGCGCCGACGACTTCGCGACCCGCGTCGTGCTGGCCGACCAGGTCGGCTCGCTCACCGACAATGCGCTCAAGGAGCTGGAGAACGCGCGGGCCGAGGCGTCGGCCCAGGAGGCCTACCTCAAGGCGGTCGAGGCGGAGGTTGCCCAGCTCAAGCGGGAGGCCGAGGAGGCGCTGGCCCAGGCCCAAGCGGCCCGGCAAGCGGCGGCCACCGCCAAGGCGAACCTCGACGCCCTACTGGCGCAGCAGGCCGCGTACGCCGGACAGGTCGAGGCGAAGAAGGCGGACGAGGAGAGGCGCCTCGCCGCCGCCGAGGCCGAGCAGGCGCGACTCCAGGCCGTTCTCGAGGCGCAGGCGCGCGCCGCAGCCGCCGCCGAGGCGGCCCGGGCGGCGGCGGCCCGAGCGGCCGGACGCGCATACACCGCGGTGACCGGCGGCACCGGCTTCCTCAGCCACGCCGCCAACGGGCCGATCACCTCGCCGTTCGGGCTGCGCTACCACCCGATCCTCCATGTGTGGAAGCTCCACTCCGGCACTGACTTCGCGGTCCCGTGCGGCACTCCGGTCTACGCGGCCGCGGACGGCACCGTGATCAGCGCCGGCTACGGCGGCGGCAACGGGAACCGGATCGTCATCGATCACGGGATCGTCAGCGGCGTCGACCTCGCGTCGACCTACAACCACCTCACCTCGTTCGTCGTCCGCAGCGGCAAGGTGAAGCGCGGCCAGCTCATCGCGTACTCGGGGACGACCGGGTACTCGACCGGCTGCCACCTGCACTTCGAGACCCTGGAGAACGGTCAGTTCGTCAACCCGATGAAGTGGCTCTAGCCGCCCGGTAGCCTGGCTCGACGGTCGGGAACTAAACGGGAGGCGGAGCGGTGGCCAAGGAACGCGGTCGATCGGTGATCGCGAGCAACCGCAAGGCGCGCCATGACTACCACATCGAGGACACCTTCGAGGCGGGTCTCGCGCTGACCGGCACGGAGGTGAAGGCCCTGCGGATGGGACGGGCCTCGCTGGTCGACGGCTTCGCCCAGTTCTCCGGTGACGAGCTCTGGCTGGAGGGCGTGCACATCCCCGAGTACCTCAACGGCACCTGGACCAACCACTCCCCGCGCCGACGTCGCAAGCTGCTGCTGCACCGCGACGAGCTCGACAAGATCGCGACGAAGACCCGCGAGCGCGGCCGCACCGTCGTCCCGCTGCAGCTCTACTTCAGGGACGGCCGGGCCAAGGTCGAGATCGCGCTGGCGACCGGCAAGCGCGAGTACGACAAGCGGCAGGCGCTCCGCGAGCGCCAGGACCGGCGGGAGGCCGAGCGCGCGATGAGCCACCGGGAGAACAGGTGAGGCGCCGCATACCGGCCCTTCTTGGCCTGCTCCTGGGGGCGGCCGCACTGGTCGGCCTGCCGGCCACGGCGTCTGCGTCTCCGACAGCAAGTGGCTCGTTCGACCGGATGTCGTCGTTCACCGCCGACTACGTGCTCGACGCTGAAGGTGGCGCGACCGTCACCGAGACCATCGACTACGTGTTCGGGACGAGCGGAGGGGTCAAGCACGGCATCTACCGCAACATCGTGACCCGGCAGGCGGTTACCGACGAGAACGGCCGGCCCTCCGAGGAGAACTTTCGCTACTACGCCCTCGACCTGGAGAGCGTCACCAGCCCGACTGGCGCCCCCACCGAGACCAAGCTGACCGACCAGTCCGGCGGAGAGACCCAGATCCGGATCGGCGACCCCAACGTGACGGTGAGCGGCACGCAGAGCTACGTGGTGAAGTACCACCTGGCCAACGTCATGAACCCGTTCCCCGACCACGCCGAGTTCTTCTACAACGTGTTCGTCGGCGACACCGTCCCGAAGGACCGGGTCAAGGTCACCGTGACCGGGCCCGGGGGCGTGACGTCGGTGCGGTGCGTGCGGGGGTCGGATCCCGGCCGTGACTGCGACTCGGCCCAAGCCGGCCAGACCGCGGTCTTCACCGTGGACAACCTGCTCGGCAACGAGGACCTCACCATCGCGACCTCGCTGCCGCGGGCCGGGTTCGGGGAGCTCAAGCCCGACATCCGAGCGGCCGGCTCGTCCTACGACGAGGGCCAGGCCAAGGTGCTCACGTCGCTCGCCTTGGCCGGCGGGATCGGCGCACCCCTGGTGGCGGCGGGTGTCATGGGCGTCCTCGTCGCCACCCGGGGCCGCGACGAGTGGTATGCCGGCGTGACCCCGGGCTTGGCTCCAGGATCTGCGGATGCGGTCGCGCCGGGTACCGTGCCGCCTCCGCCGCCGGCTCCGACGCTGCGCGGTCGGCGCCCCGAGGTCGCCGTCCAGTTCAACCCGCCGCCGGGCGTCCAGCCGGGGATGGTGGGCACGATCATCGACGAGTCGGCCGACACCATCGACGTATCCGCCACGGTCATGGACCTCGCCGTCCGGGGTTTCCTGCGGATCGAGGAGATCCAGAGCGGGACGATGTTCTCGCGCACCGACTGGCGGCTCGTTCAGCTGCCCCCTCCCCCCGGCCAGACGCTGCGGCCCTACGAGGCGACCGTGCTGGAGGGACTTTTCGCGGAGGGCTCCGACGTCAAGCTCGCCGACCTCAAGTACAAGTTCAACACCACGCTCAACCTCGCCATCCGGCAGATGTACACGGAGGTCGTCGAGCGGGGCTGGTTCCGCCGCTCGCCGCTGCGCCAGCGAGCCGGGTGGCAGGCCTTGGGCTTCCTTCTCATCGGCGCAGGCGCGGTGAGCTGCTTCTACCTCGGTGTCGTCACGCGAGCCATCGACCGGACCGGCGGGTTCGGCGTCGGGATCCCGTCGGGCGTCGTTCTCGGGCTCGGGCTCATCGTCGCCGGGCTCATCTTCCGCATCCTCGGCAAGCGCATGGCGGCCAAGACCGCGGCCGGGTCGGCGGTGTATGCGCAGTCGCTCGGCTTCCGCAAGTACCTCGAAACCGCCGAGGCGGACCAGATCCGGTTCGAGGAGGCGTCGGCCATCTTCAGCCGCTACCTGCCGTACGCGATCGTCTTCGGCGTCGCCGACCGGTGGGCCGGCACGTTCCAGAAGGTCGCCGAGGCGGCGGCGGCCGCGGGCAGCCCGATCGTCATGCCGACCTGGTACATCTACAGCGGTGCCATGTTCCCCGACTTCACGAGCATCGCCGACGGGGCGGGCAGCTTCGCCTCGTCCGCCGGAGGCACGTTTGCGGCGACGGCCAGCTCTGGTTCCTCGGGCGGCTCGGCGTTCGGCGGGGGCGGCTTCAGCGGTGGCGGGGGCGTCGGGGGGTCCAGTTCCGGCTCCTGGTAGGCATCGGCCGGTCTGCCGCACCGCAACAACTGGCGTCATGGGCTCCTGTTGTGTCGTTGCGGCCTGAGGTGCCGCAACCACTGACCTGGTCAGGAGTAGTTGCGGCAGGCGACCCGTCCACCCACCGACCACGCCGTACGTCGCCCGCGCGCCCGGAGTCAGACTGGCGAGCATGACCGCCCGGGAGACCTCCGCGCCCAGTGCGGCGGCCGAGCAGAAC
>Ga0307288_10000552_pt1 | contig 12683 bp, 8 predicted proteins | sample ER_DNA_142_FD_194469 | JGI IMG/M metagenome (GOLD analysis project Ga0307288, IMG submission 194469) | Bulk soil microbial communities from the East River watershed near Crested Butte, Colorado, United States - ER_DNA_142 | ecosystem: Environmental > Terrestrial > Soil > Floodplain | place: USA... | reverse complement strand
CTCGACGAGGCAGTCCGGCGGATCGCCGATCAGCCCGACCGTACGATTGGTGAGGCGTTGCTGGACCAGCGAAACCTCGCAGGTCTCGGCACGTTCTATCGAGCGGAGCTGCTCTTTCTCCATGGCACACATCCGCGTACCGCGGTCGGGGACGTCCGCGACCTGCGGCGCATTGTCCAGCGTGGACAGCTGATGCTGCAGGCAAACCGCTGGCGTCCCGAGCAGTCCACCACCGGTGATCTGCGACCTGGTCGCCGTGCCTACGTCTACCAGCGCTCGGGCCAACCGTGTCGCCGCTGCGGAACGCCGATCCGCTTCGAGGAGTTCGGGCCGCGCGGTGAGGAACGGCACAGCTATTGGTGCCCGCACTGCCAGCCGGGCCCATGAGCGAACCTCCCCATGTGCTGCGCCAAGAGCGTCGGACTCGGCTCGTTAGCCGCAGTGAAATAATCTCCCCTTGTGCCCTCCGTACCTTCCCTGCTGAGCGCCCGGATCGAAGCCGTCGCCGGCATCGACCCGGAGCTCCGGCCCGCCACGAAGCCGCAGTTCGGCCATTACCAATCGAATGTGGCGCTGCGCTTGGCTAACAGCGAACGCAAGTCGCCCCGTGAGGTTGCCGCGGACATCGTCTCCAAGCTTGAGGTCTCCGACCTCTGTGAGCCTCCGGAGATCGCGGGCCCCGGCTTTATCAATTTCCGGCTACGAGATGCGGTGCTGGCTCAGGCGGTCACTGACCAGCTCGCCGATCCGTACGCGGGTGTCACACAGACGTCGCGTCCTCAGGTTGTGGTGATCGACTACTCGTCACCGAACGTGGCCAAGCAGATGCACGTTGGACATCTGCGCTCGACGGTGATCGGCGACTGTCTGCGGCGCGTGATTGGCGGCGTTGGTCATCACGTCATTGCGCAGAGCCACATCGGTGATTGGGGCACCCAGTTCGGGATGCTGGTGGAACAGATTCTCGACGAGGGCATCGACCCTTCCACCCTGACGTTGCCCGAGGCGGAGGAGCTCTACGCCCGTGCCAGCGCGCACTTTCGTGCAGACCAGGATTTTTCCGAACGAGCCCGGCGTCGTGTTGTCGCCCTGCAGTCCGGCGACGAACTGACCCGGACGATCTGGCGCGGGTTGATCAACATCTCACTAGCCGGCTTCAATGCGGCGTACCAACGGATGGGCGTGCTGCTCACCGATGATGATCTTGCGGGCGAATCCAGCTACAACGATGATCTTCCAGCCCTGGTCGCTGAGCTGGAGCGCAACGGTACGGCCGTGATCGACGATGGCGCGTTATGCGTCTTTGCCGAGGGCTTCGCTGCTCCCATGATCGTGCGGAAAAGCGATGGTGGTTTCGGTTACTCCGCAACGGATCTAGCAGCAATCCGGCATCGGGTGCGCGACCTCCATGCCAACCGGATCATCTACGTAGTGGACGCTCGGCAGTCCGATCACTTCGACTTGGTGTTCGCTGTGGCACGCAAGGCGGGCTTCCTACCTGACGACGTGATCACCGAACATGTCGCGTTCGGCACCGTGTTGGGTATCGATGGCAAGCCGTTCAAGACCCGCGAGGGCACAGCGGTGAACCTCAATACTTTGCTGGACGCAGCTGAGGAGCAGGCTGCGCCGCCAGTGGCACTCGCCGCTATCAAGTACGCCGATCTGTCCAACGGCCTGAACAAGGACTACGTCTTCGACATCGGCCGGATGGTGCAGACGACAGGCAACACCGGGCCCTATCTGCAGTACGCGCATGCCCGGGTGACCCAGGTCTTGCGCAAGGGTGCGGCTCGGGGCCATGGCGAGCAGTCCAAGGTGCTGGTGCTGGACGAGCCAGCAGAGCAAATGTTGGCATTGCTGCTCATCCGGTTCGGGGACGTCGTCGACGAGGTGGCACGGACTCTTCAGCCGCACAGGTTGTGCAACTACCTCTACGAATTGTCTGGAGCGTTGGCCGTCTTCTACGAGCAGTGTCCGGTGCTTCAGTCCTCAGGTGACGTGCGGGATTCGCGGCTCGCGCTGTGCCTAGCCACGAAGCGGGTACTCGCCGCCGGGCTCACCATGCTCGGAATCGAGCCCTTGGAACGGATGTAGTCGGCGCGAAGGGTCTCAGCGACACGGGGGAGCGGCGGCTCTAGTCGCGGATGAAACCCACGTAAACCTACTTTCCTCGTGGTCTCCACACGTTGTGCAACCTGTGTAGACCGCCAGGAAACTACGCTTACATGGGTCTCCGACACGGGTCGGAGATCTGCTCACTCGTGTGGAATGCCGCCCGTGTCAGCCGAGTCGAGCTGTTGCTGCCGCCTTACCTGAGCTGGTCGGGGTGGATCAGGCGATCAGCCGCGAGCCACGAGGCGCCGACAATACCCGCCGTATTCAGCAATTTGGCTGGCACGACCTCGGCATTGAGCTTGAGCTTGGGGATGAACTTGTCGGAGTTCTTGCTGACACCGCCACCGATCACGATCATGTCGGGCCACAACAAAGCCTCAAGCCGCTCGTAGTAGCGCTGGAGGCGTGGGATCCACTCCTTATAGGAGAGGCCCTCCCTCTCCTTGATGCTGGCGGCGGCACGAGTCTCGGCGTCATGGCCATCGACCTCGATGTGACCCAACTCAGAGTTGGGAATGAGGACGCCGCGGTAGACAATGGCCGTTCCGATGCCGGTGCCGAGCGTGGTCATCAGCACCAGACCGGGGTGATCTTTTGCCGCGCCGTAGTGCACCTCGGCGATACCGGCCGCATCAGCGTCATTGACCAGCAGAATGTCGCGACCGAGGTGTTCCTCGAAGATCTTCTCGGCCTCGGCGTCGATCCACGACTTGTCAATGTTCGCCGCAGATCGGGTCTTGCCGTGCGTCACAACGGCTGGGATTGTGACGCCGATCGGCCCATCACCGATGACGTCCGCGAAGCTGTCCACGATTTCACCGACAACCGCTGCCACATTCTTCGGTGTCGACTTCTGTGGTGTGGTGATGCGAAGTCGCTTCGCAGTGAATTCGCCAGTCGCAAGGTCGACGGGCGCTCCTTTGATGCCGCTGCCGCCGATGTCGATGCCGAGCACGGGCGCGCTTCGTACCGGTTCGTCGCTCATGCTGGCGAGCCTAGCGACATCCGGCCGCTCCGGGGAGGGGCAGATTTGAGCAAACCATCATGTGGAATCCGCGGAGTCGGATAAGGGAAGCAAAGAGAGCAGACGTAGTGCCGCTCATAAATCCATTCCTCAGCGACTCAGTTGGCGGAGGCACCACGCGTAGAGGCGGGAGTCGAATGCGTACGCGTTGGAGAAATAGAAGCCGTAGAAACGTCTGTATACGTCGATCCAGCGGACGATCTCGTGCCCATGCCGTTCCACTGCGACTGCCTCGAGCCAAGCCGCATCTGCGGCCGCGTCGGCGTAAGGCTCGAGCTCGAGGAAGATCAACGCGCCGGCGACGTCCAGCAGCGGGTCGGCGTGCACTGTGTGGGGGCTGAAGTCCGCCATACCGGTAACAACCGGCCCTTCTGGACCTTGGCTGAGGTACGCGTTGGGTGGGCAGACATCACCGTGCACCATCGCGGGAACAACGGATCGCTGTGCAAGATCACCATGCAGTCGGTTCCAAACCTCGGCCACGCCCGCGATGTCGCGTTCCAGCTGAGTCCGGCTGCTCTGGAGCGGTCCCCTGAGCATGCTGGAGAGCAGCTCAACAAGGGTTCCGAATTGCTGCGGGGCATCGTCGCCGATGAGGCGCGCGAATCCAGGCACGGGACTCGGCAGTTGTTGCAGCCGCTCGGTTGCATCGAGAAAGCTGATCAACGCCGGGCGGCGTTGGGCCATGTCGGCATGCTGCAGCCAGCCCGAGAAGTTCCGGCCTGAGAGCCGGCGATCCACGGTGAAGAACCGCCCGTTGCGCTCTCCCGATTCGAAGATCATGGGCAGCTCTAGGCCGATGTCGCAGCCAGCCCAGCTCTGATAGAGGGGCTGCAGCTGCGCAGCCGTCCGGCGTGGCGCCTCATGTCGGCTCCGATAGAGCCGCAGCACTCGATCATGATCAATCGCGAACACCTCGCTCTCGCCGCCCGAGCCGAGTAGTTGATCACGGCCGGTACCGAAGGCCGCTAGCAGGGCATCGCCTTGATGATCATCGGTCCGCACCTGCTCGATCGCTCGACGCTGGCGTTCGGCGGCGCGAGCGGCCCTGGCCCGGTCCAGCTGACTCAGTGCCAGTTCGCGGGCCGTCTGCTCGTCCAGCTGGTGTGCCACGGCGTTCACTGGCCCTCTTGGGGTATGAACTCCGACATCGGCGAGCCGGAGCAGCCGTTGCAGCGGGCCTTGCTCGATGCGTACGGACTGGGTCTTCGCATGGGGGACGATGTCGCGGACATGGGTGAACCAACCGTGCTCGGTGATCAAGGTCCGATCGTCCCAGCCATAGCGGAGGGTCCAGAAGTCGAACCAGCGCACCCAGCGAGCGCGTCTCGGTGAGGGGTGCAGCTCGATGGCATCAAGATCGAAACCGGGCAGCACGCGCCCGATGGCCAGCTCAACTTCTTCGAGGGTGGCGACCGGGAGCAACACGCTGGAGGCGTTCGACTCATTGTTCTCGCTGTCGCCGTGTGCGTACCCGAGAATATCGACGTCCACCCGATGCCAGCCGAGGAACTTCCAGAGCAGCGGCTGGCTGACTTTGACGCCTTGGATGCGGTTGATCGGTACCGATTGGCTTGTGAGATTGGTGAGGCCGCGGGTAATCCGAAGACCGCGTGGCGACTCGGCCAACGTGAAGTTGAACATGCCGATCACCCGCCGCCAGATCAGCGAAACCATGCCGATCAGTAACGGAATCAAGCCGCCCAGCGCCAACGGGACGACACCGAAGGCTGCAGTCGTAACGACGATGATGATCGTAATGGTTGCCGGGATCAACCACTCGCTCGACAGCAGAAAGCTGAGGATGAGCCGCTGTTGCGAGACTTTGACGAGCGGCTGATCGGTTATTCCCAAGTCAGTGAAGACGCTCGCCGCTGCTTGTTGGTCAAGATCACGGATGCTGGCCTGCTGACCATGTGCCCGAGTAAGCAGATAGTCACGCAATCGGGATGCTTTGCTTCGGCTCAGGTAGCGCAGCTTGGTGCTGCTGTTTCCGGCGTCCAGGCGCAGCTCAGCAAGGCCGAAGATGCGGGCAGCAAGTGGCTGGATGATGTCGACCGACTGGAGCCGCTCGAACGGTATTTTGGTGGATTTCTTGAAGATTGCGCCCGTCTCGATCCGCAGTTCCTCGTCATCGATCACGAATCGGGTGAAGTACCAGGCTACGAAGCCGGTGATGGCAGCCAGCACGACGACGATGCCGAGGATCGGCAGGATCCACGTCAGACCGCCCGCAGTGATTTGATCGTCGCCAGCGTTCGTGACGATCTCCCGACCCCAGCCGATGGCAAGCGCGACGAACACCAGCCAACCTCTGACGAATGGCGTCAAGGGATGTGGTCGCTCGGTCTGCTTGAATGGCCGGGCGGTCGGAACCGGTGGCGGGCCCTCTGTGGTAACCGCGGGGTCGGCGGCGGAGGTGTGCGGAGGCTGTTGCGATGCGGTCATAGCCCTGAGGCGTGTGCTTCGCCGAGCTCAGTCAGCCGGTCCCGCAACCGGGTTGCCTCCTCGGGGCTAAGGCCAGGTATGCGAGCACCGGTCTCCGGGCTGGCTGTCTTCAAAGTCACCGTGGCCAGGCCGAAAGCGCGTTCCAACGGACCAGACTCCACCTCGACCAGCTGCATCCGCCCGTACGGCACGGCTATCAGGCTTCGGAACATGACGCCATGTGTGATGTAGAGATCGTCTTCCCGTTCCACATAGCCCCAGGAGCGCCAGCTACGACCGACGAAGCCGAATCTGACGATGGCGATGACGATGGCGGCTGCCCAGATCAGACCGGCGGTCCACCAGCGTCCTGAGGCGACTCCCACGATGACGGCTGGAATGGTCAAAAGGATCGGAGGAACAACCAGGCTGGTCAACTGGCGCATTGAGCGGTACTTCGGGGAGAGGCGTTTCCACTCGTACGACGGCGGCGCGAACAGTTCTTCCATAACAAGCTCAGGCTACGTGCTGGCGTCGCCAGCTGCTTCTGCTCCGAGCTTTGGCCGGATGGCGTGGCCCGTGCTTATCGCCGCTTATTTGCCTTGGGGCCGTGGACTGAGACGCCGCCGAACAACGTCATGCCTTTGATGACCAGTGTGGGTGCTCCCGGAGCCGGGTCGCCGATATCGCGGATATCGGTACCGCCGAACACTCCGGCGGTCTGGTCACGCACGTCGATACCTTCTGGCACCTTGATGTCCAGCCCGCCGAAGCACCAGAAACCGGAGATTTCCACCACCGGAGCTTCGAAGATCGCATTGCGAAGATCAAGGTCCATGCCGCCAAAAAGTGCCAGCGCCTTGATGTTCTTTCGGACCCGCCACCTGCCGCTCCGGGTGACGCCGCCGAAGATCGCGATCATCTTGTCCGACTGAGAATTTTGTGCCGTGGTATCGATCGTGAAGCGGCTCGAGGGTTGCGGGGTGGCTACGGCGGTGGGCGTACCGATGACGACAAGATCGCGCGTGATCGGGATCAGGTCGTCGAATGTCTTGGCGGCCATCAATCGGTCGACGCGCTCGTCGTGCTCCTCCAGGGTCAGCCGGCCCTCGGCGTACGCAGTGCTGAGGACAGTGGCCACCTGCTCGCGGTCGGCGTCGGAGGCACGCAGATTGCCACCGGCAATGGGGCCAACGTTCGTCGGTTCGGGGACGGCCTCGGTCATCACCCCAAGCTAGTCCGGAGCCCTCAGATCGCGGGAGCGGCAGTTGGGCCTTTCAGGGCTGGCTCCGGTGAGGTCAGGGGGTTCCCTGACCTCACCGGATGGCTTGTGTCGGCTAGCTGGCTGGTTCTTCGGGGGACTGTCCAACGCCAATGTCGAAGACGTTGCCTTCCGGATCTGTCAAGGTGGTCCATCTCGTCCCATACTCATCAAATTCAGCGACTTTGGTCGCGCCGAGAGCGACCGCGCGCTCGACTTCGGCTGGGAGGTCCGTCGCGACGAGGTCAAGGTGCATCCGATTCTTGGCCTGGCGCGGCTCGGGTACGGCCAGAAACGTCAGCGCCGGGAAGCTGCGGTCGTCAGACGCTGGGATCATTGCGAAGAACTGGTTGGCGCCGTCGTTGACCGGGCGGTCTAGCAGGGCCGACCAGAAGGCGGCGATCTCGTCAGCGCGCCGGGAGTCGATGACAACCTGGCCAAATCCAATAGACACGGTGGTGATTCCTTTCTCCACTGGTGTAGCTAGCATGTCGAACTGCGACTGCTCAGAGGGAGCGACGCTCGCCGACGGCACGGTCAGCATGTCAGCAATTACCGCATGAACGCCGCGAAGTCGAGCACCTGCCAGGCGTATCAGTCTTATCGCCCGTGCCTCCTTCCGGTAGCGGGCCAGCGGCAAGACGTCTCGTCCGCCTCGTCCGATCGGAGGGGCCCGCACGATTCCAGCGGGAGATGATCATGAAGTGCCGAAACAACGTAGCCGAGCTGACCCTCGTCCAGAAGTCACAGCTCGTCCAGGCATTTCTGGATCTGAAGAACCCGGCGAGGGCCCCTAGCAGGATCCCGGCCGCGCAAGCCGCGGTGATCAGCGGTGGCGGCACCCCGAATCGGTACGACGATTACGTCTGGATGCACAACACAGTTGGCTTCGGTGCGCATCGCGGCCCAGCCTTCGGACCGTGGCATCGTGAATTTCTGTTCCAGCTTGAGTTCGACCTCCAGCAGGTCAGCGGTGATCCACACCTGACCTTGCCGTACTGGGACTGGACGACCGCCCGCAGCGCCGCAGACCCCGGCTGGCCGTTCACCAACGACTTCATGGGTGGCTTCGGCAACGCCGGGCCAGGGCCGACCACGGGGTATGTCACGACGGGCCCGTTCAGCAACCCAGCCACGTGGAGGATCAACATTCGCCTTATCGGCGACGCCGACATCAATCTCAAGCGCTCCCGTGGCGTACCAGCCGCTGCTGATCTACCAGAACGAGGCGACGTACTCTTCAGCTTCGGCATCGGGGTTCCCACCGGTGCGACCTGGCCGCAGGTCTACGACGGTGCGCCATGGGCTGAGCGCAACGGTCCCGTCACCAACCAGCAGGTCTTAGGGTCCTTTCGCAGGTACCTCGAGCGCATCCTGCACGACGGCGTGCACGGCTGGGTTGGCGACGCTTGGGAGTTGAATCAGACTCCAATAGACGGCGGGCACATGACCTTCCCGGCCGTGTCGGTTAACGACCCGGTGTTCTGGCTGCATCACTGCAACGTCGACCGCATCTGGTCGATCTGGCAGCGCAAGGTGGCGAACTCGCAATACCGGCCGCAGGGCACCGGGACAACCAATGTCGGCCACAACGGCAACGACACGATGATCAGGTTCGCCGACCCTTCCTGGTTCAACGCGCCGCTGCACCCACGCCCCGTCGACGTTGATGATCATCAAGCCCTTGGCTACTGGTACCACAGCGATATTCCCGAGGTCACGCTCAATACCCCATCGGTCGCATTCGGCCAGGTGCCGGAGCTGCTGACCACCTTCATGCCGGCGACGTTCACCGTTCGCACCTGCCGGCCGGTGCGCTTCGAGGTCACCAACGTCACCGGTGCCAACTTCAGCGAGCCAGCCAGCCAGGGCGTCGTGGTGGTTGACGAGGAGCATGGCAGCGAGACCGTCACAGCCCGGGTCTATCTCCAGTTCCAGGCCAACGGTGTTGTCGGCTCGCCACAAGCCGGCACGGTCACCATCCAGGCGTCAACGATTGACGACGACGGCTACGACACGGCCAACCCTGGCAATGCGTACGCCCTCGGCAGCTGGACGATCAACCTGACCGCTACCCCGGTGTCGCGGCCTAGCGCTGCGATAAGCCTGGTGCTGGATCGGTCGGGCTCCATGTCGTTGAGCGCGGGTGCGGCCGGGTCGCGCTACGACATGCTGAAGTCCTCCCTTGCCGTTGTACGCGACATCATGCGGCCGATCGATGGCGTCGGCGTGGTCACCTTCGACGACGTGACGACGACCCTGAACCAGATCACTCAAATGGGTCCCGCAGTCGTCCCCTCTGCACCGGGGTCGGGTCGGGCGGCGCTGGACGATGCGATCGTGTCGGCCGATCTGATGCCTCGCAACTTCACCGGTATCGGGCAGGGCATGATCGACGGCGCCGTGGTCTTGGACAACGAGCGCCTCGTGGCAGGGACCGCCTACCAGCGCTTCGCGATGTGCGTGATGACCGACGGCAACGAGAACACGCCGCCTATGGTCCTCGATCCGGCCGTGACGGCCAAGATTTCTCCCTACGGCAACGCCATCTACGCCATCGGGCTAGGCCAGGCGGGCGACGTCAGCGACGCCGTACTCACCGCCATCTCCAACTACATGCTGATCACTGGCGACATCACTGCGGCTGAGCGGCGCTTCCGGCTGACCAAGTACTTCATGCAGATCCTCGCCGGCATCACCCGCACGGCGATCGTGGTGGATCCGCAGGGTGATCTCAATGTCGGCAGCGAGCACCGGGTCGCGTTCGTGCTCAGCGATCATGACGTCGAGGTCGATGTTGTCGCGCTGTCGCCGCTGGCGCCGCTGCTGGAGATGAGCCTGGAAGCGCCGGACGGCACGGCTATTGACGCAGGCTTCGGCGCCCCGACAGTGGAGTACCACGAGCAGCTCGACGACGCCTTCTACCGGCTGATCCTTCCGGTGGGGCCCTCGATTCCTCGTTCTGGCCAATGGACGGTCGTGCTGCGACTGACCAAAGAGTCGTTGGAGAAGCACGCGAACGAGCAGCCTGAGTGGCTCGACCGCATTCGCCAACTGTCGCAGACCGGAACGCTGCCCTACAGCCTGGTGGTGCAGAGCTACAGCAACCTGCGCCTGGAGGTCGGGGTCAAGCCGTCACTGTGTTTGGCCGGCGAGGTTGTCGAGCTGCTCGCCGTGCTCAGCGCGTACGAGCAGCCATACGTGGACTCGGCCGAGCTGGTGGCCGTTGTGACCGACCCGAACGGCATGGACACTCAGATGGCACTTGTCGTGACCGGAGCAGGGCGCTTCGAGGCGAATTTTGTCGCCGCGCAGCCCGGCGTGCACGTCGTACGGTTCTTGGCTACCGGCGGGAGCGGACGTCGGAACCGGTTTCAGCGGGAGGAGACTCGTACGGTGACCGCATATCGTGGCGAGATCCCGAGCGGCCAGGGACAACCCGGTGACGACAAGGTTCACGAAGCCCAGCGTCCAGACGGGGAGATCCGCGCCGCGCGCAAAGCCGGAGCAAGAGGGAGGAGTTCCATGGGCAGGTCACGCAAAGGCCGGGGCGAGCCGGAGGAGTTTGGACTCACGGAGCAGCCCGCAAAGGACAGCACCCGCAATCGAAAGCCACCGCCCGCAGAGGACGTTCCTGATCATGATCACGGGCATGATCACCAGAGCATGAGATTCAGCATGTTCAAGCGAACTCCCGAGGGAGACATCGTCGAGATTCAGGCCCAAGACATTGAGCGCGACACCAGCGGCTACGACGAGGAGGGCCGCGACCCTGGCTACGGGCCCGACCGGCCGGCCCCGCCCGAGCCGGGTGAGCCCGAGCACCCGCACCACTGACGCAGCGACTCTTGGCCGCGATCGGCTCGGGATCGACGCGCCGACATGCGCTACTCTCAGGTTCGTCGTAGGAAAGGTTGTGGCCCGTTTGAGGCACGGCGAGCCGCACGACAGCAGGTGTGGACGTACAAAATGCCTTGTCAGGCGGATGTAGTTCAATCTGCTTTCCAAGCCTGCCCGCGGCCAGTCAGTCAGGTTCAGACCACACCGCGAGGCGGCGATTACAGGCATGGCAACTGACCCTGAACCCTGCTGAACGGTCGCGAATGAGACTAAAACTGAGACTGGCGCCGTGGCTCAACCGGCGCGATCGAGGCCCGTCGAAAGACTGTCGGACTAACGTGGGACCAAGCGGACCTGAACCCCTAACCCTTGCTTCCAAGGTGCCAGCGAACGCCTCAAAGAGCGTCGTTCAGGCGGCTGGAATGTACTCGAATGATCCCGCAAAGACCTCGGATCGCCCCTGGCGTGACCGAGGTGGGATCGCGGACGACCTGCCAGCCTGCCGCGGTTAGGAGGGGCAGCTGACGCTAAAGAGCTAACCGCTGTAGCGCGTGACCCGCAGGCCCGGTATCCGCACTGCTTCACGTAAGTGGAGCCGAAGACGTAGGTCTTGAGGTCGGGGGGAACGCCAGGGCCGGCCGCCTTCTCCTGGTCTGACCAAATCCATAGTCCAGACGAATTGGCGCAATACTGCAGGATCTGACCGACACGGTCGCTCGAGTCGCGCGGGTTAACGCCCTTGGCTGCCCACACGTTGCGGCGGCTTCCTACGTCGCCAGGCATGAGGCGATACCAGAACTGGTGCCGGGTTCCGTTGTCGTAGGTGAAGATGATCGAGTTGTCCGGCACGACCTTGAGTGCGGCGTCGACATCCTGCTGCGGATCAACCGAACTGCGATCGGCCTCCGCATAGCCACTCGCTAGTGCGACGACCGGCAGGGTGATCGCCATCAACACGGGCGCCCACCGCGCCCGGCTCGACAGACCACCTACGCAGCGATCGATCCCGAGGCGGCGTTGCCGTGATCTTTGGTGCTCAGGGAATTTAGCACTCGGCGCGAGCGAAACGGATCCAAGATGTGTCGCGGCTTTTGCCGCCATCAAGGACGGAGCGGCCAGCAAGGCCGGGAAGGAGTAGTAACCCCACTGAGCGCGAGGAGGAGCGATAGCCGACTTGATTGCTGAGCCGTGCATCGACGTAGCGGACTGGGCCTGTGTCGAAGAGTGCCCGGGTCGACTGCAGATGAGGGTGATCGGGCGTTGTATATCCACCCCGATGATGCATCGACTGTGGAGCATGCGAGCCGGTTTGCCCGATCGAGGCGGTCTTCTACGAGGACGACGTGCCCGGCGAGTGGTCGAGCTTTATCGCAGATAACGCCAGGTTTTTCACCCGTCCTGTCGCGAGCGGCTCAGACGCATCGGTAGTGCTCGGCGTCGGGTTTGGTCCAGTCGGCGCCGTGCCGCCCAGCTACGACAGGACCGAGCGGTAGCTGCTCGCCCTCAGCGGCGGAAGCGCAACGTGACCAGCTGGAACGGCCTCAGCTCGAGGTCGATAGATGGACCCTCGCTGGTGGCACCCTCGGGCAAGGGCCGCTCCAGCAGATCCGTGGCGTCCACCGATCCAACCTCCGCGGCGGCGGTGACCGTGGTTCGCGCCCGGCCGCCTAGCGACTCGTAGAGCCGGACCACCAGGTCGCCGCTGCCGTCCTCGGCCAGCTTGACGGCCTCCACCACGACGCCGGGGTTGCTGACCGTGACGAGCGGCGCCACCGGGTGATCGCCGGCCACGTGTCGCAGCGGCAGGTTGGTCCGGTAGCCCTCTTCCACTGCTTGCGCCATGCCGGCACCGGGCCGCACGGTCGTCCGCAGCACATGCCGCCCCTGGTCGGCGTGCGGGTCGGGATACAGCGGCGCCCGCAGCAGCGACTCTCGTATGGTCGTGGTGGTGCCGCCGTCCGTGCGAGTGCGCCGGCTGACGTCGTGGCCGTACGTCGAGTCGTTGGTGACCGC
>Ga0307288_10000550_pt1 | contig 12714 bp, 11 predicted proteins | sample ER_DNA_142_FD_194469 | JGI IMG/M metagenome (GOLD analysis project Ga0307288, IMG submission 194469) | Bulk soil microbial communities from the East River watershed near Crested Butte, Colorado, United States - ER_DNA_142 | ecosystem: Environmental > Terrestrial > Soil > Floodplain | place... | reverse complement strand
GTGATCATGAATGGCTGGATGCCGTGACCGCGCGTGCCGTACGTGATTCCACGATCATCGTGATGCCGGCTGCCGGGCTGACCCTCGAGGAGGTCGGCTATCCGGCTGATCATGAACTGGGTGCGCGGGCCTATGAGGCGCGGGCGCTTCGGGATCTCAGTCGATCATGATGTCAGGATCCTCGCAGTACTTCAGTGAGCAGCCCACCGGTACCGAGGTGCGGCGTACCATCACGGCGCACATCTGGGGCCGAGAGCTGACGTTGATCACGGCCAGCGGAGTGTTCGCTGCCGATGGTTTGGATCGCGGTACGACCGTGCTGCTGCGAGCGTCACCGATACCGCAGGACAGCCCGCGGATCTTGGACCTCGGTTGCGGCTATGGGCCGATCGCGCTGGCGATAGCGGTGCATTGTCCCGGCGCAGTCATCGATGCGGTCGATGTCAACGAACGGGCACTGCGGCTGTGCCGAGAAAATGCTGAGGCATTGGGCGTCGCGGACCGGGTACGGGTGCTGCGGCCCGAGCAGGTCGAACCTGATGTGCACTACGACGAGATCTGGTCCAACCCTCCAATCCGAATTGGCAAACAGGGCCTGCACGAGCTGCTACTCGGCTGGCTTGCCCGGCTCGCGCCGGATGGTGTGGCGCGTCTGGTGGTGGGCAAGAACTTGGGGTCGGACACCCTGCAGCGATGGCTGATCGAGCAGGGCTACGGCTGTGAACGTTTCGCCTCATCCAAGGGATTCCGAGTGCTGGTCGTACGCCCCGGTCCTGAACCTCGGTGACGCCCCACCTTCACCGTCGACGCCCCACGTATAGGTGGGGCGTGGAGCAAGAAAGTGGGGCGGGAGCAAATCAGGCGGCTCGGAGGCCCCGCTCGAACGCCCGCTCCAGCCGTACCCGCAGCTCCTCAGGGTGGTACAAGTCCTCCCAGATCCAGCGGACGATCTGCCAACCCAGGTCGCGTAGCGCATCCTCTCGCCGTTTCTCGGCAAAGACCGCATCTCCGCCGTCTGCCCGGGTTTGAGAAGACTTCCGTATTTCTGTTTGCCGTCAAACTCCACGAGCGTACGAAACTCCTGCCAGCCGAAATCGGCACGACCGACCAGCATCCCGCGGTGCCAGACCTCGAATTGAGGGATTGGCGCCGGTACGCCGAGTCGATCAAGAAGCACGCGGCTGTACGACTCTCCAGCGCTCTCGCTACGCGCGTCCAAGAACTTCATCGCGCGGCGGGCCTGGAGCATGCCGCGCCAACCGATGCATCGGCCTGCTACTTCGGCAAGATCCTCCAGCGTGAGGCCCAGTCTGAGTGCGGCATCACCAATTGGTACCGATCGCTCCATCGTGAGGGTTCGCAGCAGATCAAAAACAGTACGCGCGAGCGTGGTAACCCGCTGACCGTCAATTTCGCACACGTCGAGCTCCGGCAACGGCGCAGCATGCAGGTGAACATAGCGCCGCACTTTGCCTCCACCTGATTGATTGCGGGTCATGTGGACCTTTCTCAGCTGGTCGTTCCAGATCGGGAGCTGATGCAATACGGCAGCGGACATATGGCTAATCGCCGAGCCGACCGACGTCTGACGCAGAGTCGCCTCGATCAGGCGGCGGTGCTGATCTCGGCGTTCAAGTGATCGTGCTGGTCCGCACTCGTACGCACCGCGCCTGATCCGCTGCACCTCACCAGACCGAGCCCTTCCGATCCAGCTCGCCAGCGCTCCATCCCTCAGCCAGCAGTTCAGCGGTCAGCTTGATCTGATCCATAGCGGCAAAGCCAACTCTGACCACCCCGGCGGCGTCCATAACGACGGAGCAATCTGTGGACAATTACCACAACAAATTCCTGACGCCCCACCTTCACTCTCGACGCCCCACCTATACGTGGGGCGTGGAGCAAGAAAGTGGCGCGTCAGCGAGAAATGTGCGAGGTGTGGGAGGCAGGCGGCTTCAAGCGGCCTTCTCAGACACTGCAAGCATGGCCTCTGGCCAACGCCGGTCGAGGATCCGGCCGCCCTGCTCAATCCCGATCCGCAGTACCCCGAACCCGCAGAGAAGGCCGACCGGCAGAGCCAGGTACGCCACCCAAGGCGTGAAAAAGGACCAGACCACCAAAGCGATTGTTGGCAACGCCAAGATCAAAGTGCCGATCATGGTCAGCGCAAAACAAAGCAGCGATGGCAGGCCACCAGCGTTACCGCGGGTAAAGGGGTTGGCGCCCGGCGGCGGCGCTGGCCACTGCCAGAGCGTCCCCACCAAGGATCCGACGCCGAGGCCGGTCAGCATGAGGCCAAGGGCGAGGCCGACGGCTGGCACTAGGAGATGCCAGGCACCGGTCGTGATCATGGCGACGACGAGCAAGATCACTGTCAGTGGCAGATAGATCGTAATCGTTGACATCACACGTCCGGAACGATCTTCAGCGCCACTGATGCCAGCAGAGATATGAAGCCAGAGCGCGGTTCCGTCGTACGACAGGTCCTGCGCGAGGCTGAAACCCACCAGAAGCCCGAGGAGGCTCGGAGCGAACGCGGCGACCGCAGCCGTTCCCTCTGGATTGATCACCTGGGTAACGATCAGCACAATCGGCCCGATCAAGAACCCGGCGATTCCCGCCAAGTAGCGCGGATCTCGTCGCCAGTAGCGCAGCGTTCTCCCTGCCACCCCACCAGCGGCCGTCGCTGGGTAAAGCCGCTCAACGGCGGTCGATTCACGCACCTTGCTGGCGGTTCCGTGGCCTTCGATAGGTGAGACGAGACCAGCGGCGAGGAAGTGGCTCCAAGCCATCCAAAGCAGCGCGACGAAGGTGGCGGTCAATACTAGGTGAAGTCCCGCTACTGCCCAGGCACCCCGTGCGACGTCGGCCGGAATAGCCCAGGCCCAGCCGAAAGGAGACCAACCGGCGACCGTCGCGAGATTGCTCAGGCTGCGCCGTAGCTCATTGATGTCGGTCCTCACGATGGCACCGATCAGGTTTCCGGCAATGGCCACCGCTACGCCGAAGAGGGCGACTCCAACAAATGCAAGATCACGAAACCTTCGGGAAGCGAGGAAAGATGCGAGGGCGGCCGTCACGGCCCGGGAGAGCAAGAAGCACGTCACCACTCCGAGGCCGGTCGCGATCAGCGCGGCCACCGTTAGCGGAACGGTACGCGCCCAGGTGATCACCAAGCCGGTACCCACGAGGACCGTCGCTATCCCAGGTGCACTGATCAAACCGGCGACTAGCAACCCTGGTAACAACTCTCGGGCCCGCACCGGAAGCAGGGCGAACTTGGCTGGATCGATGGTCTCGTCGACGCCGAAGACCAACATCGACATCAACAACCAGCCCAGGGTTAATGCGGCGTACCCGACCACTGTGACGTCGGCCGTCAGTGTCAGCGAGGTGTATCGCAGCCCGACCAGAGCAGCCAGCACCATGATCACGACACCGAGCGCATAAACCATCGCGATGATCAGCCCGACAGTACGCCAGACGCTGCGCTTGAGGCTGTTCTTCAGCAGCGTCAGCTTGAGCCTGACGAGGAGCGCAACCACGCCAAGGACTCCTCCCCCGCCGCCGTAAAGCCCACCAGGTCTAGGAACCGCTGCTGCAGGCTGGAGCCGGCGCGTACCTCATCGAGGGTGCCCGCCGCGAGCACCCGGCCTTGCGCTACAACGGCGAGCTCGTCGCACAGACTCTCCACCAGCTCCATTACGTGGCTGGACATGACCACGGTGCCACCAGAACGCGCGTAATTGCGCAAGATCGAGCGAATCGCTTCGCCGGAGACTGGATCAACGGCTTCGAAAGGCTCATCCAAGATCAACAGCCGCGGTGCGTGGATCAGTGCACAGGCGAGCCCGATCTTCTTCGTCATACCGGCCGAGTACTCCACCACCAGCGTGTCTCGATCATTGCTAAGAGCGAGTGCATCGAGCAGCTCGGCAGAACGACTGGCAATCTCGGCCGGAGGCACCCTGCGCAGCAGTCCTACGTAATGCAGCAGCTCTGCTCCGCTCAACCGATCGAACAGCCGAAGCCCGTCGGGCAGCACCCCCATAAGCGCCTTGGCTGCGGCAGGATCAGCCCAGACGTCATGACCGAGAACCCGAGCAGTGCCGGCGTCTGGTCGCAAAAGGCCGGTAGCCATTGACAACGTTGTGGTCTTACCGGCACCGTTCGGCCCGACAAGCCCGAACATGCATCCGGACCGCACGTCGAGGTCAAGATGATCAACTGCACGCTTGCGCCCAAACGATTTGGAGAGCCCGACCAGGGAGAGCGCAGCCGTCACAATGCGGCTCGCTGATCAAGCCGCTGCTGATGCCCGGCTGAGCGCTCCAGGTGACTCATGCGCCCAGTCAAACACAGCGAGTGAAATCAACTTTGAGCCGCAACAGCGCAGTTGGGGGCGGTCCCCCACACCAACGATGCCTGGTCGTAGCATGAGCGTCAGTTTGACTTCCTGATCCGCACAGCGAACGAGAGGACTGGAATGGCCGCCTACGAACTGCCCGATCTTCCTTACGACTACAGCGCATTGGAACCCCACATCTCCGGCGAGATCATGGAACTGCACCACGACAAGCACCATGCGACCTACGTCAAGGGCCTGAACACTGCATTGGAGAAGCTCGAAGAGGCACGCGCGACTGATTCCTTCGACTCAGTGGGTGGGCTGGAAAAGAACCTCGCCTTCAACCTCGGCGGACACATCAACCACTCGGTGTTCTGGCCGAACATGTCACCTGATGGCGGCGACAAGCCAGCAGGTGAACTGGCTTCAGCCATCGATGATTATTTCGGCAGCTTTGACAAGTTCCGCGCGCACTTCGAGGCCAACGCCACCGCCATCCAAGGCTCCGGCTGGTCGATGCTGGTCTGGGACACTCTCGGCCAGCGGCTCAACATCGTGCAGCTCTACGACCAGCAGTCGAACCTGCCACTGGCCCAGATCCCGATCGTATTGCTGGACATGTGGGAGCACGCGTTCTACCTGCAGTACAAGAACGTCAAGGGCGACTACGCCAAGGCCTGGTGGAATGTAGTCAACTGGACGGACGCGCAAACCCGCTTCGCCGCTGCCAGGGCACAGACCGCGGGCTTGATCGCGCCGCAGTGATCAACTCTTGATCGCTGGCTGGCCCCAGTGATCAACTATTGAGTGGTCAACTGAGCGTGATCAACTTCTAAGGTGCCAGCCGAATGGTGGTCCAGCCCAGTCCATCCCGCCGATACAGCAGCCGGTCATGCATCCGGCTCGGCTGCCCCTGCCAGAACTCGATCATGGTTGGAATGACGCGGTAGCCACCCCAATCCTCCGGGCACGGCACCGGTCCTCCGACGAACCGACGTTCAGCAGCGGCATATGCGCGGGCCAGCTCGTCGAGGGATGCGACGGTCGAAGACTGCTCAGAGGCCCATGCAGCTAGTTGTGAGTCTCGAGGCCGGGTTGCGAAGTAAGCCTCCGATTCACTCCGTGGCACCAGCTCGGCCGTACCCTCGGCGCGCACCTGGCGATGTAGCGGATACCAGCCGAAGATCAGCGCTACTCGCCGATTGCGGCTTAACTCATTGCCCTTGCGTGAGTTGTAGTTGGTGAAAAAGGTGAAGCCTTCGTTCGAGACACTCTTGAGCAGCACCGTACGCGCCGATGGCTGGTCATCCACACAAGTGGCGACCACCATGGCGGTTGGTTCGGGCAGCACTCCCCTTTCCTTGGCGTGAAACGCGTCCACCAGCCAGGTCTCGAAGAGCACGAAGGGGTCAGCTGGCGCATTCGACTCCAGCAGATGCTCCCCCCGGTAATCGGTGCGCTCCCCGTACAGATCCTGCATGCCAGTCAGTCTGGCACTTCGCCGAGTTGTCAGCGGGCGTCAGGGTTTACGGGCGAACGCGACAACGGTCCCCGCAACGAGCGCTATGAACGCGGCGAGTCCAAGAGCGAAGAGCGTGCCCTTCTGGTTTTGGATGGCATCGGAGCGGTCATCAGGAACATCGGTTTCGGTCTGCGGCTCTTCGCTTGGAGTGGGCGTTGGTGTCGCCTGGCTGGGTATCGGAACGGTATAAACCTTGGATTTCTTGCCCTCGCTGCCGACCAGTAGCGACTGTTCGTCCAAGCTCAACGTCAACGATTCGGCCTGCTGCTGATGTGGAATGGGCGAGCTGGCCAGCACCTCATATGTACTCGCGTCGAGCACCGTGACCGTCGTATAGGTCAGCAGCGCGATCTTGTCACCGCCGGGGAGGAAAGTCCCATCGGTGACATCGGATGGCGCTGATCCAACCTTCTTGAGCTTATTGATGCCCTGGCGGTCCGGCTTCTTCGGCCCGGCGTAGATGGCACCATCCCGACCCTTCGTCACAATGAACAACCGGCCGGACTCATTGACCAGCAGTGTCTCCGCGTTGTGCGGTCCGTCTGGATAGCGGAAGTCGTACGCGTGATAGCTCACGGTAAGACCGTTAGCCCGCGTGTTGTTGAAGTAAAACACTCGAACGAAGCTGCGGCTGCCGGTGTTGTCACCGATGTCGCCGACATAGAGCCGATTGTCGTGCACTGCAACGGCCTCCACGTCGACTGGTTGAGCGCGGAAGTTCAGGGTGCCCTGAACTTTTCCGTCAAGCCCGAGGCCGTAGGCCACACCGCGGTCGCCCGAATCGTTGACGGTCCAGTAAATGTTCCCGGCTGAATCAACGGCGAGACCGGACGATTCAGTGATGCGCGCGTCCTTGATGGTGAATGCGACGGTGTCCTCTGCTGCTGCGACGCCCGGAATGATGGCGAAGAACAGGCCGGCCAGCAATAAGATGCTGACGCGGCGCAACGCGCGCGAGCAGTGCCCCATGAACTAGTGAGCGTACGCGCCGGCGGCCTTTACCGTAGCCAGTTCCACGCGGCAGTTAGGACGACTATCAGCACCAGGCTGCCAAGAACGCCGGAGACGATGAGCCGACGTACCCGTGGATTCACGGGCCCAGAATAGGGCGGTTGTGTTTCTTGCGGCTGCTCGCGCAATACCGACGCCCGCAGCCGTGTTTCTTCCGGCTGCTCGCGCAATACCGACGCTCGCAGCCGAGGAGGACTCCAAAAGCACCGCAGCCTCCGCTGCACTCGATTACGGTGTCAGTCATGGGTGAACTTCGCTTGTATGCCATTGGCATCGAGGAAGTTCGCGGCATGTTCGGAGCCCCGCCGCAGGTGGCCGAACACCTCCGTGCGGTCGCACAGCGAGCCTTCGCTCCGCCGAGTATGGAAGGCAGGGGCGGCCTGCTCTCCAAGCTCGGACCGATCTTCAAACGGGTACCCGCAACACCAGTGATCTCGCCCACACAACCCGAGCCGCACGACGTGGAGGTGCTGCTCGCGGGCGCCTACGTGCCACCGGATCGGACTGGAGCGACCTGGCGGCTGCTAGAGACCCTGGTCCAGGGAATCGCCTGGGGCTCCACGCGTATGGGCCTGACTGCGCCGGAGCTCAATGATCTCGACTTCGCGCTGGCCCGTGGCGGGGCGCCGGCTTCGGTCGGCCTGCGCCACCTGCTGAACAGCACTCTGAGCCTGAACCTGATTCCCGTGAGCGGGCTGAAGGTCGGTTGGCATTCTCACCAGAAGGCGGTCGCGATGGCGGCGGCCTACCGATCCGCTCTAGCGGACGTCGAAAGCGCCGAACAGCGCGACATGATCAACTCGCTGGCCATCTGGCTCGATGGCTTCCTGCCCTGGGCGCAGGTAGCAGCGTCGCTGGGCCGGCCGGTACCTGATCTAGTGGGTTTCTGGGCCAGCTAACCCGCTGACTGGGTTTCCGCAACGCAAGAGAGGGGTTGAAGTCTGCCCCAAGCTAGGCGGTGGCGATCACCAGCACCAAGTCGCCGCCTTCCACCTGCTGTACGTCGGCAAGGGCGAGCCGCTTGACGACACCTGACACCGCTGCGGTGATCGCGGCCTCCATCTTCATCGCCTCGATCGTTGCGACGGTAGCGCCAGCCTGAACCTGATCGCCCTCGTTCACAGTGACAGTGACCACCCCGGCGAACGGAGCGGCCACGTGGCCGGGGTTGTTGGGATCCGCCCGCTCGGCGGTCTTGACATCGACCTTGATCGACTTGTCACGAACCCGGATAGGACGCAGCTGCCCGTTGATGGTGCACATCACGGTACGCATGCCGCGCTCGTCGGCGTTGCCGATGGCCGACAACCCGAGGATCAGGCTGACTCCCCTGCCGATCTTCGCGACATGCTCCTGACCCGGCTGCAGCCCGTAGAGAAAGTCCAGGGTGTTGAGCCGCCCGACATCGCCGTACGTCGCCCGGGTCGCCAAGAACTCCTTGGTCGGCCCAGGAAACAGCAGCCGATTCAGCGTGGCTTGGCGTACCTGACCCTTGTCATCAAGATCAGCTGAGTCTTCCGGTGAGAGGTCGACATCGCGGACTGGCACCGTACGTCCCTGCAGGGCCTTTGTCCGGAACGGCTCGGGCCAGCCACCTGGCGGATCACCCAGCTCACCGTTGAGGAAACCGATCACCGAATCCGGAATGTCGTACTTCTGTGGGTTCTCAGCGAAGTCATCGGGATCGGCGCCGACAGCGACCAGATGCAGCGCAAGATCACCAACAGCCTTCGATGAGGGCGTGACCTTGGGCGGCCTGCCCAGGATCCGGTTCGCCGCGGTGTACATCGCCTCGATTTGCTCAAACTTTTCGCCCAGCCCCAGCGCAATCGCCTGTTGGCGGAGATTGGAGAGCTGACCGCCTGGGATCTCGTGATCGTAAACCCGGCCGGTAGGGCTCGGCAGCCCCGACTCGAACGGCGCGTACACCCGGCGTACCGCTTCCCAGTACGGTTCGAGCTCCATCACTGCACGCAGGTCGAGATTGGTCGGCCGCTCGGTGTTCGCACACGCGGCAACCAGCGCTGAGGCCGGCACCTGGCTAGTGGTTCCGGCCATCGGGGCGCTTGCCACGTCGACGGCATCCACTCCGACCTCGATAGCGGCGAGCAGCGTCGCTAGCTGGCCACCCGCGGTGTCGTGGGTGTGCAGATGCACCGGAAGGTCGAATTTCTGCCGCAGTGCTGCAACCAGCTTCCGCGCCGCAGGCGGACGCAGCAGGCCAGCCATGTCTTTGATTCCAATGACGTGCGCACCGGCATTCACCATCTTCTCGGCCAGCCGCAGGTAGTAGTCGAGGGTGTACAGGTCCTCGGTGGGCGAGTTGAGATCGCCGGTATAGCAGAGCGCGACCTCGGCGATGGTGCTGCCGGTCTCGCGCACCGCCTCGATCGCCGGCCGCATCTGCTCGACGTCGTTGAGCGCATCGAAGATGCGGAAGATGTCGATACCGACTTCGGCCGCTTCGGCCACGAACGAGGTGGTGACTTTGGTGGGGTAAGGCGTATAACCGACCGTGTTGCGGCCGCGCAGCAGCATCTGCAAGCAAAGGCCTGGCATGTTGTAACGCAGCGCTGCGAGGCGTTCCCACGGATCCTCGGCTATAAAGCGGAGCGCCACGTCGTACGTGGCGCCGCCCCAGCACTCGACCGAGAGCAGTTCCGGTGTCATGCGGCCGACGTACGGGGAAATCCGAATTAGGTCCTTGGTACGGACCCGGGTGGCCAGTAGCGACTGATGGGCATCGCGGAAGGTGGTATCGGTGACCTCGATCGGTACTCGTTGCCGAAGGTCCGCAGCGAAGGCTTCCGGACCAAGATCAAGAAGTCGCTGCCGTGAACCTAGCGGAGAGGGGACGTTGATATCGATGCCGGTGGGGCGTTTGAGGCCTGGATCGAGTTGGGTTGGCGCGGGGCCGTGGGGTTGGTTGACCGTTACTTCGGCGAGCCAGCGCAGCAGCTTGGTGCCACGGTCGGCCGGGGCGTGGGCGGTCAGTAGGTCAGGGCGCTCCTCGATGAAAGACGTCGAAACATCGCCAGCAATAAAGTCCGGATCTTCCAGAACCGCTTGCAGGAAAGGAATGTTGGTGCTCACGCCGCGTATCCGGAACTCTGCAAGTGCCCGGCGTGCCCGGGCCACTGCCGACTCGAAATCCCGGCCGTGGCAAATGAGTTTGACCAGCAGGGAGTCGAAGTATGCGCTGATCTCGACACCGATATCGACCGTCCCGCCGTCGATGCGCACACCCGCGCCGCCGGCGGAGCGGTAGGCGGTGATAGTGCCGGTGTCGGGCCGGAAATCGTTCGCCGGATCCTCAGTCGTTATGCGGCACTGCAGCGCTGCACCGTTGATCCTGATTACTTCCTGCGAAAGACCAAGATCAGCAAGGCTTTCTCCGGCCGCAATACGCATCTGAGCCTGCACAAGATCGACGTCGGTGATCTCCTCGGTGATCGTATGCTCGACCTGGATCCGTGGATTCATCTCGATGAAGACGTGCTGGCCGGCACGCTCCCCTTCGGTTTCCACCAGGAATTCGACGGTGCCCGCATTGGAGTAGTTGATCGACTCGGCGAACCGCACCGCGTCGCCGCACAGCGCCTCGCGCAACTCAGTCGAAATGTGCGGAGCCGGCGCGATCTCAACGATCTTCTGGTGCCGCCGCTGCACCGAGCAGTCTCGCTCGAACAGATGGATCGTGTTGCCGTGCGTGTCGGCGAGGACCTGTGCCTCAATGTGGCGCGGCCGGCCCACGGCTTGCTCGATGTAGGCCGTCGGGTCGCCAAATGCGCCCTCGGCCTCCCGCATAGCGGCACCGATGGCTTCTCTCAGCTGCTCCGGATCGGCGACCCGGCGCATGCCTCGGCCACCGCCGCCAGCGACTGCCTTCACAAAAACAGGAAAGCCGATGGCTTCGGCCGCTTCAGCGAGCTCGTCCAAATCCGCCGATGGGAGCGTTGACTTGAGCGTTGGAACACCGGCAGCCCTGGCCGCCTCAATAGCGCGGACCTTGTTGCCGGCAAGTTCGAGCACCTTCGCTGGCGGGCCGATGAAGGTAATGCCGACATCTGCACACGCGCGGGCCAGCTCCGGGTTCTCGCTGAGGAAGCCGTAGCCGGGATAGATCGCGTCGGCATCGGACTCCTTGGCGGCACGCATGATTTCGTTGATGTCCAGGTAGGCCCGTACCGGGTGTCCACGTTCACCGATCAGATACGCCTCGTCCGCCTTGATCCGGTGGATGGCGTTTCGGTCCTCGAATGGGAATACCGCCACCGTCCTTACGCCCAGCTCGTATGCCGCGCGAAAGGCCCGTACTGCGATCTCACCGCGATTAGCGACCAGTACCTTGCCGAACATGGCTCGAATCTAGCGGCAGATTGTTACCGCAGCGAGACAGTGCCAAATGGGCAGCGGGGGCCAAATGGGCAGCTGGGCCAAATGGGCAGCGGGGCCAAATCGGCAGCGGGGCCAAATCGGCATCGGAGCTAAATGGGCATCAGGCTGAAGCGGACGGTCACATGGCCAGAGACGGTCTGCACAGCGGGCTCGAAATCGAATGCGGCGTCGTCTGCCCCCTTCGCCATGGCGAAGGCGCGCATTTCGCGTACGCCGGCGAAACCGCTGTCGAGATCGGATACCTCAACAAGGTTTGCCACGGTGGTACCGAATGCTGCTGCATAGTCGTCCGCGCGACGGCGGGCGTCGGCGATCGCCGCGAGCCGGGCCTCCCGGAACATCTGGTTGTCGGCACGCAATGACCACCACGGCCCATCGATTTGGCTGTTGGGCAGCGTCGTGAGCTCCAACACGAGGGGAGACAGCGAGTCCAGATCGGCGATCACGATCTGTGTTGTGAAAGTGCCCTGATAGCCGCTGATTTTGCCTGGGGCGCGGCGGTTGAAGACCGGTGAAACATGCAGCCCGCTGGTGCTGGAACGCTCGATTGCCGCTTCAAACCGTTGCAGCAGCTGCGAGACGGCGTTCGAGCCCTCGGCGAGTTTCGATCTGGTTCGCTCCGATGAATCCCCGGACGCATGCAGTGTCAGCGTGAGCGTCGCAAGATCCGGCGGACCATCCAGCTGAGCCTCGCCGCGTACGGTCACCAGAGGCCCGGCTAACAAGGGCCCAGGCCCGGTCGGTTCGGTCATGGCAAGACCCTACGTCGCAGTATGTGCCGGGACCTGTCGAAAGGGCACCAGTCCCGCGCTTCGACAGGCGCCGTCCTGAGCTTGACGAAGGGCTCAGCGCATGCTGTTTGCCGCGCGTCGTCAGCTCAGCGCGTTCGCTCCTGCCTCCGCGACAGCATGATCGTTCTCTACGCTGCTCCCGCTTACGCCGATCCCTCCCACGATCTCGCCGTTGAGCCTCAGAGGAATGCCGCCTGGAAACGTGATCAGACCACCGTTGGAGACCTCGATGTTGTACAGCGATCCGCCGGGCTGTGATGCGGCGCCGAGGTCTCCGGTGTTCATGTCGAAGAAGCGCGCGGTCCGCGCCTTCCTGATGGAGATGTCGATGCTGCCCAGCCAGGCGCCGTCCATTCGGGCAAAGGCCTTGAGGTTGCCACCAGCATCGACGACGGCAATGTTCATCAAGGTGTCGATCTCGGTGGCCTTCTTCATTGCCGTTTCCACCAGAACTTGCGCCTGCGCCAAGGTGATATCACCCATTGACTTCTCCGTTCTCAGTTATTCGATGTCATCCAGGACATCATGCGTTGATCAAACCGTGCGGATCGAGGACGTACTTCTTCGCTGCACCCTTGTCGAACTCGGCGTATCCCCGTGGTGCCTCGTCCAGTGAAATCGGTGTCGCGTTCACAGCCTTCGCGATC
>Ga0307288_10000545_pt1 | contig 12757 bp, 12 predicted proteins | sample ER_DNA_142_FD_194469 | JGI IMG/M metagenome (GOLD analysis project Ga0307288, IMG submission 194469) | Bulk soil microbial communities from the East River watershed near Crested Butte, Colorado, United States - ER_DNA_142 | ecosystem: Environmental > Terrestrial > Soil > Floodplain | place... | reverse complement strand
AAGCGCCTGCGTCCCATTGATCCCCGGCAGCTGCAGATCCATCAAGATCACGTCCGGTTGGCTGTCGTGGGTCCGCGCCACCCCTTCCTCGCCGGTGTGCGCCTCGATCACGTCGAAGCCGGCCTTCAGCAGCACGTCCCGTACCAGCTTGAGGTTGAGTGGGTTGTCCTCCACGATCAGGACCCGCGCCGTGCTCATGCGCTCAACACCTTCACGTTGCGCAGCGCCTCGATCAGGTCGTCCCGGCTCACCGGCTTGGTCAGGTAGCCGGCCGCACCAAGAGCGAGCCCGCGCGACTTCTCATCCAGGATCGACACGATGATCACCGGCACATCTCGGGTGGTCTCGTCGCTGCGCAACGCATCGAGCACAGCCCAGCCATCGATGCCGGGCAGCCGAATGTCCAGCACTACGGCCACGGGCCGTCGACGGCGAATCTCATCGAGGCCCTCGATTCCGTCCCGGGCGCGTACAACCTGCACGCCGGTCCCGACTAAGTAAGCCGTCAGCAGCTCCAGCGTTGCCCGGTCGTCATCAATGATCACTACCACGGATCGGCGGCCGTCCACATTCTCACCCTCGCCCGTGCGGACTTCGGCGACGGTTCGCTCGAATGGCATGCCCACGTGGAAGGCGCTGCCCACCCCGACCTCGGACTCGAGCCAGATTCGTCCACCCAGCAAGGTCATGATCTTGCGGCAGAGCGTCAGTCCGAGCCCGGTCCCTTCCTCGCTCGGGGGACCGCGACGACCTTGCTGGAACGACTCGAAGATCGGTTCCCAGTCGTCTGGGGCGATGCCGGGACCGTTGTCGCGAACGGTGATCACCAGCTCGTTGCCGACCGGCTCAGCCGTAACGTCGACCCGCCCGCCGTCGGGGGTGAACTTGACCGCATTGCTCAGCAGGTTCACCAGGACCTGACGCAGTCGCAGCTCGTCGGACTCAATCTGGTCGATGGTCTCCTCGATCGAGGAGTTGATCGTGATCCGGTGCCGGGCTGCCCGCTCGCGCACCATCGAGATCGCGTGCTCGATCGCCGCCGGCACCGAGACTGTGGAAATCTCGAGCTCCATTCGACCCGCTTCAACCTTCGACAGGTCGAGGATCTCGTTGAGCAGGGCGAGTAGGTGCTTGCCCGAGTTCAGGATGTCACGGAGGTACTCGTCCTGCTTGTCGTTCAGCTCACCGAAGAGGCGTTCCAGCAGCACCTCCGAGAATCCGATCACCGCGTTCAGCGGGGTCCGCAGCTCGTGCGACATGCTGGCCAGGAAATCAGACTTGTGCTGGCTCATCACCTGCAGCTCGGCGCTCTTCTGCTGCAGCTCGCGGAAGAGCTGGGCGTTGTCGACCGCCATCGCCGACTGGCTGGCAAAGGTCTCAAGGAACTCCAACGTCTCCTCGGGAAACTCTCCCGGCGTGCGACGGCGAACCACGAGAGCACCGATGATGCGCCCATCGCGAAGGACAGGAACGGCGAGCACGGACCGCCAGCCGTCGTCGTACAAGACCTGGAGGTGAGGGTCGAGGTCGACCAGGTCCAGGTTGGGGACGGCGATCGGGTGGCCTTCCCGCGCTGCTCGGCCGACCAGGGTGCTATCCAGCTCGATCCGGGTGCTGCGCAGTCGCGCCAGCAGCTCGGGACTGCTCGCGTACGCGCTGCGCACTGTGAGGCATCGCTCTTCGTCGACGTATTCCATGACCGAACCGCCGTCGCAACCAGAGAAGCGAACCGCGTTCTTGATGATGTTGGACAGCACCTCGTCCAGCACCAGGCTGGAGCCGACCATCTGGCCGACGTCGCTCAAGGCCTGCATCTGCTCGACCCGCCGAGCCAGCTCCGCACCCCGCTCCTCCAGCGCCCTCACCAGGTGGACATTGTGAACCACGACGGCCGCCTGCGCGGCGAAGGCTTCCAGCAGCGCCTCCTCCCGGTCGTCGAAGGGGTCGACCTTGGTGCGGAATATGGATAGGCCTCCAACTACCTCGCCGTCGAGCAGCAGCGGCGCCGACATCGAACTTCGGATGCCGCCCGTCTGCTGCACGTCGCTGCGCATGTACTCGGTGTCGGTGAGGACGTCGCTGACCTTCTGGATCCGGCGTTCTACAGCCGCCCGTCCGATCACCGTGCCACGGTTCACCTCCATCGGGAATTCGGTCACGGTGCGGACGTACTCCTGCGATAGGCCGACGGATGACGCCAGGCGGAAGGCGCCACCCTCGATCAGGTAGATCGCGGCCGTCTGACCCCGGCACAGCCGCCGAGCGCTTTCGACGACGGTGTCGAGCACCGCGTCAGGGTCGGAGGTCGACCGGCCGAGTGCGGTGAGGACCTCGTTGGTAGCTCTGAACTGCTCGGTGGCATCGGCGTAGTCGCGCAGCAGCCTGCTGTGGTCCTCAGCGCTCGGCTTGGATGCGGACAAAGGACACCCTCCTGAGGGGCGATGTCCGAAATAACTCAGGCTCAGTCTGCTCGACCTGACCACGAGAGCGCAAGGAAGCGCCCCACATACGCGGCCGACGACGCGGGCCGGCGCGCCCTGTACGGCCATAGGCTGGGTCGTGTCGACCAGGCGCTAGGACGGAGATGGAGTGTCTCAGACCGAATTGCGTAGGCGTGAAGGGCAGGCCACAACGGTTTCTGACGAGGCCATCAGGGCTCTGGCGGACGTGTTGCGAGGTCGGTTAGTGCAGCCCTCCGACCCGGACTATGACGATGTCCGGGCCGTGTGGAACGGTATGGTCGACAGGCACCCAGCGCTTATCGTGCAGTGTGTCGGGGTCGCCGACGTCATCACATCGGTGGACTTCGCCAAGCAGCATGATCTGCTCGTTGCCGTCCGAGGCGGAGGGCACAATGCCGCTGGAAATGCGGTGTGCGACAACGGGCTCGTAATTGACCTATCCCCCATGAAAGGTGTTCGAGTCGATCCGCTCGCCCAGACGGTCCGGGCAGAAGGTGGCGTCACGATTGGTGACCTTGACCACGAGTCGCAGGTATTCGGGCTGGCCGTGCCCATGGGCGTCGTCACCGAAACGGGAATCGCTGGTTTGACGCTGGCAGGAGGCATCGGTTGGCTCCGCCGCAAATACGGACTTAGCTGTGACAGTCTCATGTCTGCCGACGTCGTAACTGCTAACGGCGAACTCGTGACAGCAAGTAAGGGAAACAACGCGGACTTGCTTTGGGCGTTGCAGGGTGGAGGCGGCAACTTTGGTGTTGTCACCTCGTTCGAGTTCCGCGCCTATCCCATCGGCCGGGACGTGTTCTTCGCCTTCGTCATCCATCCGGGTACGGGAAGCGATGCTCATGCAGCACTGCAGTTCTACCGCGAATGGAGCCAGGCAACATCGGATGAAGTCAGCTCCTTCGCCATCCTTTGGCATGCGCCAGAGATTAACGAGATTCCCGCCGCGCACCACGGCGCACCGATTGTCGTTTACCTCGCGATGTATGCCGGGGATCCGAAGGAGGGTGAAGCCGTCTTGCAGTCTTTGCGAGACTACGGCTCACCAATCGCTGATCTGAGTGAAGCGACTCCCTACCTTGACGTGCAACGTTTCTTCGACGCCGACTACCCGGCCCGCGAAATGCGCTACTACTGGAAATCCAGGTACCTCAACGAATTGTCTACGGAGGCGATTGACTCCCTGATCCGGCTCAACGAAGCCAGTCCGTCACACCACTCCACCCTAGATGTCTGGCAACTCGGTGGGGCCCTCAGCCGGGTACCGCCGCAGAACACTGCCTTCGGTGATCGTACGGCGCCATATCTCATCGGAATCGAGGCCAACTGGGAGAGCCCGGAGGATGACGCAGTATGCATCGAATGGGGAAGGGAGGTTTTTCGTGCGCTCGAGCCATTCTCGAGTAATCGGGAGTACTTCAACTTTCCCGGCCTGTATGAAGAAGGGGACCAGTCTGTTCGGGACACGTTTGGTGCGAACCTAGGACGCCTGCAGTCGGTGAAGCGCAAGTACGACCCTGACAACCTTTTCCGACTCAATCACAACATTCCGCAAGCTGACCGTTCCAGCTGAGCCAGCGAATTTCGTGGGAACCGCGTCAACGCCGAACCGTCGCCGCTCGAGCAGCAGAACTCCGTATCCTGTCCCGGCACTTGACCAGCCACCCTGAGACAGCTCGGGCCTACCTTGATGGCCCCCAACTGCGCGAAGGTGAAAGGCTGCCCGAATGGACTTCACCTCTCTCGGCCGTACCGGCCTTCAAGTCTCCCGACTTTGTCTTGGCACGATGAACTTCGGGCCCAGAACCTCCGAGGAAGACGCACACGCCATCATGGACGTCGCCCACGAGGTGGGGATCAACTTCTTCGACACCGCCAACCGCTACGGTAGCGAGCCGGGCGAGACCGAAACCATCATCGGCAACTGGTTCGCCACCGGCGGCGGCCGGCGGGAGCGGACCGTCATTGCCACCAAGGTCTACGGCGAGATGGGGGACTGGCCAAACGAGGGCAAGTTGTCAGCGCTCAACATTCGCCGGGCGCTCGATGCCAGTCTGCGCCGGCTGCAGACCGACTATGTCGATCTCTACCAGTTTCACCACATCGATCGGAACACACCTTGGGAAGAGATCTGGCAGGCGATCGAGGTTGCAGTGCAGGCGGGCAAGATCCTCTATGCCGGCAGTAGCAACTTCGCCGGCTGGCACATCGCCGACGCGCAGGCCGCTGCTGCCCGGCGAAACCTGATGGGCCTGGTCAGCGAACAATCGCTGTACAACCTGCTCGTACGCGACATCGAGCTCGAGGTGGTCCCGGCCGCGGAGCGTTACGGCCTGGGGATCATCCCCTGGTCACCGCTGCAGGGCGGTCTGCTCGGTGGGGTGATCAAGAAGGAGAACACCGGTGTCCGGCGACTCGAGGGACGCGCCGCCCAGAGCTTGGCCGAGCATCGGGATGAGATTCAGGCCTACGAGGACCTGGCGGAGGAGGTCGGTGTGGAACCCGGCACGTTGGGCCTGGCATGGCTACTCACCCGGCCCGCGGTCACCGCACCAATCATCGGTCCGCGAACCCGTGACCAGTTGGACAGCGCCCTGTCTGCCGTCGAGCTGAGCCTGTCGCCGGGGCATCTGCGCCGCCTCGATGAGATCTTCCCCGGTCGCAAGACCGCGCCGGAGGATTACGCCTGGTAGCCGGTCTGCACACCCCACTGCGTGGGTCCCGAATGGCCTAGGCGTGAAAGGGTTGTGCGATCTTCGCCAGACCTGCGCTACTCGCCGGCCTTCTCCCACAACCGCTCGGCCTCCCGCTTTGCCTTATCGAGGCGGGTCTTCCAGCCACGCTTGGCCGCCGCGCTGCGCTTCTTGCGGACCCGCTCCATGTCCTGCACCAGCTTCTCGACGGTTCGCTGGGCGCGACGCCGGGCGTTCTCCTCTTTGCGTAGCTCCCGCTCGATCACCGCAGCTGAGCGAACCGGCCAGATGTAGTCCAGGTCCCGCGGCGTGTCGGGCGGGAACAGCGGGCCATAGTGCTCGGGGTCCTTGCGCAGCAGCGAGGAGCGGTGGCTCAGCTGCACCGCCTCATCGAAGAGCCAGGGCGGCAGCGCGTCGTTCGCCGCCAGTTCCTGGTAACTCCGGATCTCGGCGATCCCCGCGGCCCGCAGGTCCGCAGCGATCGTCGCCGCACAGGAGTCGCCGAACCCGCGTTCGGTCCACACCTTGCACGCGATCAGCCCGTAGCGCCCGAGCGCCTCCTCATACCCCTTCCACATGAGCACGGCCGGGTGCGAGGACCAGGCATACCCAGGCACGGTCAGCGCCCGTACGATCTGAATCACCTCAACCCGCTGCTTGCCCAGCCGCTTCAGGTCCAGTGTGCGCAGCGACTCTTCGAAATCCGAGTACGGAGTGAACGTCTGCATCGGCGGTCAGCCCGCCCACACAGGTTGGCACCCCGGACAGGCGTACGTCGCCCGCCCGTTGATCGTCCCGGTAACGATCGGCGTGCCGCAGTTGTAGCGAAGCTCCTGCTTGCACACACGCCGCGACTTGGCCTCCGGCACGGCGAGCCCGTCCTCGGCCTCTACGGTGATGATCCGGCCGTCATCGACCGCCCGGCGTAGCCGCATCTGCGGCAGTCCGGGCCACCGCCCGTCGTACGCTCTGCACCTCAATCGTGATCGGTCGGCCCGTACGCAATCTGCCAGAGGCTGCGCTGCTCGGATTGTCACCACCAGCCCTGTTTGCGGGCCCAGCGCAGGAGGACGAAGGAAATGATTAGCATGATCAGCAGCAAGATGATCAGCGATATCCATCGCGTGGAGTCGTTGACAATGACGTTCATGCCCATGACCGACGACAGCGAGGTGATCGGCAGCGTCAGGGCAGCGATGACGGCGAGCCGCTCGGCGGCGATGGTCATCTTGGTGTCGGTACGCGCACGATAGAACTCGGTCACGCCTATCAGAAACCGCAGCTGTGAGTCGCTGATGTGGGTGACGGTCTCGTACTGATTGAGCACGTCATTCATCAGCTCTAGTCCGTCAGGGGGGGCGAATCTGGTCAGCTTGATCGCCCGCCGATAGATCTCGCCGCCCTGCTCGGCCATGGTCTTGATCGTCAACAGCTCATGTCGGAGGGCGAAGAGCTGGCCCAGAAACTCTTGCGGATCCTCTTCCGCCTCAGCCATGACCCGCTGCTCCAGCAAGCCGACCTCACCGGCGATCTCGGCGACCAACTCTGCTTGCCGATCTGCGATAGAGGACACGATCGCATACGTCAGGGCAAACGGGGAGGAAGGCAGCCAGCCGCTATCCATCCGGGCCACCGCCGCCTCGGTCTCGCGCAGGGCCGGCTCCAAAGGCACCTTGGGGTTCAGCGGCCCATGGACGGTGACCAGGAAATTCTCCCCGACGAACTGGTCTAATTCGAGGTAGTGCACGTGGCCGCCGGTGCCGATCTCCGGTGCATGCACGACGATGAACTCGTGGTGCGGATACACATGGACTCGGGGAATGTGATTTCGGTTCCGGCTTTTATTTATCGCCATCGGATGAAAGTGAAACTGGTTCGCGAACAGCGCTTCCGCCTCGTGACTCCATTCCGGAATGTCGAGCCAGAGAAATCCGTCGGTGCGTTGCAGGAGGGCGCTCAGCTCGCCGAGGTCGCGCTCGGTCACACCTTTGGAGTCGATCCAGCGCAGTTTCATCGCCAGTCTCCCTTCCGAACTTTGCTGCACCACTACCCCAGCGAACGACTGCTCCAACACGCGACGGGGCCTGGAGCAGCCTCGGGTAGCAAGTCTGGTCCACTGCTGAATGTTGATCATGGCCGAGCGGCGGGACCAGCAGCCGCTGGACGCTGCATCGGTCCCGTCGGTGTGGAATGGAGAACGGAGGAGGTCACATGGAGTACGCGAAGCTGGGAAACACCGGGATGGACGTGTCTCGAATCTGCCTGGGGTGCATGGGGTTCGGGGACGCGGAAAGTTGGGTTCATAAATGGGTGCTCAACGAAGAGAACAGCCGGCCGATCATCAAGAAGGCGCTCGAGCTTGGCATCAATTTCTTTGACACGGCCAACGTCTATTCCATTGGGAAGAGCGAGGAGATCCTCGGCCGCGCTTTGAGGGACTTCGCCGATCGCGACGAGGTCGTCATCGCCACCAAGCTGCACGGCAAGATGCGTGAGGGACCAAATGGCGAAGGGCTGTCGCGCAAGGCGATCCTGAGCGAGATCGACCAGAGCCTGAATCGGCTTGGGACGGAGTATGTCGACCTCTACCAGATCCATCGCTGGGATTACCAAACTCCCATCGAGGAGACGATGGAGGCGTTACATGATGTGGTGAAGGCAGGGAAGGCCCGATACATCGGCGCCTCCGCCATGTTCGCGTGGCAGTTCCAGAAGGCGCTGCACGTCGCCGAGAAGCATGGCTGGACACGCTTCATCTCGATGCAGGATCACCTCAACTTGATCTATCGCGAAGAGGAGCGGGAGATGCTGCCGCTCTGCCGCGAGGAGAAGATCGGGGTGATCCCATATAGTCCACTCGCCTCCGGACGATTGACGCGCGACTGGTCGTCGGAAAGCACGCTTCGGTCCGAAACCGATCAAATCGCAAAAACCAAGTACGACGCGACCGCTGAAACAGATCGACAGGTCGTGGAGCGGGTCGCAGTACTCGCGGAGAAGCTTGGGGTTCCGCGCGTTCATATTGCGCTTGCCTGGCTGTTACAGAAGAGGCCCGTGGTGGCGCCCATCATCGGGGCAACGAAGATCACGCATCTGGAAAATGCCGTCGGCGCGCTGTCCGTTGCCCTGGCTGAGGACGAGGTCAACTACCTGGAAGAGCCGTATGCGCCGCATCCCATCGTCGGTCATCAGTGAACTAACGTGGCGCCAACGTGATCAAGAACCCGGCCAGGCCCCGGCCACCGCAAAGCGGTCCCGTTGTTGGCCTCGAAGGCTTCCGCGCGCGTGCTTCAGATGCCAGCTGCCCGTTGGTAGTCGTCGCACGACCTGGATGCGGCTTCCCGGCCCTATAGTGCGGGCGACCCAGGCCACGAGGTTTTCGGGAGTTCGTCTGCTGCCGGTCCCGTGCTATTCCTCACGACCGGCGGGCTCAGGTAGGGGACGATTCTCTCTCCGTTGTTGTCGTCGCTGCCAGAGTGAGTTGGCATCGGTGGTGGTCGTAGTGCTGGGTGGCGTAGTCGTAGACATCGCGAAGGGTCATGTAGTCGTTGAAGTACGGGTCCCATCCGACCGGGAAGTGCATTCCTCGGTCGAGACTGTCCTCACTTGCAGCTATCAAGGACCGCTGCAGCCGGCCAATCACAACATCCATGAGACGCTCCATGCGGGTGTGACCGAGGACGCGGGCACCGCCGAGAGAGCCGAAGTAATTGACGACGTGGAAAGGTCTGGTGGCGGCATTAAGGGTCGCCGCGAAGGCCTTGGAGACGCGCCGCGGTAATCGGGTGAAGGCTTTGACCAAGATCAGCAGATTGTGGACCAGTAGGTACCCGAACAGCATGTGAAACAGCAGCTGCTCATTCGTCCACTTGGTGCCGTCCGTACCGGCCCGCAGCTCCGCGCTCGTGGCGTTGTCGAGGAGGTAGTGGAAATCAACCCGGGCGCGCTCCATCTTTGCGGCGATGTCGCCTTGTTGCATGGGCGCTCCAAGAGATGCGGTGTGCTGCCACAGTAGCGCTGGACTTGCGGTGCACCCGGTGAGGACGCGGGTGCGAAATCCGCGGGCAGAGATCATCGTGCAATGGCGATGAGACCGATGGATAGCGTTGCTGAGCTGCCGCAGGTCGATGAGTCTGCTGCGTTGTCTGCGGCCGCGTGTCTGTTTCGTAGTTTCGGGGATCCGGCACGGTTGGCGATTCTGCGACATCTTGCCCTTGGGGACCACCGGGTCGTCGATTTAACGACTCACCTGGGATTGGCACAATCGACGGTCTCGGCTCATCTGGCGTGTTTGCGTGACTGCGGCTTGGTGGAGTCGCGGCCGCAGGGGCGGGCGTCGCTGTTCTCGCTGCGTCACGATCAATCGATCCTCGCGCTGCAGGCCGAGCGGTGACCACAACAGTCGCGCCGGCCCTGTCACCAGCCCACCGTCGCCGGCTCGGCCGGCGGGCGCAGCTGTTGGCCGGAATAAGCGTCACCTACAACCTCGTCGAGGCGGTGGTTGCGGTGACCGCCGGCGGGGTGGCTACGTCGATCGCGCTAATCGGTTTCGGTTTGGACTCGCTGGTAGAGATGAGCAGCGGATTGGTGATCTTGTGGCAGTTCCGCCATCCGGTGCCGGAGAGCCGGGAACGGCTTGCGCTGCGGCTGATCGGACTGTCGTTCTTCGCCTTGGCCATCTACGTCAGCGTCGAATCGGTCCGCAACCTGGTCGGCGGCGGCGAACCGGCGCCCTCGCCGGTAGGGATCGCGCTGGCGGCGGTGTCGCTGCTGGTGATGTCGGTGCTGTCGTGGGCGCAGCGGGACCGGACGGGCGCTCAACTCCGGAAGCGTGGTCGCCGACTCGAAACAGACCCTGCTGTGCATCTATCTGTCCGCGGTGCTGCTCGTCGGCCTGTTGCTGAACGCACTGATGGGCTGGAGCTGGGCAGACCCGGTCGCTGGACTGGTGATCGCGGCTGTCGCCGTCCGGGAGGGCGTCGAGGCCTGGCGCGGCGATGCATGCTGCGACCCGGCAACCAGACGACCGGCGACCGCGTCCAGGGCCAGGCACCACGGAGAGAACAGCCGGACATGCCGACACTGAGCGATGTTATTCCCGACTTGCGGGCCTCCAGCACGAGCGGTTCCAGGCCGCGGTCGAGCAGATGTACGGCGGCGGCCAGCCCGACTGGGCCAGCGCCGATAACGACCACCGGCAGGTTGGTCAAGACCATGGAGGCGCCATCGAGACCTTCCGCTGGCAGCAGCTGTCTGCCGCTCCGGGACACCACCTCATCCCACCCCTGCAAATGCACAGAGGCTGTGAGCGTTCTCAATGTCGATCACCGGCACGCGCAGCTTCCCGGAAGACCGGCGGTGGCCTCGCCGCAGCAGGAACTCTTCGCTTCGACGGTGCAGCAAACCCCGGCAGTGCCATGATCGCAGCAGCTCTCAATCGTCGCCTCGGGTTCCCCAAAGGGCGTGGTGGCTTCCAGCTGCGACGCCTTCGGCTTCGCCGAGGCCGTCGTGCCTGTCTCCGGCGACACCGGTCGGGCGGGGATCGACGCGGTGATGGTGTCGGCAGGGCGCACGGTGGAGGGCTTGACAGCTTGGATGATTGCGCTGTGCATGCCGTCCGCGGTCTGGTGGGTGAAGCGGACGGTTGGGTTGGTGAAGCCGGCAGCGGTGAGGCCGTTGAGGTATTCCTGCCGAGACATGGCTCCGGCGATGCAGCCTATGTAGGAGCCTCGTTCGGCGCGTGCCTGCGCGCTGAGGTGGTTCTCGGCCACCACATCGCTGATGCCGATGCGGCCACCGGGGCTGAGCACCCGGAACATCTCGGTGATCACCTTCGGCTTGTCGACCGACAAGTTGATCACGCAGTTGCTGATCACCACATCTACTGATTCATCCGGCAGCGGGATGTCTTCGATGGTGCCCTTCAGGAACTCGACATTGCTGGCGCCCGCGTGAGCGGCGTTGGTCCGGGCAAGGTCAAGCATCTCGTCGGTCATGTCGACCCCGTAGGCGAACCCGGTCTCACCGACTCGCCGGGCCGACAACAGTACGTCGATCCCGCCGCCCGAGCCGAGGTCCAGCACTTTCTCACCCGGCCTGAGTTCTGCAACCGCGATGGGGTTGCCGCAGCCCAGGCTGGCTGCCACGGCTGCCACCGGGAGGCTGTCCCGGTCCGTCGCCGCGTAAAGAGCACTGCCGAAGGTGTCGTCGACCTCCAAGACAGTTGGGCCGCAGCACGGCTCGCCGTCGTCACAGGTGTCGTCGCAGCACGATGCCATCCCCTGTCCCGATGTGACGGTTAGGGCTGCCGCGGCATAGCGTTCGCGCACCTGCTCGCGTAGCTGCTCGGTGGTCGTTGTCTCCGGCATAATCGAGCCCCTCTCGCATTGACAATTGTCGATACGAGTGTAGACAAGCATTGATATTTGTCAATATGTGCCATGCTAGATATGTGCCGACCGCGCAGCTCGCCCCGACCGACCGTCCGACCTTGCCGCTGCTCACCGACTGCTGTACGCCCGTGGTCCGGCAAGTGATCAAGCCGAACGAAGCGGCCACGCTGGCGACCGGGTTCAAGGCGCTGTCCGACCCGGCCCGCCTCCGACTGATCTCGCTAATCGCAGCTCACGCCGACCAGGAGGCCTGCGTATGCGACCTGACTGAACCGGTCGGTCTCAGCCAGCCGACAATCTCACACCACCTCAAGCTGTTGGTGGAGGCCGGCATCCTGACACGCGAACAACGCGGGAAATGGGCCTACTACAAACTCGTGCCCGACACCTTGAACACGCTAGCCGGATTGATTGCCTCCCCGTCTCGCTGAACCGCCAAAGACTCGGCTGCGCTCGGTCTAAGTTCGGCCTTTGAGCCAGCTCCGATAGGGGCGATCTTCTAGCTTTGGCCTGCCGGAACGAGGTCCTCGAGCAGCGCTTCGACGCGGCGTCGGATGTCGTCGCGGATGGGTCGGACGGCCGCGACATCCTTGCCGGCTGGGTCATCGAGCACCCAGTCCTCGTAGCGTTTCCCCGGGTAGAACGGGCAGGTGTCGCCGCAGCCCATGGTGATCACTACGTCGGAGTCGCGGACGGTCTGGTCGCTGAGGATCTTCGGCTTTTCAGCTGCGATGTCGATGCCGACCTCGGCCATGGCCTGCACGGCCGCCGGGTTGACCTGATCAGCGGGCGCCGATCCGGCTGAGCGGACCTCAACCGCGTTCCCTGACAGGTGGGATAGGAACGCCGCGGCCATCTGCGACCGGCCGGCGTTGTGGACACAAACGAACAACACACTTGGCTTCGACATGAAACCTCAACTTTCTTCGGAAAGGTATTTCGGATGCGCGACGATGGCTCGCCCAGCGGTCACCGAGGCGTCGGGGAAGAAGAACCTGACCAGCCCGAGGCCGACGAGCCCGCCGACAAGCTGGGCGGCGATGAAGTACAGAGCCGACGTCGGCGCGATCCCGGCGAAGGTGTCGGAGAAGATCCGGCCAACCGTCACAGCCGGGTTCGCGAAGGACGTGGAGCTGGTGAACCAATACGCCGCACCGATATAGGCGCCGACCGCGGCCGCCGACAATGCGGCCCGCCCTGTTCGGGC
>Ga0307288_10000543_pt1 | contig 12798 bp, 9 predicted proteins | sample ER_DNA_142_FD_194469 | JGI IMG/M metagenome (GOLD analysis project Ga0307288, IMG submission 194469) | Bulk soil microbial communities from the East River watershed near Crested Butte, Colorado, United States - ER_DNA_142 | ecosystem: Environmental > Terrestrial > Soil > Floodplain | place: USA... | reverse complement strand
GAGAGGGGGGATAGAAAGAGAGAGATAGTAGAAGGGAATAGGGAGGGGGATAGGAAAGTTATTTAGGTAGGAGACCGAGAAATTCCTTAAGTTAAGAAAGAAAAAAGAATAAAAACACGGATACATAACATAAAAAAAAGAATAAATAAGACGAGATTCGCCCTCCCCCTACATATTTAATTTCTTCTCCTATACAAAAACTAGCAAGACCCACTCCATTGGTAATTCCATCAATAACACCCTTATCGAAAAACTCAGTTAGTTCGGTTAATCCTCTTATACCGAAGGTAAAGACCCTAGTATAGAAAATATCTATATAACCACGATTATATGACCAACTGTATATCTTTTTTTTTACTTGATCAAAAAAGTCCTTTTTTGGACTCCCTTTTACAAAGAAATTTATTAAATCCAAATTCTGAAAAAAACAATAAGCGGATCCATAGAAGCTATATGCTATGAATAAACCGAAGATAGCTATACTTACAGAAGAAATTGCATTAGTGATAAATTCATATGAATTTATAAAAGAATTAGAACTTTCCTCGATAAAGTTTATTGAGGGAGTTAACCACTTTGATAATATGGTTAACTCTGCTATTCCATTATCTATTGCTCCATTATCAAAAGAGATTCCTATGAATCCAATGAACAAAGTAAAAAGCAGCAATATAAGAAGAGGAAATAACATAGTATTTCCCGTTTCATGCGGATAGGCTAAAATGTTTTTAGCTCCAAAGGAGGTACTAAAGGATCCTATCCTATTTCTTGTATTACCATGAATTTTGGATAAATTTTGTGAAAAAAAAGAAACTCTACTTTTCGTTGTTGGTAAAACGAAATTCCTATTCACTCCTTTGGTTATCCTTTTTCCCCATAAGGATATTGAATACAACGAACCCTTTTTAGTGCTACTGTAATTTTGAAAATGAACACGCAAATACCCATCAAACGTAAGTAAATATATCCGAAACATATAAAACGCAGTTAATCCTGCAGTAAAGGAGGCTATTATTCCAAAAAAGGGCGAATACAACCAACTATTACTAAGGATTTCATCTTTGGACCAGAAGCAAGCAAGAGGTGGAATACCACAAAGAGAAAGTGTACCACATAAAAAAGTAGTTCTTGTAATTGGAATGTATTTTCTTAAACCGCCCATAAGAACCATATTCTGACTTTTATCTGGTGAATATCCAACAAGAGGTTCCATTGAATGAATAACGGATCCGGATCCCAAGAATAATAAAGCTTTTGAATAAGCATGAGTGATCAAATGGAATAAAGCAGCTTGATAAGAACCTATACCTAGAGCTAACATCATATAACCCAATTGAGACATTGTAGAATAGGCTAAGCTTCTTTTAATATCTCTCTGAGCAAGAGCTAAAGTAGCCCCTAAGAAGAGTGTTATTGTACCTACTAAAGAAATAAAACTCATTATAAAAGGTAAAGATATGAAAAGAGGAAGAAGTCGAGCTAGAAGAAAAATCCCCGCAGCAACCATAGTTGCTGCGTGTATAAGAGCCGAAATGGGAGTGGGTCCTTCCATAGCATCGGGTAACCATACGTGAAGAGGGAATTGTGCAGATTTCGCAACTGCACCAAGGAATAATAAAAAAGCACACAAAGTAGTAAGTAAAGAATTAATCCCATTATTAGGAATCCAGTTATTAGCTATTTGGAACAAATCCCGAAACTCTAAACTACCTGTTACCCAAAAAAAACCTAAAATTCCCAATAACAGACCAAAATCCCCTACACGATTAGTTACAAAAGCTTTTTGACAAGCACTCGCTGCGATTGGTCGTGTAAACCAAAAGCCTATCAATAAATAGGAACACATTCCCACAAGTTCCCAAAAAAAATAAATTTGTATCAAATTGGAGCTAGTAACTAATCCCAACATGGAAGTATTGAAAAAACTTATATAAACAAAAAATCTCAAATATCCTTCATCGTGAGACATATAACCGTCACTATAAATAAGAACCAGGATTCCTACAGTAGTAATTAGTATTAACATAATAGAAGTAAGCGGGTCAATCAAGTATCCAAATTCTAAGGAAAAATCATTATTGACGGTCCAAGACCACAGATATTGATAGATAGAACTTCCATTTATTTGTTGAATAGACAGTTGAACTGAGAATACCATAGCTATACTTAAGAGTAAAACACTAGGAAAAGCCCATATACGACGAAGATTTTTTGTTGCGGTCGGAATAAGAATAAGACCAAACCCCATTGACATAATAACTGGAAGTGGGAGAAGAGGGATTACCCATGCATATTGATATGTATGTTCCATAAGAAAAGAAATTGCAATTTTTACTTGAAATTTTTACTTCAATTTTTCTATAAAATAAAATTATTTGCGATTCACCAAACCAATTCTTATCTCTTTCTGAAGGAATAAATAAAAAGAATTAAGAAAAAAATACAGGAATTCTTAATTTTTGCTTATTTCAATGAGAAAAATTTGTAAAAATTAAGAATGGGTGTAGTTGGTTAAATTCAAAAAGTTAATCAAATAAATTCGTTACCTAGTTATTACCTAAATAAGCATATTTATTAAAATACAAAAAAAAGTTGAATCATTTTACTTTCTCTTCATTTTTCTATTTCTTTAAAACTAAAACGAACGTGAAGCAGCCCTGTTGTTTCGTAACTGATTGATTGAATTCCAATGAAAACCTATGTTTCTATTTATAGGAAATTATCGAATATTCCCTACTTCATATAGAACTGAAATGAAATCCTAATGACTATAATTACCTAAGTTTTAGAATGTCTTGTTTAAGAGACTCAGTATTTTTTGTTTTGATTGGAATTCCATTATGAAATACCATTCTGAACTTAAATTAACTATTTGAATTTTCCCTTCTTTTTATCCCCGATCTTATATGGGGATAGGCCTCCGTACCATATACCTATATATGGAGTATACTTGATATATAAATATATATAAATAGATTTAAAGGGAAAACCTTTCTGTATATTCTATATTATTAAAACAAAGTCTAAAATATATACGAAAAATATGCTAAAAAATTCTTGTCTTATCCGCATTAGACAAAATGAAGTAAAAAAGAATTTAGAATTTCAGTATCTTTCAGTATCTAAGTATAAATACTAAGAAAAAGAAGAAAGAAGGATTGATTTGCAGCAATAGATGTCTTTCACATACAACTAGAAAAAAGTAATTTCCTTTTTGAATGGCAGTTCCAAAAAAACGTACTTCAATGTCAAAAAAGCGTATTCGTAAAAATCTTTGGAAGAAAAAGACTTATTTTTCCATAGTACAATCTTATTCTTTAGCAAAATCAAGATCATTTTCTAGCGGCAACGAGCATCCAAAACCAAAGGGTTTTTCTGGGCAACAAACAAACAAATAATCAGGTTTTGGAATAATCTGAATTGACCTATCAAAAAAGAATTCCAATTGTTTAATATGAATAATTTGGATTAATTAATGAATGTACTTTTATGTGTCGAATTACTCGGTATAATATTCTTAGAACAAACCCCTCTGATATATAGAATAAAAGTTTTTGGTATACTGTGTGCTAAGTATTTCTTTTCCTATCAATGAACTTTTCATAATAGAATCCTCATAATAAAATATGAGGATTCTATTATGAAAAGTGGAGTATTTTTGCAATAGAACTTACAACTTGTACCTATCTTATCCAAAATCCACAAGTAAATTGGTTTAAGGTTGATAAATTATATTAATAAGAGCATAAAGGCTTTCATTCTAGAAATTTTGCGAAAATCCAAAGGGGTTTCTATTTAATAATGAAATTAAAATGGATAAATAGAAAAAGCTTTTTGGATTTTGTCTATTGCATTGAAAGAATTTTTAAAATTTAAATGAGAAACTAATTAGAAAAAAAATTTTTAGTTCTATATTGCAACTTAGAAAAAAGCAGTTCCAACTCTTTCAAGTAGTGTTTCTATTGGGCAAAGCAAGAGTTTATTGTTAAAAAAAATCGCAACGATATTACCAAACGAAGTCTAAGATTCTAATGTTCCTAAATTTTAGGGACTTTCCCAATCTCGACGATTCGCGAGAAAATAACTATTATTCTTTTAAGTTACCTATTATTTGAAGTTAGCCGCCATGGTGAAATTGGTAGACACGCTGCTCTTAGGAAGCAGTGCTCAAGCATCTCGGTTCGAATCCGAGTGGCGGCATTCTCGAAAAAGAATACAATAGATTAGAAAATAGATTCAATTCGAAATTTACAATTTTGTAATGGGACCTTCCCCTTATGCTATTTGCAACTTTAGAACATATACTAACTCACATCTCTTTCTCAACAATTTCAATTGTGATTACGATTCATTTGATAACCTTATTAGTTCGTGAACTTGGGGGATTACGTGATTCGTTAGAAAAAGGAATGATAGCTACTTTTTTTTCTATAACAGGATTCCTCGTTTCTCGTTGGGCTTCTTCGGGACATTTTCCATTAAGTAATTTATATGAGTCATTGATCTTCCTTTCATGGGCTCTGTATATTCTTCATATGATTCCTAGGATACAGAACTCTAAAAATGATTTAAGCAGAATAACAACGCCAAGTACTATTTTAACGCAAGGCTTTGCCACGTCGAGTCTTTTAACTGAAATGCATCAATCCACAATACTAGTACCTGCTTTACAATCTCAGTGGTTAATGATGCATGTCAGTATGATGTTACTAAGCTATGCAACTCTTTTGTGCGGATCCTTATTATCCGCCGCTCTTCTAATCATTAGATTTCGAAATAATTTCCAGTTCTTTTCTAAAAAGAAAAAAAATGTTTTATTTAACACATTTTTCTTTAGTGAGATTGAAAATTTCTATGCAAAAAGAAGTGCTTTAAAAAGCACCTCTTTTCCTTCATTTCCAAATTATTACAAATATCAATTAACTGAGCGTTTGGATTCTTGGAGTTATCGTGTCATTAGCCTAGGATTTACCCTTTTAACCATAGGTATTCTTTGTGGAGCAGTATGGGCTAATGAGGCGTGGGGATCCTATTGGAATTGGGACCCTAAGGAAACTTGGGCATTTATTACTTGGACCATATTCGCAATTTATTTACATAGTAGAACAAATCCAAATTGGAAGGGTACGAATTCCGCACTTGTAGCTTCAATAGGATTTCTTATAATTTGGATCTGCTATTTTGGTATCAATCTATTAGGAATAGGTTTACATAGTTATGGTTCGTTTACATTAACACCTAAATGATTACATAAAATAAAACCTTCATGAAATGAACGTTTTTACTTTTTTGTTTTATTTGAGAACCCCTTGAACGCCTTTTCAAAGGGTTCTCAAAAATTCGAGATAGACCTAATTAGACTTTTTTACTTTTTTCTGAATTATTGGGTTTTTCCACTATAGGAATATAGAGCGGACTAGTTAAAAAAACCTATTTAGGATAATAATTGGATAAGAGAGCCTCTACCCTGTCAACGGATAGGGAGAGAACAAAATCTGGATAAATACCAATTCCTATTACTGGTAAAAAGATACAGATTAAAAGAAAGAGTTCTCGTGGTCCAGAATCCACAAAATTTGCATTTGGAACATGAAATAGCTTGTATCCGTAGAACATCTGGCGTAACATAGATAATAAATAAATAGGAGTTAATATCATTCCAATTGCCATTACAAAAGTAATTAGGGTTTTTGGCATTAACAGAAATTTTGGACTAGTAATTAGCCCAAAAAATACTACTAATTCTGCGACAAAACCGCTCATTCCTGGTAAGGCAAGAGAAGCCATTGAAAAGCTGCTAAACATGGTAAAAATTTTCGGCATTGGGATAGATATCCCCCCCAGTTCTTCGAGATAAACAAGACGCATTCTATCACAAGCCGTTCCTGCCAAGAAAAAAAGTGTAGCACCAATAAATCCATGGGATAATATTTGTAAAATAGCTCCATTGAGTCCAATGTTGGTTATGGAACCAATTCCTATAATTATGAAACCCATGTGAGATACAGAGGAATAGGCTATTCTTTTTTTGAAATTTCGTTGACCAAGAGAAGTTGAAGCTGCATAGATTATTTGGATCGCTCCTATTATTACCAACCAGGGCGAAAATAGATAATGAGCATGCGGTAACAATTCCATGTTGATCCGAATCAATCCATATGCTCCCATCTTTAATAGGATTCCCGCTAAAAGCATACATGTACTATAATGCGCTTCCCCATGGGTATCTGGTAACCACGTATGTAGGGGTATAATCGGCAATTTGACAGCATAAGCAATAAGGAATCCTAAATATAAAAGTATTTCCAAAGTTGCAGGGTATGATTGATTAATTAATCTTTCCAAATCTAACCCTGGTTCGTTGGAACCATATAAGCCCATACCCAGAACTCCGATTAAGAAAAAAATGGAACCGCCCGCAGTATACAAAATAAACTTTGTAGCTGAATATAGACGCCTCTTTCCCCCCCACATGGATAAAAGTAAGTAAACAGGAATTAATTCTAACTCCCACATGATAAAAAAAAGTAAAAGGTCTCGCGAAGAAAATAATCCTATTTGACCACTATACATTGCTAGCATCAGAAAATAGAATAATCGCGAATTCCGGGTAACTGGCCAAGCTGCTAAAGTAGCTAAAGTAGTGATAAATCCTGTCAATAAAATAGATCCTAATGAAAGTCCATCGATTCCCAATCTCCAGTGGAAATCGAAGACATCTATCCATTTAGAATCCTCCTTTAATTGGATTAAGGGATCCTCCAGTTGGAAATGGTAACAGAATGCATAAGTCATTAGAAGGAATTCTAATAAACAAATAGATATAGTATACCACCTAACGATTTTGTTTCCCCTATGAGGTAAAAAGAAAATTAATGAACCTGCAAATATCGGCAAAACAACAAGTATTGTTAACCAAGGAAAATAACTCATGATAAAGTGATAAAGACAAGATACGTTTTGACCAGAAAAGCCCGTGCTCGATTATTTCGAGCACAGGCTTCTTCGGTAAAGAGGAATCAGACGATTCAAGTGGAGTTTTTTGTAACGTATCAATAAGATAGAGCCATGCTACGGGTTGTTTCAGGCCCTAAATAAACGCGGACACTTAAAAAATCTGTTGGGCAGGCAGATTCGCATCTCTTACAACCCACACAATCTTCGGTTCTCGGCGCGGAAGCAATTTGCTTGGCTTTACATCCATCCCAGGGTATCATTTCTAATACATCTGTTGGACAAGCTCGTACACATTGAGTGCATCCTATACATGTATCATAAATTTTTACGGAATGTGACATTGGATTTATAAATTTTTCTTTTCAACATAAAATTTTTCGATCTGGTAAAAATGAAATTAGTACTATAATGAGTCATATGTATTGTAGACACCAGACGAAGCAATGGTTTATCCAAACTTCAACAAAAATAATAATCTATTTTTAATCCGTTTGTGAGAAAGCGTGAAAAGAGCCAAGAGACTTGAATTTTGGACTTCAACAGTCATAATTATACAAATTGTACATACGAATTCGAATTAGCCAATAAATTGGCTATCGTCTTTTCAATATAAATTATTGCAATATTCAAATTGCAATATCAATGAATTTTTGTAATTCATTTAAGTAAAAAAGAATACTATCCAATAACCTACTCAAAAATGGATATTCTCAAATAATAATAAGAAAATAGTATTAGATTTCTATTCATCTTAATATTCGATATTTTTATTATATGTGCGCCTTTGTTTAGAGGATTCTATGTCTAATTATTCTAAAGTCTAATTATTCAAAAAATTAGATTGATTGATACGAGTGGATTTCCTGTTACGATGGATGGAAGAAAGAATGGATAGTCCAATAGCGGCTTCAGCAGCCGCAAGGGCTATAACAAAAATTGCGAAAATGTCTCCTTTTAATTGGCGACTATCAAATAGATCAGAAAATGTTACGAGATTTAGATTAATTGAATTCAGTATAAGTTCAAGACATATTAGAGCTCTAACCATGTTTCGGCTTGTGATCAATCCATAGATACCAATCGAAAATAAATAGACACTCAAAAAAAGTACATGCTCAAACATCATTAACTAACTCCTTATCAATCTCGATTCATTTCAATATGAGGACAAGAATTGAACCGATTCAATTAAATAGAACAATTACACAACAAAAAGTATTTGTTGGCAGTAGATGGGTTTTACTAAATCAAAATTGTGATTCTTTAGTTATTTATTTTAGATTTGCAATTCTAATAATTTTAGAATTTCTGAGTTTTTCTTATTGCCGAGCCATAGTAATTGCACCTATTAAAGAAACTAGAAGAATTATGGAAATGAGTTCAAACGGAAGATAAAAATCGGTTGCTAAATGAATCCCAATTTGTTGAACATTATTTATGAGACTCTGTTCTACTATTTGGTTTGATCTTGTAGTCCAAAGAATTCCATACCATGACGTATCTGGGATAGTAGTCATTAGTGAAAAAACAATAGTTATACAAACGAGTGAAGTGAACCCGTCTCCAATAGTCCAATAATTCTTATCTTTAGACCATTCTGAGCCATTTATGAACATTACAGCGAATATGATCAAGACATTTATGGCTCCCACATAAATAAGAAGTTGTGCGACAGCTACAAAGTAGGAATTCAATAAAAAATAGAATAAGGATATACAAACAAGAACTAATCCCAGCGAAAAGGCAGAATAAATTGGGTTGGTAAGTAATACTACTCCTAGACCCCCTAGTAGAAGAACAAATCCCCCAAATAGCACAAGAATCTCATGTATTGGTCCAGGTAAATCCATTATGGATAAAAAGAAATTAATAGTATAAAATTTTTCATGAACTGACTAAAACTAAAGGATTCCAGTAAAAAAAAGGGATTAGGATATTTTTTTGTGTATAAGCTGTATAGTTAGAAATTATATCACGAAAATCTAGTCTGATTTTAAATCAGGGATAATTTGCAATAAGCAGTAGTTATTCGTTTTTCTTTATAGTTAGTAAAGAATTTTTGGATTTTTATAACAAAAAATAAAAAACCCTAGTCTAGTAATCAGTAATCGTTCTTGAATTCGAAGATTTATCTTCGTTTATTTTACTTTCAGTCGAATTCCTAATTGTTTGAATTGTGTAATCTCCCATTATGGAGATTGGTAACCGACTCAAAGCAATTTGATTGTAATTCAATTCATGACGATCATAAGTAGAAAGTTCATATTCTTCCGTCATTGATAAACAGCTTGTTGGACAGTACTCAACACAATTACCACAAAAAATACAAACTCCGAAATCAATACTATAATTAAGCAATTGTTTCCTTTTAATATCCTTTTCAAATCTCCAATCCACAAGGGGTAGATCTATTGGACATACGCGAACACAGACTTCACAAGCAATACATTTATCAAATTCAAAGTGGATTCGCCCTCGGAAACGCTCCGGTGTAATTGATTTTTCGTAAGGGTAGTGAATCGTTATAGGTAAACGATTTGTGTGGGATAAGGTAGTTATGAAACTTTGACCAATGTACCTTGTAGCGCGTATTGTTTGTTGACCATAACTCATGAACCCAGTTACCATAGGTAACATATTCTAAAATATCTATGAAAAAGGTATGTTTCTTTCTCTTGTTTGAGAGAACTTTTGTGTTGAAAATATTCTTACTGTTATTGTAATATCTTATTTATAGTGAAACAAGTTGGGAAGAAGTTGTTAATAAGAGATTGCCCAGGGAAATAGGTAAAAGAAATTTCCATCCAAGATTTAATAACTGGTCCATTCTCATCCTGGGTAAAGTCCATCTTATTGTGATAGAAATGAAGAGAAATAAATAAGCTTTAGTTAATGTAATAAAGATACCCATTGTCATTTCCAAAATTCCAACTGCTTTATTCATTTGAAAAAATTCAAAAAAGGATATAAAGGGAATAGAGAAATTCCACCCGCCTAAGTAAAGAACTGTTACAAATAAAGAGGAAACTAATAAATTTAGGTAAGAAACAAGATAAAATAAACCATATTTGATACCGGAATATTCTGTTTGATAACCTGCTACTAATTCTTCCTCCGCTTCTGGTAAATCAAAGGGTAATCTTTCACATTCTGCCAAAGAAGAAATTAGAAAAACCAGAAAACCTATAGGCTGACGCCAAAGATTCCATCCAAAAAAACCATATTTTGACTGTGCTTCAACTATATCAACTGTACTTGAACTGTTAGATAATCATAGTCGATGATAACATCACAGTTCCCACCGCTATTCCAAAACCGTACATGAAACCTTAGTTTCATACGGCTTCTCTATGATCAGAAAAAGGAATCGGTATTATCCCCTGGGGCATAGATAGAATTAGGTAAAATAAAATCGATAGGAAAGTCCTAAATTAGACCAAAGGAATTCCGTCTGCTAGAGTAAGAAAAAGCGCTTCCGAATTGATCTCATCCTTTATAATATAATGAAAATTTTTCTTTGTTCAGTAATAACTTAATCTTGGAATAAAACACTTGTTATAGAAATAAAATTAATAAATGGAAAGAGTTGGGCATTAGTTCATGAGGAATTCTGTATGAATATAGATAGAGGAAGGAAAAAATTAATAAAAATATTTTTTTTGTATTGCATTCCATATCTTTTGTCCTATTCTTCTTTCCCCGGGTAGGGGGTAGTTAAAAAGAAAAAAGTAATAAAGGGTTAATTCGTTCTTGATAGCTATTTCCTTAACAAGTGAATGGGAACATACTCTGGATCGGAATCCGAAGAAAGTACTACTTGATCATTTCCACCAATTTCAAGTCTTTATTATGATTCCTTTTATGAGGGAAAATCCCTAATGTCTTAGATTCCCCCATTACTAATCCTTTATGTACTTTAGTGTTCCTAACCCCTCACTAACTTTTGATGGATTCTTCTTATGATTATAAGTTATAGTAATAACTAGGAATATTCTAGCAATGGAATTCCATATCGCGAATCCTTTATTCTTGCCCGCTTCAAGATATGATGACTAATTAAAAAATATCAACCTTGGGGTAAAGAGTTTACACTGCTTATGTTTACTTCAACTTTTTTCTTGTACGTAGAAAATGAGATTTTTTTCTTTTTACTACAAATTAATAAGCTGTTTTGTTTCACTCATATAGCTATCTAGTTTAACTTATCCAACCCGAATACAGAATAAGAAAAGGAAGATAAATATTCAATGGATTTTAGAGGAAAAATATCCTAATTTTAACGAATCACACGTAGAGATATTGCTAGCACACAAAAAGTTAATGGTATTTCATAACTAATGGATTGAGCAGCAGCTCGTAGACCGCCTGAAAAAGAATATTTATTATTTGAGCTATATCCCGCCATAAGAAGACCAATAGGAGCAATACTTGAAATGGCAATCCATAAAAAAACACCAATACTAAGATCGGCTAAAACAAAACGATATCCCAAAGGAATAACTAAAAAACTTAATAAAATGGATATGACTGCTATAGAGGGTCCAATGCTAAATAAAGGAATATCTCCTCGGGATGGCAGAATATCCTCTTTAAAAAGTAGCTTAGTCCCATCTGCTATAGCTTGAAGCAGTCCCAGGGGGCCAGCATATTCAGGACCAATACGTTGTTGTATCGATGCAGATATTTCTCTTTCTAACCACACAATTACGAGTACCTCTATTGTGATTCCCAAAAGGAGGGTCAAAATGGGTAGAATCCATATTAGTCCATAGACTTCTTTTAATAATTCCGATTTCGAAAAAGAATTGATAGTTTCTACCTCTACCCTATCTATTATCATTTCAACGATCAACTTCCCCCATAATGATATCTATACTACCTAATATCGTCATGATATCAGCCAATTTCATTTTTTTAACTAGCTGAGGAAGAATTTGCAAATTAATAAAACCGGGTGGCCTAATTTTCCATCTCCAGGGGAAAAGACTATCATCTCCTACCAGATAAATTCCTAATTCACCTTTTGGAGCTTCCACTCTTACATAAAGCTCTTGCTTTGACAATTGAAAATTTGGCGAAGGTTTTTTACCAAGAAACCTATATTCAAAATCATTCCATTCGGAATTCTTTGCTTTCTTAAAGCGTCGGACTTCTAAATTCTCGTAAGGTCCTCCAGGAATTTTCTCTACAGCCTGTTGAATAATTTTGATGGATTCCCTCATTTCACCAACTCGTACTAAATAGCGAGCTAACGAATCCCCTTCTTTTTGCCATTGGACTTTCCAATCGAATTGGTTGTAAGACTCATAAGGATCAACTTTACGAAGATCCCATTGTATTCCAGAAGCTCGTAACATCGGTCCCGATAAGCCCCAATTTACTGCTTCTTCTCCGCTAATAAAACCTACTCCTTCAACTCGTTCTAAAAAAATAGGATTCTCTGTAATAAGTTGTTGATATTCAACAACTCCGCGTAAAAAATAATCACAGAAATCTAAACATTTATCGATCCATCCATAAGGTAGATCGGCGGCTACTCCCCCGATGCGAAAGTAATTGTGCATCATTCGCATACCTGTAGCAGCTTCAAATAGATCATATATTAATTCTCTCTCTCTAAAAATATAGAAAAAAGGAGTCTGTGCGCCGAGATCCGCCATAAAAGGCCCAAGCCATAACAAGTGAGAGGCTATACGGCTCAACTCTAACATAATTACCCTAATATAGCTGGCTCTTTGGGGTATTTGAATATTCTCCAAGAATTCAGGTGCATTTACCGTTATTGCTTCTGTAAACATAGTAGCTAAATAATCCCACCGTGTTACATAGGGTAAATATTGT
>Ga0307288_10000542_pt1 | contig 12800 bp, 18 predicted proteins | sample ER_DNA_142_FD_194469 | JGI IMG/M metagenome (GOLD analysis project Ga0307288, IMG submission 194469) | Bulk soil microbial communities from the East River watershed near Crested Butte, Colorado, United States - ER_DNA_142 | ecosystem: Environmental > Terrestrial > Soil > Floodplain | place... | reverse complement strand
GTGACCTCCGACGCGCACCGCGGCCTGGTCGAGGCGATCGGCGCCACTCTCCCCGGCGGCGCTTGGCAGCGATGCCGCACCCATTACGCGGCCAACCTGATGTCGGCCACACCGAAGAACGGCTGGGGCTGGGTGAAAGCGTTACTGCACTCGGTCTATGACCAACCCGACGCCGACGCCGTGCACGCCCAGTTCGACCGCATCCTCGACGCCCTGGTCGACAAACTGCCCGCCGTCGCCGAGCATCTAGATGCCGCCCGGGCCGACATCTTGGCATTCACCAGCTTCCCCAAAGCCATCTGGCGCCAGATCTGGTCCAACAACCCCCAGGAACGACTGAACCGCGAGATCCGCCGCCGCACCGACGTCGTCGGCATCTTCCCCGACCGGACAGCCCTGGTCCGCCTGGTCGGCGCCGTGCTCGCCGAGCAACACGACGAATGGACCGAGATGCGCCGCTACATCGGCCTGGACATCCTCGCCAAAAGCCGCCTCACCAAGATCCCCGACCCGAACCCCACAGACCCGGAGGTGACCATCACCGCCATCACCGCATAAAGTCCAACCCAAGATCACGCAGAGACCGGATCAAACACCACTCCCACGGACGTGACCTGAGCGGGAGCCATGCCTTCACTAGCAAGGGGTTAGGGGTTCGAGTCCCCTTGGCTCCACTCCTAGTCAGAGTGGGTTTGCACCTGCTTTTGTAGCTGTACATTTTGGGCTGTAGAGCAGTAAGTACAGCAACAGAATGCCCTTGCCAGCTTTTTAACTGAAACTCTGAGGAGTGGGCGTCACAGTAGAAGAGGTGGAGCAGACCCCGAGACAACCGAGCGGCGGGCTGATGGTCTCCACCCATGAGGGTTCCGCAACGAATTCTTGGAAGCGTTGGGCGCGGTAGGTGATGTCGGCCTGAAGGAGATCGCGCAGCTGCGGCCACCAGGGTTCGACGAGCGTCCACCAGGCCCAGTGCAGCTGGCCGGTGAGTAGGTCGCGTACCGCTGCAGGGTCGCCGAGAAGACTGCGAGGAGGCGGTGCGGATGACGCGGCCAGCAGTGGGCAATCTCGGCGCCGACTTGTTCGGGCGGGCTCGCCGCGACGGTTTGGAGCTCTTCCTCGATCCGGGTGAGCGGGCCCGGCGGTGGTGGGGTGAGGGAGTCGGGGTTGTAGGTGGGTGGCCCGGTCAGGGCCAGCAGGGCGGTAAAGTCGTGCCGCGCCACCCTCCCGGCGAGCTGCCGGAGCCACGGCAGGTAGTAGGGCTGCCGCTCGGCGTGACCGAGGACCCGATCGCTCCGAGGCACCTACTACGCCGCCAAGAACCGCCCGACGTGTGACCGGGTGATCAAAGACGCGGAATTGCGAACCTGATCCGGAGAGTGCATGCGGACAACTACGGGGTGTATGGGGCCCGCAAAGTGTGGCGTCAGCTGCACCGGGAAGGCGTCGTCGCTGCTCGGTGCACCGTGGAACGGCTGATGCGCGCCGACGGGCTGCACGGCGCGGTCCGCGGCGCTCGGATTCGTACCACGAGATCAGATCCGGCCGTTAAACGGCCCGAGGACTAAACGGCCCGAGGACCTGGTGGAGCGGGAACTTCGCCGCGCAGCGGCCGAATCAGCTGTGGGTGGTGGACTGCACCTATGTCGCCACCTGGGCCGGATTCGTCTATGTGGCGTTCTGCTTCGACGTGTTCTCCCGGATGATCACCGGCTGGCAGGCGTCGAGGTCGATGACGACCGACCTGGCCCTCGACGCGTTGGAGATGGGCATATGGCAGCGGCAACGCCAAGGTTATTCGATCCACGGGCTGGTGCATCATTCCGACGCCGGCTCCAGGCTGGTCACAACCATCGGGATTAGTGTTCCCACCACTTGCGGAGAAAGGCTCCCTTCTGGACTAGGGTCGGTGCTTATCGCGGGGTCTCCGTTGGGTACAACGTCTGATCTGAGCACTGACCGCTCCCAGGGGGAACAATGACGACGGAAAGCAATCCACGCACGTTGGTCACCGGCGCTGGCGGCTTCATCGGTCACCATCTCGTCACGTCGTTGAAGCAGCACGGCTATTGGGTGAGAGGTGTTGACACACACCCTCCCCAGTACACCGCGGGAAATGCTGACGAGTTCGAGCTGCGAGACCTTCGCCGCTTCGATGAATGCCTGCTAGCCACCCGCGGCATCGATCACGTCTATGCGCTGGCCGCCGACATGGGAGGGATGGGTTTCATATCCGCCAACCACGCCACGATCCTCCGTAACAATGCGCTGATCAACATCCACACGCTCGAAGCGGCCCGAATGAATGGCGCTTCACGTTACTTGTTCAGCTCGTCGGCTTGTGTCTACCCGGAACATTTGCAGAGTGACGCAGACGTTAGGCCACTCAGGGAGCAAGACGCCTACCCCGCCAATCCGCAGGATGCGTACGGCTGGGAGAAGCTCATAACCGAGCGCCTGTGCCTCGAATACACTGGCGAATACGGGCTAGAGACACGCATTGTGCGTTTTCACAACATCTACGGGCCCTATGGGACCTACGACGGCGGGCGCGAGAAGGCGCCTGCGGCACTGTGCCGCAAGGTGGCGGAAGCCGAGACCGGCGGGGAGGTTGAGATTTGGGGCGACGGGCAACAGACCCGGTCGTTCTGCTACGTGGACGACTGCGTCGAGGGGATCTACCGGCTCATGCAGTCGAACTACCGGGAGCCGCTCAATCTCGGCAGTGAAGACATGGTGACGGTCAACGAGCTCGCTCGCATGATCATCGGCCTATCAGGTAAGGGCGGCGTCACGCTGAGACACGTCGACGGCCCACAGGGTGTGCGCGGCCGTAATTCCGACAACCACCAGCTGCGGAAGGTCTTAGGTTGGGAGCCGTCGGTCACCCTGAGCCAGGGACTTGAGCCCACCTACCGCTGGATCGAGAAGCAGGTGGCGTCTCGGCCGCCACGGGCGGCTGCCCGGCCAGGGAGAGACGACCAACCTGCTAGCCGCACTCAGTCGGGTTCCGCGAGTCGGAATGACTCGGCGGCGGGCAATGCCGTTGCGGTGAACGCCGCGACGGACCTGCACAGATGAGCGACGGATCGATGCGGCTTCACATCATCGGTGAGCGGGACGTCGGGTTGTTCTCGCTCATTCAACAGGTCGTGGCCAACATTCCATGGGCCATCGCCGAGAATCGTGTTCCGGTAGTCCGTTTCGGGAACGGGACATGCTATTGGACACCCAACGGCTACCGGGGGAAGAGGACGGTCTGGGAGTACTACTTCGAGCCTGTTGATCCGAGGTATCCGGCGGCGAGGATTCCCGAGGCGATCGAAGCACTCATGTCGGCGAATCGACCATCTCCGTACGAGGTCGGCTACGGCGCCGGCAAGCAATCGTTTGTGTCCAGTCACTTTGGCGATCATCCGCAGCTGAGGGGTGGAACGTTACGGATTCCGTACGAGTGGGATGATCCGCCCGAACCGCTGAGGAAGGAAGCGAAGGCTGTCTTGGACAGCTTCGTACGGCCGCGTCGCTACATCTTGCGGAAGTCGAGTGACTTCTACGCAAGGCATCTGGCTGGACACTATGTCATCGGAGTGCACGCACGTGGAACCGATGCGACGTCCACGCAGGAGCTTCGCAGCTTTCGCCAAGGCTCGCTCGTGCTGTCACGATATTGCTTGGAGATCAGCCGAATACTGGAGTTCCAACCGCGAGCGAAAATCTTCGTGGCGTCGGATGAGCAGTCTTCGTTGAGGCAGCTGGCGGCGGCGTTCCCCGACCGCGTGATCGCGTACGACAGCGTCCGGCACGAGAGCGGCGAGGCGGCGGGACAGGGCCCAACGGGATGGATCATGCCGGCCTACATCGTCGGCAACCCCGACGTGGCCGCAAAGAACGGTGAGGACGCCGTCATCGAGTATTTGTTGCTGAGCCGGTGCGACTACCTCGTTCACAACGGGTCGAGCTTGGCGAGGACGGTGCTGCTGAACGCTCCTGAGTTGCCCCATACCAACACGCACCGCAGAGATCCGGAGCTGGTGGCTCCACCCGGTTCGCAGGAGCATCGCATTCACATCAACCCGGGCAGTCGATCATGACGGCTGTTGACCGGGAGATGATCGAGCGCGTTAAAGCGGACAAGAGACGACGCAGGTCTTCGGCCGTCAAGTATCAGGATCGGCCTCGACTTGCCTTCATCGTCCAGTCGTTCAACCGTGTCTCCAACATAGAGCAGCTCATCGACGGCCTTCGGGGCATGGGCCAGCACGAGCTGATCGTCTGCGAGGACGGCTCGCTGGACGGCTCTCGTGAAAAATGGACGTCCTATCTGGACCGGCCCAACGACTTCTTGATCTACTCGAATGATCTCCATGAGATCAGAATCCTTGATCGAGCGATTAGGTTCGCCCGCGCGGACATCGTCTGTCTGGTCCAGGATGATGACCTGATTCCTCGTGAAACCAACTGGCTGTTGTCCGCGCTTGGACAGTTCTCCGCCCATCCCAGGCTGGCGATTCTGGGGGGCTTCATGGCGTTCGAAAGCTTCGACCCCGATCCCGCAAAGGCCAAGCGCATCTGGGGCGGGGACGAATTCCGGTTCGTCCATCACGTCAATATCGGGCCCTACTTCATCCGTAGAGGGAGCTACGAGGCGCTCGGCGGCTGGGAACATTCGTTCTCCGAGGTAGGCGAGCCAGGCATCGGCTTCGACAACGAGCTCTGCCTCCGGGCCTGGATGAACGACTACCAGGTCGGCTACAGCTTCGTCCCGTTCAAGGGCCCCTCGGGCCACTATCCGGCCGACGGAGGAACCGTTCTGTTCTCCGATGAGATCAGGGTCAGAAACTCGGTCCGTAACTCCGACACGATATTTGAGAGGTACGGACGACACGCCGGGCGAATCGACGAACTGGTGGCCGCCGCCAATGCAAGCCTGGACGCGTTCCCGGCTGGGGCCGACATGCTCATCGACGAGATAGCGGAGTGACTGCCCAAGCCGGCCGTTGGTCTGGTTGAGGTCCATTTGGGGCCAGTAGTGCTGGTGCGAGGTTGTGCCGGACGAGCACTGAATTCATTAGGTCGTAACAGGTCCCCGCAAGTCGGAGCCAGGGCGCGGAACCCTCATCGGGCTCTCTTCCTCGGCTGCCGCGCCGCAGTTCTCTGGTCGATGGAACTTGGCATCGGGGAACATCGTCTCCTGCGCACCGATGCTCCCTGACGGGACGGCAAGTCCGTTCTTCCTACCTGGAGCGCCTCTCAGCTGGTGGCGTTCGGAGCATCTCGCCGATGCCGTGGCGCCGCTAAGACGGCTCCACGCGCGCCCGGGATGATTCCGCCGAACGGCTCGCTGAACAACATGTGCTACGTCTACCAGTGACAATGTCGACCAGTCACATGGCAGCTCTTACAGTCACGTGACTGATTTGCACCTGGTCACCTACGGAAGATCGCAGCATTCCCTAGGGCTCCTCGGTCAAGAACGCTCTTGCAGCGCTCGTCAGCGATGACTAAAGCCTTCGGCCTGGTCAACTCCCAGACCATCGGCCGGGCTGTCGTGCACACCATCAACGAAGGCCACGTCTCGGTGACGCCCCTGCGAGTCCTCCTCGATCCGATCACTACGCTGACCGACAGGGTGCGGGAGGCGGTCGGTCATGGCGTAACGCCGTCATCCCCCTTCGGGTCCATCGCACGGGGTGAGGCCAACATGCACAGCGACGTCGACCTCGCTGTCATGGATCTCACAGAGATTGTCCTGCCGCAACGGCACTGCTGGCATTGCCGGTCGCAGGTGGTCGACGTGGCGTCAGTATCAGGAAGCTCGACGACGACGTACGGGAGCGATTGCAGATGCGCGCGGCGACCTGAGTACAGCAGCAAAGTACAGCAACGGTGCAACCGCCCGGTGTAGTTCAGCGCGGTTTCTCCGAGCTCAGCGAGCGTCAGCGAGGTTCAGCGAGAGCAATGCCGTCACTTTGCAAGCAAGGGGTTAGGGGTTCGAGTCCCCTTGGCTCCACTATCTGCCCTTGTCAGAGGCACTTTCGCTACCCAGGAACCCCTCACAAGACCTGAGTACAGCAGCAAGTACAGCAACGTGTCCGGCAACGGCCTTGTGCAACTGACTAAGGCCTATGACAGCGGTCTTGAGTTTCTGCCGGAGGCGTGCGCAGTGGTCGCCGGTCTCAGCCCCAAGACAAGAGGGCACCGCGTGCATCGTATGTGGCCCGCGGCGACCAGGTGATTTCCCACCGGTTGCCCTCGGGGTCGGCTATGAACGCGGAACGCCCGCCCCACGACCGGTCGGTCGCGGCGGCCACCGGAGTCGCACCGGCGGTGACGGCCGCATCGAATGCGCTGTCGACCTCATCCCGGATACCCGCGGTGCAGGCCAGCGTGACGCCGGACCGCCCAGTCGGGGCAGTGCCATCGGGCGCTGCCTCGGCAGTCAGGTCAGGTCGCTCAGCGGGAAGAGCGCCAGCAAGACACCCCCCGAGGAGAAACCCGGTCCAGGAGTTGCCACCGTTGGCCAGCTCGGGCCAGCCCAACGTCCGGTAGAACGAGCGGAAGACGTCCATGTCTCGTACGCCCAGCGTGACGATGGATAGTCGGGCGGGAATCTCGGTCAGGTTCAGATCCTCCCAGGACCGGACGCCGTCCCCGTCTTAGCAGGATCGTCAATCAACCATGCCGTGAGGGAGCAGCTGCACCTGCTTCGGCGACCGCCTGATCCTGCGCGGGCGTCCCCGTTCGCGACCGTTAAGCAGGGTTCATGATCGGTTGCCAAGCATGTACTCGCAGCCTCGCGGCATGGGTCTGAACATTGACTGACCGGCCGGAGGCAGACTTGGAAAGCGGGTTGGGTTCACGCCCTCGCGGGTTTGCTGCGTGGGCACCGGAACGAGGGAGAACGGGTATGGCCGTGTTGGTGATTGGTGTGCCGAAGGAAATCAAGGACAAGGAAGGTCGGGTGTCGGTGCAGCCCGATGGCGTCGCCGAGCTGGGCTATCACGGCCGGGAGGTCGTGGTGCAGGCCGGCGCCGGGTCGGGCAGCGGGTTTTCCGACGACGAGTACGTCGCGGCCGGCGCTCGGGTGGTCGGTACCGCCGACGAGGTGTTCGCCGCTGCGGACTTGATCGTCAAAGTCAAGGAGCCCATACCTGAGGAATATGACCGGTTCCGCCCCGAGCAGCAGCTGTTCACCTACCTGCATCTGGCGGCCGACCGGCGGCTCACCGAGTTCCTCCTCGACCGGCGCATCGACTCAATCGCGTATGAGACCGTGCAGACTCCGGATGGGCGGCTGCCGCTGCTTACGCCGATGAGCGAGGTTGCGGGGCGCATGTCTGTCCAGGCCGCCGCCCACCACCTGCAAAGTTCCTCCGGCGGGGCGGGTCTGCTGCTGGGCGGGGTTCCGGGTACGCCTGCCGCGAAGGTCACCATTATCGGCGGCGGCGTGGCCGGAACCGAGTCGGCCAAGATGGCTCTCGGGTTGCGGGCGATCGTGCGGGTGTTAGACACCAACGCGGCGCGGTTGTCCTACCTGTCCGATGTGTTCGCCGGCCGGCTCGACCTGGTAATTCCGAACCGGGCACGGACGGCGGCGTACGTGGCCGAATCTGATGTGGTGATCGGCGCCGTTCTGGTCGCCGGCGCGAAGGCGCCGAAGCTGGTTACCCGCGACATGATCAAGAGGATGCGGCCCGGCAGTGTGGTGGTCGACATCGCCATCGACCAGGGCGGATGCTTCGAGACCAGCCGGCCGACCACGCACTCCGAACCGACCTACGTCGAAGAGGGTGTGGTGCACTACTGCGTCGCCAACATCCCCGGCGCCGTCGCACGCACCTCCACCCTCGCGCTCACCAGTGCCACCCTGCCGTACTTGGTCCGCGTCGCGACGCACGGCGTGGCTGGCGCTGCCGCGCGTGATCCGGTTCTGGCTAAGGGGCTGACCACGCTTGGCGGCAAGCTGGTCTCCCGGCCGGTGGCCGAAGCGCACGGCCTGCCCTACCAGAACCCCGCCACCCTGCTGCCAGCGGACCCGGACGCGGAGCCCGCGTAATTCTGCCGTTAAAACAGTGGCGCTACCGCTGGGTTCCAGAGGCCGGCGCGCGTTTGTGAAGCGGGCTGTCAGGGCTGAGCAGGGAGTGCTTACGTCCGTAGGCGAAGTAGATGACCAGCCCGATGACGAGCCAGACCACACCGCACCCAGGTCTGCCACTGCAGCTGCAGGATGAGGAACAGCGACGCAAGGACTCCGAACGCCGGCACGACGGGCATCAGTGGGAGCCGGAAGGTCCGGGGGGCATCTGGGCGCGTGTAGCGGAAGAAGATGAAACAGGCACCTTGACCAGAGCAGCGACATTATGCGAGACGAGTTCGTCCCGTAATCGCTGCGGTAAGCGCGCTCTGCAGCATCGTCCGCGCCTGGTGCCGCTTTTCTGTAGCTCGGTCACGAGCTGGTCCAGGTGGGACTTGGTGAGGTCCTGGAGCTTGAGGTGACCCAGCCGGGACTTGGCAGCTCCAGGCTGTCGCGGTAGCTGCGCTGGGCACTCGGGCGGAGGTTACGGCGATCGTCCAGCCACTCATCGATGGCCTGGGCCAGGGTGACCTTGGTGCGCTTGACCAGCGTCCCCCGGGAAAGATCGGAGACGATCTTGGCCCGCTCGGCCCTAGCTTCCTACATGGTGCGGAACGTGTAGCACCCTGCACGGTTTGGGCTCAGCCGATCCGGCGACGCGGGTCTGTTCGCCGGCCCCGATAATCGCGTACGGCTTGCAATCCCCACCCGGAGCTGGGAGGACTACCTGGAGCTGGGGTCAACGAGATCCGGCTGTACGGGCGACCTCCGCCCAGACTGCCGGCGGCTGAGAGCGTCGCTCGTCGACCTGGAGGGCGCCGTCCTGCCCCCGTACCGTCCGGCGGTTCGGCAGCAGCTGGTGATCCTGGACAGAACTGTCACCGAGGCGTTCGCTGACTCTGACGTCCGAGAGTTCGCGCGCCGCGGGGACCGCCAGGGCATCGGTGGCGGGTCGCGACCACCGGGCGGCGACGAAGCCGGCGGTTAAGGTTCAGGCGGATCCAGGCCTCTTGGACCGCGTCGTCGGCATCGGCGCCCGAGCCGAGCATCCGGTAAGCAACCGGAAATCAGCCAATGTGACACAACGACACCTTCAGGGTTTGCAGGATGACCAGTTCCTAACGGACAGGTCGCAGCTGCCGACGGCACCGTCGAAGTAGGGTCGGAAGGTGGGCACATCGGGAGAGGCTCGGGGCGATTCCAGACACAGCCCCGTCCTCGACGAAGCGGCGTTCGCGATGCTTTACGAGCGGCTTCGAGACTCGGCTAGCTGGGGTCGCGAAGACCGGCGGGGCGCACTGAACAACCTCACCACGACGCGGGTGGCGCAGGCAGCGGAGGAGATTCGGTCGGGTCGGACCGTAAGCCTTGCAGCAGCGGTAGAGAACCAGGTGTCACTCGACAACCCTGATCCCTGCCAACACCAGATGACCGGGCCATCAGAGCCCGAAGTCGGCTCGAGCCTGCAATTCGCTACCGACAGGCTGGCCATGAACATCCACGGCAACGCTGACAGTCACCTCGACGCCTTGTCCCACGTGCTGTATCAGGGCACCTTGTACAACGGCGTGCCGGCGGACAAGGTCGGTGTGTCCGGCGCGAGCGGGTTGTCCCTTGACGTCGCTCGCGACGGGATCGTCGGGCGAGGTGTGCTGCTCGACATCCCACGCCTCGAGGGTCGCCGGTGGCTAGAGCCGGGGGAATCTGTGACGGGCGAGGCGCTGGCCGCTGCGGAGACGGCGCAACACGTTACCGTCGGGCCGGGTGACCTGCTGTTCGTCCGGGTCGGTCACCGGCCACGGCGCGACCACTACGGGCCGTGGGACGCGGCGCAGGCTCGTGCCGGGCTGCACCCCGTCGCAATGCAGTTCCTGGCCGAGCGCCGGGTTGCCCTGCTTGGCAGCGACAGCAACAACGACACCGCGCCGAGTGTGGTGGCAGGGGTGGGGTTTCCGGTGCACGTGCTCGCGATCCACGCGATGGGAATGCAGCTCCTCGACTACCTCGATCTCGAGGCGCTGCTGGCTCTCTGTGAGGAGCAGGACCGCTGGTCCTTCATGTGCGTCATCGCGCCGCTGCGCCTTCCCGCTGCCACAGGTTCGCCAGTCAACCCGATAGCGATCCTCTGACCACGACGGCTCACTCAAGCGGCATTTGACTCCCCGCCCGATCATGGTTGGTGGACTGCGGTCACCTTGGATCTCACGATGTCGAAGTCAGGGTCGGGCTGGTCGAGAGCGCCAGTAGCCTATGCAGCCACGCTGGGGTCACCAGTGATCTCGATTCCCGGCGACCGGACGTCGCCGCCGAGACTAGCGAGCATTCGTGGTTTGGTGATGCTGATCATCGCGTCGGCGCCATCGTTGGCCGGATTGCGGACGTAGACGAGCACACCGTTGCGGGTCACGCGGTAGTTGGTGATGGTCCAGTCGATCTTGAGGTCGCTACCTCCACGACGAGACCGTGCGATTCCCCTTAGGCGAGTACGTTGACGGCTCTGGCAACGACGAGCCCGAGGATGCCCAGTGAGACGAGGGACTGTACTCCCATGACGATCTTGGCCCAGGGCGCCAGCGGCATGACATCTGTAGGGCTAAAGCCAGCGAGTTGGTGAGGCCCAGGTACAGGTAGTCGATGAATCGTGGCCGCCAGTGCTGGGCGTTCAGATTGGGGTTGAGCTGCTGGGGAAAGGCGAGCTCGGGAGTGGAGGGCATGTGGTGTGCCCTGGCCGCTGCTCCGCCGCTGTCGAGCTCGAAGTACAGCAGCGAGAACGCGAGGATGGTGGACGCCCAGACGCTGCCTCCGGCTTGCAGCAGGGCGGAGGCAGAGCTGGTCTCTGGCCCGCCGTGGATGAGGTCGTCGATGAGCTGGATCGTCGACCAAATCGCGCTGAGAGCTAGCACGCTGATGAGCGCGACCGAAACAGCGCGCAGCGCGGCTGATCGGCGGGTGATCCGGCCTGGGTCGGCCGTGATCAGCGTCACCAAGAGCAGGCACTCGATGATCGGGAGCACCCAGCGGGGCGCCAGGCGAAAGTCGTCGGGCAGGAGAAGGGTCAGCACCATCGCAGCCACAACGGCCGCGGCCATCGGCCAGCGGGACTCGGCGTACGCCGACTCTCGGGAGGCTGGATCGATCGGCTCGGTTCCGTCTAGTTTGGCCATGTGCGGCTGCTGCCCGGCTGATATTCGTCCGGGTCAGATAGCGACCTGTATCTCATGTCCTGCTCATCAACCGGGTATGGGGCGAGCGGTTTGGAGGCGTCCCCTGAGGACGGTGCCGTTCGTGCCGTCGAAGCGTGACCCATTGCACTGACACCTCAGCGTCGTGCCGCTGAGCAGGCCCACCGAGAGCCGGACGCTTCGTGCGTGCACAGCTCCTCGAAGGCATACAGGGCGCCCCGGACGCGGGCGACGGCGACCCGCAGCTTCGAGTCGGGCAGATAGTACTGGTGGACGTAATCGTCGGTCAGCCGCCCAGAGCTGTCGAGGGGTTCTAAACCTCTGGGCCGCCGTCTCGGTCATGCCTGGCTCGCTTTCGCTAAATGGGAGTCAGTAGGGTACGCCGGGATGATGTCCTGCTGTGTTGCGTCGAGCCTGAGCTCCCCAACGCCGAGTACTTCGCCTTCGTTGGCCCCGATCGTCTTAGTCGACGTCTCCACGGACTCCCACGTTCGCGGTTCGCGACGGCAGTTCGCGCAGAGTTTACAAGCAAAGGTTAGGGGTTGACCGAAGAGATCCGTCCCGCCCGCGTGGACGCCTACACCGCTCTGGCCAAACGTGCATAATGTCGGCGACCCGTAGCGAGCCCGCGAGCTGCGCACAGCCACAACGCCTGGCCGTCTCGGGCGCCGAACAGCTTGGATCTAGGCAAGGTCGGTCAGCCAGACAACGAGCTAGTACAGCAGCGTCCCCGCTACTCGGCGCTGTCCAGCGGGGTTCGCCCGCATTCAGCGCGCCTCAATAGCACTGAGCGAGGGCCACGCCATTAGTTTGCAAGCAAGGGGTTAGGGGTTCGAGTCCCCTCCCCCTGCCTCGTCGTTGTATGTGACGATGCCGAGGCAGTAGCGGTCCCGAGGTATTGCGGCCAGCTGTGCCGTCGAGATCGGTCCAGCCGGACAACGTCTGAGGCCTTGTGTTTGTAGAACCGGTCGGTCAGCGTTTTGGGCCAGCCGCTCCAGCGAGTACTTACCGGTGGCGCAGAGCTCGAATGCAAGCCTGACGTACGGCGCCGCTCGTCATCGACGGCGATGGTGGAGACCTCACGTCCACCCGACTGGTCACCCATGTGCCGCGGCGCGACGACGTCGCTTGCTCAGGCGGTGACGAGCAGGCCGGTGAGGTACATGACGGCCACGCCGGTGGCCAGCCCGCCTATGACGGTGGGGTCGAGCAGACGGCCGGCGTGATCGCGAAGCGCCGGCGAGATCTGGGTGATGACCTGGGTGATCGCGCCAACGCCGACGCCGAGCAGCACGGCGGACACTGCGGCGTTGTCGACGGCAGCGCCGATGACCGCGCCGAGGATCGCGGGCGCTCCGGCGACGGCGCCGAGGCCGATCAGGGACCTTATTGGCGGGCGTTGGTCGGTGAGAGGGGCGACAATGGCCAGCCCCTCCGTCGTGTTGTGCAGGGCGAAGCCGACGACGAGCGCCGCACCGACAGCCAGCGCGCCCACGGCGTAGGCAGACCCGATGGCCAGTCCTTCACCGAGGTTGTGCAGCCAG
>Ga0307288_10000541_pt1 | contig 12818 bp, 11 predicted proteins | sample ER_DNA_142_FD_194469 | JGI IMG/M metagenome (GOLD analysis project Ga0307288, IMG submission 194469) | Bulk soil microbial communities from the East River watershed near Crested Butte, Colorado, United States - ER_DNA_142 | ecosystem: Environmental > Terrestrial > Soil > Floodplain | place... | reverse complement strand
GGGGGCATGTCAAGCCGGCTGTTCCAGGAGATCCGGGAGAAGCGCGGGCTGGCGTACTCGGTCTACTCGTACGGCACCCAGTACGCCGACGCCGGCGTCTTCGCGGTCTACGCCGGCTGCGCGCCGGGCAAGGCCGAGGAGGTGCTCGCCCTGATCCGCGCCGAGCTGGCCATGGTCGCGGCCGAGGGCATCGACGCGGACGAGCTGGCCCGCGGCAAGGGCATGGTCAAGGGCTCGTACGTGCTCGGCCTGGAGGACACCGGCTCGCGGATGAGCCGGCTGGCCAAGTCGGAGCTGCTGTACGGCGACCTGATGGCCGTCGACGAGCTGCTGGCCAGGGTCGACGCCGTCACCCTCGACGAGGTGAACGAGCTGGCCGCCGACCTGCTGTCGAAGCCGATGTCGCTGACCGTCGTCGGACCGTTCGACGACGACGCGTTTTCGACCCCTCACTGACCTGGGACGCCGTGACCACCCTCAGCCCTCCGCCCGTACGGGAACAGGCGTCGCCGGACCGGCGCCGGCGGATCGTCGCCATGCTCGTCTGGGCCGTCCTGTTCGCGGTCGGCACCTACTTCATCGGCGTGCCGACCAGTGACCCGCTGATCGCGTTCGGCTGGCTGTGGCTGGCCACCATCGCGTGGCGCAGCGAGCTGCCGTGGCGGCAGCACCTGCTGTTCCTGCGCGACTGGCTGCCGATCGCGCTGCTGCTGGTGGTCTACAACATCTCCCGCGGATATGCCGACGACCTGTTCCAGCCGCACGTCACCGAGCTGATCGACGCCGACAAGGCGATGTTCGGCCGGCTCACCGGCGGTCAGGTGCCGACCACGTGGCTGCAGGAGCACCTCTACCAGCCCGGCGTGGTGCAGTGGTGGGAGGTCGTGGTCACGCTCATCTACGTGTCGCATTTCCTGACCGTGCCGACCGTCGCGGTGATCCTCTGGGTGCGTTCCCGCGCGCAGTGGGCCCGCTTCGTCCGGCGCTGGTTCACGCTGTGCGTCTTCGGCCTGATCACCTACTTCCTCTACCCGGCGGCGCCGCCGTGGTGGGCCTACCGCAACGGTCACCTGAGCGAGCACGTCGAGCGCATCTCCACCAACGGGTGGGACGCGATCGGGCTGCACGGTGCCGGCAACACGTTGAACGCGCTGCAGGTCGAGGCGTCGAACCCGGTGGCCGCAATGCCCTCGCTGCACACCGCCTGGGCGATGATGGCGGTCGCGTTCTTCCTGCCGACGGTGCGCCGGCGGTGGTGGCCGCTGCTGCTCGCGTATCCGCTGGCGATGACCTTCACCCTGGTCTACACCGGCGAGCACTACGTCATCGACGTGCTGGTCGGCTGGGCGTACGTCGCCGGGGTGTTCCTGGTGGTCGGGCTGGGCGAACGCTGGTGGCGCAACCGGCACCCGGCACCGGCCGGGGAAGACCCCCGGTGGGATGATTGACCGCGTGACAGAGCAGCAGGAACCGATCCGCGTCGGCGTCCTCGGCGCCCGGGGGCGCATGGGCCTCGAGGTGTGCAAGGCCGTCGACGCCGCCGACGACCTCGAGCTGGTGGCCATGGTCGACCAGGGCGACTGGCTGTTCAACGCCTCGGACGCGGGCGCTCAGGTGCTGGTCGACTTCACCAACCCCGACGTGGTCATGGACAACCTGCACTGGGCGGTGGACCAGGGCATCAACGTGGTCGTCGGTACCAGTGGCTTCACCGAGCAGCGGCTGGAGCGGGTGCGCTCGTGGCTGGCGCACAAGCCCGGGGTGGGCGTGCTGATCGCGCCGAACTTCGGGCTGGGCGCGGTGCTGATGATGCAGTTCGCCGCGAAGGCGGCCCGCTACTTCGAGTCCGCCGAGATCATCGAGCAGCACCACCCGCGCAAGCTGGACGCCCCGAGCGGCACGGCCACGCACACGGCCAAGGTGATCGCCGCGGCCCGGGCCGAGGCAGGCCTCGGCCCGATGCCGGACGCGACCAAGGAGGAGCAGGCCGGTGCGCGGGGCACGGACATCGACGGCGTACGGGTGCACGCGGTGCGCGCGGCGGGTCTGGTGGCCCACCAGGAGGTCCTGTTCGGTGCGCACGGCGAGACGCTGACGATCCGGCACGACAGCCTGGATCGCGCCTCGTTCATGCCGGGCGTGATGCTGGCGGTCCGCTCGATCATGACCCGCCCCGGCCTGACGATCGGCCTCGACTCCCTCCTCGACTGATTCCCGCCCGCAGCGGACACCCGGCAAACGTCACTGAGCCCCGCCCGCAGCCGACACCCCGGCAACGTCACGGAGCTACGCCGCGGCGGAAACCCGCCACCTTCGCGAAGAGCGCGGTTCTCAGGCAAGCTGCAGCCCGGCAGGCAGCCCGGTGATCGTCGCCGCTCCGGTGGTGTCGACCCGGACGTCGACGCGCTCGCCGGCGATCCGCAGGTCGCGTACCTCGATCGGCCCGAAGGGCGCGCCCGCCGGCGGCCGCAGCCGGACCCGGCCGCCCGGCACGTCGGGCTCCAGGCCGATCGCGGCCTGGGTGATCAGCACCGCGGCGGCCGCCGACCAGGCCTGCGGCCGGCACGCCGCCGGGTACGGCATCGGGCGGCTCAGCGTCGCGCGCCCGTCCCCGGCGTGCAGCTCGGGCAGCCGGTAGCCGAACGCCTCGGCGGCGGTCAGTAGCCCGTCGATCAGGGTGGCCGCCTCGGTGCCGAAGCCCGCCCGGGCCAGCCCTGCGGCCACGATCGCGGTGTCGTGCGTCCACACCGAGCCGCAGTGGTACGACATCGGCGAGAAGCCACGGTCCTCTGCGGACATCGTGCGCAGCCCGTAACCGCCGGACATGGCCTCGCCGCCCAGCGCCGCCGCGACCGATCGTTCCTCGGCCGCGTCCAGCAGGCCCGTGCCGAGCAGGTGACCGATGTTGCTGGTCAGCGCGTCGACCGGGCGGTTGTCGCGGTCCAGTGCCAGCGCCGGGTAGCCGCCGTCGACCCAGAACGCCGCCCGGAAGCGTTCGGCCAGCGTGCCGGCGTACTCCCGCCACCGGTCGCCACCCGGCCGGTCGAACGCGTCCAGCAGCGCCGCGCCGTCCAGCGCCGCCCGGTGGGCGTAGCCCTGCACCTCGGCCAGGGCGATCGGCGGTTCGGCGCACCGGCCGTCGGCGAAGCGCAACGCGTCCGCGGAGTCCTTCCAGCCCTGGTTGGACAGGCCGTGGCCGGTGGTGTCGTGATAGGTCAGGAAGCCGCCGGCATACCCGTCCAGCCAGCCGAGCGCCGCCTCGAGGTGCGGCAGCAGCGCGGCGACGCGGGCGCCCGGCAACCCCCAGCGCCACGCATCGTGCAGCAGGCTGATCCAGAGCGGGGTCGCGTCGACGCTGCCGTAGTACGCGGCCGGCAGCCGCAGCGGGCCGCCTTCCAGGGCGAATTCCTGCCGGCGGAGCTCGTGCAGGATCTTGCCGGGTGCCTCGCCGGAGGCCGGGTGGGCCCGGGTGCCCTGCCGGCGGGCGAGGACCCGCAAGGTGCCCTCGGCCGGGCCCGTGCCGAGCGGGAGCAGCATCCGGGCGGCCCAGATGCTGTCGCGGCCGAACAGCGTGTGGTACCACGGCACCCCGGCGCCCAGGTACACGTCGTCTCCGTCGGTCAGCCGCAGGGCGTGCAGGTCGTCAAGCGAGCGGGCGACGAGCCGGTCCAGCCGCCGGTCTCCCGACCGCACCCGCGCGGCGCTCCAGTCGCGGGGGCGGGTGGCGGCGTGGACGACGGCGGACGGGTCGTGCACCCGTACCGCGAACCGCAGCGTCGTGTCCGTGCCCGGCTCGAGCGTGACCGCCCAGCGCAGCCGCCCCTGGTCGTCGATCTCGGCCCCGGTGACCGTCACGGTGATGTCGTCGCGCGCCCAGGTCAGCCCGCCGGGGGAGCGGCGCGGCGGCACCGGCGTGCCCCGGCCGCCGGACCTGACCAGCTCGATCGGCGCCAGATCGGCCGCCAGCTCGACGGTGACGGTGGCATCGGCCGTGGCCGGGCCGTCCGAGCTCAGCACTATCTCCTCGGCCATCCGGCCGGGCGTGACCGTGCGGATCCGGTCCACCCGCACGGTCGGCGCGCCGAGGCGGCGGGCCAGCGAGACGAACCGGGTCGTGCCGGCATCGGCGTCGGCGTGCCCGATCGGCTCGGCCTCACGGTCGTCGAGGCGCAGCACCGCCTCGGCCAGCACCCGGACGTCGGCGTGGAACAAGCCCTGGACGCCCGAGGCGCGGATCTGCCCGTCGGCGCCCGACAGCGCCGCGGTCGGCGCGGCCACGGCGACCACGAGGTCGTGCAGCAGCGGTTGCACGGCGCCCTAGGTCGAGGCGGGCGCTGATGGCTCGATGGCGACGTGCAGGCGCAACTGCGGCACGAGCATGTCGTCGACGTCCAGCGCCCGGCCGGCGCCGTCGGGCTCCCAGCCGGTCGAGACCAGAAACTTGCGCATCGCCTCGTCGGCGTCGTACACCCAGGCCACGGCCGCCTTGAAGGCATCCTCGCGCCACAGATCGACGGTCGCGGCGAGCAGCCGGCTGCCGTGGCCCCGGCGGCCCCAGCGCGGCTCGACCAGCAGGTCGGTCACCGCCGCGACGTCGTCGGGCAGCGGCGGCTCCTCGGGCGCCAGCGCCTGCTCGTCGGCCGGTCCCGCGGCGGCGAAGCCCACCACGTGCGACGCGGCCTCGCCCTGCTCGACGGCGATCAGCACGCGGTGCCGCGCGGACGGTGGCGTGCCGATCGCCTCGGCCCAGCCGCGAGCCAGGTAGGCCTCGTCGAGGCGGGCCAGCACGTGCGCCGGGAACATCCGCCGGTACGCGGTCCGCCAGGTCGTCAGTTGGATGCGGGCGATCTCGCCGGCGTCGGTGGGACGGGCGGGACGGACGAAGCCGAGAGCCATGCCCGGCAGCCTACAGACGTGCGCAGTGCGCACTTCGGGCAGTTGCGCAGTGCTGCGGCGACTTTGTCACACCCCTCGGCTAGCGTCCTGGCCGTGGCCGTACCCGAATCGCTGTCCGTCGCCCAGGCCCGGCGCATCACGCTGGCCGCGCAGGGCTTCACCGATCCCCGCCCCGAGGGCGTCACCGATCTGCGGCACCTGCGCCGGGTGCTGCGCCGCCTGCACCTGATCCAGATGGACTCGGTCAACGTGCTGCAGCGCGCCCACTTCATGCCGCTCTACAGCCGGCTCGGGCCCTACCCGACGGCGCTGCTCGACCGGGCCGCCTACCGCAAGCCCCGCCTGCTGTTCGAGTTCTGGGGCCACGAGGCGTCGCTGATCGACGTGGAGCTGCAGCCGCTGTTCCGCTGGCGGATGGCCCGCGCCCGGGAGTACGCCTGGGGTGGCATGCGACGCATCGTGGCCGAGCAACCCGAGCTGGTGGCCTGGGTGCTCGACGAGGTGCGCGCCCGTGGCCCGCTGACCGCCGCGGAGATCGAGCACGACGCCCCGCGCAGCAAGGACAACTGGGGCTGGAACTGGTCGGTGGTCAAGCAGGCCCTCGAGTGGCTGTTCTACAGCGGCCAGGTCACCGCCGCCGAGCGGACGACCTCCTTCGCCCGGCGCTACGACCTGCCCGAGCGGGTCCTGCCCCGGCAGGTGCTCGAGGCGCCCACCCCCTCGCCATCGGATTCCTTCCGGGCGCTGGTCGAGCTCTCCGCCCGCACGCTGGGCGTGGCCGCCGAGCCGGAGCTGCGCGACTACTTCCGGCTGCCGGTCGCCGGCTTCAAGCAGGCCGTGGCCGAGCTGATCGAGGACAGGGTGCTGCTCCCGGTGACCGTGCGCGGCTGGAAGGGGCCGGCCTACCTGCATCACCAGGTCCGGCTGCCGCGCCGGGTGCGGGCGGCCACGCTGGTCAGCCCGTTCGACCCGCTGGTCTGGGACCGCGCCCGCACCGAGCGGCTCTTCGACCTGAACTACCGGATCGAGATCTACGTCCCCGCCGCCCAGCGCCTGTACGGCTACTACGTGCTGCCGTTCCTGCTGGGCGAGCGGTTCGCGGCCCGCCTCGATCTCAAGGCCGACCGCAGGACCGGCGTGCTGCAGGTCCCCGCCGCCTGGATCGAGCCCACGGCCGACGAGGAGGAGACCGCCGCCGCGCTGGTGCCGGAGCTGCACCGGCTGGCCGGCTGGCTGGGCCTTCAGGAGGTCGCGGCGCCGCAGCGCGGAGACCTCGCGGGCCCGCTCACGGCCGCGCTGAAGGTTGCCGCGGCCGGTGTACCGTGACGCTCATGAGCAGCGCGACCGACCCCGTCGCGGTCCACCCGCAGCCCGACGGGCCGGTGTACGGGCCGCCCTACCCGGAGCCGCCGCAGCAGGACCGGGTCACCCGCTTCGTGCAACGCAAGTGGCAGGAGTCGCCGGTCTGGATCGCCCCTGCCGCGATGCTCGTCTGCATGGCCGGCGCGGTCGGCTACACCGTCGCCACCAGCCCGACCGAAGCGAACGCCGGCGCATCCCCGACCTGCCTGCTCAAGTACACGACCGGCTTCATCTGCCCGGGCTGCGGCGGCACCCGCGCGGCGTGGTATCTGCTGCACGGCGACATTCCGGCGGCGGCCCGGCACCACGCGCTGTTCGTCTTCGCCGTCCCGTTCCTGCTCTACATGTACGTCGCCTGGGCCGGCCGCCGGCTCTTCGGCTGGCACCTTCCGCAGCTCGACCTGAGTCCCGGGGTGATCGGCGGCTTCATCGCCGCCTGGGGCGTCTTCAGCGTGCTGCGTAACCTGCCATGGGCGCCTTTCACCGCCTTCTACGTCTGAGCCGGAGCGCTTCTCCGTTCGAGCCGGAGTGCGGGTCGGGGTCCGAGCCGGAGCGCGGGCCCCACCGGCGACGCGGAATCCTCTCCGGCCGTCCGATAAGTTGTCGGTATGACGCACGACCACCTGCGGCCCTTCGGCCGGCTCGTCTCGGCCATGGTGACCCCGTTCACGGCTGACGGCTCGCTCGACGCCGACGGCGCCGCGCGGCTCGCCACGTGGCTGGTGGACGAGCAGGGCCACGACGCCCTGGTGATCAGCGGTACCGGCGGCGAGTCCCCGACCACCACCGACGCGGAGAAGGAGGCCCTGCTGCGCGTCGTGGTCGAGGCGGTCGGTGACCGGGCCCGGATCGTCGCCGGTGTGGGCACGAACAACACCGCACACACGGTCGAGCTCGCCCGGGCGGCGGAGAAGGCGGGCGCGCACGGCCTGCTGGTCGTGACGCCGTACTACAACAAGCCGCCGCAGGCGGGCCTGATCAGGCACTTCACCTCCGTCGCGGACGCCGTCGGCCTGCCGGTGATGCTCTACGACATCCCGCACCGCTCCGGTGTGCCGATCGCCACCGAGACGCTGATCCGCCTCGCCGAGCACCCCCGCATCGTCGCCGTCAAGGACGCCAAGGGCGACCTCGCCGGGAGCGCCGACGTGCTGCGCCGCACGGAGCTCGCGTACTACTCCGGCGAGGACGCCGCCACCCTGCCGCTGCTGTCGATCGGCGCGGTCGGCGTGGTCGGCACCTCCACCCACTTCATCGGCCCGCAGACCAGGGCGATGATCGAGGCGTACGAGCGCGGGGACACCGCCGGCGCGCTCGCGCTGCACCGACAGCTGTTGCCGCTGTTCACCGGCATCTTCCGGACCCAGGGCACCATCCTCGTCAAGGCCGGCCTGCGCGCCCTCGGGCTGCCCGCCGGGCCCGTGCGCTCGCCGCTGGTCGATGCCACCGAGGCCGAAACGAACCAACTGCTCGAGGACGCCGCCGCGGCGGGACAGCACCTCGGCACCAACTAGAGAGGCCTCGCACTTGAGCCAGGCACACGTCGATCTGGACCCACCACCGCCGCTGCCGGAGGGCGCCCTGCGCGTCATCCCGCTCGGTGGCCTCGGGGCCATCGGCCGCAACATGACGGTCTACGAGTACGACGGCAAGCTGCTGGTCGTCGACTGCGGGGTGCTCTTCCCGGATGTCGAGCAGCCCGGCGTCGACCTGATCCTGCCCGACTTCGACCCGATCCGGGACCGGCTGCAGGACGTCCAGGCGATCGTGCTGACCCACGGGCACGAGGACCACATCGGCGCGGTGCCGTACCTGCTCGCGCTCAAGCCGGACATCCCGCTGGTCGGCTCCGAGTTCACCCTGGCGCTGGTGGAGGCGAAGCTGGCCGAGCGCCGGCTCGACCCGTACACGCTGACCGTGCGGGAGGGGCAGACCGAGCGGCTGGGGCCGTTCGAGTGCGAGTTCTTCGCCGTCAACCACTCGATCCCGGACGCGCTGGCGGTGGCGGTGCGGACGCCGGCCGGCCTGGTGCTGCACACCGGCGACTTCAAGATGGACCAGGTCCCGCTGGACGGGCGCATCACCGACCTGGCCGGCTTCGCCCGGCTCGGCGCCGAGGGTGTCGACCTGCTGCTGTCGGACTCGACGAACGCCGAGATCCCCGGCTTCGTCACCCCGGAACGCGACATCGGCCCGGTGCTCGGCGCCATATTCGGTAAGGCCCGGGGCCGGATCATCGTGGCCAGCTTCGCCTCCCACGTGCACCGCGTGCAGCAGGTGATGGACGCCGCCTACGAGTACGAGCGCAAGGTTGCGCTGATCGGGCGGTCCATGGTGCGGAACATGGGCATCGCCCGCGATCTCAAGCTGCTGCGTATCCCGGACGGGCTGCTGGTCAGCCTGGACGAGGCCGCGCAGATGCCACACGACGAGATCGTCTTCATGTCGACCGGCTCCCAGGGCGAGCCGATGAGCGCGCTGGGCCGGATGTCGACCGGCGACCACCGGCACATCACGATCGAGTCCGGCGACACCGTCGTGCTGGCCAGCTCGCTGGTGCCCGGCAACGAGACCTCGGTCTACCGGGTGATCAACCAGCTGGCCCGGGCCGGCGCCACGGTCGTGCACAAGGACACCGCCAAGGTGCACGTCTCCGGGCACGCGCCGGCCGGCGAGCTGCTCTTTCTGCTCAACGTCGTCCGCCCGAGCAACCTGATGCCGGTGCACGGCGAGTGGCGGCACCTGCGCGCGCACGCCCAGCTCGGGATCGAGTCCGGGGTCGCGCCGGACCGGGTGGTGCTCTGCGAGGACGGCGACGTGGTGGACCTGGTGGAGGGGCACGCCCGGCACGTGGGCCGGGTCAAGAACCGCTACGTGTACGTCGACGGCCTGGCCGTGGGAGACGTCAGCGAGTCGCTGCTGACCGAGCGCCGCATACTGGGCGACGGCGGGTTCATCTCGGCCACCGTGGTGATCGACTCGGTGACCGGCAAGGTGGTCGGCGAGCCGAACATCTCGGCGAAGGGCTTCTCCGAGGACCCGCAGGCGTTCAACCCGGTCATCCCGCTGCTGACCGCCGCCCTGCACCGGTCCGCGGAGGACGGCATCACCGACACCCACCAGCTGCAGCAGGTGGTCCGGCGCACGGTCGGACGCTGGGTGAACGACGCCTACCGCCGCCGCCCGATGATCGTCCCGACCGTCGTGGAAGTGTGATCGACAGCCATAGTCTGCGGTGAATACCGGTTTTTTTGATCCGGTCGCGACCTCCCTGCGTATCTGAGGGCACGGTGCCGCCCCCACGGCACTGAGATGCGAGGGGAGCTACGGATGCAGCGGAGAACGGTGGTCGCGCTCGCGGCGACGGTGACGGCAGCGGGAGCGGCGGTGGCGTTCACGCTGCCGTCCATGGCCGGCACGAACGCCGGCGGCCGGCCCGCGTCGCACTCGACCGGCGCAGTGGCCCCCCAGCTGCTTGCCGCGATGCAACGTGACCTGGGCGTCAGCGCCGACGAGGCCGCCGCGCGGGTCAAGCGGGCGGCGTGGGCCAGCGGGGTGGCGGCGCAGCTGCGCGGCGCATCCGGTGACGCGTACGCGGGCTCCTGGCTCGGCAAGGACGGCACGACGCTGAACATCGCCATCACCGATGCCGGATTGGCCGGCCGGGTGCGCGCCGCGGGTGCCGTCCCCAAGGTGGTCGAGCGCAGCGTGGCCGAGTTGGACGGCGCGAAGAAGGCGCTGGACGCGGAGGCCACCAAGGCCGACCGCGACCTGCCCGGCTGGTACGTCGACGTCGCGGCCAACAAGGTCGTGGTGCAGGCCCTGCCCGGTGACACCCAGCACGCCCGGGAGCTCGCCGAGGACGCCGGCATCCCGCCCGCAGCGGTGAAGGTCGTCGTCACCAGGGCCGCCCCGAAGCCGCTCGCGGACGTCATCGGCGCCGAGCCGTACTTCGTCAACCTCGGCGGCGGCCAGGCCCGCTGCTCCATCGGGTTCGCGGTCGAGGGCGGCTTCGTCACCGCCGGGCACTGCGGCGCCGAGGGCACCCAGACCACCGACCGGGAAGGCCTGGACCAGGGCGTCGTCGTGGCGTCGGTCTTTCCCGGCAACGCGGACATGGGCGTGGTGCAGACCAACGCCGACGTGACGCTGCAGCCGTTCGTCAACGACTTCGACGGCAACGCGCTGCCGGTGGGCGGCAGCACGGAATCGCCGGTCGGTGCCGCGGTCTGCCGCTCCGGCTCCACCACCGGCACGTTCTGCGGCACCATCCTGGCGAAGAACCAGACGGTCAACTACCCGGAGGGCACGGTCACCGGCCTGACCCGTACGGACGTGTGCGCCGAGGGCGGCGACTCCGGTGGCCCGTGGCTCTCCGGCGACCAGGCCCAGGGCGTGACCTCGGGCGGATCGGGAGACTGCACCTCCGGCGGCGAGACGTTCTTCCAGCCGATCACCGAGATCCTCGAGACCAACGGCCTCACGCTGCTCACCACCGGTGGCGGCCAGGCGGCGGCGAGCGCTCCGGCGGCCGAGGCGACCACGGCTCCGCCCGCCGCGGCGACCGAGGCGCCGGCGGGTAACACCCGCGACAACGGCCACCACCACCGGCGCCACCGCAACTGAGCCAACCCGCAGCGGAAAACCCATGCAAGTTCTTTACATGAGCCGCCAGCGGCGGAAACCCTCAGCCGTGCTGCCCGCGCAGGCCATCCTCCGGACTGTGCGGGCAGCACTGTGTCGCCTACCGTGAGATCTGTGGGCTACCGGATCCTGATCGCCGCCGCCGTGGGCGCGCACTTCGCGTTCCTGGCCTTCGGCATCTTCGGTGGCTTCCTCGCCTGGCGCTGGCCCCGGCTGATCTGGCTGCAGGTGCTCTGCGCCGGCTGGCTGCTGGTGATCGTGGTAGCCCGGCTGTCGTGCCCGCTGACCTGGCTCGAGGACCGCGGCCGGGCGGGCGCCGGGCTGGCCCTGCGCGACGGTGGCTTCCTGGACAACCATGTGGCGGGCGTCTTCTATCCGCACGGCTACGAGTGGGCGGCCCGGATCACGGTCGCCGCGCTCATCCTCGGCTCGTGGGCCGGCTTCGCGATGCGCTCAAAGCTGCGCGACCGCGTCGGCTAGCTCGCAGCCGGTCGCGATCCCGCAGATCATGACCTGATCCAGCTGCTCCGGCGTCACGCCGCGCTCCCAGTCCCCGACAACCTCGCCGAGCACCCGCACCGAGCCGTCGTCGGCGGTGTGCACGTACGCCTTGGGCCAGAGCCGGTCGTGGTTCCAGGCGTTGCAGAAGGCGTACAGCCGGGGCACGTCGTCGGTGCTGAACACCGTCCGGGTCAGCGTGCGGACCTGCAGCACCTCCTGGTCCTTGCCGAGCCGGAAGAAGTAGATCAGGCAGCCCTGCCAGTTGCCGCCGATGTCGCCGTCCTCGTCGACGAAGTAGGCGAACGCGCGGGCCTCGAGCGCGTCGATGATCATCTCGTGGCTGAGCGGTTGCGGCGAATCGGCCATGCCGGTGATCCTAAACGGGGAAAAAGCGAAACCTGGTCGCGGTGCGGCGCACGGGCGCCACCGGGCGATCCCGTTACCGTAGGGGCATGGCGGGCCGTACTCCTCCGGCGAGCCGGGGCCGCGCCGCGTCCACCACGCGCGGCGCCGCGACCTCGCGCGCCCGGCAACCCGCGGCGCGTCAACCCTCGCGCAAGATCGCCGCCAGGAAGGCCACCCGTCCGGCTGCCCGTACCCGGGCGAGGAGCGCCAGCCGCGCCCGGCCCGGCCTGGGCTCGGCCCTCGCCTCCGGGGTCGGCCGCGGCGTCGGTGCCCTGTGGATGGGCCTGGCGCACAGCGTCGGCTGGGCCGCCCGCGGGGTCGGCCGGCAGGCGGCGACCGCCAAGGAGATCGATCCGGAGCACCGCCGCGACGGCGGCGGGCTGCTCATGCTCGGCCTGGCCATCCTCATCGGCGTCGCGGTCTGGGCGGGCTCGGCCGGGCCGGTCGGCGCCCGACTGGCCGACGCCCTGCGGCTCTTCTTCGGCTCGCTGGCGGTGCTGCTGCCTCTGCTGCTGCTGTACGGCGCGATCCGGCTGATGCGCAAGCCCGCCGACCCCGAGCACCGCGGTCGGTCGTTGGTCGGCTGGAGCGCCCTGGTCGTCTCGACGGCCGGCCTGCTGCACGTGGCCCAGCGCCCGGCCGGCGATGTCGAGATCACCGGCGCCGGCGGGCTCATCGGCTACGGCGTCGGCGCGCTGCTGGAGAACGCCGTGACGGTCTGGGTCGCCGTACCGCTGCTGGTGTTGCTGTTGATCTTCGGTCTGCTGGTCATCACCGCGACCCCGATCAACCGGATTCCGGAGCGGCTGATGCTGCTCGTCGACGTGCTGCTGGGCCGGTCGTCGGCGCGGGCGCCGCTGCCCGTACCGGACGGGCCCGGCCCACCCGACCTCGACGAGGAGTCCGGCGAGCCCAAGCGGCGCGCCCCGGCCCGCCGCCGGCAGGGCTCCCTGGCCGACCTCGGGCTGGGCCCCGACGCCGACGACGAGGTGGCGGACGCCGACCCGATC